>Ga0194132_10006066_pt1 | contig 19020 bp, 17 predicted proteins | sample TA2KigOf80mmetaG_FD_148612 | JGI IMG/M metagenome (GOLD analysis project Ga0194132, IMG submission 148612) | Freshwater microbial communities from Lake Tanganyika, Tanzania - TA2015054 Kigoma Offshore 80m | ecosystem: Environmental > Aquatic > Freshwater > Lake | place: Tanzania: Lake...
AAAATCGTCGCCGACGAAATTCCGGACATGTCCGCTAACCAATTGAATTTATTCGATTAACGTCCGGACATTACTGACTTGTTTTAACAACCAAAAACGCCTGTTAACAACCCAGGGCGCCTGTTAACACTCCAGTCAGTATAGCCTGATACGCCTTGCAATTCAGGCGGCTCCCGCATTATACTGTAAAAATGAACAGTGTTAAAATTCGACGCAAAACCGACTATCCGCCGCTGAAAGCCAAACAGCATTGGGTCAAGTCTCAATGCTGTTCGTTTAAGCGACCTTCGCTCTGAGCTTGTCGAAGGGCGTTGCGGTGCATGGGCTTCGTCAAGCTCGGTCCGAACGGACAAACCGGCTAAGCGAACGGTATTGGGTCAAGTCTCCACTTTTGCTTTCGCCTCAACAATGTAAGGATGGAAGCAAGGTGGCAGGTCTAGCATCGTAGCATTCGTTGGCGTGCCGTCTTTTTTGAGACGTAAATCGGAGAATCACCGATTGTCGGGCGACCGGTGTCCGCCGCATTTCTGCCGCACATTCGGCGCCACGCGAGCGGCGGCTGTGGCCGAGCAGCCGGAATTCACCATCCGGCAGGTTTCGGGTTGATCCAGCCCTTTGGGGTCGACTACAGCATGCCGACGACCTTCCGCTCCTAGCCGAATCCGCAACACAAGTATCCGCGTGTCACGCAACACTTGCGGCAGGCCGGGCGAAACGTTCCACTACTTCGTGTGCCGCTTACGCTCAAGAATAATATTCGCCTCGCGCATCGACTTGTTGTAAAGATCAGGATAACGCGAGCGCAACTGACTCCAATCCACCGCCTTGATGCGATCGAACTCGCGCGAGGCGACCACTTCCGCGCGCTCGCGCCGCAGCGATTCGAGTTGATCCTTGACGATTTCCTCCACTCGCCGATCGAGCGCGCGCGGCAAGCGTCCTAATGTGGGAACGCTGTTGCGCGCGTGCGCCTTGAGGTGACTGGGCACGCTGACATCGGCGAACTTCACCGCCTCGGCCACCGTGCGCGCGGTTGACAGTTCGCGCCCCGCTTGCTGACACTCCGCCTCGAGCTTGGCGAGCTCGGCCGCTAATGCGGGATCGTCTTCCGGCGTGCCTGACATGGTTGTTATGGCGCAATCCGTTAATCGTTACCCGCGTACTTGCCCGCCGTCTCCGGGAACAAGTTCTTCACGATCTTGAACTTGGTCACATCCACCGTGCCGTCCATGTGCAAATACATGGTGGCGTCGCGGTAGAGTTTTTCGATGCCGAAATCGAGCATGGTGCCGTTACCGCCGTGTAACTCCACCGCGTGTTTGCACACTTCGAGCACGGATTCAGAGGCGTAGAGCTTCACCATGTTGCACAGCGTTTCCGCGTCCGGCGCCTTGGCATCGACCGCGCGCGAGGCTTCCAGCAGCAGCGAACGCACGGCGCAGATCTTGGTGGCCATTTCGGCGAGACGTATCGCGGTGGCTTGATGTTTGATCAGTTTTTTGCCGCCCTGCACATAATCGTGCACGTACTTCACCGTCTCTTCGTACGCGCGCACCGCCACACCCAGGTTTTTCGAGCCCTGGATGATTTTGCCGGGGCGGAAATAAACACCCGCGCGCGCCAGCGCCACGTCTTTCACCAGCAAATGATCCTCTGGCACTTCCATGTCCTCGAACACCATTTCGCCGTTGTTCATGAAGCGCCCGCCCAGCGTTTCGTTACAGCGCGCCACCGCAAAACCCTTGGTCTCGCGCGGCACCAAAAAGCACGAGGTGCCTTTGGTCAAGCCCGCGCCCGGCGTGGTGGTGGCGTAGACGACATACAGACTCGCGTCGTAACCGTTGCTGATAAATTGCTTGCGGCCGTTGATCACCCAGCGGTCGCCTTTTTTCTCGGCGCGCGTGTGCATCATCGCTTCGGGCACGTCGTAGGGCAGCCAGCGATCCGATGCGCCGCGCGGCTCGGTCAAGCAGTGCGCGAGCAGGAACTGCGAGTTCGCCATGATTTTCGGGAACCACAGTTTCTTCAAATGCTCCGGCAAAATGTTGCGCAGTAGCACGGAGACTTTCCACTGCTGCACCATTTTCTCCGCCAGGCCGCAATCGCCGCGCGAGATTTCTTCCGAGATCACCGCGAAGGTAAGCGTCTCGGTTTTAGGATCGAGCGCAATGCCGCCGTACTCCTCGGGAATGCCCAGCGTGCGGATGCCGATTTGATGCGCCACGTCCAGAATTTTCGGCGGCAGGCGCCCTTCGGGCTTCATGCTCCATTCCGCCTGCCAGTTCTGGCGCGTGTAGGGGATCACATGCTCGTTGACGAATTTGCGCGTGACATCGCGCATCATGATGGTTTCTTCGGACAAACCGCGTTCGTTGTAAATCATGGCTTCATGCTCACTTTGCGTATGCGCGCGCCGCACGCGTTAGTTGGCGGTCAATCCAATAGCTTTGATCACTTTGGCGTTGTTAACCAAAGACGCTTGAACGACCTTGCGGAATTCCTCCGGGGTGCCGGTCACCACTTCGGTCGCTTGCGCGCCGAGCGCCTTCACCACGTCGGGCGAGTGCGCGGTTTTGATCACCGCCGCGCGCAGCCGCTCCTGGATGGCGCGCGGCGTGCCCTTGGGCAGGAAAAAGCCTTGCCAGCCGCTGTAATCGAAGCCCGGCAGCGTCTCCGCGATTGGTGGAATGTTGCCCATCAACGCCGAGCGCGTCGGCAGGCTGTGGCCGATGGCGCGCACCCGGCCCGCGTTCACCTGCGACATGATCGCGGGCGCCGGCGTGATGGTCCAATGCACCTCGCCCGCCACCACCGCCGCCACCGACGGCCCGCCGCCCTTATACGGCACGTGCAACGACGGCATATTGGCCACCGACAAAAAATAGGCGCCCGACAAATGGCTCTGCGAACCCGAGCCCGCCGAAGCCATGTTCAATTTGCCTTGCTGGTTTTTCGCGTGATCGATCAGCTCTCGCACCGACTTCACCGGCTGCGCGGGGTGAACCGCAAGAATATTGGCGGTCACCGCAAACTGGGTTACGTAGTCGAAATCCTTCAACGGATCGAAGCTCGGATTTTTCTGCAGCAACACCGCCACGGTGGAGGCCGCGGTGGTCGCGCTGATCAGCGTGTAGCCATCGGGCAAGGCACTTTTGGCGATTTCCATGCCGATGATGCCGCCGGCGCCGGCGCGGTTATCGATCACCACTTGCTGGCCGATCACCTCGGTTAACTTGTTGCCGATAATGCGGCTTAAGGTATCGACCGAGCTACCCGGGGCGTTGGGCACCAGCATGCGAATCGGGCGATTGGGGTAATCGGTCTGCGCATAAACGCCGCCCGAAAATGCCATCGCCATCGCAACGGTTAAAGCTTTGCACTTGCAGTTCATGTTCTCTCTCCATTCTCCTCGTCAACCCGCGCCTCGCAGGGGCACTGGGCAAGGCGCGCATTGTTACCTGTCTTAAGGCCTCGCGCAACTGCACTCAGGGCACGGCATAGTCACGCAAAGGCAAATCAAGCCGCTGAATTTGATAAAATGAGTTGACGATACGCCGCCCGCCGCCCAACGTGAAAACCGCCCTTTACGCCAATTCGCAAGAAGCCGAAGCCGCGTTCTATGACGCCTTGAGCAAGAACGATCTGGACGCGATGATGGCGGTGTGGGCGGACGACGACGATATCTATTGCATCCACCCCGGCGCGCCGCGCATCGCCGGGGTGCAAAACGTGCGCGAATCGTGGCGGCGCATCTTCACCGGCGGGCAATCCTTGAGCTTTCAACTGCGCGCGCGCCACGAACTGCATGGCATGATGATCGCCATCCACAGCGTCTACGAATACATCAGCGTGGCGGGCCAAGGCGCCTCGCGCACGCCGATGCTGGCGACCAACATTTACCTGCGCACCGATCATGGCTGGCGCATGGTGGCGCACCACGCCTCGCCCGCGCCGGCGGCGCCCGCGGCGCAGCCTTCCGCTGAAAATGAAGCGCGGCGTGGGCCGAAGACGTTGCACTGAGCGCTGCATAAACATCAAAGACTTTTTGACGCAGATTTACGCCGATGAACGCAGATTTTTCCTGGGGTTAATCCGCGTTCATCTGCGTTAATCCGCGTCTAAAGCTTTTCGGTTTCTACCGCCATAGTGCGAACGCACCACCATCAGCACACCCAAGCCAGCATGTATAATCCGCGCTGCTCACGCGTAGCAACACCTCACGCCTCGGTTCCTCCGCATCAATTAACTAAGTATATGATTTTAAAGGATATTTTATGGCCACTCCGGATTTTGGCAGTCCCGATGTAATCGTCGTCGGCGCGGGTAATGCCGCCGCTTCCGCAGCACTTTCGGCGCGCGAACAAGGCGCTTCCGTCATCATGCTTGAAGCCGCGCCATTTGATGACTGCGGCGGTAACAGCCGTTACACCGGCGGCTTGATGCGCGTGGTGTTTAACAACGTCGATGAGTTGGCAGAAATCATTCCCGAACTCACCGAGGAAGAAAAGAAAACCCACGACTACGGCTCCTACACCGAGGAGGCGTACTTCGACGACATGGCACGCATCACGCAGGAGCAAACCGATCCGGACTTGTGCGAAATTTTGATCCGCCGCAGCTACGACACCACCGTGTGGCTGCGCAAAAAGGGCGTGAAATTCCAGGCGAGCTACGGCCGCCAGTCGTACAAAGTCGACAACGGCACGCGCTATAAATTCTGGGGTGGCCTCGCCGCGGAAACCTGGGGCGGCGGCGAAGGCCTGGTACAAAACGAGCACAAAGCCTGCGAGCGCGAAGGCATCAAGATTTTTTACGAAACCCCGGCCATCGCGTTGATCACCGATGAAGACAACAACGTGCTCGGCGTCAAAGCGCGCCACAAGGGCAAGAACGTCGAGATTCGCGCCAAGAGCGTGGTGCTCGCCTGCGGCGGTTTCGAATCCAGCGCCGAAATGCGCGCGCGTTACCTCGGCCCCGGCTGGGATTTGGCGCATGTGCGCGGCACGCGTTACAACACCGGCCAAGGCATCAAAATGGCGCTCGACATCGGCGCCATGCCCTATGGCCATTGGTCGGGCTGCCACGCGGTGGGCTGGGATCGCAACTCGCCGCCGTTCGGCGACCTCGCAGTGGGCGACCAATTCCAAAAGCACAGCTATCCGTGGGGCATCATGATCAACGCCGACGGCAAACGCTTCGTCGACGAGGGCGCGGATTTCCGCAACTACACCTACGCCAAATACGGCCGCGTGATTCTGCAGCAACCGGGCATGTTCGCCTGGCAAGTGTTCGACAACAAAATCATTCCCAATCTGCGCGATGAATACCGCATCAAGCGCGTGACCAAGGTACGCGCCAACACGCTAAAAGAGTTGTGCCAGAAAATGGATGGCGTCAACGCCGAAGCCGCCGAGCGCGAAATCCTCGAATACAACAAAGCCGTGCAGCACGACAAAACCTTCAACATGGCGATCAAGGACGGCCGCCGCACCGTGGGGCTACCCATCGACAAAACCAACTGGGCCAACACCGTGGACGAAGCGCCGTTCGAAGCCTACGCCGTCACCTGCGGCGTTACCTTCAGCTTCGGCGGCCTGAAAATCAGCACCGACCCGGCCAACGAAGGCCAGGTGCTCGATACCGGCAACCAGCCGATACATGGCTTGTATGCCGCGGGCGAATTGGTCGGCGGGATTTTTTATCACAACTATCCCGGCGGCACGGGGCTTACCTCCGGCGCGGTGTTTGGGCGGTTGTCGGGGGCTAGCGCGGGGAAGGCGGCGAAGGGCTAACTTCAACTACTCACCGCAGAGGCGCGGAGGCGCAGAGGTGACGCAGAGAAAATCCTAAAGAAGTGTTTGGGGATTCTCTGCGTAAACTCTGCGCCTCTGCGTCTCTGCGGTGAAGCTTTTTCACATCTGCTCCAGCGAGGAGAAAACCATGGAAGTGAAATCCACCCTAAAAGTCGTCAACATCGACGACATCAAAGGCGGTGAAGGCGTGATCCCCGGCCAGCACTTCAAGCGCATGATCGGCTGCCCGGAAATCCCCACTGATCGCTTGCGCGTGGGCCACGCCAAATACACCCCCGGCGCCATCGAAGAACTACACTGGCACCCGATCGAGGCGTTTTATTACATCCTCGCCGGCCACGCCGTTGTGCGCGACATCGAAGGCCGCGAATTCGAAGTGCGCGCGGGTTCGTTCCTCTACTGCCCGCCCGGCATCGCCGGCGCGCACGAGTGGGAAGTGAAAGAGGCGCTGGAACTGTTGGCGATTCGCGGCTCGACCGAGTCGAATAAGAAGATGCAGTTCACCGTCGACAAGCAAACCAAGCGCTCGTATATCGATCTCGAAGAGTTGGCGAAGCGCGATGCGATTAGTTTTTCGTCGCATTATTGATTCGTAGGGCGGGAGCAGCGCAGCGCATCCCGCCGTTCGCGAACGTCTCGAAAAACCGGCGGGATGCGCTGCGCTGCTCCCGCCCTACATGACTCTACACAGGAGGCACCATGGGCAAACTCGACGGACGCATCGCCATCGTCACCGGCGCGAGCCGCGGCATCGGCGAGGAAATCGCCAAACTCTTCGCCAGGGAAGGCGCGAAGATCGTGTGCGCGGCGCGCACCTTGAACGAGGGCGATCACCGCCTGCTGGCAGGCTCGCTCGCCAACACGGTGAAACAAATCAAGGATGGCGGCGGGCAGGCCATTGCCGTTGCCGTCGATGTTTCCAACGAAGCCGATTGCCAAAAGCTGGTGAAGGCCGCGCAAGACGCCTACGGCACGGTGGACATTATGGTCAACAACGCCGCTCTCACCTATTACAAGAACATCATCGGTTACAACGTGAAGAACTGGGTGCGCGCGTTCGCGGTCAACGTGCACGGCCCGTTCATGATGTCGCAACTGGTGCTGCCGGGCATGATTAAGCTTAAGCGCGGCGCCATCGTCAACATCTCCTCCGGCTCGGCGATCGGCCCGGGGCGCGCGCCGTTTAAAGACGCGCGGCCGGTCAACGGCGGCACCATGTACGGCTCGACCAAGGCGGCGCTGGAGCGTTTCACCCAGGGGCTCGCGCAGGAAGTTGCCGAACACAACATCGCGGTCAGCGCGCTCTCGCCTTCGCAAGTGGTGGCGACGCCAGGCACGATTTATCACAAGATCGCCTCCGGCATGGACGACCCGCGCGCCGAGCCGCCCTCGCACATGGCGCGCGCGGCGTTGTTGTTGGCAAGCGAACCCGCAGCCACGGTAAACGGACGTGTCACCTACAGCCAGCAGATTTTGGGCGAGTACAAGCTGCTCGATAAACCCACCGGGCGTGGTGTGACGACCCAAGGCTCGGGCTATTCTCAAATCTAGATTTTTGCAAGTATTTGGTTTAATTGACCTTTTTACTTCTCCCCGTCACGGCAAATAAGCGCGCACCGGCTGCGGCGGCTTGCGCGCAAACACCGTGCGCGGCCGCGGCTGCGGCAAGTGTGCCGCGATTAACCGGCAACACTTCGCCTCGCCCTTGATCCGAGCCGCGCGCGGCACGCTCGCGATTTAGTTGCCGCGGCAACCACTGCTTATGCAACGCTCATAAACGCGGATCGGCTGTGGGCCAACGCGCCGCGGCGCAGCGGACGCTGCTTGATCGCGGCGCTATTGCGTGCCGCGCTCCGCACGCGTACGGCATCCGTTAAAATCACGCGCGCTTGCGACACAACCGCTCATAATGCCCGACGCACCATCGCCCCCCGTCACCGAAGCACCCGCCTACCGCGCGCCGCGATGGCTGCCCGGCGGCCACGCCCAAACCATCCACGCCGCCACCTGGACACCGCGTGCCAAGGTCAATTACTGGCGCGAACGCTGGAGCACGCCCGATTTTGATTTCATCGATCTTGATTGGGTCGACACCCCGTCGCGCGAACTCGCGCTCGGCGAAGCGGACGACACGCCGCTGATCGTGCTGCTGCACGGGCTTGAAGGCAGCTCCAACAGCCATTACGCGCGCGCCTTCATGCACGCGGTGGATGCCAACGCCGGGCGCGGCGTGGTGGTGCATTTTCGCGGCTGTAGCGGTGAGTTAAACCGCTTGCCGCGCGCCTATCACTCGGGCGATAGCGCAGAGCTCGATTGGATTTTGCGCCGCTTGCGCGCGCAGCGGGCGAGCCCGATCTTCGTCATCGGTGTGTCGGTGGGCGGTAACGTGTTGTTAAAGTGGCTCGGCGAGCAAGGCGAAGCCGCGGGGGACAGCATCACGCGCGCCGCGGCGATTTCGGTGCCCTTCGATCTGGGCGCCGCGGCCGATCAACTGGCGCGCGGCTTTAACCGGATCTATACGCGCCACTTTCTGAAAACCATGAAAGCCAAGACCGTCGCCAAAATGAAAAACTATCAGGCGCTGTGCGATGCCAAGCGCGTGCGCCGCGCGCGCACGCTGCGCGAGTTCGACGATGCCGTCACCGCGCCGCTGCACGGCTTTAAGGGCGCGGATGATTACTACACGCGATCAAGCTGCAAGCAGTATCTCGCGCGAATCACCGTGAACACGTTAATCATCAACGCGCGCAACGATCCGTTTCTGCCGCCGCATTGTCTGCCCGCGCGCGATTCGTTGCCCGCCTGCGTGGAACTGGACACACCGCAACACGGCGGCCACGTCGGCTTTGTCGGCGGGCGCTTTCCGGGTAACATCGAGTGGCTCACACAACGCGTACTGCACTTTTTCGCGCGCGCGTTGGACGGCTAGCGTTAATACGTAGACATTTGATTTAATTATATTTTTTGGACTTTCATCGCCACCGGGTATCCTAAAATCCCACCCGCGGCCGCCACCGATCGCGCCGCGCAACCCTCAGCGGGAGGCTCTCATGGACCTGCGCTTCACACCGGAAGAAAACCAGTTTCGCGAAGAAGTTCGCGCGTTTTTTCGCACCGCACTGCCCGCTTCCATCCGCAAAAAGATGGAGCTCGGCCAGCGCATCTCCAAGGAAGACACCGTTACCTGGCAGCGCATTTTGAACGCCAAGGGTTGGGCGGTGCCCGGCTGGCCGGTCGAATGGGGCGGCACCGATTGGGGCCCGGTGAAAACCTATATCTTCCGGGAAGAAATGCAACTCGCGCCGGCGCCGGACCCGCTCGGTTTTAACGTGAGCATGGTGGGGCCGGTGTTGATCGCCTTTGGCAGCGATGCGCAAAAAAAACATTTTCTGCCCAAAGTGGCGAATCTCGATTACTGGTTTTGCCAGGGCTTTTCCGAACCGGGCGCGGGCTCCGATCTCGCCTCGCTGCGCACCTCGGCCAAGCGCGAGGGCGATCACTACATCGTCAACGGCCAAAAGATCTGGACTTCGCGCGCGCAACACGCCGACTGGATGTTTTGCCTGGTGCGCACCAGCAACGAAGGCAAGCGCCAGGAAGGCATTTCCTATTTGCTGATCGACGTCACCACGCCAGGCTTGACCATACGCCCGATTTACACCATCGACGGCGAACACCATTTTAACGAAGTCTTTTTCGACAACGTGCGCGTGCCGGCTGAAAACCTCGTCGGCCAGGAAAACAAGGGCTGGACCTACGCCAAGTACCTCCTCGGCCACGAGCGCGTGGGCATCGCGCGCATCGGCGCCTCGAAGTACCGTCTGCAGCGCGCCAAGGCGCTGGCGCAAACGGTGATGATCGGCGACGTGCCGCTGGGCGAAACCGAGCGCTTTCGCGAAAAAGTCGCCGCAGTGGAGGTCGAACTCAAAGCGCTGGAGATCACGCAAATGCGCGTGGTCGCCAACGCGCGCCACCTGGCGCCGGGTGCTGCCGATCCGACCTCGTCGATCTTGAAACTCAAAGGCACCGAGCTGCAGCAAGCCACCACCGAAATCCTGATGGAGGTGGCCGGCCCCGACGCGATGATCCACGAGCCCGAACACCTGTGGGCCACCGCCACCACGCCCTCGATCGGCCCGGAATGGACCACCACCACCGCCGCCGATTACTTCATCACGCGCGCGGCGTCGATCTACGGCGGCTCCAATGAAATCCAGAAAAACGTCATTGCCAAACGCATCCTCGGTCTCTAGGAAACCGCCATGGACTTCGACTTCAGCGACGAACAGCGCATGCTCAAAGAGAGCATCGAGCAATTGATCAACGACCGCTACGGTTTTGAGCAGCGCAAAAAATATTTAAAAGAGCCCGCGGGCTTTAGCCGCGAGTTGTGGGATCAATACGCCGAGATGGGCTTGCTCGGACTGCCGTTTGAAGAGCGCCATGGCGGCGTGGGCGGCGGCCCGGTCGAAACCATGATCGTGATGGAGGCGTTCGGCCGCGGCCTGGTGCTGGAGCCGTATCTCGCCACCGTGGTGATGTGCGGCGGCCTGGTCAACCTGGGCGGCAACGAAGCGCAGCGCAACGCCATCCTGCCCAAGATCGCCGACGGCAGCCTGATGCTCGCCTTCGCGCACAGCGAAGCGCAGTCACGCTACGACCTGGCCGATGTGGCGGCACTGGCCAAGCGCGACGCCGACGGCTGGCTGCTTAGCGGCGAAAAGAGTTTTGTCGCGCACGGTAACTGCGCGGACCAGTTCATCGTCTCCGCGCGCATCGCCGGCGAGCGCAACGCACGCGACGGCATCGGCCTATTTCTGGTGAATGCCAAGGCGCCGGGCGTGACGCGCACGAGCTACGAGACGCAGGATGCGCGGCGCGCGGCGCGGCTTAACCTTGACGGCGTCAAGGTCAACTCCAACGATGCCATCGGCGACCCCGGCAAGGCGTTGCCGCTGATCGAGCGCATCGCGGATCACACGCTCGCCGCGGTGGCCGCCGAAGCGGTGGGCGCGATGTCCGCCGCGCACGAGGCCACACTCGAATACCTGCGCACGCGCAAGCAATTCGGCGCTGCCATCGGCAGCTTCCAGGTGCTGCAGCACCGCGCGGTGGATATCCTGGTCGCGCTGGAACAGGCGCGCAGCATGGCGTTTTACGCCACCATGATGGCGGGCGAGCCCGACCCGGCGCAACGCAGCAAGGCGATCTCGGCCGCCACCATACAAATCCGCAAGTCCGGCAGATTCATCGGGCAGCAGGTGGTGCAACTGCACGGCGGCATCGGCATGACCCTCGAATACAAAATCGGCCACTACTTTAAACGCTTGACCTCGATGGAGTCGCTGCTGGGCGACACCGATCATCACCTCGCGGCGCTGGCGCGCGCTGGCGGCTTGATCGCGGCGGGCGCGTGACAACCGACATGAAGCCCAGCGAATCGGTACAGCTAAAGGTGCGCGGCATCAACTACCACTGCCGCTGCTGGGGCCGCGAGGGTGCGCCCAAGCTTTTTATGCTGCACGGGTTTCAAGATGTCAGCGCGTCGTGGCAATTCACCGTCGACGCGCTCGAAAAAGATTGGCACGTAATCGCGCCCGACTGGCGCGGCTACGGGTTGACCGGGTGGAGCGGCCAGGACACCTATTGGTTCCCCGATTTCATCGCCGATCTTGACGCGATCCTCGATCACTTCGAACCGCAGTTGCCCGCGCGGCTGGTGGCGCACAGCATGGGCGCGAGTGTGGCCGGCCTTTACGCTGGCGCGGTGGGCAAGCGCGTAAGTAAGCTCGTCAGCATCGAAGGCTTTGGCGGCGCGCCGGCCATCCCCGAGGAAGCGCCGCGCCGTTATGCCAAATGGCTGCGGCAAATCGCGCAAGGCGAAGAGCAGCGGCCGTACGCCGACTTCGAGGATTTCGCGCTGCGCATGATGGCGGAGAATCCGCGATTGAGCGCCGAGCGCGCCAAATTTCTGGTGCAACACTGGGGCAAGGAAGAAGCCGACGGCACGGTGGTGCGCCGCGCCGACCCCGCGCACAAAGTGTTGCGCCCCACGCCCGCGCGGCAAGACGAGGCGCTCGCCTGCTGGCGCGCCATCAGCGCGCCGGTGCTGATGATCGAAGGCGCCAACTCGCGCCACGTCGCCACGCAACGCGCCAAGCCCGAGGAACATCAAGAGCGCCTCGCCGCGTTTCAAACCCTAGTCGATGTGGTGCGCATCGACAACGCCGGCCACAATATTCATCACGATCAGCCCGCAGCGCTGGCGCAAGCAATCGAGCCGTTTTTGCTGGCGCCGTGATGCAATGCCGAAAAGGCGCGTGGCCGCTTACGGCATAATACGTAAGTTCTTGATTTTAAACAACTTTTTTATTAGCACTTATGGCCACGACCTTTGCCCCGCCGGAAGTTTTTAAAGCCTACGATATCCGCGGCGTGGTTTCACGCGCGCTAACGCCGGAAGCGGTGCAAAACATCGGGCAGGCGATCGGCTCCGAAGCGCGCGCGAGCGCGCAAACAGAAGTCGTGATCGGGCGCGACGGCCGTGCCTCCGGCCCCGATCTGGCGGCGGCGCTCGCGCGGGGCTTGCGCGCGAGCGGCATCGATGTCATCGATGTCGGCATGGTGGCCACACCCATCGTGTATTTCGCCACCTATCACTTGAACACACATTCGGGCGTGGCGGTCACCGGCTCGCACAACCCGCCCGAATACAACGGTTTGAAAATGATGCTGGCGGGCGACACCCTGGCCGGTGATGCAATACAAGCGCTGCGCACGCGTATCGAACAAGGCAATCTCACCCACGGCAACGGCGGTTATCGCACGCTCGACATCCGCGAAGCGTATTTGAATCGCATCGTTGGCGCCCCTGATGGCGTCAAGCTCGCGCGCCCGATCAAGATCGCGGTCGATTGCGGCAATGGCGTGGCGGGCGCGTTCGCGCCGGAGTTGTATCGGCGTCTGGGCTGCGGCGTGCACGAACTTTATTGCGACGTGGACAGCAATTTCCCCAACCACCATCCCGATCCGTCGCAACCGAAAAATCTGCAGGACTTGATCGCGGCGTTAAAAGCGGGCAAGGCCGAGCTGGGCCTCGCCTTCGACGGCGACGGCGACCGCCTGGGCGTGGTCACCCAAAACGGCAACATCATCTACCCCGACCGGCAGTTGATGCTGTTTGCCGCGGACGTCCTTTCGCGCGACCCCGGCGCGCAGATCATTTTCGACGTCAAATCCACGCGCAATTTATTTTCGTGGATCCGCGAACGCGGCGGCAAGCCGCTCCTGTGGAAGACCGGCCACTCGTTCGTCAAAAGCAAATTAAAGGAAACCGGCGCCCCGCTCGCCGGCGAAATGAGCGGCCACATGTTTTTCAAGGAGCGCTGGTACGGCTTTGACGATGCGCTGTATGCCGGCGCGCGTTTGTTGGAAATTTTGTCGCGCGTGCCCGACCTCACCGCCACGCTGGAAAACCTGCCCGACGCGGTGAGCACGCCGGAGCTGCACGTGCACACGGCGGAAGGCGAAAACTACAGCATCATGGACGCGCTCAAAAAAAACGCCAGGTTCGAAGGCGCGATAGAGATCATCGACATCGACGGCGTTCGCGTGGAATACGCCGATGGCTTTGGGCTTGCGCGCCCATCGAACACCACGCCGGTGATCGTGCTGCGCTTCGAGGCCGACAACGATGCCGCGCTAAAACGTATTCAGGATAACTTCCGCGCGGCATTACATCAGGTGAAGCCGGGAATCGCGTTGCCGTTCTAGCAGCCTGTCGGACTTAAAGTGCCGAAGCGAAAAATGAGAGGCGCGAGGACAGATTTTACGGTTTTCAAGCGAATAGTTCGTACTTTACCGTCCTTCAAAACCGGATTGCCGGCCGCTGTAGCAGCTTTACTTGCGATGCCGCTTGACCGGCGTGAGCGAACTCAAATTCAAATAAGCGTTGTCACCGTTCATGCGATAGCGCCGCTTGCCGATGCGCGGGTAGTCGCACACATCGAGCGGCCAGCGGTTGCCGCCCAACAGATAGATCAAATCGGCCTTGTACGGATTTTGCATCGCGTGCGCTTGCGAGGGCGCGGTAAAGCCCATGAAATCGCCGGCGCCGATGCGGTATTTTTTGCCGCCGATTTCCGCGATGCCGCGCCCGGACAGGATGTACACCCACTCCTCGTCCTGATGGTGAAAGTGATACTCGGTGCTGTCATCGCCGGGTTTGAGGCGCACCCAATGCACACCGATGGTTTTAAGCCCGCACGCGTCTCCCAGTGAACGCGTGTAACGCACCGCGCCGGGATTGAGAAAATGCACGAACTTCTCTTCCTTGATACGGCGGATGGCCGCGGCGGTGAGGAGCGCGGGCCCGCGTTTTGAGGGTCGTTTGGCCATGTGGGTCCTGTCGGGATCTGTCGGGATTTAAGGCTTTGCCGCCAGCCCGGCGAGCGGCGCATATTCCGCCGTGCCGCCGTGCCCGCCGGCGAAGATGAGCGGCGAAATGCCCGCGCGCCGCGTCGCCTGCACCAGCGCCGCCAGCGGGCTGGTGATTTTCCTCGGCAACGCCGCGGCGCCCGGGCTCCAGATATCGGTGACAAAACCGATACGCGCATCGGCGACGTAACCGATCAAGGTCGAATCGGCATGCGCATTGTCGATGAGGTGTGCGGACACCTCGCGCTTGCCGTCGCGCATCACATAACGATCGGACACTTCGATGATATTCACCTTGGAAAAATCGTACGATCCCAGATCGGGGTTGCGCGTCGCCGGCGCGGCCAGCACGCGCCGGTAATGCGCGCTGGCGCCGCGCCCCACCACCAGGGTTGCACTTTGTGCCAGATACGCGCGCAAGCCCCCGGCGTGATCCATGTGATGATGCGTGAGCACCAGATAACGCACCGGCTTTTTGGCGAACGCCGTTTGCGCCGCGCGCAACACCGCAGCCGACTGCCCATCCGATACCGGCGCGTCGAACACGATCAAATGATCGCGCATCTCGACCAACAGCGAATTGTGCGTGCCGCCCACCACATGGTAGACCCCCGGCGCCAATTCGTTAAAGCGTAAACCGGGGCTCACCAGCGAGTCGTAGCTCGGATTCTCGGAATCCAGATACACGCCGATAAACTGGCGGTGAATCACCCATTGATACGGCACATAGCCGGCGGCGGGCCGCGCGGCGCTCGCGCGCAGGTGCTCCGGCACGCTCATGCCCGCGGGGTTCAGGGTCGGATTGGCCGACAGGTGCGTCAGCCGCACCTCCCCCACCATGCGGCCGCTTAACTCATAACGCTGCATGCTCGCCACGCGCACGCCGGCCATGTTGCGCCAATCGGAGAGCACCACGTCATAATTGACGTCGCCCCACATGTTGTCGAAATCCTGCGAGCGGATGCGCACCGGCATGCCGCTTTGCGGATCGAACATCACGATAAAAAAGTAGGGCCCCGCGTTATACGACACCGCCGGATAGGCAACGCCGCCGATGTTTTGAGGGGCCAGGCGCAGCACGCGCGCGGGGTTGTCGTACGCATCGAGCAGCAGCGTGGGCGAGACGCGCAGCAACTCGCGCTGCGCGGCCGTCAAGCGCAGGCTCGACATGGTGTGCGCCGGCGGGTTCGATTTACGGCTCGCCGCGTTGCGAACATTGGAATCGACGCCCAGCACAAACCCCGCTTCGGGCGTCACCACCTCGGTATACTTGAAGGTGCGCGGCGCCGGGTAGGCGAATTTTTTCTCCCAATCGGTACGCGCGCGGCGATTGGCAAAATCGAGCGTGAGATCAAAACTCGCGTCCGCCGCAAAGCGCGGCTCACCGCCGGGCGCGTACGATTGCTCGGGCTCCCAGTGTTTGAGCGTGCCGCGTATCGACGCCGAGCGCAGCGCACGCATTGCCTCCACGCCGCCCATCGCCGCCACCGCGCGCTCCACCAGCGCATCGCGCTTACCCGTGACAACGCCCTCTTGCCGCGGCGCGACGATTTCGCATGAAGCGAGCAACATCGCCACCATCAACAACATCAAACGTTTCACATAACCCCCTTCCTTGCCGATTCCGATTGCCGCGTGCAACGTGGCGTTCATGTTGGGATCTAAATACGTAAGTATTTGATTTAATTGAATATTTTTACAGGCATTTTAAAGACTTTGTAGCGCCCGCTTGCGCTGCATACGCTGATCGAAACGCTCGACGCTGATGATCAGCCGCTCATGCATGCCGCCGCCGATGGTTTCGCGCTCGTCTTCGGCGTGTAGTTTAAACGTAAGCTTGCGGCCATCGACGTTGATGAGTTCGGCGCGCGCGGTAACGCGCATGCCCACCGGCGTTGCCGCGGTGTGCGAAATATCCAGCCGCGTGCCCACTGTCTGCTGCCCCGGAGGCATGAATTTTTCCACCGCTTGCAGCGCGGCCGATTCGAGCAGCGTCACCAAGATGGGTGTGGCCAGCACGCCGATTTTGCCGCTGCCCACGTGCGCGGCGGTGTCACGCGTGCCGACGACGATTTCGACGGCGGCGGTTAAGCCGGGTTTGAGTTGATCGAGCGGTGAAGTCATGTGCGTCGCCTTTGCCAGAGGCCATTATCGCACTGGACACACTTGATATTAATCGCCGCGTGGCGATATCGAACCTTGGCGGGTCAGCGCCCCGGCGGCGGGCCGGCGCCCTGCCCGGCCAGACGATTATCCAGCGTCAAGCCACGCTTGCGCACAAATCGCTGAATGTTGCTGGCCTTGGCCTGATGGTCGTAACCGATGCCGAAATCGAGCGGCCTGGCGGCGGCTTCATACGCTTCGCGCAAATCGTATTGGTAGCGGCTGGCGAAGAGCTGAATCGGCCCGTCGTAGCTACCGAAGAACGCGCGATCCCATTGCTCCTCTGGGAAAAACCGCACGGGAATGCCGGAGTCGTCTTGCACGATCAAATCGGTGCGCGCGGTAATGAAATCGCGAATCTGCGAAAAGTGCGCGGCGTGCATCAGATAGGACGCCGACTTCAAATAAGTCGCCTTGGGCGCGAAATTCGCCGCCCACTTAAGCGATTGCGGCGTGCGCGCCAAACCGCCATTGCTCAAATCGGCGGTGAAGTAATACAGCGTGCGCGGCTTTGCGTCGCCCGCTTTGGCGAAGCGGATGCGCACGCCGGGCACGCGCTCGGCGGGCAGATTTTGCAGGCCCGCGGCATGGGTGACGCGCAGGCTCGCATCCGGCTCCAGGATCACCGGCTCGACATTTTGCACGTTGTAACCTTGGCGCGCGATGAACAACATCAAAATCGGCGTCACGCCGGAGAATTGATTGCGGCTGAATTCGGCGCGCATGTCGTTGGTGCGGAAAAAGCTGAACGCCTTGAGCGAACGCAGCGAACGGCGCAGCTCCGCCAGGCTTGCCTGCAGATCACCCTCGGACAAGGCGCCGATATCCAGCAAATCGCCCACCGGCTCCAGGCCCGCCAGCGCGAACTCGCTCGCTCGCGGGAACATGCCGAGCACATAGAGCGCGTCCGGCCCGCTAAACGGGTAATAGACCGGCCCCAACGCTTGCGGCTGCTTGGCAAGCTCGCTTTGCGCGAATTTCATCGCCGGCTTAAGCCGCGTTGCCTCGAAATGCGCCCACGAGTTCACAAACGCCGCCCGATGCTGCTGCACCGAAGGTTGATTGGCGATCTTGCCCAGCACGCTGCCGGCATTGGGCGTCTCGCCCGCCAAAATACGCGCGGCATCGGTCCACCAAGCGGCGCCGCGTGCGGCTTGCGCGGGTTGTCCGGGTGGTTGCACGGATTGCACGGGTTGCGCCGGCTTGGTGGTTGGAACAGCCGCCGGCGCAACGGCAGCAGGAACGCCGGGGACGGCAGCCGTCTGCGCGTGCGCGGGCGCCCACGCAAGGCAGTAGACGGCGGCGATGGAAACGGACGCAACAGCTAAACGAGCAAACATGACAATCACCCACTACGACAAAAAAACTTTTTGAAACAATGGCTTGTAGATACCAACCGTCAACGCCATCAGCCATCGCGACGATACCCGCCGCGGGCTCGAGGGCGCGACACCCTGGACAAGCCGCAGCAGCGGCCCGGCAGTATAACGCTACCTCCATGCAAATCGATTACAGCGTGCAGTACCCGATAGTTCGACACTGGATCCCGCGCATTAACCCTGGTCGGCCCAACGCATCTTCGCGCAACCAATCCCGCTAACGCGACGGCCCGATCAGCGAAGCGCCGCCGTCCAGGCATATGCTCTGCCCGGTCATGAACCTGGACTGGTCGGACAACAAGTAGCGCACGAGGTAACCGGTATCCCAGCCCGTGCCCTCGCGCTTGAGCAACGACGCCTGAGCACGCAGCGCGCGGCGCTCCGGCGTCAGATTACGATTGATGTTCGGCGTGAACACCGGGCCTAAAATAATACAATTGGCGCGGATGCCCTGCGCGCCGTGATCGGCTGCCAGCGTCGAAGTCAACGCCACCACCGCGCCCTTGGTCACCGAATACACCGTGGATTTTTGCGGACGGATGCTGCGCAGCGAGCCGATGTTGCAAATCGTGCCGCCGCCCCCTTTGGCCATCGCGGGGATCGCGTATTTGCACATCATCATCATGCTGTCGACGTTCAACGCAAACAGCTCGCGCCATTTTTCCACGCTCATCTCCACCACGTCGCCGGGCTCGCTACGCCCGACGTTGTTGTCCAGGCAATCAAGCCGCCCGTAACGCGCCACCGTGGCATCGACCACGGCCTTGCACTGCGCTTCTTGCGTGACATCGGCCTCGAATGCAAACGCCTCGCCGCCTTCTTTTGTGATGATATCGGCGGTGTGCTGCGCCAGTGCCAGCGTGCGCCCGGCGACACACACCTTGGCGCCCGCGCGCGCCAGCAAAATCGCCGCGGCGCGGCCGTTGGTCACGCCCTCGTCCAAACCGCCGCCCACCGGCCCGCCGCCGCCCGACACAATGGCCACCTTGCCCACCAGGCCGTAATCGTTCGCGATGTTTTCGTATGCCATGCGGATTTCCTTTATTCAGTTGATTTTGACGGCGCAGCCATGTTTGCGCCATTAATGTAAATAACTATTTTATTCCAGTAGTGTCCGGACGTTGAGTGCCCGAAACGTGCTAATTGGTTGATTGTAAATAAATAACAGATGATTTTTTCTGGTCTCGATTTGAACAGCGCTTTCTCGATTTGCGATCCTGCGAGCAACT
>Ga0194132_10006070_pt1 | contig 19012 bp, 16 predicted proteins | sample TA2KigOf80mmetaG_FD_148612 | JGI IMG/M metagenome (GOLD analysis project Ga0194132, IMG submission 148612) | Freshwater microbial communities from Lake Tanganyika, Tanzania - TA2015054 Kigoma Offshore 80m | ecosystem: Environmental > Aquatic > Freshwater > Lake | place: Tanzania: Lake...
CGGCGCAAAGGTGCTCTACGAATCGCTCCGGCGCACGACCGGCAACGTATCCAGAAATTATGAAGCGTGGACATCGCTTGATGGCGGCAACGCGCACTACGTGCTGCTCGGCGCATCGCCGCTTGTGCTGAAAGAGGACAAGGACTTCGAATCGATCCTCCGGGGAGGCGGCGTATTGCTGATTGCCCTCGCGCCCGCGTCGTCGAAGGCGAACATTCGCACGGAGAAAATGGGCTTCATTCATAACGTCCGCGGACTCGATCTCCGCGGCGAGCTCTGGAAATGCGTCATTGGTGATCGGGATAAGTGCTCGCTCGCCGAGCGGCGCGTGGGCAAGGGAACAATCCGGCTTCTGTGGAGTGTGCGCCCGCTGTCCAACGGCAGCCTGCACGAAAATCGCGATGCCGGCCTCGTCGCGAAACTGTTCCCAAAGGACCGCGCCATCGTCTTCGACGAGTCGCATCTCGGCGTGGAAGAATCCGGCGGCGTCGGCGTGTTGTTGCGCCGGTACCGGTTGATGCCTGCGGTAGCGATGCTGCTTGTCGTCGCGCTGCTGTTTGTGTGGCGCAATTCCACGCCCATGACGCCCGAGAAGGAACCGGTCACCGCGGCCATGGCGCCGCAGCCGGCGGCGTCGCTTCGAACATTGCTGGCGCAAAATGTTCCGGGGCCCAAGTTGCTCGAAACGATGGTCGAAGAGTGGAAGCGCGCGCGTCATCTGCTGCCGGTCTGGCACGCCGGCCGAACCGAAGAGATCGAACAAACGCTCGCAACGGCAAAAACAAGGAAAGACATTCGGCAGGGCTACGCGGATCTCCGCGCCGCCCTGCGCCCGAGGAGAGGGAACACGGCATGACATTGGAACAGATGCAGCAGGCGCTTGCCGCCGTGCGCGCCGAGATTCATCAGGTCGTTATCGGCCAGGACGAGGCGGTCGATCATGCGCTCATCGCCATACTTTGCGGACAGCACGCTTTGCTCGAGGGCGTTCCCGGCGTCGCGAAAACACTACTCGCGCGGACGCTCGCCGTCGTGATGGGCGGGCGCTTTCAGCGTATTCAGTTCACGCCGGATCTGATGCCCGCCGACATCACCGGCACTAGCATTTTCAATCTGCAAAAGAACGAGTTCACTTTTTCGCCCGGTCCGATTTTCGCCGACTACGTTCTCGCCGACGAGATCAACCGCGCGCCCGCCAAGACCCAGTCGGCGCTGCTCGAAGCAATGCAGGAGCGCCAGGTGACAATCGACCGCCAAACGTACCTGCTCCCCGAAGGCTTCACCGTTTTCGCCACGCAGAACCCGATCGAATTTGAAGGCACGTACGCGCTGGCCGAAGCGCAGAAAGACCGCTTCATGCTCAAGATCCGCGTGCCGCTACCGGATCGCAATACCGAACTGGAACTCGCGCGCCGGCTGCTGATCGGCGATTCCCCCGAGCGCCGTCTCACCGGCGGGGGCGTGCGGCCGCTTCTCTCCAACGAGTGGTTATCCGCGTTGCGCGCCGGGCTGCTGCAAGTTCGTATGCGCGACGAGTTGACCGCATACATCCTCGACGTCGTTCGCCGCACTCGCGCCGAAGAGTGCATTCTGGTCGGCGCAGGTCCGCGCGCCACGCAGGCGCTCGTTGGCGCCGCTCGCGCTCGCGCCGCTCTCTCGTTGCGCGACTTCGTAACGCCCGACGACGTAAAGGCCATGGCCGGCGCCGTGCTCGAGCATCGATTGATCCTGCGCCCCGAATTCGAAGTCGAAGGCATGACCGTGGAAGAAGCGGTGAAGAAGATCCTCGCGGCGGTTCCGGTTCCCGCATGATCCGTCCCGCGCCAGCGCTGCTCTGGATTGCCGGTGTCATCTGGGTGCCGGCGGCGGTGTGCGCCGCGGTGTTGCCCAATCTCGCCATCGCGATCTGGGCCGCGCTTGCGATGTTTTGCATCGTGTCGATCGCCGACCTCGCCGTCGGCCGCACACGGCTGCGTCCCTTCTCGGCCGCGGCCGGCGACGACGTCCAACTCGCGCAGGGCCGCGAACAGCGCATTGAGGTCCGCCTGCGCAAGCCCCTCGGCATTGCGGGACCGCTGCGCGCCGGACTGAACTTGCCGCCCTCGTTCGAGTGCGCCAACGAAGAGTTCGGGTTCGAGGTGGAGTCGAATCAACAAGAGTACGCGCTGAACTGGCTGATCGCCGCGCACGAACGCGGCCGGTATCTGCTCGATGCGTTGTACGTCTCGCTTCGTTCGCCCCTGCGTTTGTGGGAGTGCGGCCACGCGTTGCCGCTGCGTCTGGAAGTCCGTGTCTTCCCCGATGCGGGCCGCTATGGAAGTCTGCTGGCCCGCGTGCGCGGCCAGGCTGGCGCGCGGCTGATGAGGCAGGTCGGCAAGGGCCGCGAATTCGAAAAACTGCGCGAGTATGCCCCCGGCGACGGATTTGACGAAATTCATTGGAAGGCCACCGCGCGCCGCGGCAACCCGGTTACGAAGGTCTATCAAACCGAGCGCATGCAGGAGATCTATGCCGTCGTCGATGTCTCGCGGTTGATGGCGCGTCGCTTCGACGATCACTCCGCGCTCGATGAATACCTCCGCGTGGCGTTGATGCTCGGTACCGCCGCCGAACAGCGCGGCGACCGCTTCGGCCTTGTGCTGTTCCACCGCGAGGTGTCGCGCTTTCTCCGTGCGCGCAACGGCAAAGCGCACTACGCCGCGTGCCGGCAAGCGATGTTCGATGCGCAGCCAGATCCCGTTCCGGCCGACTTCTTCGAGCTCGCCGCATTTCTGCGCGCGCGCGTTCCCAAGCGTTCGCTACTCTTCTTGTTGACGGCTCTCGACGAACCGTCGGCCGCGTCCAGCCTCGAAAAAGCGGCGTCGTTGCTTGGTCAGCGCCATCTGCCGATGGTCGTGATGATGCAGCCTGGCGGAGTCGCGCCCGTGCTGTCCAATGACGGCGCGGATCTTTACGCCGATCTGGCGGGACATGTGCAATGGCGCGCTCTCCGCGAACTCGAGTTCAGCTTGCGCAAGCACGGTGTTCGCTTTCACATGGTTGAACCCGGCGCGCTCGCCGCGCGTGTGTTGAGTCTCTACGACGAAGTGAAGCAGAGGCAGCTTCTATGATTCTCGACCTCCCGCGCTTTCTCTCCAACGCGCGCCCCGTCTGGGACGAGCTCGAAAAGTACCTCGACGAATTGGAGAACAGCCCCGACCTGCAATGGGATCTCGCCCAAACCGAACGGTTCTATCGTCTCTATCAACACGCCTCCGCGCACCTGGCCGAAGTGCGCCATCTTACCGCCGAGCGCGAACTCGGCCGCTATCTCGAAAATTTAGTCGCGCGCGCCTACGCCCGCATCTACGTGCGCGCCGGGTCGAAACGCCGCTTCGCCTTCTGGCACTGGTTTACGGTGCAATTCCCCGGTGCGGTGCGAGCGCATAGCCGCGCGCTTGCGCTCAGCATTGGCATCACGCTGCTCGGCTGCCTGTTTGGCGCGGCCGCGGTGCAGTTCGACAAGACCGCCAAGACCGCGATCATGCCGTTCGGTCATGGCCAGCAAACGCCCTCCGAGCGCGTAAAGAAGGAGATGGACGACCGCGGCAAACATCTTAGCGGCAAGCAGGCGCGCTTCTCCGGCCAACTCATCACCAACAATACGCGCGTGTCTTTCTTTGCGCTCGGTCTTGGAATGACGTTCGGTCTCGGCACGCTGATCGTGCTGTTCTATAACGGCGTGATTCTCGGTTCGATCGTGCTCGATTACGTCGTGGATGGGCAGACGATGTTCTTACTCGGTTGGCTCCTGCCGCATGGGTCGATCGAAATCCCCGCGATTCTACTGGCGGGCCAGGCGGGCCTGGTGCTCGGCCACGCCATGATCGGCTGGGGCAATCGAGAGCCGCGCAGGCTGCGCTTACGGCGTGTCATGCCGGATCTGATGACGCTCGCCGGCGGCATCGCGCTGATGATGATCTGGGCTGGCATTATCGAATCGTTCATGTCTCAGTACCACGAGCCGGTGTTGCCGTATTCGGTGAAGATCGCATTCGGGACTCTGGAACTGTTGGCGCTCATCGTCTTCCTGGTAAGGAGTGGCCGCGATGAAGGCGCTGTTTAACGAGTCCGTTCTTTCGCTCCGTACTCCCGAAGGCATGGAGTTCACGCTGCCGCTCGCCGGTCCCGTATCGCGCTTGATCGCACTGTGGGTCGATCTCCTCGGCGTCGGTCTCATCACGAGCCTTATCAATAGGCTGATCGACTTCATTGCTGTGTTCAGCGCCGACATCGCCGGCGCGTTGCAGGTTCTTGTCTTCTTCGCGGTGTCGCTGCTCTATGGCATCTTGTGCGAATGGCTTTGGCAGGGCCAAACTGTCGGTAAGCGCGTCCTTGGCATTCGCGTGATGGATCGCGACGGCCTGCCGATGACCGCCGCGCAAATCGTCGTTCGCAATCTGTTGCGGCCCGTCGACATGCTCCCGATCTTCTATCTCGTTGGCGGCGCCACCGCTCTGTTTTCCCGCTACGGTCAACGCATCGGCGACATGGCCGCGAACACGGTTGTCGTTCGGAGCGTTGAGGTCGCGGTCCCTGATATCCGTCAGTTATTCGCTGGCAAATTCAACTCGCTGCTTGAACACCCGCATCTCGCCGCGCGGCTTCGTCAACGCGTAGCGCCCGCGGTCGCAGGGATCGCGCTCGATGCGCTGCTGCGCCGCGAAACACTCGATCCCGAAGCGCGTGTGCGTGTGTTTGCGGAACTCGCCGCCAAGCTGCGGCCGCTGGTTGAATTTCCCGCCGAAGCCGTTGAAGGTTTATCCGACGAGCACTTTGTCCGCAATGCGATCGAGATCGTTTATCGCGGCGGAAAGTGAGCTTCAAGAACACGAAGGCCCGGAATACTCCGGGCCCGTGTTGCCATCGTTTCAGCGCACCTGAGTGCTAGTTTGCATGAACTTCCTGACGATGGAGAAGATCGGTCATCTGATCTTTGATGTGCAGTTTGAGTTTCTTCAACCGCACCTCTTCCATTTGCTCGTCATCGCTCAAGTGGCTCATCGCCTCGAGTTGCGTCAGCCGGCGATCGTACTCCTGATGCCGTGTGTGAAGATCGCGGAACTCGTCGCTAGTCGCCAACAGATGCGCCTTGATTTCTTCTTGGTTTGTAATCTCCATTGGTTGTTGTCTCCTTTGGGTGTCGGGTGGTTTGTTTCTTCCAGACGACTAGACACTACCACTTTTTCAATTCCATGACAATCCCGTCCTCGGGCGGGTCCCGGTAGTAAAGTTTCCGGCGGCCGGTCTCGACGAATCCGGCTCTCTTGTACAACTCACGCGCCGCCGTGTTCGATTCGCGGACCTCAAGAAAAATGCGCCCGGCGGGTAGCGCGGAAATCAATGCGCGCGCGATGCCTTGACGCCGCGCGGCCGCGTCGACTTCGATGTACAGCAACTCATATTCGTTGTCGAAGACGTCATGAAACACGACGTGGCCGAGAATCCGGCCCTCGCGCTCGTAGACGAGAAACGGTTCGTTCGCGAGAGGCCAGTTCACAGCGCCTCGGTCGGCTTCTCCGCCCGGGCGAATCATCGGATGAACTCCCGCCATAGCGCGGCTTGTTGTTTGCCGATCGCTTGCCAGTCGAACCGCTCTTCGGCGACTTTGCGCGCGCGTTCGGCAAGCGCCTTTCGCTTTGCTGCGTCCTGCAGAAGCGATCTGATTGCGGCGGCGAATGCCTCGGCCGTGTCGGCGATAAGCACCGATTTCCCGTGTTCGAGATGTAAGCCCGCGCAGCCGCTCTTCGTCGACACAATCGCCCGTTTCATCGCCATCGCTTCCAGCACTTTCAAGTTTGTACCAGCACTGACAAGCGTCGGCGACACCACGATGTTTGCTCGTTGGTAAAGCGGAACGACGTCCGCGACGAAGCCGTGGATCGTGACATTCGCCATCGCCGGAGGATCGTAGAAACGCGTGTGATCGGGCCCGGCGACAACTTCGAGCTGCGCGCCTTTCACCAGCGGCCAAACCTGTTCGACGAAAAACCGAAAGGCTGTCACGTTCGGAAAATGTCGAAACGAGCCAATGAACAACACACGCGCGCCGTCTTGTTCAGGAGTGGGATCGAAGCGCGCGAGATCGACGCCGTTCGGAATAATCGTCGTATCAGAAAGCAGCGGCGCGTCCTTCTCCGCCATGACAATCGAACGGGCCTTGATGCCGCGCTCGAATCGCCGCCAGCGCCACACGTTCCACCAACTCGAAAGCGACCGTTCACGCGCATGAATCTGTGCGTAAAGATCGTAGGTCACATCGTGCGCCGTGACGAGATCTTTCGTGTAGGGCGCCAAATGCGTGTACTCGGCCTGCACCAGCGCGAAGCCGAAGCGCGCACGGTCCGCGTCGAGCCGCTCTCGCAACGCGACCGATCGAAACTCGCGGACCTCGGGCGGCTCGATCGACGCCCATCGCGGCTCGCGATAACGCGGCATTTCGAACAGCACGGCTTGATGCATCAGGTCCATCACAGGGCCAAACGTCGTGCCGTCTTCCGCGAAGCAGTACAGGAAAACGTCGAACTCGTTCGCCGCTTCTTTCAGCAGCGAGTAGATGCGAACCGCACCGCCGTGCCCAAGCGGCCACGGAAAATACGGGGCGACGATGGCGATGCGCGGACGGCCCTCGCTGAGCGCGCGGCCCGCGTGTGTAGTCGATTGCGCCGATTGTTTCGATCGTTCCTTCGCCCACGGCCACCACCACGGCCGCAGCCAGATGCGGTCCAGTTCAACGCCTCTACAAAAAAGAAGCGACGCTATGTCGAGCCGAAGATGATGCCGCTCCCCGCGCCCGTTGAAGGCCAGCAGCTTGTGTGGCGCGCGCCGGAACGCGCGCCAGAAACCACTGCCGTCGAGTCGAAACACCGCCAAGCCGACGCGCTTGCCGCGCAACAATCGCGAGTCGGTGATGTGCTCGCGCGAGGGCTCAAGCGGGCGCAGCGCTTCGACAAGCGGCTCGACATCGTCGCCAAAATAGGCGACAACGGCGTGCGGATCTTTGCCGAGGAGCTTCCATAACCAATCCAGCATCAGCGCTCCTTCGTCAGATACAACACGCCGACTCCGCTAATCGGCATGATCGCCGCTGCCCAGCAAGCCGGATCGAAGCCCTGCTGATCGATAACCCGTCCAACCCAAGGCGAAAAGAACACCTGCATCAGTCCATACGCGCACGTCAGCGATGCCACGCCGAATGCCGCGCGCTCCCGCCCGAAAATGTCGATCGGCAGCGCGTACAGATTCACGCTCAGCGCCGTGGAGCAGAAGTAGCTGACGGCGATGCAGGCGACCGCGGTCGCGGCCGACGGCGCGAACGGGATCGACGCCGTTGTTACTGCGACAAGCACGGCGCCGATCAACGCGGCGCGCCGTCGCGCGCTTGCCGCATCCGCGCCGCCGCGGATCAGCCGCATCGAGAACGCCCCGCCGATCACGCCGCCGAAGCCGCCGATCAGCGGCGGTATCCACGCCAGCGTCCGATTCACATCGACCGCATTCAACCCGCGCGCGCGCACGAAATATGCCGTCGTAAAGTTCGTCCACAAACTGTAGACCGTCATGCCCAGCATTGTTGCGATCAACAACCCCCAATACGTCCGCAGCCCAAGTATCTCGCGCAAAGTCACGCGCCGTGCCTGCACCGGCTCGGGCTGCTTCGGCGCCACCCGCGCCATCCACCACCAGAGCGGAATCCACACCAGACCCATCGACGCGCCGATGAGGAACGGCGCGCGCCAGCCGTAGGCCGGTGCAACCACACCGGCGAGCAGCGGCGCGGCGATTAGGCCCACCGAAATGCCGATTTGACTCATCGCGTTGCCCAGCGCGCGTTCGCTGGGTTCGAGATACGTCGACATCGATTTGCCCGACGCCGGGATCCCTCCGCCTTGCGCGAGTCCGAGCACCAAGCGCGATGCGATCAACTCGCGGACGCCGCCCGAAAAGCCCGTCCACAACGTCGCCAGCGACCAACCGCCCACCGCGACAGTCACGCCGGCGTTCAGGCCGATGCGGTCGATCAGCAGGCCCATCAACGGTGCTGCTAACGCGTAAACGATCGAAAAGTAGCCGACAACAAGGCCGTAGTCGGCGTAGCTCCAGTTGAATTCGGCGCGGATCGGACCTTCCAGCGCGGCCAGCAACTGGCGGTCGAGATAGTTCAACGCCGAGCTGAACACGAAGAGGCCGATCGCCAGCCAGCGCGCAGGGATCTTCATTGCGCGGCGGCGAAAGTCAGCGTCGCCACTTCTCCGATCGTCGCCGTTCCTTTGTCGGCTTTGGCGAGATACTCGGCCGTCACGTTACGCACCGGCTTCTGCGGACCGCAGCCAAGATCGACCGTGCCGTTTCCCGTGATCACAAGCTGCCCCGGGTCTTTCACCAGCAGTTGTTTGGTGTCGATCACGAGCCGAAGCTGCCCGCCTTTCAGGCAGTCGACCTTTAACAGTTTGCCGACAGCCCTCGCATCTGGCTTCGGCCCATCCCACCACTCGACAACCTTCGTATCCGGATTGCGCGGTGCCGCGCCGGCATTGGCTTTGGCCTCCGCTTCGCGAACGCGGTTATTCAAATCCGCCTTCAAGCGGGCGAGCTCATTGAGCCGCTCCTGCTCGATGCGGGCGCGTTCGGCTTCTTCGATGTCGACACGCTTGCGATCGGCCGCCAGTCGCGTCTCGCGAAGATCGTCGCGCTCTTTCTGCGTCGTCGCCGCGCGCTCGGCGGCGAGCCACATTTTCGACGCCTCGGCCTGCAACTCGGCCGCTTCGAAGTGCTGTGCGGCAAGCTTCCACAACCGCACCTCTCGCGGACTCAACTCCGCCGCCTTGCGATACCGCTGCGCTTTGTCAGAATTCTTCCCCTCGAGTTTCGCGAGTTGTTCATGCGGCTGCGCCCACCGCACATTCGCACGCCACGCCCTCTCCAGCGAGTCCTTTGTGTTCAACGCCGCCAGTGCGCGCGCGCCTGTCGCACCTTCTAGCAGAGCTTTGTCGTTTGTCAGAACTCCCAGCGCTTCCTTCGCGGCATGCGACTCGGGGAACTTCGCGATAGCCGCCTTGTATGCCGCGGCTGTGTTGACCAGGTCCGCTTCGAACAGCGCCGTCTCGTCCTTCTCCAGATCCTCGCCCTTGATGCGGCGCGGATCGAACGGCTTTCCGTTGAGGGCGATCGATCCCGGCGCGCCCGCTGCCAGATGCTGTTTCGCTTGCGCGTCGAACTCGCGCTGCAGCGTGCCGACGGTGTTCCGCCACGCCGCGTCGCCATCAATCCCCTTGGCGAAGTTGCCAAGCAGCACCCGCGCCGAACCGCTGTACTTCTCATTCGTCAGCAGCAGATGCATGCGCGCCCAGTCGAGATCCTTCTGTGCGGGCGGCGCGCCGAACGTCACACGCGGGCCGTTGCAGGCAAGCGTCGAGAAACCGCGCGCGATGCCGCGTTCAATCGACGGATCCATCGTAGCGGTGTTCTCGCGCAGCAGCAGCAGCGCAATCTCTTCGAGCGCCGCGGGCGGGATCGCACCGATCGGCGTGATCGTCAGATACGACTCACGGATCAGCTTGAGCGGTTGCGGCGAGCCCTTGCGCTGCACCAGCGCGACCGGCCAGATGGGCTGCAAGTCCTTGCCGAACTTCTCCGACAGCGTGTGGCGCAGTTGCACCAACGTGTTGAGCGCTTCCTGCGCTTCGCGGTCGCCGCCGGTGGTGTAGACGGTGAAAGGTGCGCTTTTGAACGCGGTCCATTTCTCCGCGAAGACCAGCGCCGGAAACAACAGTGCGACAGCGAGCTTCACATCGACTAGGATATTCGATATGGCGAAATCGATTTGGAACTCCGACGAGCGAGCCGCGGTACTGGCGCGGTTTGATACCTTGACTGCAGACGCGAAACCGGCCTGGGGCGTGATGTCCGTCTCGCAGATGGTGAAGCACTGCACATTGCCGTTCCTGGCGGCCGCGGGCGAGATGAAGGTCACCGAGAAGAAGACTCCGTTCAAGAACTGGGTCCTGAAAAAGTTGATCATCTACGTACTGCCATGGCCCAAGGGCGCGCCGACCGCCGTCGAGTTCTCGAATCTCGACGAAGGCGATCTGAAAGAGCGAGTCGCCGATTTGAAACGCGAGGCGAACCGGTTCGCCGGTAACGGGCCGGGACAGAAATTCGCGCCGCACGCGGCGTTCGGCGAGTTGACCGGCGCCCACTGGGGTGCGTTGATGCACCGGCACTTGGATCATCATTTGCGCCAGTTCGGCGCCTAAGAACGTAACGCGCCCGCGCTTCGGAAGATTGCGATATTATCGGTGGACTACAAAGCCATGCTTACGCGAATCGGTTTCGTAATTCTCGCCGCGCTAACGCTGAGCGGTCAAGTCCGCAAGCTGCACACGCGCGACCTCACCCGGCTTAGCCATTTGCAGGTGGCCGAGCAACTGAAGAAATCGGATGTGATCTTTGTCCCAGTTGGCGCCGTCGAAACCAACGGCATTCAACCGAGCGATCGCGACTACGTGTACGCGCTGGGCTTGGCCACCGCGATGGCCGAGGAAACCGGAGGTCTATTCATGCCGGGCCTCGCCTGGTCCTACCCCGGAACGACTTTACCCGCGCCGTCGACGATCGGATTCAAGATCGGCTCCGGTTCCGCGTTTTTGAAAGAGACGGCGCACTCGTTGCTGCGCCAGGGATTTCGCCGCCAGGTCTACATCTCGATGAGTCACGGCCCGGCCGCGCTGACGGCCGGCGCGATGGTCCGCGAGTTCTTCGACGAGACTCGCGTGCCGCTGCTCTACATCAACATGGACGAGTATCTGCCGAAGATCAAGGTCGTGCCCGCCGAGCGCGATAAGTTCCTCTACGGCGCGCATTGGATTACCGGGCGCATCGACGATCTTGCGCTGCAGGGCGAGTACGGCGAGACTCCGCACGCCGCGATCCCGGCCAACGAAGGCCTGGCCAAACTCGGCAAGCTCGGGTTCTCGGGCAGCTTCTATCTCGGATCCTGGATCAACGATGTGCTGGCCCACGGCGGATCGGGCAAACTGCCCGCGACGGCGGCCGAGCGTGAAGCCTGGGGCAAAGCGGGCGAGGCGCAGATCCGGGCCATCGTCAAGCGCATGCGCTTGAACGAGGGCATGGACGCTCTTCGCCAGCACGACCGCTACACACAAGATGTCATCCTGCCCCGCCTGAAAGAGTGGGTGCGGTAGCGCGTCAGGCCTTTCGGCGGCGCGTTTTCACCGCGACCGGCACGATGGCCGCGCCCTTCACCACGGGCACCAGCGACTGATTTTGCGCGGGCGCGGCGGGCCGCGTGTGCTGCGCCAGTTCCTGGTTGAGCGAGGCGACGAACTGTTCGATCTGCCGCTGCATCTCTTCCATTTTTTCGCGCATGTTCAGGATGATCTCGACGCCGGCGAGATTGACGCCCAGCTCGCGCGTGAGCTTAAGAATGACTTCGAGCCGTTCGAGATCCTCGTCGGTGTAAAGCCGGGTGTTTCCGTCGCTGCGGCTCGGTTTTAGCAGTCCTTCCCGTTCGTAGAGCCGCAACGTTTGCGGGTGCACCTCGTACTGGATCGCCACCGAGGAAATCATGTAGGCGCCTTTGGATCGCTTCGTGGCCATAAAACGAAACTATACCTTGCTCCAGAGTTCGGCGCGAGGATCTTCCGGATGAAGCTCGGCCAGTTCGCGGAGCAGTTCGCGAGTCCGTTCGTCGTTGGCCTTGGGAGGTTGGACGACGATTTCGACGATCTGATCGCCGCGGGTTTCCTTGCGCGCGTTCGACACGCCCTTCTCTCGCAGCCGGAATTTCTGGCCGCTGGAGGTGCCCATCGGCACCTTAAGAAGCGCGCGGCCATCGATGGTCGGCACTTCGATCTTGGCGCCGAGAGCGGCTTCGGGCACAGTGATCGGCACCGTGATTTCGATGTTGTCGCCCTCACGGCGAAAGAACGAATGCTCCTCGACGCGGACCGTGATGTAGAGATCCCCGGCCGGCGCGCCCATCGTGCCGGCGTTGCCCTTGCCGGCGACGCGGAGCCGCGCGCCGGAGGCCACGCCCTGCGGGATGCGGACATCGACGAAGTCCATCTTCGCCAGCCGGCCATCGCCGCGGCAGACCGGGCACGGGTTGCGCATCTTGCCGGACCCGCTACAGCGCGGACAACTCAGCGTGAAGCGCATCGCCCCGGCCATTTGCGTCACGTTGCCCGACCCGTTGCATTCGGTGCAAGTCGTGGCGGCGGCGCCGGCGGAACCGGACCCACCGCAGTTGGAACACAGATCCTGGCGCGAGATGTTCATGCGCACCTGGGTGCCCCGGATCGACTGCCAGAAGTCGATCGAGAGCGTGTACTCGAGATCAGCGCCTTTCTCCGGGCCCTGCGCTTCGGGCCGTTGCTGCTGGCCGCCGAAGAACTGGCTGAAGATGTTGCCGAACCCGCCTTGATTGGGCGGCGGGGTGTTGCGTCGCCGCCCACCGCCGCCGTGTTGCTGTTGATTGAGGAAGTCCGAAAAGTCGAAGCCGCCGAATCCCATTCCCGGTCCGCCCTGGCCGAACGGGTTTTCGCCGTTCGGCATGCCGGACTCGGAGTAATATCCGACCTGGTCGTACATCTTGCGCTTCTTCTCGTCGCCCAAAATCTCGTTGGCTTCCGAGACCGCTTTGAACTTGTCTTCGGCGGCCTTATCACCCGGATTCAGGTCCGGATGATACTTACGCGCGAGCCGCCGGTAGGCCTTGCGGATGTCTTCCGCCGAGGCCTCGCGGCCCACGCCAAGCACGCCGTAGTAGTCGGTTCGCTGCGCCATAAAAGAGGGCCGTTATTTCTTGCCCTTGTCGTCCACGTCGACGAACTCGGCGTCGACCACATCGTCCTTTTTCGCTTCCGCGCCCGGAGGAGGAGGTGCGGCGCCGTTGGCTTCCGCGGCCGGAGCCGCTTGCGAAGCCTTGTACATGACCTCGGCCAGTTTGTGGCTGGCGGCGGTGAGTTTGTCGGTGGCGGCATTCATGCCTTCGACCGAGCCCTCGTCGCGCGCTTTCTTGGCGGCTTCGAGCGCCTCTTCCACGTTCTTGGCTTCGTCGGCGCTGACCTTGTCGCGATGATCTTTCAACGTCTTTTCGACGCTGTAGATCAAGCCGTCGATGCGGTTGCGGCCTTCGACCTGGTCCTTGCGCTTCTGATCGGCGGAAGCGTTTTCCTTGGCTTCGCGGGCCATCTTGTCGATCTCGTCCTTGCTCAGGCCCGACGACGACGTGATGGTGATCTTCTGTTCGTTGTTGGTGGCCTTATCCTTGGCCGTGACGTTCAAGATGCCGTTGGCGTCGATATCGAAGGTCACCTCGATTTGCGGTACGCCGCGCGGCGCGGGCGGGATGTTGGTCAGTTGGAATACGCCGAGCAGCCGGTTGTCGGCGGCCATGGCGCGTTCGCCCTGGAAGACCTTGATTTCAACCGAAGGCTGGCTGTCGGAGGCGGTCGAGTAGATCTCGCTGCGGCGCGTCGGGATGGTGGTGTTCGACTCGATCATCTTGGTGAACACACCGCCAAGCGTTTCGATACCGAGCGAAAGCGGAGTGACGTCGAGCAGGAGCACGTCCTTGACTTCGCCGCCGAGCACGCCGCCCTGTACGGCGGCGCCGACCGCGACGACTTCGTCGGGGTTGACCGAGCGGTTCGGCTCTTTGCCGAACAACTCGCGGACCAGTTGCTGCACCTTCGGAATACGCGTCGAGCCGCCGACCAGAACGACCTCGTCGATTTGCGAGGGAGTCAACTTGGAGTTCGACATCGCCCGCTTGCAGGGTTCGAGCGCGCGCTGGAGGATATCGTCGATCATCTGCTCAAAACGCGTGCGCGTGAGCTTCATGACCAAGTGCTTCGGACCCGAGGCATCGGCCGTGATGAACGGCAGGTTGACTTCGGTCTCAAGCAAGGTCGACAGTTCGATCTTGGCCTTTTCGGCGGCTTCCTTGAGCCGCTGTTTCGCCATGTTGTCGTTGGACAGATCGATGCCGTTTTCCTTCTTGAACTCGGCGATGATCCACTCCATCAAGCGATCGTCGATGTTGTCGCCGCCCAGGTGCGTGTCGCCGTCGGTGGCCTTCACTTCAACCACGCCGTCGCCGACTTCGAGGATCGAGACGTCGAACGTACCGCCGCCAAAGTCGAAGACCGCGATGGTTTCGTCCTTCTTCTTGTCGAGACCATAGGCCAGAGCGGCCGCGGTCGGCTCATTGATGATGCGCATCACTTCGAGGCCCGCGATCTGGCCGGCATCCTTGGTGGCCTGCCGTTGCGCGTCGTTGAAGTAGGCCGGAACCGTGATGACGGCCTTGGTGACCTTTTCGCCGAGGTGCGCTTCGGCGGCTTCCTTCAGCTTGGTCAGTACCATCGACGAGATTTCCGGCGGCGCGTACTTCTTGCCCTGGATCTCGACGCGTGCGTCGCCGTTGTCGCCGGGCAATACCTTGTAAGGCACCAGCTTCATTTCGTCGCCGACTTCGTTGAAGCGCCGGCCCATGAACCGCTTGATCGAGTAGATGGTATTCTCGGGATTGGTCACGGCCTGCCGCTTTGCGACCTGGCCGACCAGGCGGTCGCCGTTCTTCGCGAATGCCGCAACCGACGGAGTGGTCCGTCCGCCTTCCTGATTGGCAATCACGACGGGATTGCCGCTTTCCATCACCGAGACCACGGAGTTCGTTGTACCCAGGTCAATGCCGATAATTTTGCTCATACGATTACTTTCTGCCTCCCGCAAACTGTCGTACCCCTGGTGGCGGGGCACTAATCCATTATTGAATGTGAGTGTCTGTTTGTCAACACTGTGTTTAGTGTCTGGCACTCAGATTTTTGCCCAGGACGTACTGGTGGCGGCGGCCTCTGACCTGGCGCCGCTTGTATCGGAACTTCAATCCAGTCAATCAGTTAAGCTTAGATTTTCGATTGGGTCGTCCGGGCAACTGGCGCGCCAGATCGAGAACGGAGCGCCCTTCGATATTTTTTTGTCGGCCGATGATGGGCTTATCAACGGATCACCCAACTTCCGGGCCGAGACGGTGCGCGTTTATGCCCTGGGCCGGGTGGCGCTGTGGTCGAAGTCGGGTGGATTCAAGCGATTAGAAGACTTGCGGCGCGCCAAACGGATCGCGATCGCTAATCCGGCGCATGCGCCCTACGGCCGGGCGGCGCGGGAAATATTGGACAAGGCCGGGTTGTGGGCGGCGTTGTCGTCCAGAATCGTATTCGCGGAATCGGTCCGGCAGGCGATGCAGTATGCCGAGACCGGCAATGTTGACGCGGTTTTGACTTCCTGGAGCCTTGTGCACGACAGGGGCGGCGTCCTGTTAGACGGCGCCGAATTGCGGCAAGCGGCCGCAGTAACCAAGTCGGCCAAAAACGCGGAGGCAGCGCAAAAATTTCTGGACTTTCTTCAGTCGGAGGCGGGGCGGACCATACTGGCCCGTCACGGCCTGACCCCGTCCAGAAACCGGTGAGCTGGTCCGGATTTAATTCATTTTCAAAGACTTTACAGGACCTTCCCGGGACCCTGTCTGGGACCCTAGGGTCCTGCATGTTGTTGATTCTATTATGCCTGGCAGTGACGGTGTCGAAAAGCAGTTTATAATTGTGTTTTTATTATCAACACATTTCTACTGTTATTATACGATAGCTGTCAAGTTGTCCAGGCGGGATCCACCGACACCGGTCACGAGTGATTCGTTAGCGGGGGGCCGTGCGATCAGCGGCGTCTACGAAGGAATGAGACGGCGGCGGCGAGGGCGATCATCGCCGCAGTCGACGGTTCCGGGGTAGAGATCGCGAAGCCATTGGTGTCGGTGATGACGCTGAAGATACTGATCGTACCCGCGGGAACGGTGATTGCGCCGGTTATCATTCCGCCGCCCGCGCCGCCTGTGCCGCCGCCGGCGGTCGTGTACATGGGATGCACCAAGAATTCGGCGGCGGGAACGCCGGCGATTGTAAGAATCTCGTTATCGATGCCGGTGATGTGGAAGAACGCTCCCGCGGACGCGAAGTCGAGGGGGTGGACGTCCGCTCCGAGCGTGACGGTCCAACCGTAGGAAAAGGTAAAGGCGGCCATCATCGGTGACGTGCCGGAAGAGTTGTCGAGGGTGATGAGGTGGCTTGCCTGGTAGGTGGAACTCGCGTACGATACCGCGAATGGAGTCGTACCCGTGACACCAGAACCAATCGTTGCCGGCTTGACGCCGCTTGGACTGACCGTTCCACCGAAGCCTGCGGACCCGGCACCGGTGCTGGTGGACGAGGTCATAACCGGACCGGCCACGAACGTGCCGGGTCCCATTGCGAAGGTCGAGTCTACGACGGTCGTGTAGATAGCCGCGGCGGGCGCAAGAGCGGTCGAGAGCAGCGAAATGAGAATGAAGTATTTCAAAACAGGTTCCTCCTATCCGCTTCGGCGGAATCTAGCGGAGGAACCTGCCAAGTTCATTTCGTCTTTTTTCGATGTAGACGTTCGAACCGTTCTTTTCGACCCAACCGGCCCAGACGCGATCAGCACGGGAGGCGGCTAACTTGGCCGCGGCGGCGTCGCCCATTCGGGAATGCCAGGGGGCAAACATTTCGAGCGCCGTTGCCCAATCCTTCATACAGAAGACACCGCAACTATCGCGGAGGCCGTAGTATTCGGCCACTTCGACCGATTTGCGGTAGTATTGGCCGGCTTCCGCCTTCTTGCCTTGGTCCCAGAGTGCGTCTGCGAGGCGGATGGAATAAAGCGGAATGTCGCTGCAGCACTCGACGCGGACGGGATCGCGGCGGACCATTTCGGCGTCGAGTTCGATGGCGCGGCGTGCGTTCCGTTCGGCTTCGGCGGCATTGCCTGCCATTCGGAAGGCGTTGGCGCTGTTGGCGAGATCGTAGGCCAGTACGCGAATGAACTCGACGTTTTCGGGCGCGTTGCGAAGCTGCTCGGACCGGATGGCGATGGTTTGGCGGTAGAGGGCGACGGACTCGGAGGGACTGGATTCCCAGAGAGTGGAGGCGAGCCGGGAGGAGGCAACGGAGAAGTCCGAGCGGGCGGCGACGTTTCTTGGGTCGGCTTCCCATTGGCGTTTCGTCCAGGTGACGGCTTCCCGGTAATGCCGCTCGGCCCTGCTGGTACTGCCCAGGTTTATGAAGAGCGGGTTGCCGGCGGCGTTGCCTTGGGCGAGCGTGAGCAGCATGGACTCGCGCGGAGCCGGCTCACTTCCGGCGTTGGCGAGCGAAGCCGCTTCGGCGAAATTGGCGAGGGCTTCTTCAAGCTGGCCGCTCTGATGGTTGGCGTCACCGTGGCGGCGGAGGGCGGTCCAAAGCGCGCGTTGGGACGCGGGGCCGGGAATCGCACCAAGAAGCCGGCGCGCCGTGTCGACCGCGTTCCGAGTATGTGGAATGGCTTCGCGGGCGCGCCCTTTTCGGAGGAGCCAGTCGGCGAGGCGGTATTCGGCGTCGATGAGGACATGGGCGTTGGCGGGATCGATGGACGCGGCGACTGAGGCGGAGCCGACAGCGTCACGGAGAAGCGCCAACGCTTCGGCGCTGGCGCCGCGTTGGGCCAGCGCGTTGGCGGTCTTGACGCGGATGGTGGCGAGGCTGGCGTGAGCGGCGGCGCTGTTGGCCGGCGTGTTTCGCTCACGTAGCGCGAGAGCCTTTCGGTAGCTCTCGACAGCGGCGCCGACGCGGCCGACATTGGCCACTTCGACGCCACCCTGGAGATCGCCAAGCCGCTCATAGCCGGCCGCGACTTCGGCGGCGACGACCGGGTCTGACTGGGCGTCTTCCTCAAGGCTGGCCATAAAACTCTGCGCGGTTGTGACGAGGTGGACACGGGCTTCGATGGAATCGGGCAGGGCGCGGATGCGATCGTGGAGGTCGAACAGGATTGTATTCGAGAGCTGCCGGACCTGTGCGAGCCGGAGTTGGGTGCGGCGGGATTCGCGGATGGTGGCGAGTCCGCCGACGGCGACCGAGAGAACGAGGGCTGCCGTCAGCGCTGCGCCGACACGATGACGGGCGAAAAACTTGCCGATTTTATAGGCGGCCGAGGCCGGGCGGGCCTCGACGGGCCGGCCGTCGAGGAAGCGCTCTATGTCGGCGGCGAAATCGCGAACCGAACCGTAGCGGCGATTCAACTCCGGCATGAGCGCTTTAGCGACGACGCTTTCGATGTCGTCTGGCAGCCGTTCACCGGCCAGCATTTCGCGAAGTACGAGGGCGAGCGAGTAGACGTCGGTGGCGACGGTGACGGGACGGCCTTCCCGCTGCTCGGGGCTGGAGTAGGCGAGCGTCATCAGGGGGGCGGTGGTCATCGGCGATTCGATAGCGCCGCCGAGTATCTTAGCGATGCCGAAGTCGAGGAGCTTCGGTTCGCCGTCGGAGGTGACGAGAATATTCGACGGCTTCAGGTCGCGGTGTACGATCAGGTGGCGATGGGCGCTTTCGACGGCGGCGGTAACTTTGAGGAACAGCCTTAACTGGGCGGCGAGGGAAGTGCGATTGGCGCGCACATACTCGACGATGGAGACGCCGTCGACGAACTCCATGACGATATAGGGCTCGCCGTCTGGGGTTGTGCCGCCCTCAAGCAGGCGGGCGATGTTGGGGTGCTCAAGCGTGGCGAGAATCTGGCGCTCATGACGGAACCGGGCCAGGCTTTCGTCGCTCGAGAAGCTGATGCGAGCGACCTTGATGGCAACGGCTTTTTCGTATTCGGCATCGACTCGAGAGGCGAGATAGACGGCCCCCATGCCGCCGTGTCCGATCTTGCGAACGACCTGGTAGGGGCCGATGCGGCGGCGCAGTTCGAGGCGGCCGGCTTCGGCTCCGATGGCGCCACGAAGAGCGGCGTCGGCGACGGCCGCGGATTGTTCGAGGCGCTCGACATCGGCCCGGAGTTGGGAGTCGCCGGCACAGGCGGCGTGAAGAAACTCCTCACGGCTCGCGCCGGTGTG
>Ga0194132_10006072_pt1 | contig 19008 bp, 15 predicted proteins | sample TA2KigOf80mmetaG_FD_148612 | JGI IMG/M metagenome (GOLD analysis project Ga0194132, IMG submission 148612) | Freshwater microbial communities from Lake Tanganyika, Tanzania - TA2015054 Kigoma Offshore 80m | ecosystem: Environmental > Aquatic > Freshwater > Lake | place: Tanzania: Lake...
GAGCGGAGCGATCGTGGCGCCGCCGGTGATCTGGTTGAAGGTGTGAATGGCGAACGGCGCCGTCCCGTCGGAGGCGGGCAGCAGGTCGGCGTACACGCGCAGCGTGTCGCCGGGCTTCAGGTCCTGGCGATCCTTGTCCACGCGGTGCGCCCACACGATCTGCTCGGTCGTGGTCATCCGGCGCGCCAGCGCCCCGTCCGGAAAGTCGATGACCGGCGCGCGCCCGACCGATTCGCGGAACTCGCGGCGGCCGAGCGCGACAATGCCGCCGCTCCGGCGGATCTCGTCCTCTTTCGGCGTCAACGGGAGCGGCTCGTAGGTCGTCCCCTGCGTCAGGTTCGTCACCTGCCGCGTGCCGGGGTCGAACTCGAACTCGTCGCCGTCGCGGGCGTCGGCCACCGCCTCGGGGCTCTGGACGACGTGCAGCCCGAGGTTGAGCGCGTTGCGGCGGAAGATGTCGCCCATGTTGTGGCCGCAGACGATGACCATCTCCAGGCCGGCTTCGTCGGCGATCCCCTTCAGGCCCGCGGGGCTCATCTCGCGCGAGGATCCGATGGCGAAGCGGTCGCCGGCGACGAGGAATGTCTGGCCCGCGTGGACGCGGGCGCGGAAGTCGGGCATCAGGTAGCGGAAGGCGCCCGCCTTCCACCGTTCGTCGAGTGTTTCGAGGCTTTCCGACACGCAGTCGGCGGCGGGCGTGATCTGATCGGTATCGATCGCGTCGAGCTTTCGGCCGAGTTTCGTCCCCGGCAGCTTCGGATCCCAGAAGATGAGCGCTTTTCCGCGGATCACCATCTGAGAGAATAGTACGGCATCGCTCCTGCAACGGTTCAGGTTTGATGCTGATCGGCGGCCGTAGCGGCACGGCGCCGCCGTGTCCCTACCTGAGCCGTGTCACACGGCTCTGATATGATGCCGCCCTTTTCGGCGAGGTATATGGATTCCCCGCGTGATACCGCCGTGGCCGAGCGACGGCGGTCGGCGTTACGACGTCAGGCTCCCCAGAAAACCGAGCGGCCGCCTTTGCGCGTGATCCCGTCGCGCGACTACGACCCGGGCGATCTGAAGAACCCTGCGCTCTACATCAACCGCGAGCTGAGCTGGCTCGAGTTCAACCAGCGCGTGCTCGAGCAGGGGCTCGACGCGTCGCACCCGCTGCTCGAGCGCGTCAAGTTCCTCGCCATCACCGCGACGAACCTCGACGAGTTCTTCATGATCCGCGTCTCCACGACGCAGAAGAACCTGCGCGAGGGGATCGAGGACGTCGCGCCCGACGGCTACAACACCGAGCAGCAGCTCGAGGCGATGCGCACGCGCGCGCGGCGCATGCTCGAGGACCAGGCCGGCTGCTGGGACCAGCTCCGGCCGCTGCTCGCCGCGGAGCGCATCTTCTTCCTCGAGCCGCAGGCGTGGTCGCCGGACATCCGCGAGCACCTGGCCGCGTATTTCTCGCGGGAGATCTGCCCGGTGCTCACGCCGCTGGCGTTCGACCCGGGCCACCCGTTCCCGCTCATCTCGAACCTGAGCAAGAACTTCGCCGTCGTCGTGCGGCACGCGGGGCGGACGAAGTTCGCCCGCGTGAAGCTCCCCGACGTGCTCCCGCGCTTCGTCCAGGTTCCCGAGTCGCTGAGCCCGTCGCAGGGCCTGACGTTCGTGTTCGTCGAGGACGTGATCCGCGCCAACATCCACGAGCTGTTCCCCGGCACGCAGGTCAAGGGCGCGCACCTCTTCCGCGTCATTCGCGACGCCGACCTCGAGATCGAGCAGGCCGAAGCCGACGACCTGCTGGAAAGCGTGGACCGCAGCCTCAAGCAGCTCCGCCACGGCGCCATCTCGCTGCTGCAGGTCGAAGAGGACATGCCGGCCCGCATCCTCAACATCCTCGTGGAGAACTTCGAGACCACCGAGGACGTGGTCGTGCGCACGGCCGACCGCATGGGCTTCGGCGACTGGATGCAGCTGACGAAGGTGCACCGGCCGGAGCTGAAGGACGCGCCCTTCTCGCCGCGCAGTCCGTGGCGCGCCGACGAGGACCCGGAGGTGATCTTCGATCAGATCCGCTACCAGGATCAGATCGTCCACCATCCCTACCAGTCGTTCGCGTCCGTGGAGGGGTTCGTCCGCGCGGCCGTCAAGGACCCGCACGTGGTCGCCCTCAAGATGACGCTGTACCGGATCGGCGCGAACTCGCCGCTCATCGACCTCCTCATCGAAGCGGCGGAGGCGGGCAAGCAGGTCGCGGTGCTCGTGGAGCTGAAGGCGCGCTTCGACGAGCGCAACAACATCCTCTGGGCGCAGCGGCTGGAGTCGCACGGCATCCACGTCGTCTACGGGTTCCCCGACATCAAGACGCACGCGAAGCTGTGCCTCGTCGTGCGGCAGGAGCCGGACGGCGTGCAGACCTACGTCCACACCGGCACCGGCAACTACAACCCGGAGACGGCCAGGGTCTACACGGACATCGGGCTCTTCACCGCGGACCGCGACATCGTGGCCGACGTGTCGGAGATCTTCAACTACCTGACCGGCTACTCGAACCAGAAGGAGTTCCGCCGCCTGCTGGTGGCGCCGCTGCAGCTGCGCGCGCGGCTCTCGGAGCTCATCGCGCGCGAGACCGAGCACGCGCGCGCCGGGCGCGAGGCGCGCATGATCGTCAAGGTCAACTCGGTGACCGACGACCAGGCGATCCGCGTGCTCTACAAGGCGGCGCAGGCGGGCGTCTCCATCGACCTCCTGGTCCGCGGCATCTGCAGCCTGCGCCCGGGCGTGCCGGGCATCAGCGAGCACATCCGGGTGCGGTCCATCGTCGGCCGCTTCCTCGAGCACTCGCGCATCTACTACTTCCGCAACGGCGGGCACGAGGAGATGTACATCGGGAGCGCCGACCTGATGGAGCGCAACCTCGATCGCCGCGTCGAGACGCTGACCCCGATCAACGACGCCGAGATCCTCGCGCATCTGCGCGACGTGGTGCTCGGCGCCTACCTCAGGGACACCGATCGGGCGATGGTGCTGACCGCCAGCGGCCGCTACGAAAAACCGGACGCCGCCGACGCGCGCTTCAGCGCCCAGCAGTTCCTGCTGCAGCAGTATTCCGAACCCCAATCAGAGTAGGGGCGACGCATGCGTTGCCCGTACGCTGTCATCGCGACAACGGGCGACGCGTGCGTCGCCCTTACCGCGTCGCGATCCAGGAGACCAGCCCGGCAATCGCCGCCACCGCCAGCCCGAACATCGGGAAGGCAATCAACGACGCGGCGAGCAGAATCGTGAGCGTGACGAGAAAGGCGGCCGGGCCCACGGGCCAGAGCACCGCGAGTCCCATCCGCACACCGACGCGTGCGTCGATTACGAGCAGACCCCACACGACTCCCGCGACGTAGATGAGCGCGATGGATGTCCACACGTCGGACATGAGCGCATCTTACCTGTCGGGCTGCCCACCGTAACGTGTTGAAAACCGCTGCGGCGGAAACGAAAAATCGCGGAAAATGCGTACTCGGTCTTCACGACGGTACGCGGTTATTGCGTACCTCCGACTTGGATCCCTTCGCTTTTGACTTTTGCCTTTTGACTTACGAGGACCCATGAAAGCCATCGTCGTCCGCGAGTTCGGCGCCCCTGAAGTGATGCGACTGGAGCACGTACCCGACCCGGCGCCCGGCAAGGGGCAGGTGCTGATTCGGGTGAAGGCGATCGGGGTGAACCCCGTCGAGGTCTACATCCGCTCGGGCACGTACGCGCGCAAGCCGTCGCTGCCCTATACGCCAGGCACCGACGTGGGCGGCGTGGTCGAGAGCGTCGGGCCCGACGCGACGCGGTTCAAGCCCGGCGATCGCGTCTACACGCACGCCATGGCCGCGGGGTCGGGCGCCTACGGAGAAATGGCGGTGGCCGAGGAGGCGCAGGTGCATCGCCTCGCCGATCACGTGACGTTTCAGCAGGGGGCGGCGCTCGGCGTGCCCTACGGCACCGCATGGCGCGCCCTGTTCCTGCGCGCGCAGGCCAGGGCCGGCGAGACGGTCTTGGTCCACGGCGCCAGCGGCGGCGTCGGCATCGCGGCCGTGCAGATCGCGCGCGCGGCGGGCCTGCGCGTCATCGGCACGGCCGGGACGGACAAGGGCATCGCGCTCGTCCGCGACCAGGGGGCGCATGCGGTCCTGAACCACAAGGACGCCGACTACATGCAGAAGGTGATGGACCTCACCGGCGGGCGCGGCGCCGACGTCATCGTCGAGATGCTCGCCAACGTCAATCTCGACAAGGACCTCGACGTGCTGGCGCTGCGCGGCCGCGTGATGGTCGTCGGCAACCGCGGCCGCGTCGAGATCGACCCCCGCAAGGCGATGGGCAAGGACGGCACCATCCTCGGCATGACGATGTTCAACGCCACGCCGGAGGACGTGAAGCAGGTGCACGCGGCGCTCGAGGCCGGCCTCGAGAACCGCACGCTGCATCCGGTGATCGGGAAGGAGATGCCGCTGGCCGACGCCGTCAAGGCGCACGCAGCGGTGATGGAGCCCGGCGCCTACGGGAAGATCGTGATGATCCCGTAGTTATTTCGTCTTTGCGCGCTCCAACTCCTCGTCGATGATCGCGGCGAACGTTTCGTAGGGCACCGCTCCGCTGACGAGACGCCCGTTCACGAACGTGGACGGCGTGGAGCCGACGCCGAGGCTGTTGCCGATCCCCATGTGCTCCTGGACGCGGTCGCCGTACTTGGCCGTGTCCAGGCACGTGTTGAACGTCGTGGTGTTGAGCGCGAGGTCGGCGGCGTACTTCTTCAGTGCGTCGGGCTGCAGCGCCTGCTGGTTGGCGAACAGCACGTCGTGGTACTCCCAGAACTTCCCCTGGTCGCGCGCGCAGTGCGCGGCTTCCGCGGCCTTGAACGCCTCGGGGTGAATCTGCGTCAGCGGGAAGTCCTTCCACACAATCCGGATGCGGTCGCCGTAGGCCTGGCGCAGGCGCTTCAGGGTGGGCGCCACGCGCAGGCAGAACGGGCACTGGAAGTCGGAGAACTCGACGAGCGTGACCGGCGCGTTGGCGGCGCCGAGCGACGGGTCATCGGGCGCGACGGCGACGGTGAAGCGCGGCGCGTCGAGCACCATGCTCACCGACGGCCCCGCCTTGCGCAGCTCGGCGACCAACGCCTGGTAGGCGTTCGAGCGGCGCTCGTCGTCCAGGTAGCGGCGGATGGCGGGGCCCATTGCGGCGAGGCCGCGGCCCTGCATCTGCGCCTGGTTCTCCTGGAAGAACGCGACGACCTCCTCGTCGGTCACCGGCTTCACGCGGCGCGCGATCTCGGCTTCGGTGAACTGCGTCGGCGTGGCGCCCTTCGCCTTCGCCGCCTGCTCGATCAGCATGTCGGCGATGATCGCGTCCAGCGCTTCCTTGCGGCCGTCGTAGATCTTCTGCACCGCCTGCGCGTGGTCGGCGGGCGCCCCGGCGCGCCACTTGTCGTCGATCTCCTTGACGGTGACCGCGCGGTCGCCGATGCGCGCCGCCACGTCCGAGGGCTGCAGCGACTGCGTCTGCTGCGCGGGCGCCGAGCACGCCAGGAGCAGCAGCATCGCCGTGGTCGTCGCGACAATCTTCATGATGCGCACCATCATACCAACCGGTAGCGGCGGACGTCGGGCGGCGCCTCGACCAGCCCCTCGAACTGCGCGCGCGCCTGCTTCAGGTGCTCCGTCTCGGCGTGCTGGTCGAGCGCGGCGTCGTTTTCCCACCGCTCGACGAAGCAGAAATCGCGGGCGTCCGTGGGATTGACCAGCAGGTCGTACTGGTAACACCCGATCTCGCGGCGCGACGGCGCGATCAGGCCCGTCAGCACCGTCCTGAGCGCGTCTTCCTTCCCGGCCGTCGCCAGGAACCGCGCAATCACATGAACTGTTGCTCCCATTCAGGCATCCCTCAACGTCCAACTGCCAACTCCCAATTCCCCAGCAGTCCCGCTGGGAGTTGGACGTCGGGAGTCGGGAGTTGATTATGGCAGGAAGACGCGGACGCCGACGCGGATCGAGCGCGGCCACCCGATCGTGCGGACCGGCGTGCGCCCGGTGTCGTAGTCGGCGTCGAACAGGTTTTCCACCGCGACGAAGGCGTGCAGCCCGCGCCGGACCTCCTGGCTCAGCGAGAGATCCAGCACCCCGTAGGACGCCAGCTCGAACACGTTGAGGTCGTCGTCGAACTGCGCGCCGAGGCGCCGTGCCTGCAGCGCGCCCGTGAAGCCGCGCGGATCGACATAGGTGACGGTGGCGCCGAGCTGGTAGGTCGGCACCTGGGGCACCCGGTTGCCTTCGATGGCCGGCTGCACGGGCGCGTCGGCAAACGTCGAGCGCGTCAGCACGACGACGCCGCCGACGGTGAGGCGCGGATGCGGCCGCACGTCGGCCTCGAGCTCGAGGCCGGTGGCGCGCACGGTGTCGGTGTTCTGCCGCTGGCGCGTGATCTGGTTCGCCGGCGCGCCGGGCGGCCGCGCGACCGTCACGTTGGTGATGGCGCCGTCGAGCTGATTGAAGAAGCCCGTGACGCGCGCGGAGGCGCGGTCGAGCGAGAACAGCACGCCGCCGTCGAAGCCGGTGAGCCGTTCCGGGTCCAGCTCCGGGTTGGCGTTGGTCACGGTGGCGCCGACGCTGAAGCCGCGATGCAGCTCGTTCAGCGTCGGGGTCCGGTGCGCGCGGTAGACGGCCGCGTGCACCGACGTCGTCGTCGACAGCGCGTACGCCGCCGAGGCGCGCGGACTGAAGAACGCGGTCGAGTGCTCCACCAGCGCCCCGTCGGTGGGCGTGGACTGCCAGAAGTCGCCGCGCGCGCCGATGACGACCGTCAGCGCATCCACCGGCACTAGGCTCGCGCGCGTGAAGAACGCGCCGATGGACTCGGTGCCGCCCATGACGAACGGCCCGCTCGGCACGCCGGTCACGCTGTACCGCGTCTCCTCGAACGTCGAGTCCGTGCGCTTGAACTCCGCGCCCATGAGCCACGTGGTCGTGTCTACCCCGCGCGTGAACTGGCCGCTGACGGTGCTGAACGACGCCGGGATCTGCTGCGAGAACGTGAGCCGCTCGGTCGCGCGCGGCACACCCGCCACCGCCGCGACCGCGCTGAACGTCTGGTAGTAGTCCTGCGTGCCGCCCGACGCGCGCGCCAGCCACGCGCCGCTCCCGGCGCTGCCGCCCGCCTCGCCCGCGACCTGCGTCCACCGCGTGCTGTTCACGACGAGCGGCGTGCCGTTGCCGCGGTCTTCGTCGTAAAGGCTCAGTCGCACGCCCGCGTGCCACGGGCCGGGGTTGTAGCCCGCGCCGAGGAACCCATTCGAGTAGTCGCTGTCGGCGCGCACGTCCACCGCCCCGCGCGCCTCTTCGCCGACGACGAACGCGCCGTCGGTGCGCAGCCACTCGCCGGCCGCGTCCACGTTCCACAAGCCGCGCTGCGTGCCGCCGTATCCCGAGAACCGGGCGGTGTCGTGGGACCCCGCTTCACCCGTCGCGCGGAACCGCGTGCGCCCGGGCGCGAAGGTCAGCACCTGCACCACGCCGCCGAGCGCGTCCGCTCCATACAGGTCCCCCGTCGCGCCCCGCACCACCTCGACGCGATCGATCGCCGCCACCGGCAGCCGGTTCCAGTACACCCAGCTCCCGAACGGGTCGTTCAGCGGCACGCCGTCGGCCAGCACGAGCGTGCGACTGGCGCCCGAGCCGGACACCCCGCGCAGCGTGACCCCCTGCGTGGTCGGATTGGACACGCGCGAGGACGATCGGCGGAACAGGCTGAAGCCGGGCGTATTCCGCAGCGCATCGTCCAGCGATCCGGCCGCGGACGTGAGCAGCTCCGCGGACGTCACCACGGTCGTCGCCGTCGGCGTGGAGAGCCGCGCGGCGCCCCGCGACGCGGTGACGACCACCGCGTCCACCAGCTGCGCGGGCCGCAGAATCAGCCGCGCGTTGTCATCGTTGCCCGACACCGTCAGGGTTGCCGGCGAAAACCCGTCCGCCACGGCCGTGATCTCGGTCACGCCCTCGGGCGTCGTCAGCTCGAACGTGCCGTCGTCGGCCGTCGTGGCGGTGGCGTTGCCCGCCGTCACGCGGGCGCCGGCGACGGGCGCGCCGGAGGCGTCCACGACGATTCCCGCCACCTGGGCCGCTTCGAGCGGCATGGCCAGAAAAAGGAACACGAGCACCAGACCGATACGCATGGCCCCGAATGTTACCGCCAAGCAGGTTTACTCGGCGGAACAATCGTTGCTAAGCTCCGGGCATGCGGACCTTCATCCCGGCGGCGCTGGTCTCTTTGTCGGCGGCGGTCCTCGCACCTGCCCTGGGCGCCCTCGAAGGGCAGCAGGCGACCTTCCGCTCCAGCACGCGCATCGTGCCCGTGATCACCACGGTGACCGACGCGCAGGGGCGGCTCGTGCCCGCGCTCGAGCAGGGTGAGTTCTCCATCCTCGACAACGGCAAGCCGCAGGACATCACGTTCTTCCAGAACGACGTCCAGCCGTTCACCGCGGTCGTGATGATGGACTTCAGCGCCAGCATGACGGCGAACCTGGATCGCCTGAAGGACGCGTCCGAGCAGTTCATCCTGCGGCTGCTGCCGGACGACCGGGCGCAGGTCGGCGCCTTCAGCGACAAGATTCAGTTCAGCGGCGAGTTCACGAGCGACCGCGACGATCTGATCTTCGCGCTCGAGGACCTGCAGTTCGGGAACCCGACGCGCCTCTACGACGCCATCAACGAGAGCATCGCCATGCTGAAAGGCGTGGACGGGCGCAAGGTGGTGGTGGTCTTCACCGACGGCGACGACACGGCGAGCCGCGTCGGCATGGGCGACGTGCTCGATCGCGCGCGCGACGAGGAAGTCATGATCTACGCCATCGGGCTCGAGTCGGAGTTCTTCAACGGCCAGCGCGTCGTGCGCACGCGCCCGGACCGCGGGCTGCGCCGGCTCACCGAGGAGACCGGCGGCGGCTACTTCGAGCTGAAGAAGACCGACGAGCTCGGGCCGACCTTCTCCCGCGTCGCGCAGGAGCTGCACAGCCAGTACACGCTCGGGTTCACGCCGACCCTGCTCGACGGCAAGGAGCACAAGCTGGTGGTGCGGATGAAGCAGCCGGGGATGACGGCGCGCGCCCGGCGCACCTACATTGCGTCGCCCGAACGGCTGTCGCCGACGGATTGACCACGCTCACCGACCAGGAGTTCCGCCTCAAGGCCGACCAGGCGCTCGAGGACCTGCAGCGCGCGCTGATGCCGCTCGCAGACCAGGACGGGTTCGAGATCGAGCTGCAGAACGGCGTGCTGCAGATCGTCTTCGAGGACCCCGCGCCCGCCAGGTTCATCGTCAGCCCGAACGCGCCGGTGCGGCAGATCTGGGTATCGGCGATGGCGCGCGGCTACAAACTGTCGTGGTCGGATGAGCTGTCCTCGTTTGTGCTGGATCGGGACACGCTGAACGGCTTCGTCGAGCGCCTCGTGCGCGAATACCTCGATAACTGACCCGGTTTCGCTGGCTCATCGTTTGCACAACTGATGGGTGCCTGTCGTTGGGTGCCCTGATGTTCGGACGCAAGCCCTGGGTGAACGCCGTGTCCGGCTTCCGCCGGACCAGGCCCCGCCTGTTCGCGCTCTCGCTCGTCGCGCTGCTCGCGTTCCCGTACGCCGTGCCTGATCTCGACGCCGGCGCAGCGCGGCCGCGGCCTGCCCCTGCTGAAGAAGCAGGTCCAGCACCGCTTCGAGGAGCCCGCGTACGCGCGCGGGTACAAGGCCGGTCATGCGCGCGGTCTCAACGACGGCCGCACGCGCGAGCGCTACGACCCGGTCGGCAGCCGCGACTACCGCGACGCCGATCAGGGCTTCCAGGAGAGCTACGGGTCGCGCGAGGCCTACCGCAACAACTACCGCGCCGGCTTCCGCCAGGGCTACGAAGACGGGTACCGCGAAGGTACGCGCTAGGCGATAATCGCGCGCATGGCGCGCGCCGCCGCGGCAGTCCTGCTCATCGCCATCGCATTCGTCAGCGTCGAAACCCCTTCGACTGCGCTCAGGGCAGGCGCCGTGCCGGTGCGCGCGAAGCGCGGCATGGTGGTGTCGCAGGAATCGCGCGCGTCGGAGATCGGCGCGCAGGCGCTGCGCGACGGCGGCAACGCGGTTGACGCGGCCGTCGCCACCGCGTTCGCCCTCGCGGTGACGCATCCCGCCGCCGGCAATATCGGGGGCGGCGGCTTCCTCGTGTACCGGCCGGCGCGCGGCGAGCCGGCGGCCTACGACTTCCGCGAGACGGCGCCGGCGCGCGCGTCGCCGTCGATGTTCACGGTGAACGGCGCGTACGACGCGGCGCTGCACCACAATAGTCACATCGCCGTCGGCGTGCCGGGCACGGTCGCCGGCCTGCACCTGGCGTGGATGCGGCACGGCCGATTGCCGTGGCGCCGGCTCGTGGCCCCGGCGATCGCGCTCGCGCGCGACGGCTTCGTCGTCAGCGACGGGCTCGCGCGCTCGCTGGCTGCCGCGCTGCCCGCCTTCCGCACGCACCCCGCATCGCTCGCGCAGTTCTCGAACGCCGGCATCCCGTACGAGGCCGGCGACGTGCTCCGCCAGCGCGATCTCGCGCGCACGCTCGAGCGCATTGCGACGCGCGGACCCGGCGGGTTCTACGACGGCGAGACCGCGGCGCTCGTCGAACAGGAGATGGCCGCGGGCGGCGGGCTGATCACGCGGGCGGATCTGCGGGCCTACAAGGCCGTCGAACGGGCACCAATCCGCGGCACCTACCGGGGGTACGAGGTGATCGGGATGCCGCCGCCCAGCTCCGGCGGCATCGCGGTGGTGCAGATGCTCAACGTCCTCGAGGGCTTCGACCTCGCGACGAGCGGCCACCAGGCCGCCGCCACCGTGCACGCGATCGCGGAATCGATGCGCCGCGCGTTTGCGGACCGCGCACGCCATCTGGGCGACCCGGATTTCGACCCGGCGATGCCGATCGCGCGGCTGATCTCGAAGGACCACGCAGCGGCGCTGCGGTCCACGATTCGCGCGGATCGGGCGTCGGCCTCCTCGCCGGCGTCCTTCGAGTGGCCGCGCGAGAGCCGCGAGACCACGCACCTGTCCGTCGTGGATGCGGCGCGCAACGCCGCCGCGCTCACCTACACGCTGGAAGAGCTCTACGGATCGAAGATCGTCGTGCCCGGGGCGGGGTTCCTGCTGAACAACGAGATGGGCGACTTCAACGCCGCGCCGGGGCTCACCGACGCCACGGGTCTCATCGGGACCGGACCCAATCTGGCGCAGCCCGGCAAGCGGATGCTCTCGAGCATGTCGCCGACGATCCTCGCGAAGGACGGGAAGGTGTTCATGGTCACCGGCACGCCAGGCGGCCGCACGATCATCAACACCGTCCTCCTCACGATCCTCAATGTCGTGGACTTCGGCATGAACGCGCAGGAAGCCGTGGATGCCCCGCGCTTCCACCACCAGTGGCTCCCCGACCGCATCCTCTACGAGCGCAACGGACTCTCCGCCGACACGCTGTCGCTGCTCGCAGGCCGCGGTCATCAGCTCTCCGCGACCGAGCGCCTGGGCAGCGCGGAAGTGATCGTCTACAACCAGATGGACGACGTGCTCGAGGGCGGCGTCGATCGACGCGCCCCGGATGGCGCGGCTGGACTCGTCTCGAAGTAGGACGAAAACCGACACAGCGGTGTGACACGATGTGACACGCGCGCACACCTGAAAATCGTCGAAAACCTCCGAAAATCAGTGCTTGTCGGCCCCATGAGCCGGCTCGTACATTCGCCGTGGCTCGACCATTCGGAACAAGCACCTCAGGAGGCAGTATGGCGGAGCGGCGCCGCGCTGAACGCGTTCGTGTCGGGGCTTTCAAGGTCCGTTTGCCCGGTATCTGTGAGGGAGTGTTGATCGATCTCAGCGTCCTGGGCGCGCTGATGCGACTCCCGTTCGCGCAGGTCGCGGACAACAACCTGCGCCTCGCCGTGGATTTCGCCGACAACTCGACGGAGTTCCGCGCGCGCGTGGTGCGCAGCACACCCGAGGCCGACGGGCACATGGTTGCCGTCGAGTTCGAGGATCTCTCGATGGACCAGATCGTCGCCCTCAGCCGCGTCATCGACAGCGAGATGGTCGCGTAGGTATAAGGTATTGCGCATGCAGACACGCATGCGCATTGCGGCCCTGGCGGCGGCGGTGTCCGTCGCCCTGCTCACGGCCGATCTGGCCGGACAGGGACGCGGCGGCCGCGGACAGAGTGGCCGCGGCGACATATGTCGGCGGAGATCACCGGACCGGGGCCGATCTTCGACTCGGCGCCGTCGCTGCCGCCCGGCAAGGGGCTCCCGCACTACGGCTACCACGCGCTACCGCGATCTCCAGGTCGGCAACGGGCAGGCGAACGAGATCATCGCGCAGGCCGGCGCGCTCGTCCGCGGCGGCGCGCCGCTCGGCGGCGCACAGGTGCGGACGATGGTCATGTCGGGGCGCACCTACGCCAGCCGCGTCGAGCGCCGCGTGACGGAGCTGGAGAAGGCGGGCTGGTCGCTGCCGATCTACCGGGACTGGATTCTCGCGGACGCGGCGAAGTCAGCTTCTAACCGGCGTAACTGCCGCCGAACCAGTAGGCCGGCAGGTCCTTCTTCGTCGCGCGCAGGATCTCGACAATCGCCTGCCGATCGCCGGGGGTGAGCCGCGAGTACCTCGAGCCGGTCACCTCGCCCGCGAGCACGCGCCAGAGGCGCTCGTAGACGAGCGCCTTCACCTCGGCCGGCAGCGCGTCGAACGGCTCCGAGTAAATGAGATAGCTGCACGGGTAGCGCATCAGGCGATCCGTGAGCTGCAGATCCCGCAGCGAGCGTCCTTTCGGATCCCGCGGTCCGAGGCCCGAGAAGGCCCGGGCAAAGCCGCTCGACCCCTCGATCGGGCCGGGCATCGGCGCCTCGTCGATGAACAGCAGATAGTCCACCACATCGGCCGCGGCCTCGGCCAGCGGACGGCCGGCGTCCTTCCCCATGCGCGCTTCCCAGCCCAGGCGCGTGATGTGGTTCAGCATCCGCGCCTGGTGCTCGAGCACGAGCAGCGCCACGATGTCGCTATGGCCTGACGGGTAGCCGTCGGGATCGAAGCGCCCGTCGAGGCTGGTCACGTGCACCGACTGCGGGGTGACCATCTTCCCGAAGTCGGTCCGGTCGGTGAGGACGGCGTTGCCGAGATGCCGCTCGCCCTTGTGCGCGCCCGTGACGTACCAGCCGCCCCAGCGGATCTCGAAGGGACTGCGGTGATCGGTCGTGAAGGCCGGCCCGTACGCCACCATGCCGTTGGTTTCGGGATACACGCTGCCGACGAACCATCCCGGCACGTTCAACGTGGTGTCGGAGGTGTGGCAGGAGACGCAGTTCACGTTGTTGCGGCGGAACTCGAGCGGTCCGGTGTCGGTGCCAGGCTGCGCCAGCGTGTAGAACACGGTGCCGAGCGCCGGATCCTGGGACGCCAGCTCCAGCACCTCGCCGCCGCGCACCCAGCCGACGGCGACCTGGTCGTTGAAATAGAGCGCGCGCGGGTTCTGCGGGCCGATGCGAGGCGCCTGGAAGCTGGTTTTCGAGAAGACGAGCACCTGCGATTCGACGGGCACGTTGAGCGCCGCGAGGAGCGACCGCAGGTAGCCGCGCGTCGGCTCGGCCTCGAGCCGCAGCTCGCCGCGGCGCAGCCGCTCGTTCAGCCGCGCGACCGGATCGGTGGGCGTCGCGGTCATGTACGCCACGTTGCGGTGGTTCCGCAGTTCCAGCGGTCCCAGCGTCAGCTGCCCGGAGGCGACGGCCACCGCCGTGCACCACACCATCCCGACGACCAGAAGTTTTCGCATGCCCATGAAAGATTTCCCACCGCTCACGGCGGCGGCTCCTATTCTACCGGGCCTCATGCAAGCGCCGTGACGGCACTCGTTTCGCAGTGCGTGGGGGCGAGGTACCGCACATGCCTGCACTCCGACATTTCACCGTGGCCGCTCTGGCGGCGTTTGCTGTTTCAGGCTGCGCGACGATGACCGCCGGCTCGTACGCCCAGCGGGGGGTCGACTTCGCCCAGTACCACACGTACAACTGGGGCCCGCCCGACGCACTCCCGACGGGCGACCCGCGTCTCGACGCCAACCCGTTCTTCGAGGATCACTTCGAGGGCGCCGTCGAGCAGCAGCTCGCCCGGCGCGGGTTCGGGCTGGTGCAGGAGAATCCCGACCTGATCGTGCACTGGCACGCCAACGTGACCCAGCGCCTGCAGGTGCACGGGGTCGAGGGCAACTGCACCGGCGAACAGGATTGCCAGCCGCGGGCGAGCGACTACGACTCGGGCACGCTCGTCATCGACGTCCTGGACGCGCGGACCAGGAAAGTGGTGTGGCGCGGGTGGTCGCAGGACGTGATGAACGGCGTGATCACCAACCAGGATCGCCTGCAGCAGCACGTCGAGAACGCGGTGCGCCGCATGTTCGTGGAGTTCCCGGGAACGTAGGGCGCGCCGTTACCGCGCGCCGGCCCGGTCGCGAACCAGAATCTGGCCCTGGCGCAGGTAGTCGATCATCGTCTTCAGCCGGGGATCCTCCTCGAGCCTCGACTGCGCCGTCACCGACCGCGGGTCGGCCTCCGTCGGCGTGCGCGGCGTGAGGCGCAGCGGGTCGGGGTAGCCGCGTCGAAGTGGTCCTGCATGACGTGGCAGTTCGCGCACGCGGCGGGGTCGTTGGTGAGATAGGAGTACCCGCGCGCGTAGGCGGCCAGCGAGGGCGATGCACCATGCGCTAGCGCGGTTTCGACTTCTTCGTAGTGTCCGGCTTTAGCCGGACCACACACGGCGGTGCCGATCAACTTGGTCCGGCTAAAGCCGGACACTACGACGTTTCAGAAACCGCTCTAGTCGCGGCGCTGCAGTGTTTCGATGTAGGCGACGAGGTTCGCGATGCGCGTGCGGGCGCGCGCGTCGGGGTCGAAAATGCGGAAGATCGGACCCCACACCGGCATCGACGTCGGCCCGTGGGCGGGAATCGGGCGGCCGGTGCCCTCGACGTAGGCGAGAACCTGCTCGCGTGGAAAGACTCCTCCGTTCCGCCTGGACAGGACGGTGAGGTCGGCGGGCGGCGTCAGCAGCTCGAGGGCGACCGGTCCGTCGCCGCGTCCCGATGTGCCATGACACGAGGCACAGTACGCCTCGAAGTTCTCACGGCCAACCAGCGAGCCTTCGAGCAGCGCGCGCGGACCGACGCGCTCCTGCGCGAAAGCGGCTGCCGCGCACACTGCCAGCGTGCACGCGGCGAGGAACGTGATGGAGAGCGGTGTAATCTCCCGGGGCATCGATGCGCCTCCCGGAAGAGACACCGCAGCAACGGCCGTGCCCGGCCCCCGCGCTCCGTTTTCGGCCACGACACGACGGCGCAGCGGGCGGCACCTCGGCCGGCTGCGTGAGATTCCGCGCGGTGGGGGCCGCGCCAGGCGGGCCGTCAAGGCCCGCCCTGCGGGCGTAGGGCGCCCCTTGACGGGGCGCCATGTTCAGAACCGGTAGAGCGCGCGCACGTATCCCGTGTGCCCCCTGTAGGGGCGGTTGCCGTACCCGGTGAGCAGGCCACCCAGCCAGTCGATGCGCGGCTCGCCCGTGGCAGGGGTGAACCCCACCGGGCCCGCCGTGTCGATGGTGTTGTAATCCACCACGTCCAGTTTCTCGACGTAATAGCCGACGCCGAGCCCGACGCGTTCGCTGAAGAAGTACTGCACGTCGGCCGTGGCGCGGTGCCAGGTGTTCTCCACGTCCGGGAGGGGAATGAACTGGTTCAGCGCGGTCAGCGCCGCAACGCGCGGCCCGCCGTGCACGAACGAGTTGTCCGAGTCGCTGTAGTCGTAGGAGAACCGGATGTCCGTGTTCACGATGGCGCGCAGCACGTCCACGTAGAACGTGGCCAGGTTGATGGTGTCGTCGTTGTCGAGCGTCCAGTTGCGGGCCGGGTCGTTCCACGTCGGGTCCGGCGGCGGGCTGGCGTTGCGTGACAGTTGCAGCGAGCTGTAGCGGTCGCGGCCGTAGCTGGCGCCGAGCGCCACGACGTCGCTCGGGTGGTAATTGAAGCCGGCGTTCCAACTGGCCACGTCGGACTCCCGCAGGCCAAACAGCTCGCCCGGACGCGTCACCGGCGAGGACGCGTCGGCCCGGTAGCGGTCGCGGCCCCCACCGAACTGCGTGAAGAGGTCGACGTTGTCGCGCGGCACGACCGTGAAGACGAGCGACGCGCGGGTCCGATCACGGTCGGCTTCGTCGTAGTAGCGCAGCGTCGGCTGCGTGCCCCCCGGGCCCTGCGCGAACGTCAGATCCTCGCTCTCCAGCCACGTCTGCGACTCGACGAACCCCGAGCCGCGCCGCCGCGACACGTCGAACTGGGCGCGCACCGTCACCCACGGGCTCGTATACGTGTCGAACGACGCGCGGAGCGTGTTCTCGCCGGTCTCGCTGAACCCCCGGCCGTGGCGCTCCACCGCTTCGTGGCCGTAGCCGACGCGCAGCGTGCCCCAGGTCACGGGCGTGAACGACACGTTCGCGTCGAGGATGTGCCGCGAGGTGTCGAACTCGTGCGTCACGGTGCCGACATCCTCGGCCACCGCATCGAGCAGCACGAACTCGGTGGCGTCGAACGGCGTCGTCTGCACGTCCCTGTCGTTGAACCGGTAGCGCACGACGAAGTTCGCCCGCCGCCACGGGCGCGAGCTCAGGTTGATGAGCGCGTTCACGCCCTTGGCCTCGGCCTCCGCCGTCGGCCGCGGGAGATCCCGGAGTCCTGGAAACGCCGCCAGGACCACCGGCGAGTTGATGACCGAGTTCGTCGCCCACGGGATCAGGTCGTCGTCCTGCGTCTGCTGCGTGAACTGCAGGACGCCGTTCACCGAGGTGCGGCCGCGCATCTTGTACAGCCCGGTGGCGCTGACCACGTTCATCATGTTGTCCGGCGCAAGCGCCATGCGTCCCACCGCCGGGCCGTTGCCGTTGCTGTACGCGCTGGGGTCGTACGGGCCGGCCGGCGGGGCCAGCCCGTTGTTGAAGTCGGTGATGCGGATCGGGTTGTCCCAGGTCAGGCTCGAGAATCTGTTCGCGAACCACGAGCCGTCCCACCCGAGACGGAACATGCTGCGCGGGTTGGCCCACGTGGCGCCCACCGACGCGTCGCTGGTGCGCTGATCGATCGGCGCCCGCACCTCGACGATGTTGTTGAAGGAGAACGGCGCGGACCAGGGCTGGTGGCCGTCGCGCATCGTGGCGGCGAACCGCACGTCCACGTCCATGGCGCGCGACGCCGCGTACTTGAGCGACAGGCTGCCGACATCGCGCGTGTAGCGCAGGTCGAACGGACTGGCGAGGCTGTTGTAAATCGACCGGTTCGCCTTGGCCTGGGCCGCCAGCGCCGGGCTGCTGCACGAGGCGGGCGGCGCGCCAGGGGCGCACGGCACGCCTACCGCGGTCCCGTCGTTGGTAGCGTTGGTCGGCCCCTGGACCGCACGCTGCGCCGCATCGTCGAGCGTGAGCACGTCGCCATCACCCCGGTAGGGCGTGAGCGCGCCGTAGAAGAAGTTCAGCGGGACCGACACCCACTCGAACCCGACGTTGACGCGCCGGCTGCGGAGCGAGGCCGCGTACCGCTGGTCGCGGTAGCCGACGTGATGCGCGTCGGCGTTGAACAGGTAGCCCGGGCCCTCGCGGTTCAGGCTGAAGGTCGAGTACACGCCGTTGCGCATGTCGCGATAGCGCTCGTAGCGTGCCTCGTCGCCCGAGACCGCGCTGAACAGGCCGCCGACGTCCAGCGTCCCGCTGAGGAGCGATCCCGCAGCGGCGGGTTGCGGTCCCGGCTGCGTCTGGGCGGCCGCCGGCGCGGTCGCGAGCAGCGCGGCGGCAATCACGACGAATCTGGAACGCATCATGGCCTCCCGCTCACCGCAACAGGAACGCGCCGTTGGGCGAGTTCGACCCGTGCACCTGCTGATGACAGTTCACGCACCCGCGCGTGAACATCTTGTTCGCGTTCTGCGAGTTGTTGAGCTGGAACCCGTCGTACACGGTGGTCGGGTGCCGTGATGCGACGTGGCAGCGCTGGCACAGGAAGGGCACCTTGCTCACCAGCATGCGGTCGTTGTTCGAGCCGTGCGGCTCGTGACAGGTCGTGCAGCTCTCGACGACCGGCGCGTGCTCCCACAGGTAGGGCCCGCGCTTGTCGGCGTGGCAGCTGGTGCAGCTCTCGTCGATGGTCGTGCCCGCGCGCAGCAGCCGGACGTTCTGGCTGCCGTGCACGTTGTGGCACGAGGAGCACGTCATCGCCCCCTCGCGCACCGGCATGTGGTTGAAGCGGTGCTGCCGGTTCGTGAGCGGACGATGGCAGCCGCTGCACAGAGCCGTCTGGGTGCGCGCCTTGAGCTGCGGCGCGCCCACCGCGGCGTGCACGCTGTGGCAGGTGGTGCACGTGAGGTTGCGCTGCTCGTGCTGGCTGCCGTCCCACAAGGCGTGGGTGGAGCGGTTGTGGCAGGTCGCGCACACCCCGCTGACGTCGGCGGGTGCCATCTGGCTGAACCGCCGGATGAGCGTCGGATCGCCGCTGTCGGCGTGGGCCTTGCCGGGGCCGTGGCAGCTCTCGCACCCCAGGTTGGCGGCGGGCGTGCGCTCGTTGAACGCGTGCCCGTGCACGGTGCGGCTGTACGAGCGATCGTCGTGGCAGGTCACGCACGTCGCCTCGCCCGCGTAATCGCCGGCGGCCTGCGCGGGCGGCGCGGCCTGCCCCGGCGCCGCAGCCGATCGCGGCGCCGTTTCCACGCTCACCGCCGCCAGGGCGAACGCGAAGACATAGGCCATCACGGCGGTCAGGAAACAGAAGAAGCGTCGATGCATGGTCGTGGTCTCTATTCGAAAGCGTGGCACAGCTCGCAATCCTGACGGATGACGGTTCCGTCCGCGGCTCTGTGCTGGTCGTCATGACACCGGAAACACCCGG
>Ga0194132_10006073_pt1 | contig 19007 bp, 17 predicted proteins | sample TA2KigOf80mmetaG_FD_148612 | JGI IMG/M metagenome (GOLD analysis project Ga0194132, IMG submission 148612) | Freshwater microbial communities from Lake Tanganyika, Tanzania - TA2015054 Kigoma Offshore 80m | ecosystem: Environmental > Aquatic > Freshwater > Lake | place: Tanzania: Lake...
GTTCGCCAGTCGGCCGGCGATCGGGGTGCCCTGCGCTCGACGACGGGACGTCGAGGCTAGCCCGCGCGGTTGTGATGGGCCGCGACTGCAGCAGCCACAGCTGCTCATCGTCAACGGCCCACTCGACGTCTTGCGGGATGCCAAAATGTTCTTCGACTCGAAGCAGGGCGCCTGCGAGCTGCCGGACCGTGGAGTCGGAGAGTGGAGGGCGACCATCTAGGACGGTACGTTCGACCAGGCTGCCATCGGCTTTTCGCAACCGATAGTGATCGGGTTCGATGCGGCCGCTGACAAGCGCCTCGCCGAGCCCGGGCGCGGCATCGATGACGAGCTCCTCCGCTCCGCTGACTGGATGAACCGTGAAGGCCACACCCGAGATCACGGCGTCAATCATCGGCTGGATGAGCACCGCGGCCCGCGCCTCGTCCGCAAGGCCATGCGAGGCGCGATAGGCACGTGCCTGTTCGCTCACGGTCGACGCGAGACACGCTCGCACCGCGGAGACGATGTCCGACCGCTCGACGTTCAGAAACGTCTCGTGGATGCCGGCGAACGAGTGGCCAGCCGCATCCTCTCCGACGCCGGATGAACGGACCGCGAAGCGCTGATCGACCGGCCAGGTCCGAAACCAGGCGTGGTCAACGATACCGTCGACATCAGCCGGGCGTGTGTCGGCCGTCACGATCAGACCATCGGGAACGGGGAAGCCGGCGCGTCTCAGTCGCGCGCAGTTGAGCGCCTTGCCGCCGACGTTCGACTCATCAGCGGGTCCGACGTTTTGCAGCGTGACCAGCATTGACCGTGCATCTTACGCCCCCGCACGTCCGTCCCTGTGACCAATTCTCGTCTTGGGCCCGAACGAATTCTGCTCCGCGACCTCTGGATCGAGCTGTGCAGTCAACGTCGCGACCTCGATCCCGCCGGCTCTCCACGACCATCGGTGTAGATGGTGCGTGCCGGTGTCCTTCCTTCCGGGGCTGCTGTCTGTGTGGGCGGTGACGCCGCTACTGTACGCCGACGATTGTCCCATCCGCGAGGAGATCGATATCCTCGGCGTGCGGGTGCCGAGGCAGACCTGGCATCGTCGTGATCTCACCAGTCAGTGGAACCAGGAATCCTGCGCCCGCGGCGATCCGGAGCTCACGCACCGTCATCTCGAAGTCGCGAGGGCGCCCGATCAGCCTGTCGTCATCCGACAACGAGAGGTGCGTCTTGGCGACATACACGGGGAGCTCCCCAAAGCCGAGCGCGACCGCCTGGTCGAACTGCTTCTTGGCGGTCACCGAGAAATCGACGTCCTGCGCACCGTAAATGGTGCGAGCGATGCGACGGACCTTCTCCATGGGCGGGTCGGACAGCTCGTAGATGAAGCGCGGCTGCGGGCTTGCGGTCTCGGCCCGCGCCAGGATGGCGCGTGTGACGTCGAGCGCGCCTTCGCCGCCGCGCGAATAGACGTCAGCCAAGCCGACCTCGACGCCCTCCTGCCTCAAGTGCTGCACGACCGATGAAAGCTCATCGGCCGAGTCCTCTCCCCGCACGTTGACAACGACCACCGGCTCGAGCCCGAATTGCCTGACGCTGTCGAGGTGCTTGTCGAGGTTGTCCATGCCACGCTCGAGCGCGGGCTGGTTCGGCCGAGCGACCTCTGCGACACGGACGCCGCCGTGGAACTTCAGCGCGCGAAGCGTCACGACGAGCACGATGGCGTGCGGCCAAAACCCCGCCGCGCGGCACTTGATGTCGAGGAACTTCTCTGCGCCGAGATCGAAGCCAAACCCGGCCTCAGTGAACACGACCTCCGCACGCTGCAGCAGCAACCGCGTGGCCACGACGCTGTTGCAGCCGTGCGCGATGTTTCCAAACGGCCCGCCATGGACAACGGCCGGCGCCCCCTCAGTGGTCTGCACCAGATTCGGCAGCATCGCATCGCGCAGCAGCGCGGCCATGGCGCCTTCGGCTGACAGATCTGCCGCACGCACCGGAACGCCGTCTCGACTGAACCCGACGATCATCCGACCGAGCCGCGCCTTGAGGTCCGCGTAATCGCGCGCGAGGCACAGAATCGCCATCACCTCGCTGGCCGCCGTGATGTCGAAGCCGCCTTCGCGCGGGACGCCCATCGTCCGGCCGCCGAGCCCGCTCACGGTGCGGCGGAGAAACCGATCGTTCATGTCCATCACGCGCCTCAGAACGATCTGGCGCGCGTCAAGCCGCGGCGGCTGCTCGAAGTACACGTCGTTGTCGGCGAGCGACGCCAGCAGGTTGTTCGCTGCGCCGACCGCGTGGATGTCGCCCGTGAAATGAAGGTTGATCCGTTCCGACGGCACCAGCATGGAGCGGCCGCCACCAGTGCCGCCGCCTTTGGCGCCGAAGACCGGACCGAGCGACGGCTCGCGCAGGGCGCACGAGGCCCGAACCCCGAGGCGTCGGGCGGCCTGGGTCAGGCCGATGACGCAGGTCGTCTTTCCCTCGCCAGCCGGCGTCGGATTGATGGCGGACACGATCACGAGCCGACCACGTGCATCCGCATCGGTGAAGGCTACATCGGCCGCGACCTTCGCGACTCCGGGTCCCTACGCGTGAAGATCGCGGGAGCCGAACCCCAAATCAGCCGCTACGTCGTCGATCGGTCGCATCAGGCGAAGAATGGCAGCGTATCACCAATTGGTCGGCTCCGCCCTGAACCCGGCCCGTGGCGACGCGGACGCGAGGCCCCAGCCGGTTTCCGCTGGCGCTAGGAAGAGCGAGGCTGCTATAACGCGGTCAGGGCACCGGTCAGCTGTGAGGCCCGCCAAGCCGTGACGGGCATGCCGGCCGCGCCCGCGCCGCAGGAGGCATCGATGGTCGCGTGGAATCGCGCAAGCGTGCTAGCCGTCGCCATGGCGTTGGCCGGCCAGGGAATCGTTCTCGGACAAACGCGCGTCGATCCGCCAGGCTTCGCGCGGCCGACCCCGGCGGCACAGCGTGTAGCTCCCCTCCCCGACGCTGAATGGAACGACGCACACAGGGCGCTTGCCCAGAAGTACGCCAGGTACGGCGCGCCGGACAACGCGTTCAAGACACTGCTGCGCGTGCCGGAGCTCGCCGACGGCGTCATGCCGTACACCATCTACCTCTCGGAAGACTCGATCCTCACGCCCAGACAGCGGGAGCTGCTCATCTTGCGTGCGGCGTGGCTGGGTGGGAATCAGACCGTGTGGTCGCGACACGCCCCGCGAGCGCGAAGAGCCGGGATGACAGACGCAGATCTCCGTCGTCTGGCAGAGGGTGGCTCGGCCAAGGGTTGGGACCCTCTCGAGGCGACCTTGCTCGGTATGGCGGATCAATTGTTCCGCAACGCCTCGGTGACCAACGCCACGTGGGCCGAGCTCTCGAAGACGTTCGACACGTTTCGCCTGATGGACGCAGTGGAGACGGTCAATCACTTCGTCGTGCTGTCGCTCATCTACAACTCCTATGGCATCCAACCGGAGGCTGGCGCGAAGGACCGCATTCCGGCCGATGTGCCCTACCGGATCACCGTGCCGCCACGCGAGCCCGCTCTGGCGACACCGCGCGTCGTGGCGCCGCCCGGACAAGGCATCGCCGTGGGGCGGACTTTCGGGCTGTATCCGACGCTCAGTCGCGCATGGAGTCCGCGGCAGACCTTCATCCTGCAACGGTCGCCGCTGACGCCTCGTCATCGCGAGATGCTGATCCTGCGAATGGGATGGAACTGCCAGTCGGAGTACGAATGGGCGCAACATGTGGGCCGTGTCGGGCGGGCACGCGAGTGGGGCCTGGAACCCAAACTGATCGCCCAGGGACCTGACGCACCTGGTTGGGATGCGACCGAGAAGACGATTCTTCGTGCATCCGATGAACTGTACCGCAACGCGGTCGTGTCGGATGGCACATGGAAGACGCTGGTCGACCTGTTCGGTGTCCCGTGGGCGATGAGCGCGGTGTTCACGACGAGCGACTACGGCGCGATCTCGCGGTCGCTGCTGACATACGGCGTGCCGCTCGAGCCTGGCGATGAGCGATTCCCCACGTTTTGATCACTCACCGTGACGAGCCGGTGAAGCGAGTCCGCTTCCCACCCGGCACCAGATCGTGTGCTCACGCCGGAGCGTCAGTCGCCCTGTGCCCCCATGAGGATTTCCATGTCTCGGCTCGAGACTCTGCTGGGTCTCGCGTGGCCAGTCATCGTGTCGCGTTCGACGCAGGTCGTCGTCGGCCTGGCCGACGCGCTCATGGTGACCCAGCTCGGCGAGACTGCGCTTGCGGCCGTGACCACCGGCGCGCTGAACGCGGGCACCGGGTTCATTTTCCCCATGGGCGTCGCCTTCGTCGTCTCGAGCTTCAGCTCGCAGCTGACGGGAAGAGGCGACGCAGCCGGTGCGAGGCGGTTTGGGTGGTACGGGCTTGGCGTGGCCCTCATGGCGCAGGTGCTCGTGATCGCGCTGCTCCCGATGCTGTCGCGCCTTCTTTCCGCCAACGACTACGCGCCGGATGTCGAACGCGCGCTGAGTGTGTATCTCTCGATCCGGCTCCTGTCCACTGGAGCCGCTGTCGGCAACGAGGCGCTCGCGAGCTACTTCGGGGGAATGGGCAACACCGCCGTCGGCATGAAGGTCAATGTGACGGCGATGGTGCTGAACCTGCTCCTCAACTGGCTCCTCATCGATGGTCACGCGGGCTTCCCGGCGCTCGGCGTGGCCGGCGCCGCATGGGCGAGCACGGTCTCGACCAGCGTCGCCTTCGCCGTGTTCCTCATCGTCTTCATCCGCGTCGGCGGGGGATACGGTCCCCAGAACCTGCGGTGGCACGAGTTCGTGCGGCTTCTTCGCTTCGGTCTCCCGTCCGGGCTGAATTGGTCGTTCGAGTTCTTCGCCTTCGTCGCATTCGTCAACGTCGTGGTCGCTGGGCTCGGCACGGTGAATCTGGCGGCGATGATGGCGGTGATGCAACTGAACTCCTTCTCGTTCATGCCGGCGTTCGGACTCGGGTCAGCGGGCGCGATTCTGGTGGGCCAAGCGATCGGGCGCGGCCACAAGGACGAGGTTCCCCACATCCTCGCCCTGACGTTCGCGACCACCGCCGCGTGGATGGGCCTGGTCGGCCTGGCGTATCTGGCGATTCCAGAGCCGCTTCTGCGGCCGTTCGTGCCGGCGGGTCCCAACGGCGTCGGCTTTCTGACGGTTGGCATCCGCATGCTGGTGTTCTCGGCGCTCTGGCAGCTCTTCGACGCAGCGGGCATCACCATCAGCGAAGCACTACGCGCGGCTGGCGATACGGCCTACGCCATGTGGACGCGAGGCGTGCTGGCCTGGCTCGTGTTTCTGCCTGGAAGTTGGGTCACCGTGCGCTGGTTTGGCGGCGCGGTGCAGGGCGCCGTGGCGTGGCTGCTCGTGTATCTGGGGCTGCTGGCTCTCGTCCTGTTTCTTCGGTTCCGGAGCGGAGCCTGGCGCAACATCGCGCTCGTCGAGGAGACCCCCCAGTGAGGCCCCCGGTCTCGGCTTCGACGCCGGACGTATCGACGCACCGCGCGCCGGGGTGGGAGGGCATCGAGCGCCGCCAGTGAGCGACCACGCGTGGCGGGTCGCTCAGCGGTCATCCCGCTCGCGAGGACGACCTCGAGCGTCGGTGGTTTCGGGAGCGGATCGCTCGGCGGCCGACCGGATGACCGGATGCTCACGAATCGCCGGAGCGTATCGAACCAGAGGGCGCACCAAGGGAGACGGCCGCCGCAGTCAGACACCAGCCGAGGATCATCGGCAGCAGTCCGATCAAGTCCCAGCCACCATCGGCGCACCAGAGAAGCGGGGTCTCGAGGGTCGACGTCGCGGGGGTGGGACCAGAGTCGCCGTCGCATGCCCGCCAGCCGACGGGCAAGCCCAGCGAGCCGACTTGGGCCCGAAGCGTGCTGAACTGCGCGGCCCCAGCCTCCGGCAGCGACGTCTGTGCGACGGATTCCGCCTGTGCAGCGATCGTCTGTCGCAGCGCGCGGTCCCGCCAGAGCGACCGGGTAATGTGAAGCGCATCTATGTTCATGGTGACGGCCAACACCAGGCCGATCGCCGCCTGCCACTCGAGCGTGTGGCGCTTATACGCGCCCGACACGCGGTCCATCCCGTCGTTGAACCAGGTCTCGACGCGCTGGCGGAACTGGTCGATGTCCCCGGCGGCGTCCTCGAGCAACGGCGTGAGCGCGCCGGACAGCTCCTTCAGCGATTGATCCGCATGCGCCAGCGCATGCTTGACCTCTTGCGACCGTGCGAGAAACGCGCGGAGCTCGCGCGCGATCTCCTGAGGACTGCCAGTCTGGAAGCGTTCGAGCACCCCTTCCAGGGCGGCGCGACACTCCTTCCCCACCGGCGTGCCAGTAGGAATCGCGGCCACTGCCTCTGCCAGCGATGCACGTAACTCGACATACGTCTTGGCCTGCGAGGCGCGCTCCAGCCACGCCGCGACGGGAGCGACACCTCCCTGGAGGCTCGGAGGCGCGGCGTCCAGTACAGTTCCGACCTGAGACGTGAGACCGGCAAGTCGCGACGGATCAACGGACGAACACAATTTGCCGCGGAGCTCCTGCAGGCGCGCCGAAACACCCGCGAGCGCTGAATCCGATTCCAGGCGACTCAGCGCCTCCGAGAGCGCTCCTGCGAGCGCCGACGGATTATGCTCCGCCAAGTCAATGAGTCCGTTCACGCGTGCTTCGACGGTCGCCGCCATCGCGCGTGGTTGACGGATGACGTCGAGCAACGCCAGCGCAAAGGTTCGCGATGGGATGTAGGACGGCCCGTGCCCACGAACCAGGCCAATCTTCCAGAGGAAGCCGGACACCGGTCGCGCCACCGCGGGGAGCGGTGCGAGCCCCTTGATCAGTGGATGCCGGGACACCTGCTCTCGAGCGTCGGGGCTTCGAAGCAGCGTTTCGATGCCGGCCCAGAGATACTGCGCTCGCCATCCGAAGAGGCCCGCCAGCATCTCGCAGACGGAGCTCACAAGGAGGCTCAGCAGCAGGAACACCAACGACAGGCCGATCGCCACCTCGATCAACGGGGAATCCAGCATTGATCACCTCACGCGTTCAACCCGTCAAGGCCGCGTCTGACAAAAAGAGCTTTTCGACGGTTCGATCGCCGACCCGACTCATCAGGCGCAGCGTGGCGGCCGTTGCGCCAGTGGTCGACGGGCCACGGGACGCCAGACGCACCAGCCGGTCGAACATCACGAACAGCGTGTTCGCACCGACGTGACGCTTTCGTGACGTCTGATCGAAGTCATCGAACAGCTTCATCGCATGACCGAAACCGCACGCGCGGCAGTAGTCCTCGAGTGACTCACCGGCACGGTAGCGGCGGCTGGGCGACGACACGAGCCCCAATAATCGCAAAACGGCCCGTCGGGCCCTTTGTTAATCCACCCGAAACATCCGAGACACCTCGCCGAAAATCTCTCGTTTGTATCGTTGTCACAAACGAGAAAGGTCGGTTCGTGAACGCACAGAGAAAACCGTCGAGGCGCTGGTACAGGGCGATCACCATGACACTGGCCACCGTTCAGCGGCGACTTGACCTCTTTCAACGCCTCCACCGGCGCCGCAGGCTACTCCCTTCAGATGGGCGATCTCTACGCCGACCTCGCTCGACACGCAGAACGCGTGGCGGCTTCGATTCGGCCAGTCGAAGGTGCCGTTTGGCTCCGTGAACATGCAGTCCAGTCAGAACCGCGCACCACTGGAACGTCCAGATGCCTTGAACAGCGCCGTCGAAGGCGAGCGCGATTTGGGCGCCGCCCTGATGTGGCGTCACCAGAGGCGCGAAGGCGATTCCGAGACCTCACGGGGCTGGGGCTGAAGGGTTCCGGCGACTACGGCGTCGTGTCGGTCGGCGTCTATTCAGGTCAGGGCCTCAACCGGTCGGATCAGAACGCCCGCAAGTTCGCGCGCAATGCGCCGCGCACGCTCGTGAACGAGTTGGACTTCGGCCTCGAGTTCGCGCGCTGGTCCGAGTTCGAAGTCACCGGCATGTTCACACACACCTTCCGCCGCACGCGAACGTCCACCTTCCCCTACACCGACACCACGTCCGGCAACCGCATCGGCTTCCAGGTGCAGTGGAACTACTCGCTGATTCGGCGTTCAGACGCTCAACAAGCCGAAGCCACCGATCGCGGGCACGTTCTGCTCATCCAAAATGCGGCGCACCGCGTACTGGTTGGTGGTGCTGCCGGTCAAGTGATTGACGAGCACTTCCCCGAAGAGGTGCGGCACGACGAGCCGGCAGAGATCGATGTCCGCGTCGACCATCACCCGGTCCCGCGGCCGGGAGGCATAGCAGAGCTGCAGGTTCCCTCGGGGAAACGACGTCTGTTTGAAGCTGCCTTCCTTGAAACGATGCAGCGAGGCCGGGGCAGACTCGAACGCTCGATCGTTGCCAATGTCGGTGATGAGGGAACGGTCGGCCTCGAAGTACACCCGATCGGGGAACACGTGCGTCACGCGGATGTTGCGCCCCTTGATGAGCGGACGGCCCGAGGCCTTGGTCGCCTGCATGCGCGCGAAGATGTTGAGCAGTGCGAACAGCTGCACACCGCCGAGGCCCTCGTAGAGGTCAGGCGTGACGCACTCGGCACAGTCCCCCAACCGCGAGTGCGGCGGATAGACCGGTATGACGAGCTTGCGCAGGAGTTCGGACACGTCTTCAGCGACTTTGCGTGAGGCCTTAATGATCGGTGCGAACATCCCGAACTCCGGCCGCATGCGTCCCTCGGCCTTCTGGAGCTCCTTCATCAGGGTCTCCGGCGCCTGGCCGAGCCTTTTTCGGAGGGCCGCCGCATCTGACGGCCGGCCTTCGGCGAGATCGTTCAGCAGCAGATTGACGGCGGCGAACGCACTCGCGACGTCGTCCGCGATCCGCTGTATCGCCACCTCCTGCTCGGAGGTGATTTTCCCGGTTTGCACCACCGTCGTCAGCAGATCGGTGTAGCGCTTCCATTGGATCTTCTCGAAGTCCCACAGCTTGACGTTGACCTCGCGAAGCCCCTGGACGACGCTCGGAAACATGGCCGCGGCGACCAGTTGCGCCGCTTCGTCCAATGCCACGAGCGCGTCGCCGAACGTCACCCGAACGAAATGCTGCTTCTGGACTGCCGTGCCGAGCTCTCGCAGGGCCGACGCCAGACGGGCGGATTCGCCCTACAGCCGGACCTGCATGTCGACGATGTGGAGCGAGGTGCGCTCGATGAGCACGAACGTTCGAGCGATGGCGTCGGCGGCGGCGCGCCCGCGTCCGGCGATCGCCAGCAGATCGTCGAGCGCTTTGCGGGGCAGACGGGTCGCATCGGCGGGCGTCGCATTCACTAACTCGACAAAAGCCGTGAGCTGTCCGTTGAATGGCGACAGCGTCCCGAACACACGATTCGCGAAATCCGGCATACTGACTGGCGGTTGTATCAGAACGCGACGCTGGACTCAACCGCAGGAAGCGTGGCGGTGAGGGCGGCGGCCGCCGGCAGGCCGGCGGCTCTTGCGACGCCGCTTCGCGATTTCGTGCGTTCGTGGCCTGTTCTTTGATCGATTCGCACTTCGTGACGTGTGGCTTCGTGCATGAGCGTTCTTCACGAGCCGCGAGTTCGCGTTCGCGTGCGCCTCGACCGACAGCCTGAGGTGATGATCCGCGAACTCGCGGCTCTGACGCGCTGCGCGGCGCGCGTCCAGCGCCTGGCGCTTCGCCTTTTCGATGTCTCCAGCGCCCATCGCCGGCCACTTGTGGGCGATTGGAAGCTGGTTCTTCGTCAGCCGTTCCACTCGGGCCTCGTGCTCAGCGGCTTTCGCTTCGAACGACTCGGCCTGAAGCCGATACCCCTTGGCCACCCGGGCGTGCTCATTGGGCGTCCGCGCCTCGCGGGCAAGGGCCGCCAACTGAGTCATCGAGTCGGGTGTCTGAGCCCCAACGGATTCGGCAGAGACGGTCACAGCCAGACCAGCCACCACCGCCATCGCCGCCGCCGCGCGCATGAATGTATTCGTCATGATGTGCCTCCAACCACTCTTGGCGGCAAGCCGCCGCCGACACGTTCATTGAAGCGCGTGACGGGTGGGAGAGGGTATCCGCAAATTACGGAGTGGGCTCCACTGACACAAGGCCGTGGCGGATGGCGTATTGGACGAGCTCGGCTGTGGTCGCTAACCCCAAATCATCCATCATTTTGTACTTGTGCGTCTGAGCGGTTCGCGAGGAAATGTTCAGGATGGCTCCAATCTCCTTGGCCGACTTGCCCTCCGCCAGCAGCTGCAGCACTTCTTTCTGGCGAGGCGTCAGCTGGAGCTCTCGCGTCTGGCCGGGACCAGCCAGCAGCCGCTCTTCGAGCGCGGGGGGCGGAGCGAGGGCGACACGAAGGTTCGACCGGCGAGCGCGTCACGAATTGCCGCGACGAGCTCGTCCGACGCCGCGTGCTTCAAGACGTATCCGGACGCACCGGCCTCGAGCGCACGCGTTGCCGACGTCACATCCGGATGCATGCTCAGAAACACGACGGAGGTCATGTCCCGCTGTCGACGTAGCTTCCGAAGCGCTTCCAAACCATTCATCAGCGGCATCGACAAGTCTGCGACGATCAGATCGGGACGGAGTGCGAGGCACGCGTCGACCATCTCGACGCCATTGCGTGCCACGCCCACGAGATCGAAGTCGGCCGCCAGGAGGCGCTGCAATCCCTCCACGACGATGGCATGGTCGTCAGCGAGCAGGATCCGCGGCTTCGCCGTCAGTCGTTCACCCTGCCTCTGATCCTATCGGCAGACGTACATCGATGTGGGTACCCTGTCCTGGTGCGGAGGCGATGCGCATCGATCCACCGAGCAGGCGCGCGCGTTCTTCCATGCTCGCCAGTCCAAGGCCTGGACGCCAGTCGGGCTGCGTCCGGTCGAAGCCCCTCCCGTTGTCGACCACGCGCACGTGCACGGCATCCGCGGACCGTCTGACCTCGAGACTCACCTCGGTGGCCTCTCCGTGAAGCCAGACGTTGCGTAGCGCCTCCTGCACGATTCGATACACCGCCAAGGCCGTCTCCCTCGGCACGTCATCTACATCGCCATGTTCACCGGTCATCCGGACGTCGACTGGCGTGCCCCCACGCTCCATATACGCTCGACACTCCGCTTCGATGGCGGCGGTCAATCCGAACTCGTCGAGCATCGCCGGGTGAATGCGACGAGACATGCGATGGATGTCCTCAGACAGGTGAGCCAACGTATGTTTGAGCTCCGCGAGTCCCTCAAGAGCAGCGGCGGGGGCGGCAGTCGCCAGCCGCTCCAATCGGCCGACCTCAATCGCCGTCGCCGCGACGCGCTGGACGAGATCGTCGTGCAGCTCGCGCCCCACACGTCGCCGTTCATCCTCCTGCGCCGAGATCAAGCGTCCAGCCAGGCGCTCGAGGTCCGTCTTCGACACCGTCGTGCGCTCAAGGTCGACGCTCATGCGATTGAAGGCGTCGGCGAGCTGACCCACTTCGTCGGTCGAGCGGACCGGCACCGTCGCACCGCGATCGCCCGCGCCGAGTCGTGCCACGGTGCGCGCGAGCTCCAAGATCGGACGCGTGACGGACGCTCCAAGCCAGCCCGCCACGGCGAAGAAGAGGGCGGAAACGCCGAGGCCGACCGTCAGCAGTCGCGTCTGCAACGTGCGGACTGGCCCGAAGGCCTCGTCTTCGTCGATCTCCGCAACGAGCGTCCACCGCAGGTCTCCGGCCGCGAGCGGTGCTCGAGACCGGAGCACACGATTGCCGTGGAGGTTGAGGCCGAACTCTGCACCCATGCCCTCCGGGCCGACCCGTTCGACGGTGTGCAGATCCAGCTGCAGGTTCAAGACGGCCGTCCGATCGTCACGGATTTGGTCGATGGTCGACTGAGGCACCCCGCTTGGCTCAAACTCTCGTAGAAGCGATCGGCGTCTTCCAGGAGGGCCCACAGGTCGCTCCGCAGCGTCCCATCTGACCCAATGACGTACGCCTGGCCGGTGGCTCCCAGCCCTTCGTCCTGCCAGCGTTGGGCACCCGTCATGACGCGATCGACTTCGGCGATCGACAGTTGCATCGCCAGCACGCCGACCGTCGTCCCGGCCACGCGCACGGGCGCCGCGATGAAGGCCGCCGGCGCGAACGCCGACGCGACATACGGCGCGAAATCCTCGATCACGACGGCATCGTCGGGATCCTCCGCCGATACCTCGAGCGCTCGTCGATACACACGACCGAGCCGCGTGGAGCGATACGGCTCAATCATCAGGTTCGCGCCAAGGTCCACTTTCTTCATCACCGTGTAGACCACGCGGCCCTCAGGCGCTGTGATGAGGAAGATGTCGTAGAACCCGAACGCGCTCTGATCCCGATGAAACGTGGGATGGTGACGCGCGTGAGCCTCACCCCAGGGCCCCTGTACCTCCAGCAGGACATCCTTGGAACCGACCGGATGCGGATTCGCGGCGATGACGTCGTGCTGCAGCGTCCGCACTCGAGCATCTTGCGGGAACCATGTGGCCAGCAGCTCTTGCGTCGGCAACCGCCTGGCAATCTGGGTCGCGACGTTCGATTCGTAGAAGCGTGCCAAGGCGCGGGATGCCGACGAGTCGGCGGCCGCTCCAGGGATCCGATCCCAAGCCTCACGCAGCTCATGCACGGCGAGCGCCGTGGTCTCGCTCGTCGAGAGGGCCACAACGTGTTTGCCCAGCTCTTCGAAGTAGCGTTCGAACGCGTGCTGCCGTGTCCGCCGGATGGCCGCCAGCCGGTTGTGCGTCGCCTCGCGCAACGCCGCGCTCGCACTCACGGATGCGATCCACCCGGTGAGTCCGACAGCAGCGAGCGACAGCAGCACAAAGGTGGCCTGGAAGCGCGTTCGCAGAGACGATCGCCACCCTCTCATCGATCAACCCTCACCCTATTCTGCATCGCCCTTCTGGACGGCATGCAGACGGATTCAGGATTCGGAGGGTCGGGAGGGTCGGAGGTTCACTTCCGGAGACGGCGCCGATCGCAAGGGCAGTCGCACGGACCGCCGAAGAACACGACGAGCCGAGGCATCGGAAGCCCCGGCTCGATGCGTAGGGAAGGGTCGCGTCGCGAGTGGCCGGCGTCTACTGCTGGCCGGTCGTCCTCGCGGTTGTATTGCCGATCACGGTCACGTTCATCACGCCGGTCGTCCAGCAGCAACCGGCACCGGCGCCCCCGTGTCCGGAGTAGTCGTTCGCGGTCACATGCAGCCAATACTCACCAGGTTCCGTGAACGTGGCGATCGTCGTCGCCTTCCCCTCGAACGGCTCGAACGGCTTGCCGCCCTTGCTGGCCTCGACCTTCGGCCGGCGCTCGGCAATCATCACCTTGCCGGGTCCGCGATATTTCGTGACGACGAGGGTCACTACGGGCGGTGGGTTCTTCATCGGTGCGTTGGCACCGGTGGAGTACCGCGCGTCATCCTGCGCGTAGATGTCGGTCGCCAGCGGCTGCCCGACGGTGGCGGTTCGCTTCACGATGTTCGTGGTGCTGGCCATCGGCATCGTGAACTTCAACCCACCAGGCTCGAACGCGAACACTGGCGGCAGGTTGAAGCTGCGATCGGGCGCTTCCTCAACCGACTTGGCCGCGCTCATGACGAAATCCGGTGCCAGGTTCACGTTCGCGGTGCCCTGGTAACCGGCGACGTTCAGCACCCATGTGAGCGTGCTCTTGCTCGTGAAGCCCTTCGGCAACACGACGGTGAACATGCCGTACTGCCGGCTGGTCAGGAAGGACGTCGGCTGCCCGCGGTCCGGGTCGCCGGGCTCGAAGTGGTTGTTCGGTTCGAGCGGGACCTCGACTTCCTCCTGTGTGTTCGGGCTGAAGTACCCGAAGAGCGCCGTCTTCGTGCCGTCCGCGTTGTCCCACCACCCTTCGTAGACCGGCGCGATGCTGCCGCCGAACTGTCTGGCCGGGGCGCTCGGTAGGAGCGATTGCTGCGCGGAGAGCAGCGCACCGCTGCCGGCCATGGCAACGGCCACACCGAGGTTGAGCACCTGTCGAAGAGTCATGATGCGCCTCCTGTGCCTACTGCTGTTGCTGCGTGGGGGTGCCCTTCAGCCCGCTCGGAGGAATACCGGGCTGCCCGCCTTGCTTCGCGATCCGCTCCTGATACTCCTGGTCGCTGAGATACACCACGTTCATCCAGGCGTGCGCCATCTCGTCGATGGTGCGGTCACCCCAGCCGACCCACTGCGTCGGATCCGGGTTGAACTTGTTGTTGGCGGTGTTGTCGTACCAGGCGATGACGTGGATGACCGTCCCTTTCGGATACACCGGCGAGGCATCGTCGGTGAAGATGTAGTTCGTCATCCAGTTGAAGTTGAACTGATCGACGTAGCTGATCGTCTCGGTCCGGCCGTTCGGCATGATCGCCTCGACCTGCATCGCCTTGCCGCGCAGATGGAAGTGCGGCTGGAAGTTGGTGATGATCGTGTTCTCCTTCAACACCGTGAAGCCTTCGGTGTGCGAGATCTGGTTCGGCGGGATGTCGAGCGACAGCGGGCCATTTCGCAGGCCGGTGAAACCCACCAGATAGCTCCGCTTCCTCGGCTCCTCGCCTTTCTGGTAGAGCCAAATCCCGAGCTCCGAGCCGGACGTGATCTCCTCTCCGGCCGCATGGATGTGCTGATCCCACGAGATCCTCTCGCCCGGCATGATCAACTTCCCGGTGCCGTCCATGTAGCGGTCGTAACCCTTCCCGATCGCCCATTCCATCAGCATGGGTCGCCGATTGACGGCGTCGTCCGCCGTCACCTGGGAGATTCCGGCGCTGCGATTGTCCTGCACCCCGGTGTTGATCGCGTGAACGTTCTCCGGGCTGAGCACTTGATAGGCCACCGAGTGGTGGAGGATCTTGCGGCCCTGCAGGTTCGACGGCCGGATCTCGACCATGCGAACCCAGCGCGGCTCGGTCACGCCGATGTCGACAAGAGGACGCCACCACTGATCCTGGCTGACAGCCGGCATCGTGTACTCACCAGACTTCACGACGATGTCAGGAGGACCGTAGCCATCGCGCTCGGCCTGCCAGTACAGGGTGGTGGTCACCGGCTTGAGCGGCGGCAACTCAGCCGGGTTCCCCTGCGGCGCCCCCCCATCCACCCATGCCACGACAGTGGTGATTTGCTCGTCGCTCAGCGACATGTCGTTCTTGAACTTCTGGACGCCGACCGCGCGATTGATGTGCCAGGGCGGCATCTGTCGCGTCTGGACGCGTTGCTTAATCGATCGCGCCCACGGGCGTGACTCGTCGTAGGTGCGAAGCGACATCGGGGCGATGGAGCCCGGCTCGTGGCAGCTCACGCACTTGGACTGGAAGATGGGGGCGATGTCCTTGGAAAAAGTGGGCTTCTTGGCGTCCGCGGCCATCGCGGCACCGGGGAACGCGATGAGCACGCCAAGCGCGATACCCAGATGGAGCTTCGTAGCGGCCATCATCAGGCTCCTTCTGCAACGGTGAAACGATTCGTGGGGGCGCGCTCGGTGCGGAGCGGCGCTCGCGCGGCAGCCGCGGTGCAGGAGCCGTACCAATGGCCTGGGGCCCTGGCCCTTCCAGAAGACGAGGAAACCGCTGCGAAGATGGGGAGTTGCGCGCTTGCGGGCCGCGCGTTCTGCGACCCATCGCGAAAGATTTTGAGCGGGCGTGGGGAATTTTCAGCAGCACGGGCAGCCGCATCCGCCCGGAACGGCCGCGACACGATGGCGTGCTTCCGTCAGGCTCTTGGGATGCCGCGGTTGCTGCAGTCGCCGACGCAATGACCGCGCCTGCCGAACCGGCCGAGGCGTGCCCCGCTTCCGGCACCTGCGGCGCGAGGTCCGCAGCGCGGCCGGTTCCGCGATACCCGGTCACGATCTCGATGCGATGGAGGTCGATTCGCAGGTGAACGGCTGTCCGTCGACACGGACCGCGACGTTTGTTGTGGAGGGCAAGTTGGTGACACGCCAGCTCGTGGGAGTGCCTCGCTTATCGGGAGCGGCCGCGTATGTGGTGACGTGCAGCGTGCCGGCACGCGTGTCGTTCCACGCTTGAGAGACGAGAGCGGGAGCGCGACATGTCACTTTGGTTTGGACCCGAGCGCGCCGCGGAGCTTGTCCGCGAGGGACCCCAAGCCACCCGTGGGTGCCGAACCAGCACGCTCATGATACTCGCGCAGTTCCTCAGCTTCCTGGGCGTCAATGACAGCCTTTCGACTCAGACGGATTCTCCGGCCGGACGGATCGGTCTCGAGGACGATCACCTCGACTTCGGAGCCGACGGGGAAGGCTCTGGCGACGTCCCCTTCGCGCGACAGACCCGTCTCGCTCAGCGGCATGAGTCCAGTAACCCCTGGCGCCAGGAACACGAACACGCCAAACTTCTCATGGCGCTCGACCTTGCCGGTGACGCGAGCACCCGGCACGATGCGGTTCTCGGGCCGGCTCGAAGCGGTGGAGGCCGACGCTCTCGCGATCTCCTGAACGAGCGACACGCCGATACGGCGTTTGTCGGCGTCGATGCTCAGGATCTGGAAGTCCGCTGTCATGTCGATCGGCACGTGACGTGTCCAATCGGACGGGTGGCCGCTGGGCGCGAAGGTTGACATGTGCGCCAGCCCCTCGACGCCCGGCGCCAGTTCGACGAACGCACCGAACTCAGCGACGCGCGTCACCCGACCGGAAAGCACCTGACCGATCTCGTAGGTGGCCTGCACGGTCGCCCAGGGATCCTCGGCGAGCTGCTTGGTACTGAGCGCGATCTTCTGGGTCTCCTCGTCGACCCGGAGCACTTTTACCGTGATCTCTTCGCCGGGCGAGAACAACGTGGCTGGATCGGCCACGCGGGACCATCCCATCTCCGACACGTGCAGCAGTCCCTGCACACCGCCGCCAAGGTCGACGAACGCGCCGAACGGTCTCACCGAGACCACCCGTCCTTGCACGACCGCCCCCGGCATGACCGTTCGCCGGACCTCTGCCGCGGCGGCCTGCTGCTCTTCCTCGAGCAAGGCTCGGCGCGACACGACGAGATTCCGCCCATCGTCCTTGTACTCGATGATGCGAAAGGCGTAAACACGGCCGACGTGGACCGCGGGATCCGCCGTGCGTGCGGTATCGATCTGAGAGAAGGGGCAAAACGCGCGAGATCGCGCGACGCGGACCTCGTAGCCGCCCTTGACCACCTGCTCGACCTTACCCTCCACCGCCAGCCCCGTCTGAAATGCGTCGGTCAATTGACGATCGGTCACAGCACCGCGTGCGAGCTTTCGCGACAACGTGATGCCCCCCGACGTCGAGACAACGAGCGCTTGGATGCGATCACCAGCAGCCACCTCGATCGTGCCGTCGGGGTCTTTCAATTCGTCGAGGTCGATGACCGCTTCACCCTTGCCGCCGACATCCACGAACGCCACGTCGTGACCGATCGCGACCACGCGGCCTTCGACCGTCTGGCCTTTCTCGATCGGCTTCGCGTTGGGTTTCGCTTGAATCGAGGCCTCGAACATCGCGGCGAAATCTTCGTCCATGGGGGAATTATACGGAGGGCGGAGGTTGGGGAGGCCTGCCTACCAGGTTCACCCGACCTACCAGGCCCCGACGAGGCGGCGCAGCCGCTCGTGATACAGTGACCGCGTGGCAGAGAAATCGAGGCGCGATGTGGGCGATGCCCTGGGCATGGTCGAGACCCGCGGCCTTGTCGGCATGATCGAAGCGGCCGATGCGATGGTCAAGACAGCCAACGTCGTCGTCGTCGGCTGGCAGAAGGTCGACGCGGGGCTCGTCACGGTCATCGTTCGAGGCGACGTGGGGTCGGTCAAGGCGGCGACCGACGCCGGGGCCGCGGCTGCCCGTCGCGTGGGCGAGCTGGTGGGCGTTCACGTCATCCCCCGACCGGCGGACGATCTCGAAAGAATCTTTCCGATTCGCTAACACTCCGGGCTCCGCCCGAACCCCGGCTCAGTCACTACACAGCGGAGCCCGACGCACCGTTCCGTCCCTTCGCGGGCCGTGCGCGCGGACGCGATGCAGCCACCACGCGCGCAATCCTCAATGAAGCTGCGTCACGTGACGCACTTGGCAATCTTCAATCATGGACGTCAATCCTTGATGCGACGCGAGGCGCGGGCCGTCCTCCGCCTGCGCCGACGCCGCGTGCTGGTGCCCATCTCGCGAAGGCGTCCACGGTCGCCAGTCGCGAGCAGCGGTTGCGTCGGGTCTTTCAGCAGGTTGAACAGCTCGCCGTTCGGCGTCCGCGCGTACACGTCGTGACCATCGGTGAGGAGCGTCACGTGCTCGCCGCCTCCGGTCGCATCGAACAATCGGACCTGAAACCGGTCCCGCAGTGCGTCGACGATGGTGCGAAGTTGGGGCACGGAGAACCCACACGTCCGGAGATCGGCGAGGACTTGCAGCTCGAAAAGCTCGATGGGCGTGTAGCGACGCTCCGTGTAGCCGCCGGCGGCCGTGCGCTGGGGCGGAATCGCCGGAAGCATCAGGCCGTCAGCGTGCCAGGTCTGCAGCTGGCGGGCGCTCAACCCGGTGAAGGCTGCCACCTCACGCGAGCTGTAGGTCTTCTTCAGGCGCATGCTGCGCGCTCAGCCGCGGCGGCTCCGGCGAAGTCTCTTTCGGTGATCCCACCCTCGCTGTGTGTCGAAAGGGACACCGTGACGCGGCGGTAGTTGATCGTCAAGTCAGGGTGATGATCGGCCGCCTCGGCATCCGGCACCAACCGATTCACGAACGCGACGGCTTCAGGAAATCCTGCAAACGTGAACTGCTTGACGATCGCGGTGCCGTCGCGTCGCCAGCCCTGCAGGGCACGCAGCCGTTCCTCGACATCAGCTTCCGACAACACCATCGCTGTCTCCTTGTGCGCCGGGCTAAACCGGCGAGGTGTAGTGAATGAAAGAGTCATACGGTAAAGGGCTAGCGACCCACACCGGCCCCGAGTCATGCGGAGCTGCCTGCGAGGGTGGCGTCGAAGCGTTGAC
>Ga0194132_10006076_pt1 | contig 18998 bp, 18 predicted proteins | sample TA2KigOf80mmetaG_FD_148612 | JGI IMG/M metagenome (GOLD analysis project Ga0194132, IMG submission 148612) | Freshwater microbial communities from Lake Tanganyika, Tanzania - TA2015054 Kigoma Offshore 80m | ecosystem: Environmental > Aquatic > Freshwater > Lake | place: Tanzania: Lake...
TTCGTCACCTGAGCCCTCCGTTTCCTCAGAACGGTACCGAGTGACCGGGAGGCGGTGGCACCCAGGCGCAGGTGACCGGGAGGCGGTGGCATCTGGCCCACCGAGACCTTCCCGACGCCGCCCACGTCCTGGCACGACATGTGGGAGAACGCGTCGAAGTACGCCGGCAAGATCAGCGTCTATGACTCGCCGGACTACATCGCCGACGCTGCGCTGCACCTGATGGTCAAGCGCCCTGAGCTTGGGATCAAGAACCCGTATCAGCTCATCGACGCGCAGTTCGCCGAGGCAATCAAACTGCTCGAGGCGCAGAAGGCGGCCGGCGCGCTCTACTGGAGCGTCTATACGGACCAGATGGCGTCATATGCCGCTGGGGACGCGGTCGTCGGGACGTCGTGGCAGCTCCAGGCGAACCTCCTCCAGGCCGAGAAGAAGCCGATCGCCGCGCTGGTCCCGAACGAGGGCTCGACCGGCTGGTTTGACACCTGGATGATCCACACCAAGGCCAAGCATCCCAATTGCATGTACCTCTGGATGGACCACATGATGTCCGCCGAGGCCAACGGCCAGGCGACGGTCTACTTCGGCGAAGCGCCCACCAGTTCGCAGGCGTGCGCCTACGCCGAGACGATCGCACCCGGCCACTGCGAGCTCACGCACGCGACGGACGAGGCCTTCTATTCGAAGATCTGGTACTGGTCAACGCCGCAGAAGGACTGCGGCGACAAGGACTCCGCCACGACCTGCAAGGACCAGGACGCCTGGGTGGAGGGCTGGACCAAGCTTCGCGGCGCCTGAGCCGCCGGCTCGCCAACGCACCAGTCAACTGGCTCCCGGGTTGATCCCGGGAGCCAGTCCGCTCCCGAACGAGATGTCGATGACTGGACGCACCAAACGATGACCACGCCGTGACGCCTCGAAGCGCCGACGAGCCGGCCAACCCGAGGCGCCGTCTCGCGCGCTGGCTGTACCCGCGCCGAAGGCTCCAATTGGGGCTCCTGCTCACCGGCCCGCTGGGCTGGCTTGCGATCGCGTACCTGGGATCGCTGGTCATCCTGCTGGTGAACGCCTTCTGGGCCAAGGACTCGTTCACGGGGAAGGTGGAGCCGTTCGCCTGGACCCTGGCCACGTTCGAGTCACTGTTGCGGAACGAGGTCTACGGCACCGTCGCGGTGCGGACCGTGGGGCTCGCCGCGCTGGTCACACTGACCGATGCGCTGCTCGCCTTCCCCATCGCCTACTACATGGCCCGCGTCGCCTCGCCCCGGGTCCGGGGCGCGCTGGTGATCGCGGTCCTGGTGCCACTCTGGGCCGCCTACCTGGTCAAGGTCTACGCGTGGCGGATCATCCTGCAGGGCAACGGCGTGCTGGACTGGGTGCTCGCGCCGTTCGGGCTCGAGGGTCCGGGCCTGGCCGAAATCGCCAACTCGTGGCTCGTCCTCTCGTACCTGTGGCTGCGGTACATGATCCTGCCGATCTACGCCGGTCTGGAACGCATCCCGAACTCGTTGCTTGAGGCATCCGCGGATCTCGGTGGACGTGGCCCGACGACCTTCCGGCGGGTGGTGCTGCCCCTTGTCTTCCCCGCCCTCGTCGCGGGCTCGATCTTCACCTTCTCGTTGACCCTGGGCGACTACATCACGCCCGACCTGGTTTCGGACGCCAAGCTGATCGGCAACGTCATCTACGACAATTCGAGCCTGGGCAGCCTGCCGCTGGCGGCGGCCTACTCGTTGCTGCCGATGGCGATCATGATCGCCTACCTCCTGGTTGCCCGGCGCCTGGGCGCCTTCGAAAACCTGTGAGCGCGCTCCATGGTTGAGTCGCGGATGGTCAGGATCGCCCTTCGCGCTGCCACCGCGCTGGTCCTGGCGTTCATCTACCTGCCGATCGTGGTGCTGGCCATCTTTGCCTTCAACCCGAGCCGGCTCCAGGCATGGCCGCCGGTCGGATTCACCCTGCAGTGGTTCGCGGAGGCCGCCGCCAACCCGGAGGTGGCGCGGGCGGTCGTCAATTCGCTCCTGGTGGGCGCGTTCGCGACGGTCCTTGCACTGCTCCTGGGCACGCTCGCGGCGCTCGCCGTGCAGCGCTACTTATTCTTCGGCCAGCAGACGGTCTCGTTCGTTCTGGTACTCCCGATCGCACTGCCCGGGGTGGTGTCGGGCATCGCCCTGCAGACATCGTTTGTGACCCTGGGCGTCGACTTCGGCCTGCTCACGATCGTCGTCGGCCACGCGACGTTCTGCGTGGTGGTCGTGTACAACAACGTGATGGCGCGGCTCCGCCGGCTGCCAAGGTCGCCCGAGGAGGCGTCGTCCGACCTGGGCGCCGATGCATTCACAACGTTCCGTCGGGTGACCTTGCCCGGCATGCGAACAGCGCTGCTGTCGGGCGGGCTGCTTGCCTTCGCGCTCTCCTTCGACGAGATCATCGTCACCAACTTCACGGCCGGGCCCGGCACCCAGACCATCCCGATCTGGATTTTGGCGTCGATCCAACGCCCGGACGAGCTGCCGGTCGTCAATGTCGTGGCGCTGCTGCTGATCCTGGTCAGCGTGATTCCCGTGTGGCTCGCGATGCGCATCTCGTCGGGCGAGGCGACCAGGCGCGTCTAGGAACCCCTTGGTCCGGCGTCCCTTCCCCGTTCCGCGGCGAGCCGCTCGGCCAGCGCCACCTCGCGCCGCCTCATCTCCGCCCGCTGCGCCGCGACCCGGGCGTCCTCGCGCGGCGCGTCGCGCTCCTCCCTGCGCATCCACGCCGCGATCAGGGCGATGACCGCGAACAGGAACAGGGCGTCGCCGCCGATCCACATCAGCCCGCCCGCGAGGCGCTGATCGTCGAGCGCGGAGACCCACGGCAGGTCCAGCGTCGCGTAGTGCGGGTAGAGCGGGGTTGCTGCGCTGTAGATCGCGAGGGCAAGGAACGTGTTCTGTGGCATCTGCAGGAAGACGTACAGCATCCGGGCCGGCAGGGCCATCCGCCAGGGCGCGGGATCCGCGCCGACGACGGGCCACCAGAACAGCAGCGCGGAACCCAGGTACAGCAGGTGCTCGAACTGGTGGAGGAGCAGCTGCTCGAGCGCCTCGTCGAAGAGCGGCGAGAAGTGGCTGGCCCACATGACACCTGCGAACAGCACCCACGCCACGACCGGGAAGGCGACGACGCGGACGACGCGACTGTGCAGGCCCGGCAGCAGCCAGCGCCGGCGGAAGTCGCCGCGCGAGACGCGCAGCAGGAGGGTGATCGGGGCGCCCAGCGCGAGCAGCGGTGCGGCCACCAACGTGAGCAGGATGTGCTGGACCATGTGGACGCTGAACAGCGTCGTGTCGTAGCGCTCCACGATCGAGGCGAGCGCGATCTCGATCACGACGATGCCCGCGACGAAGGCCGCCACCCGGCCCCTAGGCACCGGGTTCGCAGGATGCGCCGTGTTGACGTGCCGAACCGCCCACAGGTAGGCGCCGAGAACGCCGAGCAGCGGCACCTGGAGGCTCGGGTCGAAGGACCAGCTGGTCAGGAGATCGCCGAAGCCAGCCGGGGGCTCGGGGCTCGACCCGTGCGCCAGCGCCGAAGGCGCCGCAGCCAGGGGCGCAAGGAGGGCCAGCACGGCGGCGGCGAGCGACGCGGCGACCGAGCTCGCGCGCGCGAGCCGACCGAAGGCCCGCCGAGAACCGAGGATGGTCACGGGGCCAATTGTCCTCCAAGGGACGCCCGACGCCCGCGACCCACGGCGACGCCCGCGTCCAGGCAATCCGGTAACGCGCGGGCGGACACCCGCGCGCGCCGGATCGGGTCCGGTATCATGGCGCCGGTCTTGGCCGCCCGCGGCCGACTGAAAGCTGCCCCCGTGTCGTGGCCCGCCCCGTCCCGGGTGGCGCCCGCGAGCTCCAGCCGAGGACACTCGATGCCGAACGTCAGGATCAGGCTGCCGCGCACGACGCTGTCCGTGCGCGCGCTTCGCCGCCCGGTCCCGCCGGGCCAGCTTCAGCGCCGCGCCACGCCTGCGATCCTCGCCCTGCCGCTCGTCGCACTCGTCGCAGCGAGCTGCATGCCGCAGCCCGTCACGCCCCAGGGCCGCGAGATCGAGCACCTCTACAACATCGTCTTCGCCATCGCGCTCGCGATCTTCGTCTTCGTCGAGGCATTGATCGTGTATGCGGTGCTGCGCTACCGCCGCCGCCCGAGCGACACCAGCCTGCCCGTCCAGACTCACGGCAACAACCTGCTCGAGATCGTCTGGACCGTGGTTCCGACCGTCATCGTCGTCGTGCTGTTCGTGCTCTCGTGGCAGACGCTCAACAGCATCGAGAAGGTGTCGGCGCAGACCGACGTCCGGATCCGGGCCGTGGCCCAGCGGTACCAGTGGAGCTTCGAGTACCTCTCGCCCGACGGCCAGCAGGTCCTCTTCACCCAGCTCGCCCCGGAGATGTCCATACCGGTCGGCACGACCGTCCATCTCTCGCTCCGCAGCCCGGACGTGATCCACGCCTTCTACGTCCCCCGGTTCCTCTTCAAGCGCGACGTGGTGCCCGGCGTCGAGAACGTCTTCGAGTTCAGCGTGGACGAGGACGACGCTGGCCAGAGCTTCCGTGGCCAGTGCGCCGAGTTGTGCGGCGAATTCCATGGGGCAATGGTCTTCACCGTCAAGGCGCTGACCCAGGCGGACTACCAGGCCTGGCTCCAGGGTCAGATCGATCGGGCAAGCGCGACTCCGGCGCCGGGCGGTGGCCCCGGCCAGACGACGCTGCTGATCTCCGCGCTCAACATCGCCTTCGACAAGGCCGACCTGACAGCCCCAGCCGGCCAGCCCTTCACGATCGAGTTCCGCAATGACGACGCGGGCATCCCCCACAACGTGGAGATCAAGGACGCCGGCGGTACGTCGGTCTTCCAGGGCGAGATCTTCAACGGCACCGACACCCGGCTCTACGCGATCCCGGCCCTGGGCGCCGGCAACTACACATTCATCTGCACCGCGCACCCGAACATGACGGGCACCCTCGCGGTCCAGTAAGGAGCTTCGATGGCGACCACCGCGCTGACGCCCGCGGCCACCACGTATCGGACCGGCCTGTATGAGTGGCTGACCACGACCGATCACAAGAAGATCGGGATTCTCTACCTCGTCAACTCGTTCATCTTCTTCGGCCTGGGCGGGCTCCTGGCCCTCGGCGTGCGAGCGGAGCTCGCGGTGCCCGGCCTCCAGTTCGTGGACGAGCAGCTCTACAACCAGCTCTTCACGATGCATGCCTCGTTCATGCTGTTCCTGTTCGTGATCCCGATCCTGGCCGGCTTCGCGAACTACGTGGTGCCGCTCCAGATCGGCGCCCCGGACATGGCCTTCCCCCGCATCAACGCCCTCAGCTTCTGGATGCTGCCGCTGGCCGGAATCATCATGGCGACCGGCTTCCTGACCGGCGGCGGCGCTGCCGCGGCCGGCTGGACCTCGTACTCGCCACTCTCCCAGGACGCCTACTCAGGCACCGGGATGGACCTCTGGATCGTCGCCGTCGTCCTCATCGGTACGAGTTCGATCCTGGGCGCGATCAACTTCCTGGTCACGATCTTCAAGATGCGCGCGCCCGGCATGACGATGTTCCGGCTGCCGATCCTGGTCTGGACGGCGCTCGTGACCAGCGTGCTGGTGGTGCTGGCGACGCCGGTTCTCGCGAGTGCGCTGATCATGCTGTTCATCGACCGCAACTACGGCGGCCACTTCTTCGACCCCGCCTCGGGCGGGAACGCGGTGTTGTGGCAGAACGTGTTCTGGTTCTACTCGCACCCCGCGGTCTACATCATGATCCTGATCGGGATGGGGATCGTCAGCGAGATCCTGCCCGTCTTCTCGCGCAAGCCGCTGTTCGGCTACAAGGCGTTCGTCTTCGCCACTGCCGGCATCGGTGCGCTCGGCTTCTCGGTCTGGGCCCACCACATGTTCACGACCGGCGCGGTGTACCTGCCCTTCTTCAGTTTCATGACGTTCCTGATCGCGATCCCGACCGGCGTCAAGATGTTCAACTGGATCGCGACCCTGTACCGCGGCCAGCTGACGCTCTCCACGCCGCTGCTGTTCGCGCTTGGTTTCCTCTCGATGTTCCTGCTCGGCGGCATCAACGGCGCCTTCAGCGCCGTGGTGCCCGTGGACTTTGCGATCCACGACACGTACTGGGTCGTGGCCCACATCCACTACGTCCTGTTCGGGGGCTCGGTGTTCGCCGTGTTCGCGGGCGTGTACTACTGGTTCCCGAAGATGACCGGCCGGATGCTCAATGAGACGCTGGGCAAGATCCAGTTCGTCGTCATGTTCATCGGCCTCAACCTGACGTTCTTCCCGCAGCATCAGCTCGGTCTGTCGGGCATGCCGCGGCGGATCGCTGACTACAGCTCCACCGCCGGCTGGAACGATGCGAATCTCTGGTCCACGATCGGATCGCTGCTGATCGCGGTGTCGATCCTGCCGTTCTTCTGGAACGTGTTCATCTCGCTCCGGGGCGGGTCGATTGCAGGAGACGATCCCTGGGAGGGGAACACCCTCGAGTGGGCCACGTCGTCGCCGCCGCCGCCCTACAACTTCGACCGGCTGCCCGACATCCATTCCGAGCGGCCGCTGTTCGACGCGCGCCATCGGCGCGAAGCGGTCCCGGCCCTGACGGTCGGGCCGGATGCGTCGGGCCATGCCGAGATTTCGGCCGCCCTGGGGCGGCCACATGACTCGCCCGATTCCGGGTCCCTCGCCAAGGGCATGGACCGGAGCCACGGACAATGACGACGTCCGAGCGGGCGATGACCGTGAGTCGCGGCACCGGGGCCGACCACGGCGCAGCCGCCGGCCATGGGACCGGGATCAGCAACCCGATCCTGGGGATGCTGCTCTTCATCACCTCCGAGGTGATGTTCTTCGCGGGTCTGTTCGCGGCCTACTTCAACGTCCGCGCGGCGGCACCGGCCTGGCCGCCCGCCGACCTGGCTGACAAGCTGCACATCCTGCCGCTGGTCGGGCCGGCCACGGTCCTCCTGGTCCTGAGCTCGTTCACCTGCCAGATCGGGGTGTGGGCCATTCGCAGGAACGACCGGCGGGGCCTCGTCCGGGCGATCGGCGTCACGTTCGTGCTGGGTGTCACCTTCCTGGCCATGCAGGCGATCGACTATGCGCTGCTGTACGAGGACGGACTCCGCCTCGACTCCGGCCCGTTCGGCACCACCTACTACACGCTCACGGGCTTCCACGGCGCCCACGTGCTGGGCGGCGTGCTGATGCTGGGCGTGGTGCTCTACCGCGGCATGGCCGGCCAGTTCTCGTCCCGCCACCACGACATGGTCGAGGCAACCTCCATGTACTGGCACTTCGTGGACGTGGTGTGGATCCTGCTGTTCTCGCTGCTCTACCTGCTGCCCGGGACCGGCGGAGGCCACTGATGAAGCCGAGACTCGCCGCGATCATGGTCGCCGTCACCTTCGTGATCGTGTCGACCGCCTATTTCGCCTTCTCGATCCTGTTCGGCGGCCACGTGGACTACGCGGGCGTCACCATGCTGCTCGCTCTCGCGGTCGCGATGTCGGTGATGTTCTACGTCCTGCTTGCAGGCTCGCCAGGCGATCAGGGCGAGCACTCCGGCCCGACGTCCGGCCCGTCGGGCCACTGAGCCGCTGCCGGCCCACGTGATCAATCCCTCGCTCCTCTGATGGACCATCTCTGGACCGACATCCTGCGGTTCATCGAGACGCTTGTCAGCCCGGACTGGGGATCGCTCATTGCCCTCCTCCCGCTCGCGCTGGCCGGTCTCATCGGGCTGTACCTGGTCTGGATCCTCATCCGCTTCAGCCGCGCCGGGCCAACACGTCGGGGGCCGCGCCGTGTCACGCCGGCGACGCCCGCCGGCATCCACATGCCCGGGCCCTCATGGGCTCCGATCCTGGGCAGCATCGGCACGGCATTCCTGCTGTTCGGCCTGGTGTACGAAGGCCTCCTGCTGGGCGTCGGAGTGCTCTTCCTGCTGCTCGCCCTGCTGTACTGGGGCCGCGAGGCGATGCGCGAGTACGACCACGCGGAGCCGGCCGCCCATCAGCTCGCCCCCGTCGCCCACCCGGGCCCTCCGCCGGGCGTTCACATGCCCGGCCCCTCGTGGCGGCCGTTGCTCGCGTCGATCGCGATGGCCGTGCTGTTCTACGGGCTCGTCTTCGGCGGAGCGCTGCTCGTCGTTGGCTTCCTGATGCTGATCGTGTCGCTCGTGGGATGGCTGATCGACGCCCGCCGCGAGTCTCGCGACGTCGAGGTCGGGGACCGGTTGGGCCATCTGCCGCCCGCAACGGCACCTGGCTTCCCGCGGCCCACGCTGGCCGTCTTCATCGTCCTCCTCGTCGGGGGGCTCGTCCTCCAGACTGGACTCCTGCCGCCGCGCAGCGCGGTCGGTGGTGGTGGTGAGCCCGGTGCGTCTGGGTCACCCAGCCCAAGCGGCCAGCCGGCATCACCCTCACCCGGCGGCAGCGTCGTGACGGGCGACGTGGAGATCTCGGCCTTCAACATCGCGTTCGAGTCGAAGGATGTCACTGCACCCGCCGGCCGCGCCTTCACGATCCATTTCGTGAACAAGGACCCAGGCGTGCCCCACAACGTGGACATCAAGGACACGGGTGGTGGCGACGTCTTCCTCGGCGAGATCTTCAACGGCGTTGCCGACCGGCTGTACGAGGTCCCGGCGCTGGCCGCGGGCACGTATCCCTACGTCTGCACGGTCCACCCGAACATGACGGGGACCATCACGGCCCAGTAGGGCCCACGGGATCGGCCACGAACCCGCCGCGCGCCTTCCCATCGCTCGTCTTGGCCGTCCTGCTGGCGGCCGCCCTGGGCGGCTGCGGCTCGAGCGGCGGCGGGCCCGTGAAGGTGGGCGAGCCAGCGCCGCCGATCCTCGGCACCACGCTCGACGGGAAACCGTTCGATCTCGGGTCCCTGCGCGGCCGGCCCGTGCTGGTCAACTTCTGGGCGTCCTGGTGCGGCCCCTGCCGGGACGAATTCCCCCTCTTCGTGGAGAAGCTGGCACGGCACGAGGCCGACGGCTTCGCGATCGTGGGCGTGCTGTACAGGGACGAGGCCGACCTGGCGCAGAAGTTCACGACTGAATTCGGCGTGAGCTGGCCGACGGTCCTCGACCCGACCGGCTCGCTGGCGGCAGCCTACCGCGTGGTCGCACCACCGCAGAGCTACTTCATCGACCGCGCCGGCGTCGTGCGCTCCATCCAGATCGGCGAAATGCGCGAGGCCGATTTCGACCGCCAGTACGCGGCCATCGCCAGGTAGGCACCGGAATCAAGAACCCCGGCTCAGTCGAGTCGGGGTCTGAGGTTGCAGTTGGTTGCGGGGAGAGGATTCGAACCCCTGACCTTCGGGTTATGAGCCCGACGAGCTGCCGCTGCTCCACCCCGCGACTGATCAGTGTACCGGCCACGTCGCATGCGCGCAAAGGCGGGGCGGGCAGGCGCTGCTCCTGGCTCCCCGCGAAGGAGCCCGCCAGTTGCCCGGCGGTACGATCCGGACGTGATGCATTCCGGCTCGTTTCGCGACCTCGAGGTCGCCGTCGTCGGGGCGGGGCCGGCTGGAGCCACGGCTGCCCGTCTGCTGGCCGCGAGTGGCGCTCGCGTACGCCTCCTGGACGCTCGCTCCCTGCCGCGACACAAGCTGTGCGGCGGCGGGCTGACGCCGCGTGCCCTTCGGTCCGTGCCGCCCGAGGCGCTGGCCACGATCGAGCGGCGTGTCATCGTGTTCGAGTTGGCCGGGGGCCGCGCGGCCTGACCTCAACTGCAGCTGCCGGACGTCGAGATCGCGATGGTCCAGCGGGCTCCGTTCGACCTCGCGCTCGCAACCGCCGCCGTCCGCGCAGGCGCCGACCTCGTCGACGGGGAGGCCGTGCTCGACGTCGTACCCGGATCTGCCGGGCAGCGTCCCGCGCTCCTGACACGCTCCGGCCGCATCGAAGCGGACGTGATCGTTGCCGCGGACGGCGAACCGAGCCGAATCGCGACCCGAAGTGGACTGGGCGGCGCGGCGCGCCGACGCGCCCTGGCCCTGGAGATCGACCTGCCACTCGATCACGGACGCTCCCCGACGGCACTGCAACTGCGCTTCGGGATCCGGGGCGGCTACGCGTGGTACTTCCCCAAGCGCGACTTCGCCAATGTCGGCATCCTGACGCATCGCGGCGGTCGCCAGGCGGGACTTCGGACGGAGCTGCTGCGCTATGCCGACGAACTTGGGCTTGACCGCCGAGGGGCCAGGATCCGCGGCCACTGGATCCCGATGGGCCTGCGCCGGGGAGCAGTCACGGGCAACAGGATCCTGCTTGCCGGTGACGCGGCCGGGGCAGCGGACCCGTTCTTCGGCGAGGGGATCAGCTACGCCCTCGCGAGCGGCGCCATCGCGGCCGATGCCGTGAACCGCTGGGCCGGCGGCGCGGGCGACGGCCTCGAGGCGTACGACCGACGGCTTCGGGCTGCGCTGGAGCCCGGCTTCCGGCGCCTGGCGCTGGTGGGGGCGATCGCTGACGCGATGCCCACGCTGGGGATCCTTGCCCTTGCGCGCCTGCCCTGGGCGCGACGCGAAGCCCGGCGCGGACTGATGGGCCTGGGCCAGCCGTTCGAATGGCCGCTGGTGCCGGGCCTGGACACCGGAGGTCCTCAGCCCGAGGTGAGCGCCTCGCGCGTCAGAGCGTAGGCACGCTCATGCTGGCCGGACGTCGCCAGCAGGTCTGCCCACTCGGTCAGGACCTCGCGCAGGCGGGCCCGCGGCCCCTCGACCCTCACCAGCTCGGCCGCTCGCTCAAAGCTCGCGTTGGCTTCGGCAGGCTGGTCGAGGGCGGCACAGGCTCGGGCCTTCGTCACCAGTGCGCTGGTGAGCGCGGGCTTGTTGCCGGTCGCCTCGGCGTGCTCGATTGCGCGCTGGGCCATCTCCAGCGCGGCGGCCGGCCGGCCCTCACTGATGGCGATGAGCGCGCGCGTGTCCTCCACGTGTGCGAGCCAGCGTCGGTCGCCCAACCGCTCGAACCGGCGCCGCGCCTCCACGGAGTACTCGGCTGCCCGCGACAGGTTGCCGACCGCGAGGTAGGCGAGCGCGAGATCGTTTTCCAGGGCGGCCGTCTCGATCTCGGACCCGCTTGCCCGAAAGAGCGCCAGGCTCTCATGGCCGGTACGGATCGCGGCTTCGATGTCGCCGGTCTCGCGGTATCTGTAGGCAAGGTCGAACAGGTAGGTCGCCCGGCGCCGGTCGTCCAGCACATCGGCGACGCCCTTGACCTCCTGGAGATACGCGAGCGCGCGCGTGTGCTCGCCGGCCTTGGACTCAACAGTGGAAAGCGCCGTCAGGACGCGGAACTCGAAGTCCGGCGCAACGCGCAGCCCAGCGCGGACCCGTTCCAGGATGGAGCGCAGCAGCGCCCGTGCCTCGTCAAGATTGTCCTGCTCGTACTGGCCATTCGCATTCCAGTACGTTGCCAACGCAGCGTCGACCGGCCGGTTCTCGGCGGTGAAGATCCGGGCGGCCTCGCTCGCGTCGGCCACAGCCTGCGCGGCCTGGTTGAGACGAGCCGCGGCTTCGGCGCGTCCAGCCAGGAGCTCGGCGCGACGGGCTGTCTCAGGGGTGGTCTCCAGGAGCGCTGTGTACGCGTCGCGGGCGTCGGTCCAGCGCCCCGCCGCCAGGTGGAGGTCCGCCTCAAGGCGGCTCCAGGCAGGCGCCTCATCGCCGATCAGGCGGCTGGCGGGGATGTTGAGCCGCTCCGAGAAGTACGTCAGGGCTGCCATCGACGGCCGGACGAGGCCGTTCTCGAGCGCGCTGACATAGGCCTTGGTGTAGCGGTCCGCGGCGAGCTGCTGCTGCGTCAGGCCGGCGCGCAGCCGGAGCTCCCTGAGGCGGACCCCGATGCGCTTCGCGAGGGTTCCATCATCGACGGGGGTCGGGCGGCGCGTGCTCGTTTTCACCGCGGGCATTGTACACCCCTGGCAAGCCCCCATTGACTACCTCGCCGAGCAGGTAGGACACCGAAACGCCGAGCCGCTCGGCCATGAGGACCAGGGCACCGAGCGACGGCAAGCTCCGGCCGCGCTCCACCTCCGAGACGAAGCCCTTCGTGAGGGGATGTCCCAGTTGGGTCTGGGTCATCCCGAGCTCGCGCCGGCGGAACCGGATCAGGGTGCCCAGCGCCCGGGAGAAGTCCGAGCGCGCACCGGGATAGGGGTGGCCGCCAAGCCCCCTGGAGGCGATCGGCGGCGAGGAGCCCTCCTGGTGGCGGTGCTGGAGTTTAGTAATACTTAACTTTGCCATGGCCGAACCATAGCATCCGGGACGGCGCTGTTGCACCTTCCAGGACGCGGCCACCTCGTCCGGGCAACGGGCGCCAGGAAGAGCCCACCGTGAAGAGCCTGCGCCGCGTGCGGACCGTCGCTGCTGCATGGACGATCTCGATGCTGGTCGCGCTGATGAGCGCGTCTGTCGTGTTCGCCGGCGGCGGCGGGACGATCTTTCCGCGCTGACACACGTCGCGCCCGGAGCCTTCCCGGGAGACGGACCACTCACGCGAAGGGCGAGCCGGGGCGGAATCTCTCCCTCCCGGCTTGCCGCGCAGGCCCCAGAGCGGGTGACCGGGCCGACCTGCCATCCACCGGTCGCCCCCACGTCCCCCTGTCGACGGGATCAATTGTAAGTGGACAACGGCGCTCAACCCTCGCACGCTGCCGCGAAGGGCAGGCTGTGAGAGGTCGAGATGCGACAGGCGGTTGCCGGGCAGCAGGGCGACATCCTCGCGCCGAGTGCCGACCGGACCCTCGAGTCGGTCGCGGCGGCGTCTTCGGCTGCCCTCGTCACGATCGATGCGACCGGCACCGTCATCCTCTGGAACGCGGCTGCCGAGCGCATGTTCGGCTGGTCTGCCGCCGATGTCCTGGGTCGACACATCCCCCTGATGGCGCCCGCCGCAGCGAAGCTCCTGGCGGCCGAGGTTGCATCCCCGGCGGCCGGTTTCGACAGCACGATCCGGGAGCCCGAGCCGGTGGCCCGTCGGCTGGGTTGCCGCAGACACGACGGCTCTGACGTCGAGGCATCGCTCGTGGCGTTGGCCATCCGCGATGAGGGTGGCCGGGCCATCGGCACCACGCTGCTGCTCTCCCCGGCGCCGCCCCGCCCGTCCGCGACCGGGGCAGTCGCCGCCGCCGGAGCCGCCGGGCAGGGCGAGGCCGCGACCAACGTGGGGGGTCCGTATCGCCTGGAGGCACTGTCGCGATTCGCGGCCGGTGTCGCGCATGACGTGAACAACGTGCTCGCCGCCATCATCGGCCATGCGGACGTGCTGGCGACCGACCTGCCCGCCGACGCGAGCGCACAGGCCGCCGTTGGAGAGATCCGAAGCGCCACCGATCGGGCGGCACGCCTGATGCGCCAGCTGCTCACCTTCGGCCGGCGACAGCCGCTGGCGCCCGAGCCGCTCGACATCGACGAGGTCATCACGGGCATCGAGGACATGTTGCGCGGACTGGCGGGACGCGCGGTCAGCCTGATCGTGATGCGCTCCGCGAGCTCGGTGATCGTGGACGCAGACCGCGAGCAGCTCGAACAGGTGCTGGCGAACCTCGTCGTCAATGCCCGCGACGCCATGCCCGAGGGAGGCGAGCTCCAGATCGCGACGGCGCCCGTCGATCTCGACGAGGCGTTCGTGGCGCGCCATGCGGGGTCGAAGCCGGGCTCATATGTGCGAATCGTCGTCCGCGACTCTGGGATCGGGATGGATGAGACCACCCTCGCCCACCTGTTCGAGCCCTATTACACGACCAGGCCTGCCGGGAAGGGCACCGGGCTCGGCCTCGCGATGGTGTACGGGGCCGTGAAGCAGGCCAACGGCTACATCGTGGCCCAGAGCACGCTCGGGGTCGGGACGACGATGACGATCTACCTGCCGCGTCGCTAGGGCGCGTCGGCCCGCGGCCAGCGCACCGATCGCGGCCTCGAAGCTCTCCCATCGGAGAAGGCCTCTCCCCCGCCTCCTCCGACCGATGCGCTGACCGTCCGCAGATACGCCGGCGAACGAGCCTCCGGTTCTGGCCGGCCTCAGCTGCTCGCGCGCGTGCGCCCGCGCGCGTGCAGGGCTGTGCGCCAGGCGTCGAGCGCGACCGGCCACCAGCGATCGACCGCGGCGTCGCTGCCATACCAGGGGCGGCCTCCACCCTGGCCATGGACGATGTCGTCAAGCACGACGTGCCCCGTGCCCGGGAGGAGCGATCTCTCGAGCGGGACCATGCCGTCGCCCGCGATCGGACCCGGCAGGTCGGGCAGGAACGCCCGGTATGTCCGCTCGGCCAATCGCTCGCGGCCCACGCCATCGGAACGACCCGCGATCGCCCGCGACCCCACGGTCACGTAGCCGACCGCCGGCGAGTGGAACGCGTCCGGCTCGACGCGGGCGAGCCAGCGGGCGGCCCGGGTCACCATCGTCCGGCCCAAGTTCGCCGCGGATCGCAGCGTGGTGGGGCGTCCCGAGTGTGACCAGCGCGCCGATGTCCCCGTCGCGCGCGAACCGGCGGCCGCGATACGGTGCCGCGGCCATGAGCAGGCGGCCCAGGATCCCGCCCGAGGAGTGCCCGATCAGGAGGATCGGTGCCCCGCGGCTGAGCTCTGATTCCGCCGACGCCGCGACCGCTCGGTCGAGGGCCGCGTCGGCACGCCGGAGAATGCGGTCGAGACCGATCGGCGCCGCCAGGATCCAGTCCGGCGTCCAGATCCCGTCGGTCAGCACGTCCGCTGCGCCGCGGGCACGCAGCCGCCGTCGCAGCGGACCGTACAGCGGCGGTGCCATGAGGAAGCCGCCGAGGATCAGGACCGTCGGGCTGACGGCGTCGGCGTGGTCGAGCCACGCGGCCGCGCTCAGGTGACCTCCGTCGGGACGGGGTTGGGGACGGCCCGCGCCGGTCGCATCGCCGCCCGGCCGGCGATGAGCAGGCTGACGGCAAGGGAAAGCAACACCACGATCGCGATCGAGTAGAAGGGCAGGTCGCGATTCGTTGCGAACATCGTGCCCGCGAGCGCGGAGGCCCCGATATTGGCCAGCGTTCCTGAGGCACCGAACATGCCCTGGGCGGTGGACGAACGGCCGGCCGGCGTGCCCCGCGCCACGACGGCATAGAGGGCCGGCGTGACCAGCGCCCAGCCCGCCCCCTCGACGAGCACCACGATCGCAAGCAGCGTCAGGTCATGGACGACGGTGTAGACGAGGCTGGTGACGACCGCCGCCAGCGATCCGACCACGATGAACACGACGGGCCCGCGACGGTCGACGAGGCGTCCGACCAGCGGCGACAGGAACAGGATGGGCACCCCGAACAGGGCGAACGTGAGGCCCACGAATTCGACGCTGGCACCGCGCCCGATCATGAACAGGCTCCAGATCACTTCCCACATCCCGCCCGCGAAGTAGTTGCCGAAGTTGAGTGCGATCGCCGCCAGCAGGAGCCGGTTGACGAGCGATCGGGGGGCATCGGCACCGGCGACCGGCGCCGGTGCGGGCGATGCCTCACGGTGGATCTCCGTGGCCGGGACGGGATGTGCGGCGTGTACGTGCGATCGATCCGGCAATTCGCGCACCTTCAGCGCAACCACGACGGCCGATCCCAGCATCACCAGGCCTCCCAGAGCGAAGACCGAGCGGACGTCGCCGGTCAGCGCGGCTGCCAGGCCACCGAGGGCGGGGCCGAAGATGAAGCCTGCCATCTGCGCGGCCGAATACAGGCCGAACGCCTCGCCCCGGCGGTTCGCCGGCGTCGCGTCCATCAGGTAGCCACGGGCCGCCGGGTCGTACAGGGCCGCGGCCGCACCGGCGAGGCCGCGCAGCAGGATGAAGGCCAGGGCACCCTCCACGACGAGCGGCGCGACGGCGAAGATCCCGCTCAGCACGAGGCCTGCCACCATCAGCGGCGGCCGCGCCGTCCGATCCGCCAGCCAGCCGAAGGCCGGCTCGGCGATCAGCCGCGTCGCCGGCCAGGCCGCCACGACGATGCCGAGCGTGGGGATGTCCACGCCGTGCTCGGTGAAGTAGATGGACAGGATCGGCAGGATCGCGCCGAAGCCCAGCAGCAGCACCAGCTCCGCGCCGAGGAGCGGCAGCACCGGTCCCCATCGGGTGAGCCACGTTGCGACGCGGCCGGGCACAGGTCGGTCGAGGTCGCTCGTCACGGGTCGTATGATCGCTGTTCATGCGCGAACTCACCGTGGTCCTGCTGGTGGCAGCCATCTTCGCGCTCGTCCTGATTCCAACGCGGCGGCTGTTCACCGCGGGTTGGACCAGCCGTCCGCTCGGCGTCTACTTTTTCGCGCTGTTCGGATCGGGCCTGCTGATCGCGCTGACCCGCGGCCGTGTCGGCTTCCTGCTGCCGATCCTGGTCATCGCCTACCTCGCGCCGTTCATCACCGCGCGCCGGGGCCTTCGCGCGACCCGTGAGCGATCGGGCGGCGCCATGAAGGACGTGACTCCGGCCGACGAGTACGTCCGCTCGCAGCCTCGCGACCCCGGCTCGGGCTCGTCCGGCGGGGTGTGACGGGCGCGTTCACCGCCGCCGGGCCAGCGACCGGCGAATCCGATCCCCTCGCCGGACTCATCGTGCTGGCGGCGCTGTTCATCGGGGCGAAACTCGGCGAAGAAGTCGCGCGGCGGCTGGGCCAGCCGGGCGTGGTGGGCGAGCTGGCCGGAGGTTTCCTGGTCGGCCCGCACGCCCTGGGACTCGTCGAGCCCGGCGAGGTCGCGTTCGTGCTCGCCGAGTTCGGCGTCGTCATCCTGCTGTTCAAGGTCGGCCTGGAGGTGCGCGTCGACGACCTGCTCGCCGTCGGCCGGGCGGCGGTCGGGGTCGCGCTCCTGGGAATGGTCCTGCCGTTCTCGGTCGCGTCCGTCCTGGTCCTCACCACGGGCGCCGAAGCGGGGACCGCGGCATTCGTGGGCCTCGCCCTCGCGGCCACCAGCATCGGGATCACCAGTCGCGTGCTCGCGCAGTTCGGCGTCCTCAATCGGGCGTTCTCGCGGGTGATCCTTGGCGCCGCGATCATCGACGACGTGCTGGCACTCGTCGCAATCGGGATTCTGTCGGGCGTGGCCACCGGTGACCTGTCCGCATCGACCCTGCTGGTCGCCGTGTCCGCGTTCGGCCTGCTTGGCCTCGGCTTCGCGGTGGCCCGGCGGGCACGCGGCCTGCGGCGCGAGGTCTTCACCTGGCCGCTGTTTGCCGACACGCCGCTGGTTCCGGCGTTCATCCTGATGCTGCTGGTCGCGCTGCTGGCGGCGGTGATGGGCCTGGCCGCGATCATCGGGGCGTTCGTGGCCGGCCTGATCATCGCGGAGACCGAGGCCCGCGAGGAGGTGGAGCACGAGATGCGGCCTCTCGAGCTGATCTTTGCGCCGTTCTTCTTTGCGGTGACCGGCGCCGAGGTCGACCTGGGCGCACTCCTCGTGCCCTCCATCGGGATTCTCGCCGTGGCCCTCGCGATCGTGGGCATCGTGACCAAGGCGGCATCGGGCCTCGCCGCGCTCGGCCTCGGTCGGTGGGGCGCGATCACGGTCGGAGTCGGCATGATCCCCCGCGGCGAGGTGGGCATCATCGTGGCCAACCTGGGCCTGGCCTATGGGCTGATGGGCGGCGACCTGTTCAGCGCCGTGATCGTGGCGGTCGTCCTCACGACCCTTGTCGCACCCATGCTGCTGCAGATCTCGATTCCCCGGGCACGAGCGGAGGAGCCGGTCGGCTGACCATGGGCGGCGTGCGCGCCGCTCGCCGGACGTCGGTCTCGTTGCAGCCTGCCGCCTGGACCGGGAGCAAGCGCCTGGTCGGAACCCCGGCGCACGGCCCTGATCGACCCGGCCCGTACCATGGGCGCGACGGGCCGTTAGCTCAGCGGTAGAGCCGCCGACTTTTAATCGGCTGGTCCCGGGTTCGAATCCCGGACGGCCCTCCAACGTTCGAGCAGCGGCCAGGGCGGCGCAATCACGCGCTCACACTCCTGGGCATCGTCAGGTTGGATGCCGGCCCGGCGGGCCTTCGGGGCACCTCGTCGGCGTCCCGGACCAACCAGCCCGAATTCACGCCGTAAGCGCTTGATTGGGGGCATGGCTCCGCACACGGGCGGCTGCGGGACTCCTTCGGGGGTGGGATCACGCCCGGGGCGGCGGACCCGGCCGGATGGGGCGCTCGCCGGCAGCTTGATCGCCGTGAAGCAACCGAGGGAGCGCTGTGAGCGGGCTCCGCGGCCCGATGCGGAGATGGCGGGGGAGGTGGGGTCGCGCGCGTCGAGCTGACCCGGCTCGGATGCGCCCGTCGATTCCGCCACGCCCGGCATGTCACGATTGGTCAAGGCCGGAGCGCATTCCGGCGCGCACGGGGGATGCGATGCGTCTCCACGACAACGTCCACCTGGTCGGCGGCGGCAATCTCGGATTCGGGATCTCCCATCCCTCGGACGGCCACATGTACGCGGTGGTCAGCGACGGCGAGATCGCGCTGGTCGATGTCGGCACTGGCCTCGACACGGCCGCCGTCCGCGAGCAGCTGCGGTCGCACGGCCTCGACCCGGCGAACATCCGCCACCTCGTCGTCACCCATTACCACGGCGATCACGCCGGCGGCCTCGCGACCTGGCGGGCGCTGACCGCGGGGCGAACGTACGCCGGCGAGGACGGCGCTGACGCGATCGAAGCGGGCGACGAGCAGACGACGGGCCTCGCCTTCGGGCGGGCGGCCGGCATCTACCCGACCGACTACCGCCAGGAGCCCTGCCCGGTCGACGTGCGTCTGGCCGACGGGTCGGCGATCAACGTGGGCAGGCTGCAGATCGTGGCCGTCTCCACGCCGGAGCACTGCCGGGGCCACATGTCGTACCTGCTGGCCACGCCGGACCGGGCGTTCCTGTTCTCCGGGGACGCGGTCTTCTGGGGTGGCACGGTCGCCCTGCAGAACATGCCGGACTGCAGCGTCCCGGACTCCGC
>Ga0194132_10006077_pt1 | contig 18993 bp, 14 predicted proteins | sample TA2KigOf80mmetaG_FD_148612 | JGI IMG/M metagenome (GOLD analysis project Ga0194132, IMG submission 148612) | Freshwater microbial communities from Lake Tanganyika, Tanzania - TA2015054 Kigoma Offshore 80m | ecosystem: Environmental > Aquatic > Freshwater > Lake | place: Tanzania: Lake...
TGCCTATGACACAAAATACTACTCAGGAACATTTAATTTTACTGGCCTACGGAGAACTAAACGATGAAGAACGTAAAATGGCCGAAAGTGCCATGGCAGGCAACCCTGAATTGCGAAACTTCTATCAGTCGGTACTGCAATCCAAACAGCTTTTGAATACCATTAAGGAGAACCCGCACCCTACCACGCTGTCCATTATCAGCGAACACTCCCACGACAGCCACACTGAAGCTGTTTAAAACTTTTTACTTAAAGACATCAGAAGTGGTTTTCAGAAAACCATTTTTTGGTTAGGTTTGCGCTTACGATTAAACGTGAGACATTTTAATTTCTTATTGATCTTTACATTGCTGTTTTTTGCATCCTGCGGCAATGTAAAAATTATAGAACGCGGCCCGGGTGCAGTAAGTATGTTTGGCACAGCGTCAAAAAGTTTCTCTGGGAACACAACCAATCCAACCAATAAAAAGGATTTCTTTGAACTAGAAACAAGGAATACTATCTCTGAAAGCACTTCTTCAATGGGAAATGCATTTCCTGCAGCATCACCCATAATGAAATTCAAACCAACAGGAAAACAATTTTCTGAACTGCATAAAGCTGTAAGATTCGTAAAAAAAAATAAATCTGTTCGCCACCAAATTGCAGTTAGCAAAGGCAAAGACAACCCCGACGAAGGCAGTCTGCGGTGGTTCGTTTATCTGGCATTGTGTTTCATTATACCTCCGCTGGCTTATTACCTAATAAAAAGAAGTACAGACACTGGGTTCTGGATTTGCTTCCTGTGTTACCTGCTGACGCTGACTTTTTTTAATGGTTTCCGCTTTGCTATCATTGGCCTGTTGAGCGTAGTAATCGCACTCCTAACACTTTTTCGAATCGACATCTAAACCCTTCGAATCTTGACAACACAATACCTATCCGCAGTTCCTAAACTGGATCTCGCTGAATTCACCCACGGCAATGACAGCCAAAAATTGCAATTTGTATTTGCACTCGGAAAAGCCTTTGAAGACATTGGCTTTGTGGCTATTAGAAACCACGGGGTTACCAATGATCTTCTCAAAGAATTGTATAAACAAGTTCAGGGATTTTTTGAATTACCGGTAGAAACCAAACTTCAATATGATGATTCCGATGGCGGCGGACAGCGCGGCTATACGGGTTTTGGCAAGGAACATGCAAAAAATTCCAATGCCGGCGACTTAAAGGAATTCTGGCATTTTGGTCAATGGGTGGAAGATGGAGATTCGCTAAAAAACTATTATCCACTCAATAAATACGTTAATGAAATTCCTGCATTCAACATTGTTGGCAAGGATATGTACAGAGCACTTGAAGCTACCGGCATACATATGCTCAGGGCTATTGCGTTGTATCTGAATCAGCCTGAAAATTATTTTGATGATAAGGTACACAATGGAAACAGCATTTTACGCCCCATTCATTATCCCCCTATCAACACCGAACCCAATGGCTCTATCAGGGCAGGCGAACACGAGGATATTAATCTCATTACACTTCTTGTAGGCGCCAGTGCCGATGGACTTGAGGTATTAAGCAGACAGGGCGTCTATGTGGGAGTAACCGAGGTAGAAGATCATATCATCGTAAATGTTGGTGATATGCTGCAACGCTTAACCAATGACAGATTGCGCAGCACAACACACAGGGTAGTAAATCCGTCTCGCGAACAATGGCACCTTCCCCGCTATTCAATACCATTTTTCATGCATCCCCGCCCGGAGGTTTCACTGGCTTGCCTGAAAAGCTGCATCGGTGAAGACAACCCAAAAAAGTATGAAGACTGCACTTCCATTGAGTTTCTGCACGAGCGTCTGCGCGAAATTGGTTTGATGAAATAATAGGTTATTTGACCAGCACTTCTAGAACCCATCTTTTTTTGTTGCATTTACAGTAAGGGCGAATGCTCCTTCTAGTATCTGACTGATTTACAACCAATCGGACATTGTCATTGTATGTTTTCAGATTTCAGCTCTAGCCACATTAATTGTTTTGGCTGAAACTTCATGTAATTATGTCATACAGGCAACTGTAAAACGGAGAGTGCCTTTGAGCGGATGCTCCAGTAAATAGAGTCCTAAGTGCAGTGCCGATCAGATGCCGGAAATCAGTCCAATAAATAAATCAATGATTACAGAAACAGGTTTTTCAATTCCTGAGCTTCTTCGGGCTTCATCTTTCCTGCCAATATCAGCCTGACCTGTCTTCTGCGCAAAGCCCCCTCATACTTCTTCTGCTCTTCATCGGTTTCTGGTTTTAACTCAGGTACAGGAGAAGGTTTATTGCGGCTGTTGAGTGCTACAAAAGTGTAATATGCCTCATTGCATCGTATTTTTTCACCTTTGGGAATATTCTGGGCAAATACCTCAATATATACTTCCATGGAAGTATTGAATGCGCGGGTAACCCAAGCCTGCAGGGTCACGACATCTCCCAGACGAATGCTCTCTTTAAATGAAACACTATCAACCGAAGCGGTGACCACAATGTTGTTGCTGTGTTTCTGTGCGGAAATGGCAGCACAAATATCCATCCAGTGCAGTAAGCGCCCTCCCATCAGGTTTCCCAGCGTATTGGTATCGTTGGGCAATACGATTTCATTCATTATGGTGTAGGAATCCTGCGAAGTTTTGCTGTTTTTTTCTGTCATACGGACAAATTTAGTAAGATTATTCTGGTAATAAAAAAAGAGACACCATCCGATGTCCCTTGGATTTGTTTTCGTTTTCTTTAATTAAGCCAGTGCCTGAACTACTGAAACTTTGCTGCGGCCTTCGCTGGTTTTGCGGAACTGAACCACACCATCGGTAAGAGCAAACAGGGTATGGTCTTTGCCGATACCAACGTTCACATCGGGGTGATGTTTGGTGCCACGCTGACGAACAATGATGTTGCCTGCTTTAACTAACTGTCCGCCGTAAATTTTAACGCCCAAACGTTTGCTGTGCGACTCCCGGCCGTTCTTACTACTACCTACACCTTTTTTATGTGCCATGATGATTAATTTTCTTCCGTTTTTACGGCTTTTTCTGACTTGGTTTTAATACTCGTAATTTTGATGTGGGTCAAATCCTGACGGTGACCGTTTCTTACAGCGTAGCCCTTACGGCGCTTCTTTTTGAATACCACCACTTTTTCACTACGTCCGTGTTTTTCGACAGTAGCCGATACCACAGCACCTTTAATGGTGGGGTCTCCTACTTTGGCTTTTCCTTTGTCGCTGATCATCAGCACTTTATCAAAAGTAAGTTTATCCCCTTCACTGGCGGTGATGTGGTTTACAATCAGGTATTTGTTTTCTTCTACCCTGTACTGCCTCCCGGCTATTTCTACAATGGCGTACATGACTTAATTCTATAGTTTTTCCTTCAAAAGGGCTGCAAATGTAGCAAATTGTTAGATGATTTACAATAGTGCCCAATTTATTTTAATCGATGATTGGGTTGTTTGGTAGGGCAATAAACCAGCAAAGAAGGCGGTAATCCGGAGGATATTGTTTCCAAAAATAGTCACAAAGCCCTTAAAAATACAATTTCTAACCACATAGTGTCAATAACTCACGAAAAACTCGTCTCCAAAGCTCATCTATATTTGCCTGTAATCTTATGCAAAAACAGTTATTAACCGTATTGTCAGGTGTATGTTTATTTACCCTGCATGCGCAAACCTCACCGGGTTTTGATGAAGGAACGACTGTATCCGCAGCATTTAAGCCACGTTTATTGTCTGCCAGCAAGCTTCTCATAGAACCGCAGATTCCCCGGGCCGGCAAATATCCGTTTGACATCAGTTACATGCCTCAGGATTTCAAATGGAATACGCGCAAAATTACACGCATAATGCCACCGGTAAAGCACTTTGAGCCCGGCCTGGATACGATTTACAACCCAAACTATGCCCGTATGGGAGGCGGCAATTATGGCCATAAGCTAATGGAATTGTACGTAGGAAGCCGTGCTGCTGATAAATGGGCTTATCATACTTCGTTCCAGCATCTGAGCGCAGACGCAGAAAAAACATATCAGGATTTCAGCACCAATCGCGCCTATTTGGGCGGATCCCGTTTCTACAAGCGCAGCAGTATGGATTTACGCCTTAACTACACCAGAGACATGAATCGTTTTTTTGCCAAAGATACTTTTTATGAAAAAGATGCTGCTTTGATAAAGAAAGCAGGACAAAATCTGGGATTTAACGTGCTCTACGATATGAAAAGAGATGGTAAAAAAACGGGATTAGGGTTTGGTTTTATGTTTAACAATTTTCACAACAACCTAAGCCAGAGTGAAACTGAATATGCAGCCAAGATGGGCTGGGACGCCGGCATAAAAAATATAGGTACCAAAGGATGGGTCGAATTTACAAGCCTTCAGTTCAGACAAAACTATAGTACCCGACAACAATATTTTGTTGATGCAACACCCCGGGTTAGCATGAGAATCACAGAAACTGGCGTTGACTTTACAGGAGGATTGAATATGACCTGGGTTTTCACAGATTTCTCATCACCACTGTTTTACCTAAACCCGGTAATTATTGCCGAGAAAAAGCTAGAAGGTTTAAAAATGAAAATGTACGGAGGCATTGATGGTGGTCTCAGAAAAAACTCTATTCGCAGGTATTTTGAAATGGTTCCCTTTACCTACGACAGCATTCAGATAACAAATTCATATGACCAGCTGAAGGTATACGCCGGTCTGAAAGGAAGTATTACAAACAACTCGCAATTTATTGTTGAATTTGGAAATAACACATCATCAAAGATGCCACTGGTAGTTACCAACAATGACAGCATAAAAAGCCTTCAGATTGTTTATGACAACATCAGTAATCTTTATTTTGCTGCCGATTTGCGATTTTCGGTGGGAGAAAAAGTGCGGGTAGGCGCAAACTGCAAGTTCAATAATTACAATACCAACGATCAATTGCAGGCATGGCACCTGCCGTCGCTAACCTATGCACTGTCGGGCCAGTACTGCATCAATAAAAATCTCATTACTCAAATTGGTTTGGATGGAATGAGCCGCAGGTACAACACCATTCAGTACACCGGTCAGCAACTTGAACTGAAAGGCTACTTGGATATTCATCTTAGATTGGATTACAAAGTAAAAAACATGATTCGGATCTGGATACAGGGCAGCAACCTGCTGAACCAAAAATACCAGCAATGGTCCGGATACAATAATTTTGGCCTTACCATAATGGGTGGAATTTCTGCCGGATTTTGATTTTTGACCTAACGCTTGTATGTTTGTACAAATGACCGATTTACAGAGGCTTGAAAATGCTGTTACCGAATTACTGAGTGCACATGAGTGCGTGGTCATTCCCAATCTGGGTGCGTTTCTCTTAAGGTCATTCCCCGCTTCTGCCAATGTTTTCAGCGGAGAAATAAAACCTTCAGGCCAAACATTATTCTTTAATTCTGCTATCATCAGCGATGATGGTTTACTGCATACCCACTGGCGTTATAAAACCGGCTGCGACTACGCAACGGCCCAGAGAGCAATTCAGCAGCTGGTGGAGTCCTTCTCAGAAAAATTTAAATCCAACAGAAGCATAGCCCTAGGCAAGCTGGGAAACTTCTTTTTACACAGTGACGGCAAATTGTTGTTTTTGCCCGCTTCTCCCCTAAATCTGAGCAAGGATTCATTTGGCCTATCGCCTTTATCGCTTAGAGAATTATTTAACTCAGGTTCCGTTTCAGCTTTAATAACAGGTTCGCCGGCAGCAGACAAGATTGATACGGCAAAGGTACATGAATACGGAGAAGCAGAGGTTGTTGAATTGAAAATCAACCGCCAGAAATCAAGAGGATTTATATGGAAAGTTGCTGCATCGATCTGTATTATAAGTCTTTCTGCAGCTGCTGTTTACTTTGGTAAGATTGACAATAACGGTAAGCAACGCGTACAAATGGCATCCCAGATACCACCAACCGTTGTTGAAGAAAAACATGCTGAATCCAATAAAAAACAAGCCGTTTTCGTTTCCCTTTTAACACCGGAAGATATGAATAAGGGAATGGAAAATATCAAAAACGGAGAAGGCAATGTTTTTATCTGCGGAAGCTCCTATATGAGTCCATTACTGGCTGAAATCGAATGCAATACCTGGAAAAAGTCCGGTATTCCTGCCGTGATAGGAAAAAAGAGAGGCAGTTCGCTGATAAAAGTAGTTATTGGTCGCTTTGAAAGTGAGAAAGCTGCAAGCCTTTATCTCGAAGAAATACCCGTAAACTCCGGTTTTCATGCCGGTCTGCTTATCACAAAGCTGCAATTTCAATAATCATGTCACATTACATTATTGAAGAGAAACTGGACAGCAGCCCGGCTGAGAAATTTAAAAGTGCGCTTCTGTCTCTTTTGATTTCTGCCGCACTTATAGGTTTGCTTTGGTTTATGCATATTAGCATACCTCACCCACCATTTGAAGTTAAGGAAGGTGTGCTTGAACTGGATATGGGTGTTGTAGATGGCGGTTTTGGTAATCCCAATGATGGAGGTCCCTCACAAACACCGCCAGCCAAAGGTGATAATGGAGGACAAGCCGGCGGAAACCCGGTTCAGAGTGGTGGTGAGGGAAAACTTGTTACCAGTGATGGTGAAAACAACATAACCCTTCCGCCTATTGATCCTCCTAAAACAGGAGATCAGCTCGATCCCAACCTTGCAAAAAGATTGCTAACCGGCAAAAGAACAGGAGGATCTCAGGATGGTACGCCAAACGGCTGGAAGGACGGTAAAGGCAGAACTGGTATGGGTGGAGGTGAAAATACAGGCGGTGTTAAAGGTGATAACACCGGCAATCAACCCGGTAACAGAGGCAAAAGCTTAATCAGTGCACGATTTACGAATTTTAAATTAATTTCAGATGTAGAGCAGGTGCAAGCCCAGGGGACCGGCACTATTGTTTTTGAAGTGAAGGTAGATTGCTATGGCAATTTTAAAATTTTGGGTGGTGAAGCGGCCGGAGCTACCTATAACGGCGGCGATGCAAAAGCGGTGTTTATAACTGTTTTATCAAGATCAACCTTCAAAAAAACCGGAGAGAACTGCCCTGAAACAGGAAAAGTTTCTGTTACCATTCGCCCCAGCCTTTAACAGCATGCCAACCTACGAGGAAACACTGGAATTTCTGTATTCCAGACTGCCTGTTTTTCAACATATCGGTGCTGCTGCTTATAAGGCAGACCTCAACAATACCATCGCATTATGCGATGCGCTGGAAAATCCTCAAAACAACTTTAAATGTATTCATGTGGGTGGCACAAATGGTAAAGGTTCTGTAAGCTCCATACTGGCTGCCATTTTTACCAAACATGGTTATAAAACCGGACTTTACACCTCCCCACACCTTCTAGATTTCAGAGAGAGAATTAGAATCAACGGACATATGATTCCCAAAGAATTTGTGGTTCAATTCGCAGAATCCATGAAGCCTTTGATTGAAACTATTTCTCCGTCATTTTTTGAATTAACTGTTGGGATGGCATTTGATTTTTTCAAAAAATCTGAGGTAGATATTGCGATAATAGAAGTGGGCATGGGAGGAAGACTGGATAGCACCAATGTGATTTCACCTGAACTAAGTATAATTACCAATATTGGTTGGGATCACATGGAATTTTTGGGCGATACTTTACAAAAAATAGCCGAGGAAAAGGCAGGTATAATAAAAAACAGTACACCCGTAGTTGTAGGTGAAGTTTTACCAGATACCCTTTCTGTTTTTGAAAAAACTGCTGCCGGTAAGTCTGCTACAATGACAATAGGCGTTGCAGCTCCTGCCAGCTGGGTAGAAAAATGCGCCCTAAAAGGAGATTATCAGAAAAAAAACCTGGGAACGGTAAAAGCTGCCATAACTGCACTGGAATTGCAGGGTTATCACTTTTCAGAACGTCTTATACTGGAAGCTTTACAGGAGGTAATATCTTTAACAGGGCTGAAAGGACGATGGGAAGTATTGCATGAAAATCCTCAAATCATAGCCGACACAGCGCACAACCCGGATGGATTGAAGGAAACAATGGCCCAGGTGAGAAAAGGTTTGAAAGGCAAACTGCATATCGTTCTTGGCGTAGTTAAGGAAAAAGATCTTGCCAAAATTCTATCACTCCTTCCCCCTTCAGCAAACTACTATTTTTGCAAGCCCAATATATTCAGAGGACTAGATGCTGAAATTTTGGCTAGGGAAGCATTCCAGCACGGCTTAAAAGGAGAATTTCACGATAGTGTCGATAAAGCTTTTACGGCTGCCAAAAGCAGGGCTTCCAAAAATGACACCATCTATATTGGTGGCAGTACGTTTGTGGTAGCCGAAGTATTATAAACTCCAGTAGTCCAGTGCAGGCCGGCTTTCGGGTTTTCTGAACAAAGCTTTTATATCATAAAAGAATCCATCTTGTGTAGCATACTGTTCAAACCATGAAGCAGGAAGATCTTTATACTGATTGTGCGAAACAGCCAGTATAATACCATCATATTTTCCGCAAGGTTCTGAGGCCAGTCCGAAACCGTATTCGTAAGTCAGTTCTTCAGAACTAGCATAGGGATCTACCACATCCACATTAACGGAATAGGATATCAGCTCATTTACCAAATCCACAATTTTACTGTTGCGGATATCAGCCACATTTTCCTTGAATGTTGCGCCCATGATGAGAATGCGACAATCCTTCACCGCTTTGCCCTCTGCATTGAATTTCTTAATGGCTTTTTGGGCAATATCAGCAGGCATATTGTCATTGGTGAAGCGGCCTGCAGCAATGACTTTTGGTTGTAACCCCATTGCTTCGGCTTTATGCAGCAAATAGTATGGATCTACACCAATACAGTGTCCGCCAACCAGGCCGGGCTGATAGCGATGAAAATTCCATTTGGTTGCAGCTGCATCGATAACATCGTGGGTGCTGATGCCAATTTTATTAAAGATCATGGAAAGCTCATTCATCAGCGAAATATTGACATCGCGCTGGATGTTTTCGATTATTTTCGCAGCCTCTGCAACTTTAATAGACGCCGCTTCGTAAACGCCGGCTGTTATAATGCTGGCATACAGTTTCGACACATTTTGCAACGCTTCTTCATCGCTGCCACTCACGATTTTCAGGATTTTGGTAAGCGTACGTTCTTTATCACCCGGATTGATACGCTCCGGAGAATATCCCACTTTGAAATCGGAACCCATTTTCAAGCCACTGTGTTGCTCTATTACAGGCACACAGTCTTCTTCGGTACAGCCCGGATATGTAGTGCTTTCATAGATTACATAATCACCTTTGCTGATGGCATTACCCACGGCAGTGCTTGCACTCATAAGGGGCTTTAACTCCGGTTCGTTGGATTCATTGATAGGTGTAGGTACCGCAACGATGTATACACCGCATGCCTTTATATCATCGGCATTGGATGTGAAAACAATATTTTTGCCTACAAATTCACTTGTCTCTATTTCTTTACTGGGATCAATGTTTTGCTGCATAAGGGCTATACGCTCCTGATTAATATCAAATCCTACCACCCTGAATTTACGGGCAAACTCGAGTGCTATGGGAAGACCCACATAGCCAAGGCCTATGACGCAGATGCTTTTTTGGCCTGAAGAAACCTGATTGAACATAAAATGATTACAAAATTAAAGATATGACTGATTACTGCTGATAATTATTTTACATCTCCCATGAGTTTTTTTACCCAGGGCGAAATGGCAATAACCAGAATGCCGGCAACGATAGCATACAAAGCAAACTGCTGATAACCTGCCGAATATATTTCCAATTTCTGAACCGCTGTTGCGTTTTCATCGGGTGATATACCAGCACCAAATAAACCCGCAATGTATTGACCATATGCACTTGCCAGAAACCACATTCCCATCATAAAACCTTGTAAACGTGTGGTAGCCAGTTTTGTCATCAGGGACAATCCAATGGGAGAAAGTGCAATTTCACCAAGGGTTACAACCAAATAACCCATAATAAAAATATCCCCGGAGGCAATCCCACTGCTGGCAAACATTCTGTTTACACCGAAAATATAAAAAGCCATTCCTAACAAAAGAAAACCCAAACCAAATTTCACAACACTGTTTGGCTCTATTTTCCTTTTATGCATCCAAATCCAAAGCAAGCCAACCAATGGAGCGAGGGCAATCACAAACATGGAATTGGCAGAATTATTTACAATATTGGGATCAACTTTCAATGAACCTCTGTCGAGGTGTTCTGCAGCATACAGGCTTAATGACCCTCCGGCCTGTTCGAAGATGGCCCAGAAAAAAGATGAAAAAATGATGAAAACCAGTGCGGCCAATAGTTTCATATTATCGGGTTTTTGCAGTTTGGTCATCTCATATACCAAATACAGCAAACTAAAGGGGCCTATAAAATACATAAACCAATCGGTATACTGCGTATTGGATACCATGTTGATAATAATGGGTATACAGGCAAGCACACCAATGTATACTGCGTAGGAATACCATCTCTTGCCCGGCTCGTTATCTTCATCTATGGGAACATTACCGATAGGACCAAGCGTTCTGCGGGCAAATGAAAAAATAATCAGACTGATGAACATGGCAACGGCAACCAGTCCGAAAGCCACATTCCAGCGCAAGTGCACGGGGATAAAACCGCTTAGGATTTCTCCCTTGCCCACTCCAATCATCAATATCCCCCCAAAAAAGGCTCCTATATTGATTCCCGAATAGAAAAGAGAAAAACCTGCATCTCTCCGGTTGTCGTCGCTGCGATATAGCTGGCCAACCATAGATGATATATTGGGCTTAAAAAATCCTGTCCCAACAATCAGGAATGCAATTCCCTGAAAAAAAAATGCTCTGGGATCCAATGTTAAAATGATGCTACCCACTATCATTAAGATTCCGCCCCAGAAAAGTGACTTTTTAAACCCTAAAATTTTATCGGCAAACAGACCGCCTATGAAGGTGAAAGCATATACCCAGGCCTGGGTAGCTCCGTACTGAAGATTGGCCACGTCCTTGTCCATAGACATCTGGTAAACCATAAAAAAGGTGAGCATTCCACGCATGCCATAAAAGCAAAAACGCTCCCACATCTCACTGAAAAATAGACTCCAGATTTGTTTGGGATAAGCGCCGGAGAAATTGCGGATGGATTCGAGTTCAGCCTCTTGTTTGTTGATATTGTAATTCATCTTGAGGGATCAAAAATAATAAAAGCCCATTTTAAGGGCTTTTATTATTTTTAATTAGTTAACATTGTTTTCTTTCATGACTCTATTTAGCCAGCGAAGCATAAGGAATAAAATTACTGCAGCAGCCATTACTAATCCGAAATTTAAAAAGAAAAAATTCTGTTTTTCCGGAATCTTTTCCCATAGACTAGATAACATACCAGATAACTTGTTTCCAACCGAAATAGCTAAAAAGAAACCGCCCATCATTAATGCTGTAATACGCGGAGGTGATAATTTAGATACAAGTGAAAGTCCCATAGGAGACAAACACAATTCACCAATAGTAATTACGCCATAAGAAGCCAACAACCACATTGAACCTGCCTTTGCACTTAAACCGTTTGTTGCAAAAACAGCACCGACCATTACGAGCGCAGATAAGGCAGTTATAACTAAACCGATGGCAATCTTAGCCGGAGTACTTGGTTCTTTTTTCTTTCTACGGAAAAAGCCCCAAATTCCAACCATGAGAGGCGTTAAAACAACTACCCAAAAGGGATTGATGGATTGATAAAGCTCGGTAGAATACAACTTTAAATTAGGCACATCCGCATTTGATTTGTGAATTAGGTCATTCTTTTGTAGATAATCATATACATGCTGTGCTGAATTGAGTGCTGTGAGTGAATCTTTCAACGCTTTTTGTTCACCGGTATCTTTTGCCTTGGCCAATGCGACCTCTTTTTCTTTGATTTGCTTTGTAGTTTCTGTGACAAGTATAGCGATTGATTTTTTCTCGCTGAGCACACTTGGGAGTTGCTGACTTGGAGTTTCTGCCAAACTGATTAGCGTTAATTTTTCTGGATCTTGTAAGATAGAATCATTTTCAATTTTCGCTGCTGTGACAGCATCAACCTTATTTCCTTTTAGCGCGGGAACATCCGATTTCGATAAATTCGTGAAATACTTGTACGATTTATCAATACGCTCAATTTTCTCTGCGCATTCTTTTCTGTTTTTAAAATCTTCTTTTGGCAATGCAGATTGGGTTACATTTAAAAAGCTTATGGATACCTCATACGTCGCTTCATCTTTAATCATTGGACTGTTTTCAACCAACTGCGCCATGCCCGCTGCATCCGCAGCACCCGTAATGCTTGAAGGCATCTCGCGATCTGTATGATCCTCTGCCCATACTGTTAATGCATCCCCATTTTGATGAAAAATCGCAAAGAATAAAATTATACAGGTAAATACAGCCAACAACGCTTTAATCGCACGGCTCTCCCTGGCCTCCGATTTGAATGCGAGGTAAATAAAGAAACCAATTACCGGAAGACACCCAATAATAAAAGCATCGTTGGTATCAGTTCCCAATAAATTCCCAGGAATCAAATATCCAATGATTCCAAAAACGAACATCGGGAGAACCGTTAACGCAAGAATTTTGAGGGTTGACATATCCCCTTCTTGAACCGGCTTAACGACATCAACATGTTTAATATGTTTTGTGCCTAATACGAATATAGTAACACCTATTAACATTCCTATTCCAGCTGCGGCAAAAGCATGTCCCCAGCCGTAGTTAATACGCATATAGGCTGCAACAAAGTTGCAAATAAATGCACCTATATTAATTCCCATATAGAATATGTTATATCCTGAATCTTTGAGGTGTTTCATTTCATCAGTACTATACATATTACCTACTAAGGTTGAAATATTCGGTTTAAAAAAGCCGTTACCTAAAATAATTAAAGCCAAAGCGACGAAAAATGTAGTTTCTGAGTGAATCGACAAGCAAAAGTAGCCTGCTGCCATCATCAAACCTCCCATAACAATAGATCGACGGTATCCCAACAAACGATCCGCAAGCAACCCACCAATAAAAGGCGTAAGGTAAACCAGGCCCAAGTATGTACCATAAATATCAGATTTCAATGATGGAGTAAAACCCATTCCACCTGTACTCCAGCTGTCAAGCATGTAGAGAGAAAAGATCCCTAACATTAAATAATAGCCGAATCGTTCCCACATTTCTGTACCAAAAAGATACCATAAGCCTTTGGGGTGTTTAGTTGATGAAGTTTTGTTCATATTTTTTTGATTATTCGGCTAAAATAAAAATTTATTCGCTTTGTTCGGCAATTTATCCAAATAAAAAACCCCACAATTTTGCGGGGTCTTATTAGCATCAAAATGTAATGTTAATCCTTATCCGATAATACTCCCATATCAAACAGCAGCGAGAAACGAAGCTGGTTTTGAAGGGGATGCCTGCGGGCAAAAGGAACGAGCATAGCCAGGTCTATGGTAACTTTCTGATACTTTAAACCCAGACCGAAGGTTGCATACTGCCTGCCACCTTTGTTTTTATTTTCATAAAATGCCCCAACCCTGGCAGCAAATTTGTTATCGTACCAGTATTCAGTCCCGAATGATCCCGTCCATTCATTAAGCTCTTCGCTCATTCCACCCGGTGCGTCATAAAAACTCTGAATCATTCCCTGTATTACGCTCACATTGGGATCGTTTCCAATATACTGCCTCACACCATTGATGGCGGAATCGCTGCCATCATAGGCCACCAGGTAAAAAGGACGCGTTGGAACGAGCAGTTTATTAATATCGGCGTATACACCAAGTTTGTTGTACTGGTCAATTTCATGTTTCCAGCCCACTCCCAGTTTGAGGTTGGTGGGAATAAAATCCCTTTGCTCACGGGTGGTGTAGGTCATTTTGGCACCAATGTTCTGGATGTTTACACCAAAACTAAAATCAGAGTTTTTCCCCAGCACTTCGCCTGTGGTGCGGTAAAGCAGATTTACATCACCTGCACCGGAAACACCCGCCTTGGTGTTAGCACCATTGATAACGCGGTTTCCGGCAATGTTTGAGTAAATAAGACGGAGATTTATGCCCATGCTGAATTTTCTGCTGAAGCGGGTTCCGTAACCACTTTCCAAACTAAATTCGTTAGGATTAAAGTTGCCGATGGGGTTTCCTTCGAAATCCGTGAAATTGATATTACCCAGAGAAAAATAGCGAATGGCACCACCGATTACGGAATTACCCGATTTGGATTTGGAATAGCAAGACAAATAACTGAATCCAACATCCGAAACCAGCTGTCTGAGCCATGGAGCGTAGGAGAGCGAAAATCCTGATTTTTTATCGGCGTTCAACAGGTTACTCATATTCCAGGAAACGCTGTTGGCATCCGGACTGAACAAGGCAACACCAGCATCGCCTAAACCTGCAGAGCGGCTGTCGGGCGTAATCGTAAGAAAGGGAACCATGGTGGTTACGGTATTCAACTGCCCTGCCAGATCGCTTTTGCTAATTTGCGCCATGGAAGCGGTCAGTGAGGCACCTATTAAAATAAAAAGAGATACTTGCTTCATAAAAGGAAGTTTGGCAAAAATAGGGTTTTGTTTTTGAATTGTTTGTTTTGATCTTGAAATCATATCAGGAATCTCGCGAGAACGTATTTTCAAGTCTTTTATTTTACGATTACGGCACTATTTTTATCATCTTGCCGGAAAAAGATGTGGAGGCTTGTCCACACTTCAGATGTACCCTGTACTGGTAAACACCCGAAAGCAATTCTGCGGTTCTCAGTTCCGGCTCGGGTGAACTGAATCCGGTCCAGGTCAACCTCACTTCTGTTGTTGCAGCGGCAGGAATATCCTTTTGGTATTTGTGCAGAATTTTACCTGTCATGTCAATAACCGCAACATCGGCAGTTATATCCTTACTGGGCATATTGTGCGTAAACCGCAGTGCCACACTGTTCGAAAAAGGATTTGGGAATGCCGCGTGGTCTGTCACTTCCAGTTTGCCTTCTCCTACTGTAAATTCTGTAGATCCCTGACCGGAGTTGTTAAAAATATCCCATACTTTCACCAGGACAGTGTGTTTGCCGGGTGCGAGATTTATTAGTGGCATACGAATACTGCCCGAGCGATAAGAATTCAGATCATAGCTAAAATATTCATTGAGCAGAAACGATTTCTCATCGGGCGTGCCTTTATCCACGATGGCCAGCATATCCCTGCCAATACCGGCACCCGTAGCATTTAGTCCATCGGTGTCATAAACCTTAACCAGCAATTCCGTTTCAGGCTGAACCTGACCACCCGACACAAAAGTGGTATCGTTCATGTAAACCCTAACCAAAGGTCCGTCTGTTCCCGGCGTCACGTCGGGTTCGCTGCCGCCGATCTTCACTTTAAATCCGCCGGCAGCATCTGTTTCACCATTGTGTGCATAAAGCAATATTTTGCCAAAATCCACCTGATAAGCAATGTCTTTGGGTGTGGCAAAGATAATTTTAAACTCACCATTCTGAACAGATACAGTACCTTTAAATATATAACTGCTCTGATCCTCGTAGGGAATAGGCGCCCCCAGCTGATCGTTAACCAGCGTTTTTCTGAGTGTGGGTTTATCTAACACCTTCACCCATAAATTTCCATTAAATCCGGTAAACTTACCTTTCAGCCTTTCTTCTATATGTCCTTTTATTTCCACTACGCCAAAAGCTTTCAACGTATCATCAAAGCCGGCAGCTGATTTATGATTGATGGAATCCAGCACAACCGTGTGCTTGGGAAATGCCAGTGGCATGGAAGGATCACCCAACAGGGCAAACTTGTTGTCTTCAGAAGTTACATCCTGCCTGTTTTTCAATCTTCTGAAAACATCGCCCAGTGTGGGTATGGGCTCATTTGGTTTTGGAAATCCGTAATTTGTCCAGAAATCATTGTTTATGGCCATGTTGCCCGATACAAACACCAGCCGCGTGGTTGACATTAGGGCTATCGGCCCTCCGTTGGGGTTCAGCAAAGCCAGCTCTCCTGCGCTTTGTTCGCTGGGATCGTCATATAAACTGAATTCACATGTGGCGGTAAACATTACAGGCATTTTCCAACGATTGTTCCACGCTTTGGTCATGGGAACGTCAAGCACGGCCTCCTGTGCCCACCCTGCGGGCCCGCCATGACCCTGATAGTTCATAAAAAGGCAACCGTCTTTCATGGTTCGGTCAATTGCCTGATTAACCTCAGGGTATTTTTCTGTATTGCCCGTGGATACCTGTTTAAATGCATCGGAGAAAAGCTTCGTTACTGATAAATAGGGATGCACGGTATCAATGTATTGCGCATACCGCTCACTCTCACTGGTAAATACTGTTTCCCAGGAAATATCAACATCATCGGTAACAAAGGTAATATTGGTGCGCCAGTCTCCCAGGCTCCCCGGTGAATCATAGCGTTCCAGCTTACTTACCATGCCTTCTGCTTCCGCCGCCGATCTGCAGGGAATACGCCCCAGCGACACCCACATGTGGTTTTTACTTCTGCCCGGATCGCCTGAAAGTGAGTCAAGATAGCCGTAAAAGTCGTCAAGACAAAAGGTGACACCTTTATTATGCGCATCATATTGATAGGTGGGAATGAAATTTGTATTCCCTTTCACCCTGTCTTTCATGTCGTAGCTGGCGGCACCCATCAAAAGCACATATTTAAGAGGCTTACCTGCATTCAGAGAATTTAAATAAACCAAACGCACAAAATCGCGAATAGCCACTATATCCTGTTGTGATGTGCTAAATTGCTTGTAAATGTCCGCAACATCTGTCACCTGAACATTATATCCCTGATTTTTACGACGAATCTCTGCAAGACGGTTCGCTGCTGACAGAAAATCACGGTGTGTGATTATCAGCATTTCTGGCGGGCTGCTTACAAGTAAATTCGGCCCGGTTATTATACCCAATATTTCCGGTTTGGGAATATTTGCCGCTTCGAATGCAACAAACATTTTTTTGGATTCGCCGGGGCCTGACAATGCCTTTTTAAAATTCCCAACCTGAACAATATTGTGTGCTACAGGCATAAACGGATCACTCACGTTCCACAAGGATTGCGGCTTGTTCATAAGGTCTGTGGTAATTCTAATTTCCGCAGTAATATTATCTTTAAAATCACGATTTCTAATAACAACAGGCCCCTGAGCCGTATTTACGTGCATCTTGCCAGAAACCTCCATGAAATTTATCCAGCCGCTGCTTTTGGCATTGGGTCTGCTCAGGGAAAATTGGGCCTGTATTTTTTTATCAGGTGCAGAAATCTGAAAAAATCTTTCCTGAAGATCGAAAGCCACATATTCTGTATTTATGGGTGTGTAAGAAATGGTGCCGGTAAGGTTATTAATGTTGTATGTAACAGAACCGGAACCATCTTGCATACCGCCTGCCACTGAAACCCTCACACTTACAGTATCATCCGCAGATGCGGGCAAAGACAGATCGATATTTCGGTTAAGGGTTTCATTTCCCATTTTTTCCCCAAGCCAGGTTCTTCCCATGTGGATGGGATTTTCTAGATCCTTTTCATGAAAAATCATCCATTCCGATTTATCTACAATAATATCCGGTGCACCCTGAAAACTACTGTTTATAATTCGTTTGCCCGGAACACTCCCAAACCCCACATAGAGATAGGTATAATCGACGTAAAAATGTGTCTGATGTCTCCATTGACCGGCAGAGAAACTCCATGTATGGGGTGCAGCTGCATAGAAGATTACATAATCATCAGAGCCAAATATTCCATCGCTACCGTCTTCAACGAAAACCGGAATTTCCCTCGTACCATGAAAAGCACGGCGGCTAAGTTCCGGCAACATTGCACCCTGATGCGTAAAAACAGAAAGGTTTACAGGATTCTTGCCTGTAAGATTCAAGCCTGCATTTTTAAGATCAGAACCTGTTATTTTATAGACACCGTCTGCGGTAATCCTTACCCTAATCCATTCCCCGTCATTGAATTTAATACCCTGTGAAGACAGAGATGAGCAATAAAATATGCACCCTAAAAGGCAGAAAATGTTAACTTTCTGAATTATACGCATATACACCGCATTGATTAACTGCAAATATCTTAAAATATTGCTTTCCGGGCTGCATGATTGTGTCATTTTTCCACCATCAAAAAAAATATTTTGTTGCATCAAACGTTTTATCTCCTAAATTTGTCCATTAAGAAAATATGCGAAAAGGATTTTTACGTCTTTCCTTTATGGCCGCTTACCTGTTTTCAGTGGCCACAACCAAGGCACAGGACCCGGAATTAACCCAGTTCTATGCTGCACCGGTTTACACAAACCCTGCACTGGCAGGCTCTGCCGTGTGTAATTTCGGCGCAGCGGGCCGTGTAGCGCTCAACTACAGAAACCAGTGGCCCGGTCTTCCCGGAACTTTCCGCTCATTTGCAGTCTCCTGGGACCAGCATATACCCAGCGTGGGTGGCGGATTGGGGGCCATGGTATTTCATGATGTGGCCGGCTCGGGCTTGTTAACCACTACCACCATCAGCGGTGTATATTCCTATCTACTGCCTCTGAACCGCAACAAATTGTTTATGCGATTTGGTCTGCAAGGCGCCTACTCTTTCAAAAGCATTAACTTTAATCGGTTGAAATTCTCCGATCAGATTGTTCCGACTCAAGGGTTTGTCAATCCTACCGGGGAACAGGTTCCTTCTCAGAACATTGGATACCCCAATTTCAATGCAGGATGGGTTATGTATTCTTCCAAGTTTTACTTGGGTGTGGCAGCTCACAATATTATTGAACCTAACTGGAGTTTTTACCAAAATCCCAATGAAATATTGCCGCGCAGATACACCGTTCACACCGGTGCTGTTATCCCGCTTACCAAATCCCGCTTCAGACAGGAAAACGATGCTACATTCAGCCCCAATGCATTGTTTATGATGCAGCGTAACTTCACCCAGTT
>Ga0194132_10006080_pt1 | contig 18984 bp, 13 predicted proteins | sample TA2KigOf80mmetaG_FD_148612 | JGI IMG/M metagenome (GOLD analysis project Ga0194132, IMG submission 148612) | Freshwater microbial communities from Lake Tanganyika, Tanzania - TA2015054 Kigoma Offshore 80m | ecosystem: Environmental > Aquatic > Freshwater > Lake | place: Tanzania: Lake...
TTGCTGTCCATGCGGCTCACCTCTCGCCAGGGCATCCCCCAGCTTAACCGCTGTCCCCCGGTTACCCTTCGTTTGTGTCAACCGCCCACCGGCACACTTGTCAAGGATGTCTCCGGTTCGCACACTCGGAGGCATCGCCCACGAGGAACGGCACAAATATATGGCCGTTTTGATTAACAATATCGTAGCACAAAAATCAACTGAAAATTGGGGGCGTGACTAGGATTTGATGAGTGGTAGGACCAGAGAATAGCCCACTACCACAACAGTGACGACGCACGCTACCCACAAACCCACAGTCTGCCACCCCGCCGGCCTAATTTCTTTGGGGAGGTGCCTGTACCGTAGATATAGTACTCCTACGGCGATCACGGGCAGCATGATGGCCTGTGCCATACCCCCTGCACGGACCATGTTCACCGGCGACTGGACGATCAGGAACAAGGCGGCCGAAACGCACGTCAGAATCCACACGAAGATCCGCCGGTAGCGGAGTCTGGCCGCGTAGTCCCCGGGTTCGAACTTGCCCAGCAGCCTGCAAAGGTCGGCGGCGACGCGGGATTCAGCCGCGGTGGCAGCGAAGATGGTGCCGTAGAGCGTCGCGATGGCTCCGGCGTAGAACAGGGGCAACGACCAGGTCCCAAGCGTTTGCGTGTACATTTGCGACAAGACCGGGATCATGTCATTGGCCTTGGGCACCAGCCCCTGACTATGCAGGATTCCCGCTCCGAGCAGATAAAAGGCTATGGTTGCAATGGTATAGACGATCATGGACGCAAGGATGTCGACGTTCATCACGGTGATCCATCCGAATGCCCGCTGCTTCCATCCCGCGGAGTCATCTCTCTTGCCCGCGTAGCGGGCATAGCCCTTCTCAACACACCAGTAGGGGTACATGAACAATTCCGAGGCGCCGACCCCGGTGATCCCGAAGACGGCCACGGCGGTGGTGAGGCCGTCTCTTGGAAGCTCAAAGGTGAATCCCTTGGCCAGGTCGGACCACTGAAAGTACTGCGGATTCATGATCAACAGCATCGCGCAGAAGAACGTCAGCATCGTGAACAGCCCCACTTTAATCGTGGCCAAGTGTTCGATCCGTTCGTATCCCCCGCCGAGAAGGAGCAATAGCGTGATCGCTAGCAGTACCAGTACCCAAGCCCAAACGGGGACTGCGGGGATGAGCCTATTTAACACTTGTGAAACTCCGCCGAACATCGCGCCGATTTGGAAACGAGTCATCGAGATCATGAGCGCCCAGCCCCAGACGATCCAATTGACGCCGATCCGGGGGCCCGGAACACGGTTGAACTGGGCGAGCCCGGTTTCACCAGTCGAGATGCTGAACCGTCCGATCTCGGCTTGGATCGCTGGCTTGATCAGGCAGCTCAGAATGATGATCCAGAGGCAGACGTAGCCGACTTCGGCTCCCAGGGTTGTGGTGGCGATCAACTCGCCGGATCCGACAATCGAGGCCGAGAGGATCATGCCGGGCCCGATCCGCTTCAAGATCGCTCTGAGCGTTACGGGTGGCTGCTGGATCTCTGCCGGATCGAAGGAATAGAGGTCTTTGGGCGCCTTTGAGGGCGCGGGGGCCGACATCCTGTGTACTCTATCACAGTTTGGGCAGTGGCCGGGTTGCAGTACCGATTAGCGGATGCTAATATAGTGGACACTAGGTTAGCGCGCACTAGCATGACCACCCTTCCACGCTCCCGCCTCTCTGCCACCGAACGCCGCGCACACCTCGTGAACGTTGCCGTGGACCTGTTCGCACAACGCGGATTCCGCGGTGTCACCACGCGGGAGCTGGCGGCAGCGGCCGGAGTCACCGAGCCGGTGCTGTACCAGCATTTCGAAACCAAGCGCGCACTCTATGACGCGATCCTTGAATCGAAGGGGGAAGGGCAGGAAACCTGTGAGACGGCGGCGCTCATTCACCAGGCGGCCGAGGACGGCGACAACCTGCGGTTCTTCAGGCTGCTGGGAACGGCGATTCTGAACTGGTATACGGACGATCCGCGGTACGCGCGCCTGCTCATGTTCAGCTCGCTCGAGCGGCACGAGCTCGCCGATCTCTTCTTCCAGCGCACGGTGGCAGCCTTCTACGACGTGTTGACACCCTACATCCAAAAACAAATTGGCCTCGGCGTTTTTTCCCCAACCGATCCACTCGTTGCGGCGCGCATCTTCGCCGGAATGATTGCCCATCAGGGAGTGATCTTCTCCATCTATTGCCCAGGCCACCTTCCTGGGACGAAAGAGCAAATCGTCCAAACAGCAGTCCAACTCTTTTTGAAGGGAATGTCCAAATGAACCGGATGGCCTTCCTGGTTGCACTCATCCTCCCGTTCGCGGCCTGTTCGAAGAAAACCGAAGCGCCTCCCGCGCCGTCGGCACAAGCCGCATCGAAACCTCAGCCCCTTCCCGTCCGTGCCGTGGCTGCGCAAGTGCGGATGGTCCCGCGCGCCATCGACATCACCGGCACGCTCGTTCCGGACGAGACGACCAACCTCAGCTCTGAGGTGCCGGGCCGGATCGCCGAGATCCGGTATGACTTCGGGCAGAGCATTCGCAAAGGCGACATCGTCGCGCAGATCGACCGCACGGAGTACTCGATCCAGCTTGACCGCGTGAAGGCGTCGCTGGCGCAGGCGCTGGCGCGCGTGGGTCTCGACCCGTCCCAGGAAGATGCCACGCCGAAGGACACGCCTGCAATCCGGTCGGCCCGCGCGCAGCTTGAAGACGCCCAGCACAAGCTCGAGACAACGCGAAAGCTGGTTGGATCGGGAGACATGCCGTCTGAGCGCCTGGTGGAGGTGGAGAAGCTGGTGAATTCGCGCCGCGCGGCTCTTGATGCTGCACAGGACGAGCTCCGCACCCAGTTGGCCAACATTATGGTCATCCGCGCGGAGAGGCGGCTTGCTGAGAAGCGGCTGGCCGACACCACGGTCCGGGCTCCGTTTGATGGAACGGTCGGGGCGAAACTGGTCTCACCCGGACAGTACATCAAGGACAATGTGCCGATCCTGACTTTGGTCAAGACGTATCCGCTGCGGCTGAGGCTGGATATCCCCGAGGTGGCGGTGGCCTTTGTGCAAACCGGTTCCGTGCTGACGTTCAACTCCGAAGCTATTCCGGGCAAGGAGTTCCACGCCACGGTGACGCAGGTGAATCCATCGCTTGAGGCGCGGGCGCGGGCGCTAACCGCCGAGGCGCGGCTTTCCGGCGGACACCCGGCATTGAAGCCCGGGATGTTTGTCCAGGTGAAACTTACGGTGTCGCGCGGATTGCCGGTCACGACAGTTCCGGGCGAGGCGCTCTACCAGGTGGCTGGACTGTCGAAGATTTTCGTGCTGCGCGACGGTCATGTCCGCGAACTCCGGGTGGCTCCGGGCGAGTCTGGCGACGGCTGGCTTGAGGTGCCCGGCGGACTGATCCAATCCGGCGACAAGGTGGCCGTAAGCAATCTCGCCAACCTCACCGACAACGCCCAAGTCAGCCTCGTTCCATAGGGGAGCCACATGCAAAAACTGGCTGAAGTCTGTATTCGCCGGCCCGTCTTCGCCACCATGCTGATTCTGTTTCTGGTGGTGATGGGGTTGGACTCCTATCGCAAGCTAGGCGTTGATTTCTTCCCGAAGGTCGAGTTCCCGATCGTCACCGTTCAGACGGTGCTTCGCGGCGCGGCGCCCGAGGAAGTTGAGTCGCAGGTCACAAAACGGATCGAAGAAGCGGTGAACACGGTTTCCGGCATCGACGACTTGTCCTCGATTTCGGCCGAGGGTGTGTCGTTCGTGACCGTGCAATTCGTGCTGGACAAGGATCCCGATGTCGCCGCCCAGGAAGTGCGTGACAAGGTTGCGCGCGTGCTGCCGGAACTTCCCGAGGACGCTGATCCTCCGGTGATCGACAAACTGGCCACGGATGCCTCGCCCGTGATCAACCTGGTAGTCTCCTCGCCCAGGGACTTGCGTGAGACGACCAAACTGGTGGACGACCGGGTGAAGAAGAGCCTCGAGTCGCTGGCGGGAGTCGGGCAGGTGCGGTTCGTGGGCGCACGCCAACGGCAAATCCAGATTTGGCTCGACACCGACCGGATGTTCGCCTACCACTTGAACGTCGACCAGGTCCGGGCGGCCGTGCGGTCGCAGAACGTCGAGATCCCGGGCGGGAACTTGCAGCAGGGAGCGTTGGAGACATCGGTGCGGACGCTCGGCCGGATCGAGAATCCGGCCGACTTCCGGCGCGTGATCGTCGCCAACCAGGGGACACCGGTGAGAATTGGAGACTTCGCGGGCGTCGTGGACGGATTCGAAGAGGTCCGCTCGCTGGCGCGGCTCGATGGGACTCCGGCGGTAGTGCTCGAAATCCGCAAGCAGGCGGGCACCAACACGCTCGACGTGATCCACACGGTTAAGGAGCGCGTGGCGGAGCTGCGGAGGTTTCTGCCGCCGGATATCAAGGTCGCCTATACGCGTGACCAGTCGGAGTTCATCGAAGAGGCGTTCAACGCGGTGCAAGAGCACCTGATCCTGGGCGGGTTCCTCGCGGGCGTGATCGTGCTGCTGTTCATGCGGTCCTGGCGCAGCACGCTGATCGCGGCGGTGGCGATTCCGGCGTCGATCATTTCCACCTATACGCTGATGAACATGATGGGGTTCACGCTGAACCAGATTACGATGCTCGGTCTGGTGTTGATGGTCGGGATCGTGATTGACGACGCGATCGTGGTGCTGGAGAACATCTTCCGGATGATGGAGGAAAAGGGTATGCCGCCGGTTCAGGCGGCGATTCACGGCACGCGTGACATCGGACTCGCGGTGATGGCCACCACGCTGTCGCTCGTGATCATCTTCCTGCCGGTGGCGTTCATGGAAGGCATCGTCGGCCGGTTCATGTCCTCATTTGGATTCACGGCTGCGTTCGCGATCATGGTGTCGCTGCTGGTGAGCTTCACGCTGACGCCGATGCTGTGCTCGCGGTTCCTGAAGATCTCCCACTCCGGCGAGACCAAGGACACGTGGCTTTTCCGCGCCTTCGCGGCGCCTTACCGGGCGATGCTCCGGTGGTCGATGGCCCACCGGTGGGTCGTGGCGCTGGGATGCTTGCTGGTCACGCTGAGCACGGGCCCGTTGTTTATGGGGATCGGGAAGTCGTTCCTGCCCACCGATGACCAGAGCGAATTCGAGATCCTGGTGAAGCTTCCCGTGGGGACCTCGATTGACGGCACCGACGCGATGCTGCGGAAGATGGAGGCCGAAGTCAGGAAGCTGCCAGGAGTGAAGAACCTGTTAACCGTGATCGGCGCCGATCAGCGGAGGTCCGTGGACCGGGGCTCGATTCTGGTGGAACTGGTCAAGCCCGGTCAACGGCAGAAGACGCAGGACGAGCTGATGTCGATGGCGCGGGCGGACCTGGCGCAATTCAAAGGCGTTAACGTCGCCGTACAGCTTCCGGCGCTGATTTCGGGCGCCGACAACCGCGAACTGCTGTTCTACATTCAGGGGCCCGATCTGCGGCAACTGGACCGCTATGCGGCGGCTATCAAGGCACGGCTCCAGCAAGTCCCGGGGCTCGTGGACCTCGATACGAACTACGAGCCTGGCAAGCCTGAGCTGCGGGTGGTGATCAACCGGGACCGTGCGGCGGACTTGAATGTCAATGTTTCCTCGATCGCCACGGCTGTCCGGACGCTGGTCGCGGGGGACACCCAAGTGACCACCTACCGCGAGGGCGACGACCGTTACGATGTCCAGTTGCGCGTGGCCGAGGAGTACCGGAATTCGGCGTACGCTTTGAACCGGCTGTTCGTGCCCTCCTCGAGCATTGGCAACGTTCCGCTGGCCAACATCGCGCGGTTTGAGCCGGCCACGGGTCCGGCGCAGATCACCCGGTACAACCGGCAGCGGCAGGTAATGATGATGGCCAATATCGCGCCAGGACAGTCATTGTCGAACGTGCTGGACATCCTGAACCAGACGGTGGAGGATCTCAAGATGCCGGCGGAGTACCGTACGGGAACCATCGGCCGGACTAAAGAGTTCGGACGCGCGGGCAAGGCGTACATGTTCGCGTTCCTGCTGTCGCTTGCGTTGATGTACATGATTCTGGCTGCGCAGTTTGAGAGCTTCATTGACCCGGTGACCATCCTGCTGTCGCTGCCGCTCTCGGTTCCGTTCGCGCTGTTGTCCCTGATGGCGGCGCGGGAGAACTTCAGCATCATCTACAGCTCGGTTGGAATCCTGGTGTTGTTCGGGATCGTAAAGAAGAACGCGATTCTCCAGATCGACCACATCAAGGCCCTGCGGGCGGAGGGCAAGGACCGGCTGGAGGCGATCGTGCGCGGGTGTGAAGACCGGCTGCGGCCCATCCTCATGACGACGGCATCGCTGGTTGCGGGCATGATTCCGCTGGCCCTTGGCGGAGGAGCAGGATCCGGAAGCCGGCGCACCGTCGCGATCGCGGTGATCGGAGGCCAGAGCCTGTGCCTGCTGTTGACCCTGCTGGTGACTCCCGTGGCTTACTCAATGTTCGACGATGTCCAGGCGTTCCTGCGGAGGCTCCCCTCACGGTTCGGCTGGAAGACCGCGCCCGAGCCGGCGCATGGAGATTAGGCGATGAGACTGGGACTGATTGTGATTCCGGTGATGCTGTGCGCACAGCCGGCGCGAGTGGGGGTGTCGGTGACCGAGAGGAAGCTGGCGCTGGCAGAGGCGTTCGAGATGGCATTGCGGGCAAACCTGGACCTGGAGATCGAGCGCACCAACATTGCATCGGCACAGACTTCGTTGAAAGGCGCACGGGGCGCATTCGATGGCCTGTTCCGCTACAACCCGTCGTATGAAAACCGGAACACGCCGACCTCGTCGATCCTGTTCGGTGCCGATGGCAAGCTCAAGGAGTCGTTCAACAACCATACGCTGTCCTACCTGCACCGGCTGGAGTGGAAGGGCACGAGCCTGCACTTTGATTTCGACAACTCGCGGCAGACGACTTCGAATCCGTTCGTGGGGCTGAATCCGGCGGCGTCATCGCGGCTGGTTCTTGGTTTCAATCATCCGCTGATGCGCAACCGGCAGATCGACCGGGACCGGGCGGAGCTGCTGATCCGGTCCAAGAGCGTCGAGATCTCGCAGACCGACCTGGAACTGCGAGTCATCGACGTAGTGACGCGGGTGGAGCTGGCTTATTGGGATCTGGTCGCCGCGCGGCAGACTGTCACGGTTTCGGCAGACGGCGTGACCTGGGCGCAGGAACAACTCGCGCGGACGCGGCGGGCGATCGCCGCGGGAACCGTGGCGCGTGTAGAGCTGGCGGCGGCGGAAGCCGAGCTCGAACGCCGGCGCGACACCTATTTTTCAGCGCTGGCGGTGCTGACTGAGGCGGAGAACGCTCTGAAGCTCTTGATCGCCTCGGGCCAAGGGGACGAGATCTGGAATGATCAATTGATTCCAGTCGATCAAAAGACAGTGAGCCTGGCGGGATCGGAGAGTCTGGCTGATACGGTGAAGCAGGCGATCGAGCGCCGGGCGGAGTTCCGGCACATTGCGCTGCGGGCGGAGAATAACGCCACGCAGAAACAGCTTGCCACCGAGCAGACCCGGCCGAGGATCGATCTGGGCGCAAACTATGCGGTGGCGGGATTGGCCGGCACGCAGCCGCTGTCGGCGGCGAACAATCCCTTCAGCCAATCGACGCTGATCACGTTCACGCGGTTAAATGAGCTGTCGGCGCGGGCGGGGCTTCCGCCGGTGCAGGCGCCATCGTTCGGCGGGGGGATTCCGTCGTCGCTTGTGGGGGGATACGGGACGGCGCTGTCGAACCTGTTCGGCTGGAATTACCAGACGGTACAGGCAGGCCTCAGCATGGAGTTCAATCCGAAGAACCGGGCGGCGCACGCCGCCGTGGAGCAGACCGTGATCACCGGGCGGAGGTTGAAGCTCGAACGGGAGCGGCTGGAGCAGGCGGTGGCGGCGCAGGTCCGGAACGCGATGCAAGGCATCGAGACGGCACGGCAGAGAATGGCCGCGGCTGAGGCGTCGGCGCGCGCTGCCAAGGAGAAGCTTGACTCGGAAACGCGGCTGTTCCAAACTGGCGAGTCGACGAACTTCTTCGTGCTGACCCGGCAGAATGAGCACCTGGACAGCATGCGGCGCGTGGTGCTGGCGCAGCTTGACTACAACCGGGCGGTGGCACGGTTGAATCACGCGGCGGGTTCGACCCTCGAGGTCCGGAAGCTGTCAGTCAAGTGAAACTCGCCGTTCCACAGGCGTTCGAAAAACATGTTGACCGGAAGGATGAGGATCTCGTCGTCCGTCCGCCTCGGAAGACGCTCGAGGGACACGACGACGCAGTGTTTGAGCGTCACGTCCTCGCGGAGGGCGCGGAGTCCGGAAAGGTGCCGCTCGGTGACATTGGCTGATGCCTTCACTTCGACACCCATTTCGTCGCCAACAACGTAGTCCACTTCGACTTGGCCCCGGCTGCGCCAGAAGCAGAGCCGGGCGCGGATGCGCTTGTAGGACAGGTACGCTTGAAGCTCGAGTCCAACAAGGTGTTCGAGCGCCAATCCCCAGTCCGCGCTGCCACGGGGCGGCGGACTGCGCCGGGCGAGATCGCGCGCGACACCGACGTCGAAGAAATAGAACTTGGATGCCGCGACGGGCTTCCGCTTGAGGGTGTTCTGATACGCGGGCACCTGGTGTCCAACCAGTGTGTCCTCAAGAAGTTGGAAATGCTCCCGCACGGTCCGCGCAGGGACCCCGCAATCCGATGCGATCTTGGTGAAATTCAGGATCTGGCCGTTGCTCACGGCGGCCACCTCGAGGAAGCGGCTGAAGGTTTCGATCGAACGGACGAAGCCCTCGGCGCGGATCTCCTGGTCAAGGTAGGTTCCGGTGTAGGCTTGGAGGTCGCGCTCGGGGTTGGACGAATCGAGCACCGCGGGCATGGATCCGTAGGCGATGCGCCGGTCCAGGAGCTCGGGCCCGGTCTCGGCGCTGATGAGCGGGAAGAGGCGTGCGGTGGCGGCACGTCCACCGAGCAGGTTGACGCCTCCGCGCCGGAGGCTGCGGGCGCTCGATCCGGTGAGGACAAAGCGCTTGGTGCGGTCGGAGTCAATCATTACTTGGACTTCATTGAGCAGCACCGGGAGCTTCTGGATTTCATCAATGATCACAGTCGCGCCGCGCATCTCGGAGGTCTGCTGCCGGACAATCTCGGGGCGCGAAACAAGCGCCCGGTAGACATCCGATTCGTTCAGGTCATAGACGATAGCGTCCGGCAGTTGCTGGCGGAGCAGAGTGGTCTTGCCGGTCTGCCGGGGTCCGAAGAGAAACGTCGAGCCCTCAGCGGCTTGAGCGCGGATGTCGAGGGAGCGGTGGTACATCTCAATGTCGAGTATGCCACAGGTTGCAACAATTGGCAATAGACATGCCGAATTGCATGCAATTCCGCAGATCTATTGCGACCACGCATTTTCACTTTGGCAGTGTACTTTTTGTGGTAAAGTAAAGTGTGCCTCGACACTGGATTCCCAACGAGATGCGCTGCCCGCCCGCGTTGGCCTCAACTCACGGCGCGATTGAACTCCGCTACACGCTCCTGATCAACCCGTTCTATCCGAAGGACCCCAACGCGAGCTACGGAAAGCACGTCCTGACGCCGACGCTGGCCCTAACCAGCTTCGCAGCCACCACGCCGGATCACTGGCGGGTCGGCTACTGGGATGAGAATCTGCTCGACGGTCCGCCGCCGTCCGATCCGCTGCCGGAGGTCGTGGGCATAACGGTGCACCTGACCTTCGCGCAACGCGCGTTTGAGCTCGCCCGCTGGTACCGTCAGCGCGGATCCAAGGTGATCCTGGGTGGGCTGCACGTGCTCCCTTGCCCACAGGAATGCGCTCCCCACGCCGATGCGCTGGCCATGGGCGACGGGGTCCAGTTGTGGCCACGGATCCTGGCGGACGCCGAGTCGGGCCGGTTGCGGCCGCTCTATCAGGCGGACTATGCAAACGAATACAGCGAGGATCCGGCGCCAAGGCGTGCGCTGATCCCCAAGCATGCATTCCTGACGAAGGCGAGTCTGATCGCCACCCGTGGGTGCCACAACCGGTATGGGTTCTGCTACCTCGCTACCGACGGCCTCAAGATGCCCTACCGGATGCGGGATCCGCGGCGCATCGCGGCGGAGTTCGAGTCGAGTGGAGAACCGTACGCCGTGTTCATTGACAACAATCTGGGATCCCGCCGCGACTACCTCCGGGCGCTCTGCCAGGAGTTGCGGCCGTTGAACAAAATCTGGAGCGCTGCAGTGACCATTGACGTCACTGATGATCCCGGTCTGGTGCGGGAGATGGCACTGGCGGGATGCTCAGGAGTGTTCGTCGGCTTTGAGTCGTTGAACGACGGGAATCTGGTGGATGCGCGCAAGAAGACGCCCAAGGCCGCCGATTACGCGCGCCGCGTGGCGATGCTCCATGACAACGGGATCCAGGTGAACGGCTCATTTGTGTTGGGCTTCGACCACGACCGCCCGGAGGTGTTCGAGCAGACCGCCGAATGGGTGGAGGCGAACCGGATGGAATGCGCGACATTCCATATTCTGACGCCGTACCCAGCGACACCCCTGTTCCGCCAGATGGAGTCTGAAGGGCGGCTGCTGCATCGAGACTGGAACAAGTATGACACCGCCCACTGCGTGTTCCGGCCGCGCCACATGACACCGGAGCAGCTCGAAGCTGGATACGGGTGGATCTACCAGCGGCTCTTCTCCCACGCCTCGATCTGGAGGCGGAGACCAGCAGACTGGCGGTCGGTGGCTCCGTACCTGGCGATGTCGTACTTGTACAAGCGGTCAAACCGGTTTTGGCACTTGTTGATCAAGCATGACCTGGTACATGCGGTCTGGTCGCCGCTGGTCGAACTGACGCGCGTCCGGCACCTGGCATTCCGCCAGAGGCTTGAGGCGGCTGGCGCAGCGGCCGGAGGGGGACACGTCGTGGCCGCGGGTGTATAGCTACGCCAGAATCGATTGCACGATTTCGCCGTGGACGTCGGTCAGCCGGACTTCTCTCCCCGAGAAGGGATACGTGAGCCGTTTGTGGTCGAAGCCCAGCAGATGCAGGATCGTGGCGTGCAGGTCGTGGACATGGACGCGCTTTTCGGCCACGTAGAAGCCAAAGTCGTCCGTTGAGCCATAGGTGAGGCCGCCTTTGACGCCGCCACCGGCCATCCAGCAGGTGAACGCGTACGGATGGTGGTCGCGGCCGACCTTGTCGCCGGATCCCTGTGCCGTGGGCGACCGGCCGAACTCACCGCTCCACAGCACAAGGGTTTCATCGAGCAAGCCGCGGGACTTGAGATCGCGCAGGAGTCCGGCGATCGGCTTGTCGGTGGCCTTGGCGTTCGTCAGATGTCCATCGCGGAGGCTGGCGTGTTGATCCCAACGGTCGAATCCTTCGCGCTTGGGCGAGAGCAGTTCGACGAACCGGACACCGCGCTCGACCAGGCGGCGGGCGAGCAGGCACGAGCGGCCGAACTCTTCGGTCGCCGGATCATCGAGTCCGTAGAGCTTGCGCGTGGTTTCGGTCTCAGAGCTGATGTCGGTGAGTTCGGGGACCGCCCCTTGCATCCGGAATGCCAGTTCGTAATTGGCGACCGCGGCTTCCATCTCCGTGACGGGCCCGTAGTGGTCCAAGGCGCGGCGGTCGAGATCACGAAGCAAGTCGAGTTTCGCACGCTGCCGCTGAGGTGGATCCTTGGGGAGAATGTCGGCAACGGGTACGGGCCGGTTCCGGAACAGCGAACCCTGGTAGCTTGCGGGAAGGAATCCGCTGCCGAAGATGTCCAGGCCGCCGGGCGGGATCATGCCGGTGTCGAGAACGATGTAGCCCGGAAGGTTGCGCGACGGACTTCCGAGTCCGTAGGTCACCCAGGCGCCCATGCTCGGCCGACCCTGGAGTCCGGAGCCCGAATGCATGAAGTAGTTGGCAGCGGTGTGCTCGGAATGGTCAGCCACCATCGACCGGATGATGCACAGGTCGTCGGCGCACTGGCCGACATGCGGGAACATCTCCGACACGTCGGCGCCACACTGTCCGTAGCGCTTGAACTGGTAGGGTGAGCCGAGCAGAGTCGTACTCTCGGCGCGGACCAGCTTGGGACGCGCCAGCGGCAATGGATTGCCAGAATCCTTCTGCAGGCGCGGCTTGGGATCGAAGCTGTCGACTTGGGACACACCGCCGTCCATGAACAGGAAGACGACCGATCGGGCACGAGGCCGGAAGTGGGACTGCCTGACGGCGAGCGGCTCGACGGTCCGCTGGTCCGCCGCGTAGAGTGCCGTCGCGGCGAGTTGGAGGAAATCACGGCGTGAGGGCATAAGCAGCTTAGCGGAGGAAGAGAAACTCCTTGGAGTTGAACAGCACGTGGGCGAGCTCGGTCCAGGTCCCGCCCTGGTGCAGGAACGTTTCAATGCGGTCCTTCTCGGCGGGATCCGGCTGGCGGGCGAAGGCCGCGATGTACATCGCGGAGAGGCGCGCGGCGGCATCGCCGTGCTGCTGCTCCATCCGCGCCGCCCACTTTGCGGCCTGATCCGCAACGAACTCGTTGTTCATCATCGTCAGCGCCTGGGCGGGAACGGAGGAGACCATCCGGCGGCCAGTGGTGGTAGTAGGCAGCGGATAGTCGAAGGCGAGAAGCAGCGGCGGAAGGAAGTTGCGGCGGACTTCAAGGTACACGCTACGGCGGCCTTGGCCGTCGAGGGGGCCGGGAGTGGGGCGTCCCCGGCCGTCCTGGTAATCGGTGAGGTAGGGGCGGATGCTGGGGCCGTGGGTGGTGCGGTCAAGCGATCCCGCGGTGGCCAGCACGGCGTCGCGGATCGATTCCGCGTCCAACCGCCGGACGGGCATGTGCGACAACCAGCGGTTGCGGGGATCGCGGTCCCGCGCCTCGGGTGACTCGGTGCTCGCCATTTGATAGGTCGAGCTCAATACAATTGCGCGGTGCAGTGCTTTCACGGACCAGCCTCCGGAAGTGAACTGCGCAGCCAGATGGTCCAGCAGCTCAAGGTGGGACGGCCGTTCACCAGTGCGCCCGAAATTGTCGACCGTACGGACCAGCCCCTCGCCGAAGTGATGCTTCCACACACGATTCACCATCACACGTGCGAGCAAGGGATTGGCGGGATCGGTGAGCGCGTTGGCGAGGGCCAGACGGCCGCTCCCCTGCTGATACTGGGCCGTGTCCGGTCTTCCAAAGATTTCGAGGAACCGGCGTGGAACCTCGGGTCCGAGGTTGTGATGGCTGCCGCGAATCTGGACCCGCATGGTGCGCGGCGTGTCCTCATATGTGGCGCGGCCGAAGGGCTCCTCAGGCATGGGTGCGTCCGCGTGTGCGAGCGGCGGCAGTTCTTCGTCGGGATTCGCGGGCGGCTCCTTTGAGTTCGACATCACGATCGCGTCGACAACAATGTGGCCGTCGCGCTGTCGGTCGGCAATTTCAAGGTGGCAGATCTGGTTGATCTCCTCCTTGAGGGTGATGGTCTTCCACCGGAACTTGCGGTCCCCTTGTCCGGCGACGCCCTTGGGATAACGGCCCGGCGCGAAGATGGTCACGGCGAGCAGGGACGGCTCCTCCCGGACAGGATTGAACTTGGATCCGGCCACGCGGACATGAATGTAGCGGCGGGTGGGGACGAAGCTGCGCGACACCATGATACCGGTGAGCTGGTTCGAACGGCCCCGCGAGGAGTCCAGACGCCCGTGAGTCCGCTCCGCGAATGCGGTGCCGGAGGAGGTGAAGATATCAAGGGGAACGATCTCGTCGCCGGGGCGGAGGGAGACGGAGGCCGCAGGCGGATACGCGGGCGGTGGGCCCAGTCCGGCGAGCGCAGACTCCGAGCGTGCCAGCAGGTCCGGGGAAGCAATGGATGCGAGTGTGGTGCGGGAGCTATCGAAGATCCCGCCGAGCGCGTAATAGTCGGCGGTGGTGATGGGGTCGAACTTGTGGTCGTGGCAGCGGGCGCAAGCGACTGTCAGTCCGAGGAACGTCTTGCCGAAGACATCAATGCGGGAGTCGCGGATTTCGGTGCGCACCTCTTCAAGGTCGGTGGCGCCATTTCGCTCTTCGCCGAGACCGAGGAATCCGGAGCCGAGGACCGAGTCCCAATGGGTGCCGCCGGCGGCGAGGCGGTGCTGGTCCAGCGGGAGCAGGTGTCCAGCGAGATTCTCGCGCACAAACCGGTTGTAGGGGAGATCCTGGTTGAAGGCGCGGATCACGTAGTCGCGATAGCGCCAGGCTTCGTACTTGTAGAAGTCGAACTCGTGGCCATTTGTTTCGGCGAAGCGGGCAAGATCGAGCCAATGGCGCGCCCAGCGTTCGCCGTAGTGGACGGATTCGAGGAGCCGCTCGACAACTTTCGCGTATGCGCCGGGTGAGTTGTCGTTGAGGAAGGCGTGGAGATCCGCGGGAGTGGGCGGAAGTCCGGTCAGGTCGAAAGTCACGCGGCGGAGCAAGTCGGCCTTGGCGGCGGGAGGTGCGGGTTTGAGGGCTTCGACTTCCAAGCGGGCGAGGATAAAGGCGTCCACCGGAGTGCGGACCCAGTTGGGACTCTTCACTCGCGGAGAGGCAGCGGGGCGCACCGGACGGAAGGCCCAGTGCTGGCGCGCCTTCTCCCAATCGATCACCGCGGAGGGAGCGACAGAGGCGGGCGATTCCTCGCGCGGGTCCTCGGCGCCGTGGCGGAGCCATTCGCGAAAGTCCTCGATCACGGTCTCAGGGAGCCTGCCGGTGGGCGGCATTTTGAGATTGGAATCGCGATAAGAGATCGCCTTGTAGAGCAGGCTGGCCTCGGGATTTCCCGCTGCGACGGCGGTTCCGCGCGATCCGCCGCGAAGCAGTCCTTCTTTGGTGGTGACGTTGAGTCCGCTCTTGGCGGCCGGCCCGCTGTGGCATCCATAGCAGCGTTCGGCGAGGACGGGACGGATCCGGGTCTCAAAGAACTCGAACTGGCCGTGGGCTGCGGCGGACAGAGCGAGGAGCACAACCGGGATGCGTGGCATGGCGTCCCTACTAGCAGATCAAACCGCGGGGCCTGGCGCAAGTGGGAGGCGCTCTGCGGTCATATCCAGCACGCCGGGGCGTCCCGCGGATTTCGACCCACGCGGGAGGGGAGCTGATCCAATCCCGTACCGGCTGCGTGATCGAGCGCGCGGTGGACTGCTGATCGTGACAGCGATCGGGTTCGGTGTCTGGCGGACGTTCCGGAGCCGGTAGGGCTCATTCGCGGAAGGACCGGCGCTCGTCCTCGGCCGGCATCAGGATCTGGCCCGATATCTCTTCCGCCGAACCGATTTCAATCTCGAGGTCTGAATCCGGCTTGGTCTGCATATTGTTGAGAGTGTACAGGGTATTCGATTTGGTGTCCCACAGGATGGCGCTCGTCTTGGCTCCGTCCCGGATCACGACGATCCGGCTGGTGTTCTTAGTGTGGAACTGTGTTGGCAGGATGTTCTTCATGTAGGAAAATCTGATCCGGTAGCCGCCGTTGGCGAGGCTGCCGAGGCTGAACGTTCCGTCGGCCCGGACCGCGTAGCGGGCGGTGCCGTGGGGCGTCTGGACGACCACCTCCAGTCCGGCGATGACGCCAGAGGTGCGGCTCTGGGCAAAGGAGGAGGTTGAGGCCAGGCTAAGCGTGGCAAGGCAAAGGAGGGGGCGGAGGATCGATGTGAGGGTCATGGCGGCTTCCTTGTGTTTTGATTGGCTGTCAACTGAGGACGCGGAAGCCACTGGAAAAAGGATCACTTTTTGTGTTCGCGGATCCGGATGTTGCGGAACATCATCGTACTGAAGCGGTCGTGGAGCTGGAGCCCGATGGGTCCGGTCTTGGGGCGCGCGGGGTCGCCGGGATGGGATGCGGCCAAGTGGCCGTTCAGCTTCACGCGGATCACGTCGTTGCGCGACTCGACCTCGATGGCGTTCCAGTCGTTCGGCTTCTCGTGTCCATCTTCGGCCGGGGTAAAGGTGTAGATGCTGCCGCTGGGCCACTTGGATTTGAGTCCGCAGTAGATCTGGATTTCGTACCCGTTGTGGGCCGGGGTCCGCTTGAAGTCGGGGTTCGGACCGTAGGAGTACTTGCCGCGCGTGTGGTCGCGGAGGGAGATTCCGCTATTGCCGCCAACCGTCGTGAGGTACTCGACGTGGAGATCGAATTCGCCGAACTCGGCAACGGTGTAGAGCCAGGACTGGGTCTGGCGCCAATCCATGTACTTCTTCTCGTCGATGGTCACCGGCCAGCCTTCGCCGAACGGGTTCTTCGGGCCGGACACCGGATAGGCGTAAAGAATGCCGCCCGCGAGCACGCGCCATTGGCCGTCTCCCTTCACCTCCCAGCCATCGAGGTTCTTGCCGTTGAATAGCGGCCTCCATTCCTGGGCCAGGGCGGCTGCGGCGGCGAGCAGAGCGAGAATGGTCAGTTTCATCGTCCTGACAGTATATCGGAACGTCCAGCGCGCTATCCTCGTATGGTCAGATGACTGTGAATTCGAACGATTGCGCGGTGGAGGTGCGGGACCTGGTGAAGGTGTTCCGGACGAGGTTCCGCCGCCGCGAGGTCCGGGCCGTAGACGGGGTATCGTTCCAAGTGGAGCCGGGGACGACTTTCGGACTCCTGGGTCCCAACGGTGCGGGTAAGACGACGACGGTGAAGATGATTCTGTCGGTGGTGCATCCCACGGCCGGCGGCGCTTCGGTGTTCGGACACGATTCGAGGGAGATCGCAGGACGGCTGCCGATCGGGTACCTGCCGGAGAATCACCGTTTCCCCACGTATTTCACCGGAGCGGGAATGCTCGACCTGTACGGCGGGCTGTCCGGGATGGACTCCCGCGAGCGCAGGCGCCGGATCCCCGAGCTGCTCGACCTGGTGGGGCTCGCCGGCTGGGGCGACGTCCGGCTGGGCAAGTATTCAAAGGGCATGCTGCAGCGCGTCGGGCTCGCGCAAGCGCTCCTGCATCAACCGAAGCTCCTGGTTCTGGACGAGCCCACCGATGGCGTGGATCCCGTGGGGCGAGTGCACATTCGGGGGATCCTGCAGCGGCTTGAGGAGCAGGGCGTCACCATCTTCATCAACTCGCACATGCTGATGGAAGTGGAGATGTTCTGCCGCGATGTGGTGATCATCCATCATGGCAAAGTAGCGTTGCGCGGCAAGGTGAAGGACCTCACGGGCAGCAAGGGATTCAAGCTTTCGGCGCAGGCAGTGCCGGACCGGCTGCGGGACGACCTGCAGGCGCGTGCGGCATCTGTGGCGGCACGCAACGGATCGCTCGATTTCCTGTTTCCGACGATCGAGGAAGCCAACGCCGCGGTGGACTTGTTGCGCGGCGAGAAGTGCCTGATCGAGGGGCTCGCGCCAAGCACAAGTACGCTGGAAGAGGTCTTCGTGAGCACCGTGAATGGCTAGCCGGTTGCTGATCCAGACGGGAGCGCTGCTGCTCGACACGTTCCGCGAGGCGATGGCGCGGAAGATCTTCTGGGGCCTGTTTGGACTCTCGACAGCGCTGATCCTGTTCTTTCTGCTGATCATGAGGATCGACGTGGTGGAGGGCGCCACCGCGACGGTCACGCTGCTCGGATTCGAACGGACGCGTGAGACCGATGTCACGCGGCTGGTGCGGGGGGCGCATTCCTCGATTGCCACGTTCCTTTACTCCGTAGGAATGTTCCTGGCAGTGTTCGCCTCAGCGGGGTTGATACCGGGGCTGCTCGAGCCCGGGCGGATCGAGCTGCTGTTGTCGAAACCGGTGGGACGCATGCACCTGCTGCTCAGCCGTTATCTGGGCAACATCCTGGTGGTTGCGGCCAACACCACCTATCTCGTGGTGGGGGTGTGGGTCGTGTTCGGGTGGAAGACGGAGATCTGGTCGCCGCAGTTCCTGTGGGCCATCGCGACGACGGTGTTTCTGTTTTCGGTGCTGTTGTCGGTGGTGGTACTGGTCGGCGTGGTGTTCGAGAGTGCGGCGCTGGCAACCATGATTCCCGTGGCGTTGATGATCGTCAGTCCGATCCTGGCGCAGGAGAAGACGGCCATCCGGCTGCTGAGCTCGGAGTGGTCCCGGCAAGTGTGGAAGTGGCTGTACTATTGCCTGCCGAAGGCGTTCGACATCGGAAGACTTACACTGGATCTGGTGCGCCAGAATCCCACGGGCGATCTGTTTCCGGTTTGGTCTTCGGCGTTGTTCGCTGTGATCGTGCTGGGACTCGCGCTGGTGCTTTTCGCGCGGAGGGACTTTTGAGATTCCGGCGGGTTGGTTTGGCGGCCGTCATTTTGCTGCAGGCGTGCAGCAAGGGCGGGTCCGGTCTGGCTCCTCCGGGACTGGCACGGTACATCCCATCCGACACTCTTGCGGCGGCTGGGTTCGATGCCGCCGGGCTGCTGAAGTCGCCGGTGGCGGAAAAGCTCCTGCTGCCGGACACAACTGAGGGCATCCGGACGTTCGCGGAACAGACGGGCGTTGATCCGCGGAAGGACATCGATTACGTGATCTTCGCGGCGACGCGGACGCAGCCGCTGAGCCTGATACAGGGCCGTTTCGACGTGAAGGCGGCGGAGTCCAAACTCACCGGGCAGCGGTTTCGTTCCGAGAACGGACTCTGGATCCGGGACGGAGCTGCGGTGGCGTTCCGCGGGAACGACGTCGCGATTCTGGGTCCCGAGGCGCCGGTGAAGGCGGCACTCGCGGAGCAAGGGATGCCAGCGGCGATGCAGGCGATGCTCAAACCGGCTGCGGCTGACGCGCAATTCTGGGTGGTCGCTACCGGAGAGCTGCCGGCGGTCCGCGCTCCGGAATGGAGCAATCTCCAGAACTTGGAAAAGGCGCTGCGGAGCGTGCAATCGCTGGTCCTGTGGGGTGACCTGAGAAGAGGTGCCAGTTTGAACATTACTAGGAACTGCGGCAAGGAGGAGGACGCAAGGAAACTGCAC
>Ga0194132_10006081_pt1 | contig 18983 bp, 18 predicted proteins | sample TA2KigOf80mmetaG_FD_148612 | JGI IMG/M metagenome (GOLD analysis project Ga0194132, IMG submission 148612) | Freshwater microbial communities from Lake Tanganyika, Tanzania - TA2015054 Kigoma Offshore 80m | ecosystem: Environmental > Aquatic > Freshwater > Lake | place: Tanzania: Lake...
CCGGTGCCCGCTACATCGCCCCTGCGCTCCGCCATTGCGCCCGCCTCGGTCCCCAAGTCTTGCGCCTCATCGGCCTCCGACTTTGACGGGGCCGTGGATTCTGCGGCCTCCGCATTACGCGCCGTGGGCGATTCGTGTTACGCTTACGGGCCGTTGCGGGTTGGCGCGGAGCGGTTGGAGTGGGCCTTGGAGCGTTTTCGGTGAGATGAATCCATCTTCAAAGTCGGCGGACCTGCTGAGTCACATCGGAAACACACCGCTGATTCGGTTGAGGCGAATCGAGCGAGATTGTCCGGGCGTGGAGCTCTACGCAAAAGCCGAATACTTCAACCCCGGTGGGTCGGTCAAGGACCGTCCGGCTCTGAATATGATTCTGGAGGGGGAGGCTAGCGGGAAGCTGAAGCCTGGCAAGATCTTGCTGGACGCGACTTCCGGAAACACGGGCATCGCCTACGCGATGATCGGCGCGATCAAAGGCATTCGCGTGCGCTTAGCCATGCCTGAAAACGTTACGCCCGAACGCAAGAGAATTCTGGCGGCTTATGGCGCAGAGCTGGTCCAGACAAGCGGACGAGAAGGATCCGACGGCGCGATCCGAATGGCCAAGAAACTTTACGCTGAAGATCCGGAACTTTACTTCTATCCAGACCAGTACGCCAATCCTGCCAACTGGCAAGCTCACTACAAAACGACCGCGGCGGAAGTTTTCGAGCAGACTGATCGGCGCATGACTCACTTCGTTGCCGGCCTGGGAACCAGTGGAACGTTCATGGGAACCAGCCGGCGGCTCAGAGAGCTGAACCCCGCAATTCGGCTCATCTCAATGCAGCCCGACTCTCCGATGCATGGACTCGAGGGGATGAAGCACATGCCGACTTCGATTGTGCCGCCTATCTACGACCCGAGCTTGGCGCACGAACAGGTGGAAGTCGATACGGAAGTGGCCCAAGCCATGGTCTTGCGGCTGGCGCGTGAGGAAGGGTTGCTGGTCGGCATTTCGGCTGGCGCGAATGTGCAAGCGGCCTTGCAGGTGGCGACGCGCCTGAAGGAAGGCGTCGTCGTAACGGTTCTGTGCGATGGCGGCATGAAGTACCTGAATGAGCGATTCTGGGAAGGGGCAAGCGTTGGCCATTAAGCTGGTGGCACGACATATCGAGGAGATCCGTCGACACGGCGAAGCCACATATCCGCACGAGTGTTGCGGTTTGCTGCTTGGCCGTGTCGTCTCTGGCGAAAAGCAGGTTTCAGAGACCTATGCGGCGCAAAACAGCCGCGAGGAGGGGGCGCAGCACAATCGATTCCTGATACCGCCAGAAGCTGTTCGCGAGGCCGAGCAACACGCGCGCCTGAAGAAGATCGAGATTCTTGGATTCTATCACTCGCACCCGAATGCTCCGGCGCGCCCCTCCCAGTTCGACCTGGATCATGCCTGGCCCTTCTATTCTTATGTTATTGTGTCTGTGCGCGACCGGAAGTCAGAGGAGCTGACTTGCTGGCGGATGCGGGATGACCGTTCGTGCTTCGATTCGGAAGAAATGACTCGAACAGAGGAGTAAGTTTTTTTCAAGGAGACAAGTATGGGATTGAGGGTTTTGCTGCCGACGGCGCTGCGCCATCTGGTTGGGAATGAGGAAGAGGTGCAGCTTTCCGGAGGGACGGTTGCCGAAGTGATGGGCGACTTGGTGGCGAAGTTTCCCGAGTTGCGGAAGCATCTCTATAACGCCGAAGGCAAGCTTCGTAACTTCGTGAACGTGTATGTCAACGACGAAGATGTGCGCTATCTGCAGGACGAGAAAACGCCAGTAAAAGAAAACGACGTGGTGAGCATTGTGCCTTCGATCGCCGGAGGAAGCATCGCGGCGATCGAGCAGACCTTTGCCGGCGTGGAGCTGAGCAACGAGGAAGTTGCTCGTTACAGCCGTCACCTGATCATGCCGGAAGTGGGCATGGAGGGGCAGAAGAAGCTGAAGGCTGCTAAGGTCCTGCTGATCGGTACGGGAGGGTTGGGCGCGCCACTTGGCCTGTACTTGTCGGCTGCCGGCATTGGCCGCATTGGCCTGGTCGACTTCGACGTGGTCGATTTCAGCAACCTGCAGCGCCAGGTGATTCACAGCACCCAAGACGTCGGACGGCCCAAGTTGCTTTCGGCCAAGGACAAGATCCTAGGGATTAATCCACACATCCAGGTGGATACCTACGAAACGATGCTTCGCTCCGACAACGCGATGGAGATCATCAGAGAGTACGACGTGGTCATTGACGGAACGGACAACTTCCAGACACGTTACCTGGTGAACGACGCGTGCGTTCTTCTGGGCAAGCCGAATGTCTATGGCAGCATCTTTCGTTTCGAAGGACAAGCGTCCGTGTTCTACGCCAAAGAGGGACCCTGTTATCGCTGTCTCTATCCGGAGCCCCCTCCGCCGGGCCTCGTTCCGAGTTGCGCCGAAGGTGGAGTACTCGGCATCTTGCCGGGTACCATTGGACTTGTTCAGGCGACTGAAGCGGTGAAGCTGATTCTGGGACGCGGACGGACCCTCATCGGCAGGTTGCTGCTCTACGATGCCTTGGAGATGAAGTTTCGCGAACTGAAGCTGCGAAAGAACTCGAGTTGCCCGCTTTGTGGAGAGAATCCCTCGATCAAGGCCTTGATTGACTACGACCAGTTTTGTGGCATCACGCCGCCAGCGCCCGTGGCGGCAACCCACAAGGAGGAAGCTGTGGATATGACCCCTGAGGAATTGAAGGCTCGCATCGACGGCGGGACAGCGCCACTCATCGTCGATGTGCGGGAGCCACACGAGTTCGATATCTGCCGAATTCCAAACTCGATTCTGATTCCCCTAGGCCAGATTCCTGCCAGAATGAACGAGCTCGACAAGAACGCCGAAATTGTCGTGCACTGCAAGATGGGTGGACGCAGCGCCAAAGCCGCCGATCTGATGCGGAAATCGGGATTCACAAACGTGCTGAATCTGACCGGCGGCATCCTGCGCTGGGCGGACAAGGTAGATCCGAGGATGCCGAAGTACTAGATTAGGTCGCAGTCTGGCGAAGGTGAGGCTGGAGACAGGCCTGGATGTTGGAGCTCCAGGCCTTTCTTTTTGCTTCCCGGACGACTCGTTGAGTTATCTCGCCAGCTCTGCCAGAGGGATGATCAGACCCGGAAAAAGCCGGGATTCGGCATTTCCCGCTTCGGCGTAGCGAGCTTTCAGTGTGTATTTCTTCCGCTCCAACTCGCATACCTCTACGACGGGTGGATCAGATTCCACAATCCAGCAGTGTGCTACCCGGTACTTTGAGTAGAGCCGCATCTTTCCACCTCGATCGATGGCCGCAGTCGAAGGGGAAACAACTTCAACGACCAAGTCGGGTGGTCCGTCAACAAACGGTGTGGAGTGGTACTTACTGCTAAATCGCCACGACGACCAGCAACTACCTTCAAGATGAGGATGGAGCTTGGCGTCGCGTTGTCATTTCACCGCGGCCGTTTCGTTCGAACGTCTTCATGAGGGGCGCTGCCATGAAAGAAGCATTCCCGGGTGTGGGGAAGATTGCGTACGAAGGTCCGAAGGCTAAGAACCCGCTGTCGTTCAAGCACTACCAGGCTTCGGAGGTGGTTGGCGGCAAGACCATGGCCGAGCACCTGCGATTCTCAGTGGCCTATTGGCACAGCTTTCGAAACATGAACGCGGATCCCTTTGGTGTTGGCACGCGGCAGATGCCGTGGGACGACGGTTCCAATTCGATCGAGAACGCTCAGAGTCGCGCTCGCGCCGCCTTCGAGTTCATGGAAAAGTTGGGTGTTCCATTCTATTGTTTCCACGATCGCGACGTAGCGCCGGAAGGAAACACGCTGGCTGAGACCAACAGGAATCTGGATGCGGTCGTCAAGGTTCTCAAGGAAGAGCAACAACGAACGGGCATCAGACCCCTCTGGGGTACAGCGAATCTGTTCTCCCACCCACGCTTCCTGCACGGAGCTGCGACTTCCTGCAACACGGACGTATTCGCCTACGCCGCGGCTCAAGTTGCCAAAGCCATGGAGGTGACCCTGGAGCTTGGCGGGGCGGGCTACGTCTTCTGGGGTGGCCGTGAAGGCTACAAGACTCTGCTCAATACCGACATGCGGCGCGAGATGGACCATCTTGGGAGGTTTCTGCAGATGGCCGTAGAGTACAAAAAGGAGATTGGCTTTGCCGGGCCGTTTTATATCGAGCCCAAGCCCAAGGAACCTACCAAGCACCAGTACGACTCCGATGCGGCTGCCTGCTATGCCTTCCTGCAGCGTTACGGGTTAACCGGTGATTTCAGGCTCAACATCGAAGCCAACCATGCCACGTTAGCCGGCCATACCTTCCAGCATGAGATGGAATACGCAACCGCCGTGGGTCTGTTCGGCTCGATCGATGCGAACCGCGGCGATATGCTGCTGGGATGGGATACAGATCAGTTTCCGACTGATTTGTATGACACCGTGCTCGTGATGCTGACAGTTCTGCGCGCGGACGGGTTCACAACGGGCGGGTTGAACTTCGACGCCAAAGTTTCTCGCGAGAGCTTCGAGCCGATCGATCTGTTTCACGCCCACATTGGTGGCATGGATGCCTTCGCGCGCGGGCTCAAGACGGCCCTGGCCATTCGGGAAGACGGTGTTCTTGGCGGCTTTCTGAAGCAGCGCTATGCGAGCTGGGATACCGATATGGGGAGGGAGATCGAGTCTGGCACGTTGAGCTTCACCCGGCTAAAGCAATACATGATCGAGAAGGGCGAGCCCGCAGCGAATGCCTCGGGCCGGGTGGAGATGCTGGAGAATCTGCTGAACGAGTACCTGTAGCCGAACGTTGCCTGGCAAGTCGATCGGCGCTCGCTGCGGACCTGGGGCACGCATTCCTGGCAGCGCAGGTTCTTACCTCCAGTGAAGCAGCTTGGTTTTTCGAAGGCCGGTACCTCTGGCGCTTCCTCCGTCGACGTTGTGGCGAGTTGTGAGGGCGCACACTGGGGTGGGTGACGGCGCTCGAGCGCGACGCGCTCGCAACGCAGCCTGCTCTCACAGAGCATCACAGACTAGGCAAACGGTGGAATTCCCGCAGCGCCGGGCTTTTCTCAGTTCCGCGAATGGAGTGTCTCACGGCGCCTACCCGCGCGTGGTTTTTCGTTCAGAGTCCGAGCTCTCTCTAACGTTTGCACTCCTGAACGACTCAGGTGGCGGCAAATCAGCAGTCGCGCATCCGCAGGGCTTCCGTCGGCACAGCGAGTGACGCAACTTCGACCGAGCCCAGTCGTGCTGCGCGATTCTGTAGTCAAACCTTACTCGCCTGTATATAATCCCTCTTTTTTCGGACCCGAAATCCAGATCTCCGCGAGGTTCGCCTATGAGTTCGCCCAAGTTACCGATTGAGGCTCTGCTTGCCGAGGAGAGGCTTTTCGAACCCACGGCTGCGTTGCGAGAGCAGGCCAACATGAAAGACGCCGGTGTCTACGCAAAGGCGCAGCAAGACCGGGAAGGTTTTTGGGCAGAGGCCGCGCGGAGTCTCGACTGGTTTAAGCCGTGGGAAAAGGTCCTGGAGTGGAATCCGCCGACAGCCCAGTGGTTTATTGGCGGCAAGATCAACGTTTCCTATAACTGTCTGGACCGGCACGTCAAAACCTGGCGGCGCAACAAAGCCGCGCTGATTTGGGAAGGCGAACCGGGCGAAGAACGGGTGCTGACCTACGCGGACCTGTACCGTGAGGTCAACAAGTTTGCCAACGTGATGAAGAAGCTGGGCATTCGCAAAGGTGATCGGGTCACCATCTATATGCCCATGGTGCCCGAGCTGCCCATCGCTCTGCTGGCCTGCGCTCGCATCGGGGCTCCGCACAGCGTTGTCTTCGGGGGGTTCAGTGCAGAGTCGTTGCGCGATCGGATCAACGATGCCCAGTCGAAACTGGTCATCACAGCCGACGGCAGCTATCGCCGCGGCCAGATCGTTCCGCTAAAACGAAACGTCGACGCTGCGATCAAGGAGTGCCCTTGCGTCGAAAACGTCATTCTGCTCAAGCGGCTGGGCGATGCGGCTTTCATTCACGTCCAGGAAGGACGGGACCACTGGTGGCATCGGCTGATGGCCGATGCGCAGGCTTACTGTGAACCGGAGGCTATGGACGCCGAGGATCCGTTGTTCATCCTTTACACTTCCGGCACCACCGCGAAGCCAAAAGGAATACTGCACACTACGGCGGGGTATCTGGTGGGCGCTTCCCTGACGCATCGATGGGTCTTCGACATCAAGGAAGAGGATGTCTACTGGTGCACTGCCGACATTGGTTGGGTTACAGGCCACAGCTACATCGTCTACGGACCGCTGGCCAATGGCACCACCGGCTTGATGTACGAAGGTTCGCCCGACTGGCCGGAAAAGGACCGGTGGTGGCAGATGGTTGCCAAGTACGGCGTGAACATCCTGTACACCGCGCCCACGGCGATTCGTGCGTTCATGAAGTGGGGCGAAAAGTACCCCGATCAACACGATCTTTCCTCGTTGCGGCTGCTGGGCTCTGTGGGTGAACCCATCAATCCCGAGGCTTGGATGTGGTACCACGACGTGATCGGAAAGGGGAAGTGCCCGATCGTCGACACGTGGTGGCAGACGGAAACCGGTTCGATCCTCATCTCGCCGCTCCCTGGCCTTACGGCCATGAAACCGGGATCGGCGACTTTTCCGCTGCCCGGTATCGATGCCGACGTCGTCGACGAGACCGGACAGTCCGTGCCGCTGGGCGGTGGAGGATACCTGGTGCTGAAGTCTCCCTGGCCTTCGATGGCTCGCACCATCTATGGCGATCCCGAGCGCTACGTCCAGACCTACTGGAATCGCTTTGGCAAGGAGGTCTATTTCGCCGGAGATGGATGCAAGCGTGACAGCCAAGGTTATTTCTGGCTGCTCGGCCGCGTCGACGATGTGATGAATGTTTCCGGCCACCGCATCAGCACCATGGAGGTGGAGAGCGCGCTGGTGGACCATCACGAGGTAGCCGAGGCCGCCGTGATCGGCAGGAAGGACGAAATCAAGGGAGAAGCGATCGCTGCATTCGTCACCCTCAAAGAAGGAGCGCTGAGCGACGTGGAAAAGGTCTCTGAGCTGAAGAAACATGTGTCCGAGAAGATAGGCTCGATTGCGAGGCCCGATGCCATCTTCTTCACCGCCGAGCTGCCCAAGACCCGCAGTGGCAAAATCATGCGCCGCCTGTTGCGCGACATCGCCGAAGGACGCGCGCTGGGCGACACGACCACTTTGGCCGATGCTACCGTCGTTGCCAAATTGAAGTCGCAGTACGAAGAAAGCTAGCGAGCCGGCCGGTTGGAGGCTGGCGGAACTGGCAGTTCATGGGAAGGCTTTTCGTGACCATTCCATCCACTACATCGAACAAAGGAGAGTTCTGACATGCCGCAAGAAAGACTTGGTGCGACCACTTTGAAGGGGAATCCGCTGACGCTCGTTGGACCTGAGCTTAGGGCCGGTGAGAAGGCCCCCGGCTTCACTGTCGTTGGAAACGACCTGAAGGAGGTTACGCTCGCGGCTAGCGCCGGTAAGGTGAGACTCATCAGCGTGGTCCCGTCGCTGGATACTCCGGTCTGCGACGCTCAGACCAGGAGGTTTAACCAGGAAGCAGCCAATCTGGGCGACGTCGCTATTCTCACCATTAGCATGGACCTGCCTTTCGCTCAGAAGCGCTGGTGCGGGGCGGCGGGTGTCGATAAGGTCCTAACGCTGTCGGACCATCGGGACGCCTCCTTCAGCCAAGCCTACGGAACGCTCATCAAGGAACTGCGGATCGACAGCCGGGCTATCTTTGTGGTCGACGGCCGCGACACGATTCGCTACGTCGAGTACGTTAAGGAAGTAGCCGATCACCCGAACTACGAGGCAGCGCTGGCTGCAGCCAAAGGCGCGCTGACCGCCACAGCCTGATCGCTGAGGAGGATCGAAGACCGGCGAAAGAGGATTGAGGATTGCGAGTGCAATTCTCAGTCCTCGATTCCCGACCTCTGTTCACGGCCCCCGGAGGAGCCTCGCTTGCCTGAGATTCGCGTTCGCTTCGCACCCTCACCGACCGGATTTCTCCACGTCGGCGGCGCTCGAACGGCGCTCTTCAATTGGCTTTTCGCCAGACATCACCAGGGAAAATTCATCCTCCGCATCGAAGACACCGACGCCGGACGATCGTCCGCCGCAATGGTGGAGGGCATTCTCCAAGGCATGCGCTGGCTCGGGCTGGATTGGGATGAAGGACCCGTTTTTCAGTCGCAACGGCTGGAGCACTATCGCGCTGAAGCCTCGCGGCTTAAGGAAGCGGGTTCGGCCTATCCCTGTTTCTGCTCGGTTGAGTCGCTGGCTGCAAAACGTGAGGCGGCGGCGAAGGCAAAGGTGCCATGGAAGTACGACGGCACCTGCCGGAGCCTGATGGCGGCTGAGATTCGGGAACGAGCGCTGAACAACCAGGGCAGCGTGCTTCGGTTCAAGGTCCCGTCTGAAGGAAAAATCGAATTCTCCGATCGCGTCTTCGGCCCCATCGAACACGATCTCGCAGCCATCGAGGACTTCGTGCTGCTTCGCTCCGACGGCATGCCCACTTACCATCTGAGCGTTGTGGTCGATGATGTCGATATGCAGATTAGCCACGTGATCCGGGGCGCCGATCACATTTCGAATACGCCGAAACAGGTCCTGCTGTACCAAGCCCTGAATGCCCAGGTGCCTGAGTTTGCCCACGTCCCGTTGATCCTAGGACCGGACAAGAGCCGGCTGAGCAAGCGGCATGGCGCGACCTCGGTCACGGCTTACCGGGATCAGGGGTTTCTGCCAGAGGCGTTCCGCAATTTCCTGGCTTTGCTCGGCTGGTCTCCGGGCGATGACACCGAAAGGATGTCGACAGCGGAGCTCATCGAGCGCTTCTCCTTGGAGGGAATCAACAAGAGCAACGCGGTTTTCAATCTCGAAAAGCTCGCCTGGCTCAACAGTCAGTATCTGAGCAGCCTTCCCGCACAAGATCTCTTGCCTTTGGTTGAAAGGGAGATGGAAGGTGCGGGACTCTGGGATGCGGCCTATCAAGGCGAGCGCAGAGCGTGGTTTCTGGGGTTAATCGACCTGCTCAAGACTCGTGCCCGCTTGCTGCCCGACTTTGTGAGCAACGGGAGAGCGTTTCTCAGTGACGCCTACGAAATCGACCCGTCGGCGCGCGAGAAGTTTCTCAAGGAGCCCTCGCTGGCAGTGCTCTTGCCAGACCTGGCCGCGAGGCTCGAAGCGCTGCCAGAATTCACGATCGAGACAGCCGAAGCAACCCTTCGCAGCTTTGCCGAGGAGCGACAGGTGAAACCAGGGCTGCTGATCAATGCGTCGCGAGTCCTTCTAACGGGAAAAGCAGTTGCGCCCGGCATCTTCGAAGTCATGGCGATGCTGGGGCAAAGCAAGACGACTCATCGGTTGCGGCGAGCCTCGTGGGAGGTAGGCGGCGCAGAGCTTGGCGGCAAGAGCGCTCCGCCCATTGGGCACTCTTCCTAATGTCTTCCGTTTGAAACTGCGCGTGGAAGATCGGCAGCCGACAAGACGCAACAACGGAAACCGGCTCCCGGCCTATGTCGACAGCATTCGCTTGTCGTCGGACGCGGAGGTCTCCTATGTGTGACGCAAAAGCCCAGGACCGTGTCAAGCGGATGCTTGATGAGCTCGAAGTGAAGATCGTCGTTGACGAGCAGCGCAAGGTTCGAGAGCGGATCATGAAAGCAGCGACCTGGCAGGAGGTCGACCACCCGCCCGGTCGTGGTGCTTCCTCCCTGGGCGTCGCGCGGCTCCGAGCTTTACCCGGTAGCTGAGGCTCTGCATGACCCGGCAAAGATGCTTAATAATGAATTGGTCAAAGGGCTGGCGTCGGCCTTCGAGTGGCTGGATGTCAAAGACGACCGGCCTGCGCAGATCCGTCCGGACTTTGGCACGGGCCTCGTGTCCTCGGTGTTCGGAGCGAGAATAGAGTGCCCCAGCGACAACCCTCCGTGGGTGCATCCGCTGTCGGAAGGCGACGTGGAATGGAATATCCGGTCTGCCATCGACGGGTTGGACCTCGCCGACGTGCCCAATCGCGGGCTCATTCCGCGCGTCGCCGAGACCTACTCGTTTTACGCTGATATCCTCGCGACCTATCCGAATGTGCGCTCGTTCTTGGCCGTGATTATGCCTGACATTCAAGGACCGTTCGACACGGCAGCAATGCTGTGGGGAAGCTCCATATTCGAGGCTCTATACACGAACCCCGAATTAGTTGACCGGCTCTGCTCGGCAGTGGCGGACGTGATGATTGCTCTGCATACGTACTTTCGGACGTTCATCGGACGCGAGCTGCTGCCCGAGGGGTTTAGCCACACGCACGGGGTCATTATCCGTGGCAACTACCTCATGCGCGGGGACTCGAATTTGATGCTGAGCAACGCAATGTACCGCGAGCAGATGCTGCCTCACGAACTGAAGGTGCTCAAGGTTATCGGAGGTGGCAGCTATCATTCCTGCGGAAATTGGGAGCACAACATCGGTACCATCTTGGCTCTCGACGAGATCGGCAGCCTTGACTTTGGTTCGAACCAGAGCCAGATGAACGACATCGATGGAATATACCGTCAGGCCGCAAAGGCGAAGAAGCATCTAAACTTGGTAACGGCCTATTCGCATGAACTTGCTTCCGGGAGCATTATTCAGCGGTTCCCAACCGGAGTCACGCTCAGCTGCCAGGTCGAAAACAAAGAGGAAGCCGCACGGGTAATTCAAGGCGCAGGCAGGCATGGCGGATTAGATGCTGAACCGCTCCAATCTCTTGTGAACCCTGTATTGTTAAACCACTTTCCAACAAGCGAAAAGGCGCGCCGTCTTCGAAGGGTTTCTTGGTACCTTCAGCCGCGCGGCGAATCGATTCCAAACAGCATTTCAGATCAAGCTGGGAAGAATTACATCAGGCTATGCTCATCGCGCTTGATGCCACGTCTCCAACCCCAGGAGTTGGCATGACACCTGTCCGCCTGAAGCTCTCCATCATGATGTTCCTGCAGTATTTTGTATGGGGAGCCTGGTGGGTCACGGTAGGAACCTACCTGACTCAGGTCCACAACTTCACTCCAGTCCAAGTGGGCCTGATCTCTGGGACCACAGCCCTGGCGGCTCTTATTTCGCCCTTCTTCGTCTGCATGATTGCCGACCGCTTTTTCGCGACCGAGAAGATTCTGGCGGCTCTTCATCTATTGGGCGGTGGGCTGATTTACCTGGCTTCGACGTTTTCAACGTTTGCACTGGTGTATCCCACCTTGTTGGCGTACACACTTTGCTACGTGCCGACGCTGCCCCTTTCGAATGCGATTTCATTTCACAACATGAAGGATCCGGCGAAAGAGTTTCCCGCCGTGCGCGTGCTGGGCACGATCGGCTGGATTGTAGCAGGCCAGCTGATCGGGTGGTTCGGGGTCGAAGCCAGCGCTGTGCCACTGAAATTGGCGGCGGTATCGTCCACCCTTTTGGGACTCTATTGCCTGGCGCTTCCCCACACACCACCGAAGCTAAAGGGGCAGCCTGTTTCTGTGGGCAATATCCTCGGACTCGACGCTTTGAAGCTGATGAAAGATGTGTCGTTTGCGGTTTTCGTCGTCGGCTCGTTTCTGATTTGCGTGCCGCTCACTTTCTATTACGCCTTTACGAACCTGTTCTTAAATGACCTGAACATGGCGAACGCAGCGGGCAAGATGACGCTGGGACAGATGTCCGAGATCGGCTTCATGCTCGTCATGCCGTTCTTCCTGAGCCGGGTGGGCGTAAAGAAAACAATCCTGCTCGGAATGACGGCTTGGGTCACACGTTATCTACTGTTTGCGTATGGCGATGGCGACACCAAAATCTGGATGCTCTACGCCGGTATTCTGCTGCATGGCATCTGCTACGATTTCTTTTTCGTGACCGGGCAGATTTACGTGGACCAACGTGCCCCCGTGGAAATTCGCGCGGCAGCCCAGGGGTTCATCGCGTTCGTGACTCTCGGAGCGGGCATGTTCCTGGGTTCTTGGGTAGCTGGCCTAGTCGTTCAGAAGTACACGATCGACTGGACGAGCGCCTCACCGTTAGCAGTACGGCACCTGTGGCCGCAAATCTGGATGGTGCCTGCCCTGGCGGCGGCGGGCGTGCTGGCGCTATTTGCCGTGTTGTTCAGGCCGAAGGAAGCGACGTCGTGAGGAGCTGATGTCTTTTGGCTGGGTTAGCGGGCGCCAGTTTGTTCGTTAGCAAACCGACACGTTCCGCTCCTGCCTGCTTTGCGATGTCGATCGTGGCCGCCACGACTTCAAAGGGGAGGTCAAGATCCGCCTGAAAGAACACACTACGGTCTTTTCGTGACTTCAGGATCGCTGCTAGCCGAGCCTGCAGCTCAGCGACCGGGACGGGTTCTTGATTGATCCGGAGAGACAAACGGCTCTCGAGCGAAACCACAATCGCCCGCTCGGTCACGGATTGATTGGGTTCTGAACCGGGCCGGGGGATTTGACTGTCGAGTCCAACCGAGAGGCTGGGAGAAAGGACCATGAAGATGATCAATAGCACTAGCAAGATATCGATCATCGGGGTGATGTTGATTTCGCTCTTGAGTTCCTGGTTGGATCGTTCAACGCTTCTCACGGCGGCCTCCGGTCACTGATTTGCGTTTGGCTCTCTGCCGGAGTTAGACACCACGCGGTGCTGAAAGTTCCAGGTTTGCAGTCGGATACTCTGTTCGGGAAACCGTGTTTGAGATACTCATCAACGTGCTGTTTTTGGTTGTGATTCTCGGCAGCAGTGCTTTGATTACGCAATGGTTCACCCGAACAATGTACAATCGCTGCTCCCGATGCGGAGGGTTGAATGCCAAACGCCGGTTGCAGTGCCGGCTCTGCGGCAATTCGTTTTGATCCGGATGGCTCTTCACCGATGGACTTCGATTTTCTAGCGGGGATATTGAGGCACGATGAGCCAGTGCTCAGCCTGGCAATCGCATTTGAAAACGCGCGTCGAAACGTGCCTATGATTTGATATAACCAGTAAGCGCTGTGGAGATTCCACTCACCCCATTAGAGTTTGCGCGGCGAGCCCGCAAACTATATGCCGGCCGAGAAGCTGTCGTTGATGGCAGCCTCCGATTGACATACGGCCAGTTCTTCGAGCGCTGTGATCGTTGGTCCTCAGTTTTGCAAGAGCTGGGAGCAAGGCAAGGCGATCGAATCGCGTACATTGCGCCCAACACCCATGCACAACTCGAGTCCTTCTACGCGGTCCCGCAAATCGGCGCGATCCTGGTACCGCTCAATTATCGCCTGACGGCCGACGACTTTGCCTATCTGATCAACCACAGCGGAGCCAAGATCGTCTGCGCCCACACGAGCTATCTGGACGCCTTAGACGGCGTCCGCAGCCAGTTGGCCAACGTCGAGGCCTTCGTCTCGCTCGAGGGACCCAAAGAAGGTTGGCTCGACTATGAAACGTTACTGGCTGGAGCGACGGCCGACTTTGCGCGGCCGGCGATTAGTGAAACCGACCTGTTAACGATCAACTACACGAGTGGCACGACCTCGCGGCCCAAAGGGGTGATGATCACGCATCGCAATGCCTACATGAATGCTGTGGGTACTTTGCTTCATCACCCGATGGCAGCGCCCGACCGGTATCTTTGGACGTTGCCGATGTTTCATGCCAATGGCTGGACTTTCGTGTGGATCGTGACAGCGGTTGGCGCCGCTCACATCTGCCTGCGAAAAGTCGAACCGGTGGCCGTTTTCGAAAAGATCGAGCACGAAGGCGCCACCGTGTTCTGCGCCGCTCCGACGGTGCTAATCAGCATCGCCAACGGTCCTGAAGAGCTGCGCCGTAAGGCGCGCCGCGGTGTGCGTCTTCTCACGGCCGGAGCGCCGCCGGCCGCGGCGACCATCGAACGAATCGAAGGTGAACTCGGCTGGAGCGTTACCCACGTCTATGGCTTGACCGAGACCGCGCCGTTCATCACGGTGTGCGAGCCACGGCCTGAGCACCAGCACTGTTCGCCGAAAGAGCAGGCCGCCATCAAGGCCCGCCAGGGAGTTGAACTGGTCACTTCCGGAGAGCTGTGCGTGGTGGATGCCAGTGGCAACGAGGTCGCCAAGGATGGCATGTCGCTCGGCGAAATCGTCGCGCGGGGCAACACGGTCATGCAGGGGTACTACCGCGATCCTGACGCCACGGCCAAAGTGATTCGCGATGGCTGGTTCTACACGGGTGATGCGGCGGTGGTTCACCCGGACGGGTACGTTGAAATCAGAGACCGGCTCAAAGATGTGATTATCAGCGGCGGAGAGAACATTTCGTCGGTTGAAGTCGAAGGCGCGCTGCTGCGGCACGAGGCGGTGCAAGAAGTGGCCATCGTAGGATTGCCGGATGAGTTGTGGGGCGAGGTGCCGCATGCTTTTGTTGTGCTAAGAAGAGACGCCACCGCTACGGGCGAAGAGCTACGGCAATTCGCGCGCGCGCATCTGGCTCACTACAAAGCACCGCGAGGGATCACGTTCGTTTCCGAGCTTCCGAAAACGGCGACGGGAAAGGTTCAGAAGTATGTCTTGCGCGCAAGTGCATCGAAGTCGTCCGCGGCTGAGACGAAGCCAGGAGGGTGCTCCGAGTGATCCAGAAGGTCTCGACTCATTTACCCGGATGGAGTCCCATATATCGCCGCTGCCTGGGCACCGGGTTCTGGATGTTGCTGTTTCTGTCTTCTTGTGCGAATGAGGCAGAAAAGAAGCCTCCGAAGGAGCGAGCGACGCCTCCCCAGCCCGTAACGGCACGCTTTGCGTTTCAGCGAATGGCGATCCAGGCGCGGGTCTGGGCTTCAGACGCCAAGCCGCTGAGAGTTTCGAGCGCGAACTTGAAAGAGGTGCCGAGCGTCGCGGGTAACTATCCGGCCTGGCGTGCGACGTTCGTGTCGTCGCACCTGAAGAAAGCCCGGACTTTCAGCTATTCGGTCGTCGAGTCCCCGGGAAACGTGCGCGAAGGAGTGGTCCGTGGGAGCGAAGAATCCTGGTCTGGGCCAACCGGGCAGGCACAGCCTTTTCCGGTCGAGATGCTGAAAGTGGATTCGGATGAAGCGTACGTGACGGCCTCAAAAGCGAGCACCGACTTCTTGAAGAAGCAACCAGAGATGCCGGTGCATTTCCTGTTGGAATACACACCGCGCTTCCCACTCCCCGCTTGGCGCGTCTTCTGGGGAGAGACTCTAGGCTCCAGCCAGTATGCCGTGTTCGTGGATTGCACGAGTGGCAAGTACCTGCAGACCTTGCGCTGAGGTCGCGTCTCTGCAGAGGATTGGCTAGCGGTCTCCCGTTCTGCGCCTGGAGGCGGGTCTGTCTCAGCATTATCTTCACCTCAGGCGGATTCAAAGCCGACAGCCGGCGCAACCCTCCCAGCCAAACCTCTGCGTGGCTCTCCTTTCTTGCGACCCGCTTCTCCTGGCAGAAAATAAGGGAATGTCCAACCCCGTCGCTCCCCCAGAAGCGGGAGCCCAGGGACTGTTGGGACTAGGTGGTGCATTGATTTCTGCCCGGCGCTTTCGCTGTCTCGCGATGGTGTGCCCCGCAACGCTCCACAAGTTCCTCTCCGCTTCCCAGCTACCTCTTCACCAGGCGCGTGCAAACGTTAGCGGCGCCTGTGACGTCAATGGCGGCCGTGCCTTCCTCGATGTGCTGGATGCGGCCTTCCTTGTCGATGACAAACGTGGCCCGGCTGGCAATTCCCCGCTCTGGAATCAGCAACCCATAATCGGTAGATACCTTTCGCGTGGCGAAGTCGCTGAGCATTGGGAACGTCACTTTCAAATCTTCGGCGAAGCGTTTTTGCGAAGGGCTGTTATCGGTGCTGACGCCGAAGACCTGTGTGTCTGTCCCTTCGAACTTCGAAAGATTGAACTGGTAGGCCTGCATCTCCTTGGTACAGCCACCCGTGAACGCCGCGGGATAAAACGCTAGTACGATGTGCTTTTTTCCGCGAAAGTCAGAAAGCTTCACCGGCTGGCCCGTGGTTGAAGGCAGCGTGAAATCCGGTGCCAGATCTCCCACCTTGAGTGTGGTCTTTCCGGCTGTTTGGGCGAGTAAGGGCAAAGCGAGCAGTGTGGTGAACAGAACTGGCAGAATTCGCTTCATCGATCGTCTCCTTTGACGTTTTGTGATTCTTCCTAGAGAACCTTTTCTTATAGGACTGCTACTGGCCCGCCTCAGCGCGAGTTCTGAGCCAGGTACTTCTCGGTGAACCACTCGTCGTTCAGTGTTGGATTGTAGCGCGCTTCTTTCACCCGCAGGATCAGCTTGCTGTTCTTCTTCAACTCCTCTACGCGAGCCCGGGTCACGGTTGGGAAAGTCTGAAGTGTTCTGATTTCTTCGGCATGAATCACCTTCTCCAGCTGCCCCGACTTCCCAAAGAGTTCCCATTTTTGCAGCAGTCCGTTGTCCTGGCGAAGATAAATGACGGATCGGGGAAAATCCGAATCGCCTCTGAACTTGGGGAGCAGCTGGTTCTCTACAACGTTGCAAGGAACGTCTGGGCACTGGCCGGCACCCGTGAACTGGTGCGCGTACTTTCCGAGCTCGCCTCCGATCAACTCTTGAACGGATATGGTCAGGCCCTTGTATTTGTAATCGCGGGCGCCTGAGATTCGTACCTTCTTCTTCAGCACGCTGTTCGGACGATACGCCAGATAGTCGGCTGACCCATCTGGCTTCTCATGAACTAGCAGTAACTTGCCCCGTTCCGAAGGCGGCGACTCGAGGCGAATCAAGTGAGAGGTCAGGCCCTGGCGCACGCGCCGCATCCAGGTGAAGACCAAACGAAGGCCTTCTTTCTTCGGTTCCTGGTAGTCGGCTTCCATCGACAGGATGGCCTCGCGACGAACGGATTCCTTAAGGTAGCGAGCGATCAGTTCGTCGCTGCGTCGGTCGGCCCCGCTCAATTGCAGAGTCGTGTCAAAAAAGAAAAGAACAAGCACCGCGCAAAGCGGTTTGCCAAGCACACGCCAATCTGAAAGGAAGTTCATAAGCAGTAACAGAGAGCTCGAGCACTCGGCGCATAGCCGAAGTCGATGGGTTTACGTTCGTCGTGAGCGACTGCATCCGCACGCAACACGTTGGCCGCTTAGAGTAGCACACGATGACTAGAAACACCGGCCCAAACGAAGGATCCCGTCAAAGCCGTGAGCCCTCCCTGAAGACATCTGAAAAACTCGTAGCGGTAGCGGCGGACTGCGACCGCCGAGCTCGTTTCCCTTCAACAGCAAGGTCGGCACTCAAAGGGCGCCGCTACAAATTTTTTCTACAGTTTTTGCGCGCATAAAGGGGTTGTGTCCTTCGCAACTGGGACCTCGTGCCGCATAAAGCGCGGCGTCCCCCTCGAAAGTCTTCGAAAGGGGGACAAAGATTCAGAGGCTGTGCCCCGCGTGCTGGCTTTGGCGCGTCGGGCCGTTGAAGCGAGCCAAGCTCCTCATCTTGGCTTCGCCATCGCCTCCCGCAGCCTGGCAAGGTCGCGATGCACGAAGCCAAGAACGGCAATCGCGAAAAGAATACCGGCTGCGACATAGCCTAACGAGGCTAAGGCGATGGCTCGACTCAAGCCTTTGAGTTGGGCGAGATAACCAATGATAACCGGTGCCGTGCCGCCGCCCACGAGCCAGCCAACCAGGTTCATTAGCCCGACGGTGGTGCCTCGTGCCTCTGCCGGAATTACGTCGAAAGCTGCCGCAAAGGTGTTGGCTTCGTACAGGCCTCTGAAAAACCCCCACGCGAGCAATGCGATCACGACCCAGAATACCGAACCAGTCTCTCCACAAAGCACCACGAACGGTGCGCAGCCAGCGACACCAATCAGCTGCACCATTAGACGTCCCCCTGCGGTTCGACTGCGCCACCGATCTGCCAGCCAGCCACCCAACGGTGCTCCGGCCATGCTGGCCAGCTGGGCGAACAGGGTAGCCACGAGGCCTGCCGTGGCCAGGCTGAGGTGAAACTTGTCGTACAAGAACTTGGGCATCCAGGAAAAGAGCACAACGACGACAAAGGTGGTGCACATGAACGCTCCCAGGATGAGCAGAAGCGTTGGCGTGGTGGCAACGATGCGCAGAAACTGAAGGGCCGAGAGTCCTTTGACCGCCTTCGGAGGCTCTCCGCTGTCGGCCGAATCGGCGGCACCTCGCGGCGGCTCGATGAGGTGTCGGCTGAGCAGCAGGCCGAGCAGAATTCCCAGCGCTCCAAAAACGACGAATGACCAGCGCCAGCCGTAGTGCTGGCCGATCCAGCCGGAGAAAAAGCCACCCGCAATCGTACCCAGGTAGATGCTCGTCTGGTGCACGCCCATGGCTTGCGATCGCGTCGTCTTGCCATGATAGTCGCTAATCATGGACATGGAGGCCGGATAGTAGAACGTTTCGCCCAACCCTTCCGCCGCACGAAAGAATAGCAAGTGGCTGAAATTGCGAGACAGCGCAGTAGCCACGCAAATCAGGCTCCAGGCATGCAAGCCCACGAGGATGGCGCTCTTGCGGCGCACGCGGTCGACGACGTTGCCAGCGAACGGCGCGCACAGGCCGTAGACCCACGCAAACGAAGAACCCAGCAGCCCGAGTTGAACTGGCGTCAGCTGCATTTCCGCCTCCAGCAGCGGAAACACGGAGAAGATCGCCTGCCGGTCCGCATAGTTGAAGAAAGAAATTCCCCAAAGCATCGCCACGACGTGCCATTTGTAGTTTGGGCTCGGAGAGGTTGGGTCTGCTGATTTGCGACTGGCTGGCATCATGGCAACGAGTGGAGGAATTTAGGTAACAGTTCAGGTGGGCCTACCGTCTCGGTGTGGTGCTGAGCCGCTGAGGCAGATCAGTGAGGTTGTCGGCGGCGACGCCTGGAGTCGCGGCGGCGCTGCCGCCTGTTTTCGATGCGATTGCTT
>Ga0194132_10006082_pt1 | contig 18982 bp, 16 predicted proteins | sample TA2KigOf80mmetaG_FD_148612 | JGI IMG/M metagenome (GOLD analysis project Ga0194132, IMG submission 148612) | Freshwater microbial communities from Lake Tanganyika, Tanzania - TA2015054 Kigoma Offshore 80m | ecosystem: Environmental > Aquatic > Freshwater > Lake | place: Tanzania: Lake...
GCGGCCCCGGCCACGACCGCCGGCGGGGTGAGCGCGGTCGATGCCGAGAGCGCCGCGGGAAGGCTCACGGCGGCCGCGAGCGCGACCGCGACCAGGACCGCGGGGATGCGTCGGGCGATGTCGGGTTTGGCCATGCTGGTCTCCTGCCTCGTTCGATCCGGCCCCGCCTCGCGCGGGACCGTTGCCGGGCATGTGGGGCGGGTGGCTTTCGGGCGCCTTTCCGCCGGATTAAATTTCGTTCATGGTCGGCGCCGCGAGGGGAGAGGACGCGATGGCGGCAGAGGCGGCGGGTCCGACGGTCGGTCTGTTCGTGACCTGCCTCGTCGATACGCTTCGCCCCTCGATCGGCCTCGCCTCGGCGAAGCTCCTCGAGGACGCGGGCTGTCGCGTCGTGGTGCCCGATGCGCAGACCTGCTGCGGCCAGCCCGGCTTCAACAACGGCGACGACCGGAGCGCGGCCCGGATCGCCCGCCAGGTGATCGCCGCCTTCGAGGGATTCGACTATCTCGTCGCGCCGTCGGGCTCGTGCATCGGCATGATCCGGGACGGCTTCGCCGAGCTTCTCGGCGACGACCCGGCCTGGGCGCCGCGCCAGCGGGCGCTCGCATCGCGGAGCTTTGAGATCCTCTCCTTCCTCGACCGCGTCTGCGGCTGGCGGCCGCACGGGCTCCGGCATGGCGGGAGCGCCACCTATCACGATTGCTGCTCCGGGCTCCGCCAGCTCGGCATTCGCGACGAGCCGCGCCGGCTCCTCGCCGCGGTCGACGGCCTCGCGCTCCTGCCGCTCGAAGGCGCCGATGTCTGCTGCGGCTTCGGTGGCACGTTCTGCATGCATTTCGCCGACATCTCGGCGCATATCGTCGCCGACAAGACGCGCGCGATCCGCGCGAGCGGCGCCGAGATGCTGCTCGCCGCCGATCTCGGCTGCCTCCTCAACATGGCCGGCATGCTCGCCCGCGACGGCGCCGTGATCCGCTGCCTCCACCCGGTCGAGCTCCTCGCCGGCATGGCCGACGAGGTCGCGCCGTGAGCGCGGCCGAGACCGCGTTCCGCAAGCGCGTGGTCGAGGCGCTCGCCGATCCCGTCCTCGACACCGCGCTCGCGCGCACGACGGGCCTCCTCGCCGGACGGCGGCGTGATGTCGTCGCCGCGTTCGGCGATTTCGAGCGCGCACGCGACGAGGGGCGCGACATCAAGGACCACACGCTCGCCAATCTCGAGGCCTATCTCGTCGCATTCGAGCGGAACGCGACCGCCGCGGGCGCCGTCGTCCACTGGGCGGAGACGGCCGAGGAGGCGCGCGCGGTCGTGATCGACATCTGCCGGTCGGTCGACGCCAAGACCGTCACCAAGAGCAAGTCGATGCTCGGCGAGGAGATCGGCATCAACGCCGCGCTCGAGGCGGCCGGGATCAGGCCGATCGAGACTGATCTCGGCGAGCACATCATTCAGCTCGCCGGCGAGATGCCGTCGCACATCATCATGCCGGCGTTGCACAAGACGCGCGAGGAGGTGAGCGCGCTGTTCGCCCGCCACCACCGCGACCATGTCGCCCACACCGAGGTGCGCGATCTCGTCGCATCGGCGCGGCGCGAGATCCGCGACGCCTATTTCGCCGCCGATGTCGGCATCACCGGCGCGAACTTCCTGATCGCCGAGACCGGCTCGGCCATCACCGTCACCAACGAGGGCAATGCCGAGCTCACCACCGCGTTGCCGCGCGTCCACATCGCGATCGCCGGCATCGAGAAGATCGTGCCGACGCTCGCCGACATGACGCTCCTTCTCCGGCTCCTCGCGCGAAGCGCGCTCGGCGTCGATCTCGCGCAATACGTGACGCTCTACACCGGGCCGCGACGCGCCGGCGACCGCGACGGGCCGGAGGCGTTCCACATCGTCCTCGTCGACCACAAGCGCACCGATCTCCTCGGCGGCGCCTATCGCGACATGCTCCGCTGCATCCGTTGCGGCGCGTGCATGAACGAGTGCCCGGTATTCGGCGCGATCGGCGGGCACGCCTATGGCTGGGTCTATCCCGGACCGATGGGCGCGGTCCTCACCCCGACCATGCTCGGCCTCGACTGGTCGAGCGCGCTCCCCGGTGCGTGCACGCTCAACGGGCGCTGCGCGGAGGTGTGCCCGGTCCGTATCCCGCTCGCGAAGATGCTGCGCCGGCTCCGCGCCGATGGCTGGCGCGCCGGTCTGGTGCCGTTGTCGACGCGGCTCGGCGTCCGCGTCTGGGCGGCGCTCGCCACGCGGCCGGCGCTCTATCGCGCAGCAACCGCGATCGGCACCCTCCTCGCGCGCGCAGCCGATCGCGTCGTCGGGCTCGAGCGTCTGCCCTTCATTCGCGGTTGGACCCGGACGCGGCGCGCGCCGAAGCCCGCCGCGCGGAGCTTCCGCACGCTCTGGCGCGACCGGGAGCGATTGCGATGAGCGGCGCGCGTGCGCGCATCCTTGCCCGCATCCGCGAAGCGAACGGCGGCGCGCCTCCCGTCGGCGACCCGCTCGCCAGCCGCCTCGCCGACCAGCCCCGGCACGTCCGCCCCGCGCTCGACGGTGACAGCCGCGCGCTCTTCCTCGCCCGGCTCGCGAGCCCAACACTCACTGCCTCGGGCGAGAGCATCGCGGGCTGGGCCGACGTTCCAGGTGCGATCGACACCTATCTCGCGCGGCACGCGCTCGCGCCGCGGATCGCGGCCGTGCCCGATCCGCGCCTCGACGGTCTGTCGTGGGGCCGGATCGTCCGCCACGATGCGATCGGCCGCGACGAGCCCGTGAGCCTCGGGATCGCGGAAGCCGCGATCGCCGAGACGGGATCGCTCGTGTTCTGCTCCGGGCCGTCGAGCCCGACGCTGTTCAGCTATCTCGCGCTCCACCATCTCGCGATCGTCGAGGCGCGGATGCTCCTCCGCCACATGGAGGACTGGTGGGCGCATCTGAGGACGCGCAGCACGCCGCCGCGCAATGTCAACTTTGTCACCGGCACGTCGGGCACCGCCGACATCGAGGCGATGCTGGTGCGCGGCGCGCACGGGCCGCGCTTCCTCCACGTCCTGATCGTCGGCTGAGGCTCAGGCGTCGTCGGGCAGCGCAAACGCGACGCCGTGGTCGGCGGCCGCGAGCATGCTGTGCGCGGTCAGGAGCGAGGTCTTCGGGTTCTCCGGCGCCGCATAAGCGAGGATGTCGAACTTGAACATGCCGAAATCACCCTCGGCGTCGATCACGCCGAGTGGGCCCGCAAGCGCCGGATCGGCGACGAGGCGGACGCGCGTCGCGTCGAGACCGAGCCCCGCCAGCGCGACCGTCGCCCCGACATTGGCGTTCTGCGGATAAGCGCGCGCCGCCTCGCGCGCGCTCGCCTCGAAGAAGGTGGTCGCGGTGCCGATGCGCGCGAGATCGATGACGCGCTCGGCCGGCGTCCCGCGCCAGGCCTCGGGCGGCTTCGCCGAGATGTAGACGACGCGGCGAAGACCGGCCGTGCGTGCGGCGATCAGGCCGTCGATGCCGGCGACGGCGCCGGATGGGATCAGGATGCGCGCGGCACCTCTTGCCCCGGCGCGGAGCCGCGTCACGAGCGCCGGATCGGTGAGGGCGCCGACCGCCGCGACGACGAGATCGGAGCCGCCGGCGAGGATCGCGCCCCCGTGCTCGGCGACCGCGGCGTGGCCGGCGCATTCGAGGACGAGCTGCGCCCTGCCGGCGAGCGCGCGGGCATCGGTGAGGACGGGGAACCGGCCCGCCGCCTCGGCGCGACGGTCGGCCTCCTGCGTCGGACGCACGAGGACGCCCGCGATACGGCCGGTCTCGCCTTGCCGCGCCAGCACGCGCACGATCTCGCGCGTGATCGCGCCATAGCCGATGACGCCGAACTGCGTGCGTGTCGTCGTCGCCGCCGATCGCCCGTTCATGCGCGCTTCCTTCGGGTTGCCGGTTGACGCCCCGCGCGGCGCCTCGAACAATGCGCCGGGCAGCGGGGAGCACGCATCTTGGCACCGTCGGGACTGATCGGAAAGAAGCTGCCGCGTCTCGAGGACGAACGCCTCCTCACCGGACACGGCGCTTATAGCGACGACGAGACGCACCCCGATCAGCTTCACGCCGTCCTGGTGCGGAGCCCGCATGCGCATGCCCGCATCGTCGCGATCGACACGGCCGCCGCCCGGCGCATCGCCGGCGTGCGCGCGGTCCTGACCGGCGCCGACTTCGCCGCCGACGGCCATACGGGCATCGTCCACGGGCCACTCCCGATCGACACCATCGATCACACCAAGCCTGCCTTCGCACCGCCCGGCGGCGTCTTCGACGCGCCGCAGCCGCCGCTCGCGCTCGACCGCGTGCGCTTCGTGGGCGAGGCCGTCGCCCTCGTCGTCGCCGCGACGCGTGACGCCGCCGAGGATGGTGCCGAGGCGGTCATCGTCCACTATGATCTCTTGCCCGCCGTCACCGACGCGCACGCCGCGCTTCGGCCCGATGCGCCCCGGCTGTGGGACGCTGCGCCGGGCAATCTCTCTCTCGACGGCGAGATCGGCGACCGGGCGGCGGTCGAGGACGCGTTCGTGCATGCCCCCTGCGTCGTCCGTCTGTCGACATGGAACCAGCGCATCGTCGCCGCGCCGATGGAGCCGCGCGCGGCGCTCGGCCTCTACGATCCGGCACGCGGGCGCTACACGCTCCATGCCGGAAGCCAGGGCGTCGTCCGGCTCCGCTCGCAGCTCGCGGAGGTCCTCGCCGTCGCGCCGGATCGGGTGCGCGTCGTCTCGCGCGACACCGGCGGCGGCTTCGGCATCCGCACCATGCTCTATCCCGAGTTCGTCCTCGTGGCGTGGGCGGCGCGCCGCCTCGGCCGGCCGGTGAAGTGGACGTCCGGGCGGACCGAATCCTTCGTCGCCGACTATCATGGCCGCGACATGGCGACGGATGCCGTGCTCGCGCTCGACCAACACGGGCGTTTCCTCGCGATCGCGGTCTCGAACGTCGTCAATGTTGGCGCGCACCCGGTCGCCTATGTCTCGCTCAACAACGCCCAGCGCATCGTGACGACGCTCTACACGATCCCGGTCGCGCATGTGCGCTCGCGCGCGGTCCTCACCAACACGTCGCCGACCGTCCCCTATCGCGGCGCCGGGCGGCCGGAGATGATGTTCGTCGTCGAGCGGCTGATCGATCTCGCCGCGCGCCGGCTCGGGATCGATCGCGTGGCGCTCCGCCGGCGCAACCTCGTGCCCGAGAGCGCGCTCCCCTATCGCACCGCGCTCGGCCTCACCTATGAGAGCGGCGAGTTCCACCGCAACATGGAGCACGCCGCCCTGCTCGCCGGCTGGGACGGCTTCGCCGATCGCCGCGCCGCCGCGCGCGCTGCGGGCAAGTGCCGCGGCATCGCGATCGCGAACTATGTCGAGACGCCGGTCGGCGCGCCGGTCGAGCGCGCGGAGATCACGGTCGCGGCCGACGGCTCGGTCGAGGTCGTGATCGGGACGCAGTCGACCGGCCAGGGCCACGAGACGAGCTTTGCCCAGGTCGTCGCCGATCGGCTCGGCGTCGCGATCGACGCGGTGAGGCTCGTGACCGGCGACACCGACCGCGTCGCGATCGGCGGCGGCACCCATTCCGACCGCTCGATGCGGCTCGGCGGCACGGTGTTGGCGCGCGCGGCCGACCGCGTGATCGAGAAGGCGCGCGCCATCGCCGCGCACGTCCTCGAGGCGGCGGAGGCCGACATCGCCTTCGCCGACGGCCACTGCCGCGTCCGCGGCACCGACCGCGTGGTCGCGCTCGCCGCGCTCGCCCGCTATGCCCCGACCGGGTCCGTGCCCGACGCGCTCCGCGGGCCGCTCTCGGGCGCCGAGGCGTTCCGCGGCCGCATCCCCGCTTATCCCAATGGCTGCGCCTTCTGCGAGGTCGAGATCGACCCGGAGACGGGCGTCACCGAGATCATCCGCTACGGCGCGGTCGACGATGTCGGGCGCATCATCAACCCGCTCGTCGTCGAGGGCCAGGTGCATGGCGGCATCGCGCAAGGCGCGGGCCAGGCGCTCCTCGAATGCGGCCATTACGACCCGGCGAGCGGCCAGCTTCTCGCCGGCTCGTTCATGGACTACGCGCTGCCCCGCGCCGATCTCCTGCCCGATCCCGTCCTCGTCGCGAACGAGGTGCCGGCGGCCAACAACCCGCTCGGCGTCAAGGGCGGCGGCGAGGCGGGCACGACGCCCTCGCTCGCGGTCGTCGTCAACGCAATCGTCGATGCGCTCGCCGAATACGGCGTCGAGCATATCGAGATGCCGGCGACGCCCGAGCGGGTATGGCGCGCGATCGCGGCCGCGCGCGTCGACTAGCCGGTCGCCGGCACGTCGAAATCGGCCGCCGCCGCCACGCGCTGCCGTCGTCGGGCCCGTAGCCGAACGCGGTCACGGCGAACCGGTCGCGCGCGTGGTCCTCGACGAGGCCGACGGCGAGATGCGCGATCGGGTGGTCGAAGAAATCGTGCGACAGATAGCCGAGCCGGATTCGGCCGTCGGGCAGCTCCGGCGGACGCTCGAAGCGGCCGGTGCCACCGGCCTCGCGCACGACCGCGGCCGCCGCCGCCACGCGCTGCCGTCGTTCGGGCGGCCGGTTCAGCCGGACCGAGAGGATCGGCGATTCGGGCGGCCTGTGCCCGGCCGCGATGGCGGCCTCGACGAGCCGGTCGAGCCGCGCCGCGGCCGCCGCGATCTCGTCCCACGCGCAAGCGTCCTGGAGGAGCGCGGCGAGGGGGCGGCCGCCTCGCCGGCGCCGGGATCGAGCTCGACCGCCGCGCGCGCATGGACGAGCGCGTCTGCGATGGTGCCGGTCTCGGCGAGCGCCATCGCGAGGTTGAGCCGGACTCGCGCGCTCCTCGCATCGACCGCGAGCGCGCGGTGATAGGCGGCGATCGCCTCGGCCTGTCGGCCCGCGCGCGCGAGCGCGATGCCGAGATTGTTGTGCGCCTCGGCGAAGTCGGGCGCGGCCGCGATGACGGCGCGGTAATAATCGATCGCCGCGGCGAGACGGCCGAGATCGCGCGCGACATTGGCGCGGTTGAAGCGCGCGGCGCGGTGGGTGGGATCGCGCCGGATCGCCTCGTCATAGGCCGCGATCGCGTCGACCGGCCGTCCGAGGCCGGCGAGGAGGTTCCCGAGATTGAACGGTGCGGCGGCGAGCGCGCCATCGCATACGGCCGCCGCCCGGAAAGCCTCCGATGCGACCTCGGTCTCGCCCGCCGCGGCGAGCGCGTTGCCGAGACCGAGATGGAGGAGGGCATTCGCCGGCGCGACCGCAACCGCGCGGGCGATCAGCGCGACCGCCGCGTCGGCATCGCCGCGCTGGAGCCGGATCACGCCCGACAGATGGAGCGCATCGGCGTGATCGGGGCGCGCGTCGAGGATGCGGCGATAATGCGCCGCGGCCTCGTCGAGGCGCCCGGCCTGGTGGTGGGCAAGCGCCACCTCGAGCATCGCGCCGATCGTCGCGTCGGTCTCGTCCATGGTCACCATCGTCGTGGAACGCGCTCGCGTTCGCGGCCCGGCACGATATCATGCCGAATGTTGAGACGACGTTCACACCGGTCCGAGGGGAGGCGCCGATGGCCGAGCTCGTGTCGGAGACCCGGACGATCACCGTGCGCGGCGCCTCGGGCGGCAGCGCGACCGTCAGCTATCGCGCCGCCGGCCGCGATCGCGCGCCACCGCTCCTGATGCTGCACGGCATCGGTTCGAACAGCAACGGCTATCGCCAGATCTTCCGCCGGCTCGCCGATTCGTTCCGTCTCGTCGCCTGGGATGCGCCCGGCTACGGCCGGTCGAGCCCGCTCGACGCGGCCGAGCCGACGGCGAACGACTACGCGGCAACGGCCGGCGCGCTCGCCGATGCGCTCGGCCTCGACCGCTTCCACCTGATGGGAAGCTCGTTCGGCGCCATGATCGCCGCGCGCTTCGCCGCCTCGTTCCCCGATCGCGTCACGACGCTCACGCTGTCGGCGCCGACGATCGGCCTCGGCGCGCTCGAGGCGACCCAGCGTCTCGCGCAGCTCCGCGCGCGCGTCGACGACATCCGCGCGCTCGGCCCGATCCGCCTCGCTGAGAAGCGCGCGCCGCTCCTCCTCGCGCCGGGCGCGAGCGCGGAGATCCTCGCCGCGACCAAGGCGCTTCTCGACGTGCTGATCCCGACCGGCTACATCCAGGCCGCGCACGCGCTCGCAGCGACCGACGCCTTGACCTATGCCGCGCAGATCCGCGCGCCGACGCTCATCGTGTGCGGGCGCGAGGATCGCATCACGCCGGCGCCCGCCAACGCCGAGCGCCTCGCCGCGACGATCCCGGGCGCCCGGCTCGTGCTGGTGCCGGGCGTCGGCCACATGGTCAAGCTCGAGGCGCCGGACCGCCTCGTCGCCGAGTTCCGCGCGCATGTCGCGACACAGGGCGCGTGACGGGTGGCACGGGACGGGTGGCACAGGGCGGGTGGCGCATGACGGGTGAGGTCGTCTTCGGCCACGCACGGCTCGCCGATTTCGCGCTCGAGCCGGCGACGCTCCATCTCAACCACGGCTCGTTCGGGGCGACGCCGCTTATCGTCCGTGCCGCACAGGATCGCTGGCGCGCGCGGATGGAGGCGAATACGACACGGTTCTTCTCGGTCGAGATCGGGCCCGCGCTCCGCGCGGCCGCCGAGCGCGCCGCTACTTCGCTCGGCGGCGCCGGCACCGACTGGGTGTTCGTCGACAACGCGACGACCGCGGTGAACGCCGTCCTCGCCGGGCTCGATTTCGCACCGGGCGAGGAGATCGTGACCACCGCCCATGTCTATCCCGCGGTCCGCCGCATCCTCCGCCGCGCCGCGCAGCGCGCCGGCGCGCGCGTGGTCGAGGTCGCGCTGCCCTGCCCGATCCCGGACGAGGAGACGATCGTCGCCGCGGTCGCCGCCGCGCTCGGACCGCGCACGCGTCTCGCGGTGCTCGACCACGTCACCTCGGAGACCGCGACCGTGTTCCCGATCGCGCGCCTCGCCGCGATTTTTCGCGCGGCCGGTGTCCCCGTGCTCGTCGACGGGGCCCATGCGCCGGGCATGCTCGCGCTCGACGCACCCGCGATCGGGGCGGACTGGTACACCGGGAACGCGCACAAATGGCTCTTCGCGCCGAAGGGATGCGCGCTTCTCTGGACCGCGCCGGCGCGCCAGGCGGCGACGCGCCCGCTCGTCGTCTCGCACGGCTATGACGACGGCTACACGGCGGCCTTCGATTGGACCGGCACCCGCGATCCCTCCGCCTGGCTCGCGCTGCCGGCAGCGCTCGACTATGTGGCGGGGCTCGGGGCGGCGGCGATGCGGCAATGGAACCAGGCGCTCGCGCGCGCGGCGGGCGCGATGCTCGCCGACCGGCTCGGCACCGCGATCGCCTGCCCGCCCGCGATGCTGGGCGCGATGGCGAGCGTGCGTCTGCCGGTCGCGGTCGAGGCGAGCGAGGCGAACGCGTGGGCGCTCCGCGGCTGGCTTCGCGCCAGCCACGGGATCGAGGCGCCGGCGGTCGCCGTCGGCGGCGCGCTGTGGATCAGGATTTCGGCGCAGGTCTATACCGAGCGGTCTGATTTCGACCGCCTCGCCGACGCGCTCGCGACCCTCGCCTGAGCGGCGAGGGTCGCCGTCGCGCGCGTCAGATCTTCGAAATCTCGGCCGACGCGCGCGCGTCAGATCTTCGAAATCTCAAACGTCGATTTGTGGAAGAGATCCTGCGCCGTCAGCTTCCGCGACGACAGACCCTGGTTGTAGGAGTAGCGGGTGATCGCCTCGATCTCGTGCGCGCACTCGTGGATGCCGTACTTCCAGTAGTCGGCGCCCATGAAGTCCATGGTCTCGAGCGCCTCGGCCTCGACCCAGGGCAGCGTGACGTTGAGGGCGGCGATCTCGCGCACCTCGCGCATCGCGATCTCCTTCGACTTGACGAAGGCCTTGTAGAGGCTCGACGGCAGCCACGGATACTGGTCGACCAGCGTCTTCCGGATGCCCATCAGGTGCATGATCGGGAAGTACTTGGTCTTCCTCCAATACGCGCGTTCGACCTCGCGGTAGTTGGGGAAAAGGCGCGCGATCGTCGGCGAGCCCTTGAGGAAGGTCGACGGCGCGCGCGCGGTCATCAGCGCATCGAGCTCGCCCTTCTCGAACATCTCGACCAGCGTGCGGTCATTGGCGATCGGCTGCAGGTCGACGCCGTTCTTGAGCACGAGCGGCGTCCGCTCGTCGCGCCCGGCCTCCTCCTGGCCGCCGCTCCGCCAGTGAATGTCGGACGGCTTCACGCCGTACTCGTCCTCCAGCATGCCGCGCATCCAGACCGGCGCGGTCATCTGGTATTCGGGAATGCCGACGAGCCTGCCCTTGAGGTCCTGCGGCATCTTGATGCCGCGGTCGGTGCGGATATAGATGCCGGAATGGCGGAACACGCGGCTGACGAAGGCGGGGATGCAGACATAGGGGCATTCGTTGCGCGCGGTCACGATCATGGTCGAGGAGAACGACAGCTCGGTGACGTCGAACTCCTCGTAGCGGAAGGCGCGGAAGAACACCTCCTCCGGCTCCATCGGCAGGAAGATCACCTCGCACCCCTCGACCTCAACCCGGCCGTCCTTGATGGCCGCGACGCGGTCATAATTGCCGCAGGCGATGGTGATCTTCAGCTTTCGGCTCATCGTCGTCTCCCGGTCGTTCTTGGCGATCGCGCGTGAGGCGCGAAGCGGCCCGACTCGTGCCCGAAATCGGGCGCCGGATCAAGAGCGCGACGGCGGTGCGGCGGGAGGCTGGTCAGGCGCCGGGCTCGGCGGCGGTACCCGCGCCCTCGCCGATCAGCTCGGCGCCTACACCACCGCCAAGGAGTTCGACCCCACGCTCGTCGGCATCGCGCAGGCCGAATCGAAGCGCGCCGGGCTCGCCAGGAAGGCGGCGGTCGAGCTCGCCGACCCGAAGAAGCTCGGGCTCAAGCAGAAATATTTCGATCTCTGCATCATCCGCGAGCGCATCGCGCCGGTCTATGAGAAGCTCGCGATCCTCGGCCAGGTGATCCCGGCGATGAAGGCCCATGCCGGGATCGTGATCTCGGACTATGTCGCCTCGACGGTGGCCGATGCCGGCGCGCTCGAGCGCTGGCTCGCGGTCGAGCGGCACCCGGTCCCGCCGCCGCGGATGAAGGACTACGAGGCCCTCCTCGCCAAGCAGCAGGTGCAGATCCGGACCGTCCAGGACGAGAGCGAGGAGCACATCCGCCGGATCGTCCGCGGCTGGGCCGGCTTCGTGATGGCCTCCGAGCAGTCGTCGATCCCGCGGACCCTCCTCCATGTGCTTCTGTCTGAGGTCGAGCTGTGGGCGCGCCGCGCCGCCGCGATCGAATCGGGGGCCGTCCGCCACATCCGGATCAGCGGCACCATTCCGGGGCGCTGAGCCGGTCCCACGCTTGCGTTGACAGGGCGGTGCCGGGCCGCTAGGTTCCGCCCCTTCGAGGCCGGCCCGGCCCGTATGGCCGGGGAAGGACAGCGTCATGAAGGTCATCAACTCGCTCAAATCCGCCAAGAAGCGGGACCGGTCGTGCCGCGTGGTGCGCCGGCGCGGGCGCGTCTATGTGATCAACAAGCGGAACCCGCGGTTCAAGGCGCGCCAGGGCTGATCGCCCGCCGCCGCTTGCCGCGGTCGCTCGCCGCCCCTTTCCCGACCGCTGACTTAGCACCATAATTTCTCCGGCCTGTTTCCCATCGCGAGGCGCATGCCATGCGGATGCCGGAGCCCGATGCCGCGATCCTCGCCCGCCGCGCGGCGATCGTCGCGGACTTGCGCGCGCTGTTGCCGTCGGACTGCGTGATCGACGCCGAGGAGGCGCGCCGCGCCTATGAGTGCGACGGTCTCACCGCCTATCGCCAATTGCCGATGGTGGTCGTCCTGCCGCGCTCGACCGGCGAGGTCGCGGCGGTGCTCCGCTATTGCCACGGCGCCGGGATCAAGGTCGTGCCGCGCGGCGCCGGTACCTCGCTCTCGGGTGGCGCGCTGCCGCTCGCCGACGGCGTGCTCCTCGGGCTCGGCAAGCTCAACCGCATCCGCGAGATCGACTTCGACAACCGCTGTGTCGTCGCCGAGCCCGGCGTCACCAACCTCGCCATCACCCAGGCGGTCGAGCACGCCGGGTTCTACTACGCGCCCGATCCGTCGAGCCAGATCGCCTGCACCATCGGCGGCAACATCGCCGAGAACTCGGGCGGTGTGCACTGCCTCAAATACGGGCTCACCACCAACAACGTGCTCGGCGTCGAGCTGGTGCTGATCGACGGCACCGTTCTGCGGCTCGGCGGCAAGGCGCTCGACGCGCCGGGCTATGATCTCCTCGGCGTCGTGACCGGCTCGGAGGGCCTCCTCGGCGTCGTCACCGAGGTGACGGTGCGCATTCTCCCGAAGCCCGCCTCGGCGCGCGCGCTCCTGGTCGGATTCGCCTCGAGCGAGGCGGCGGGCGGCGCGGTCGCGGCGATCATCGCGGCCGGCATCATCCCGGGCGGCATGGAGATGATGGACCGTCCCGCCATCCACGCGGCCGAGGCCTTCGTCAAGGTCGGCTATCCGCTCGATGTCGAGGCGCTCCTCATCGTCGAGCTCGACGGCCCGCTGGTCGAGGTCGACGAGCTCGTCGGCCGGGTCGAGGCGATCGCGCGCGCATCCGGCGCGGTCTCGATCCGCGCCAGCGCCGACGAGGCGGAACGGCTCTCGTTCTGGGCCGGGCGCAAGGCGGCGTTTCCCGCGGTCGGGCGCATCTCGCCCGATTATTTCTGCATGGACGGCACGATCCCGCGCCACCGGCTGCCGCATGTCCTCGCGCGGATGGCGGAGATGTCGGGCCGCTACGGCCTCGCGGTCGCCAACGTGTTCCACGCCGGCGACGGCAATCTCCATCCGCTCGTCCTCTACGACGCGAACAAGCCGGGCGAGCTCGAGGCGGCGGAGGCGTTCGGCGCCGAGATCCTGCGGCTCTGCGTCGAGGTCGGCGGCGTGCTGACGGGCGAGCATGGCGTCGGCGTCGAGAAGCGCGACCTGATGGAGACGATGTTCGACGCGACCGATCTCGCCCATCAGGAGCGCGTCAAGTGCGCGTTCGATCCGCCGCTGCTCCTCAATCCCGGCAAGGTGTTCCCGACGCTCCATCGCTGCGCCGAGCTCGGGCGGGTCCATGTCCACGGCGGCGCGCTCCGCCATCCCGAGCTGCCGCGGTTCTGATGACCGAGGTGCTGCGCCCGCGCGACGAGGCCGATCTCCGTGCCGCGATCGGCGATGCGCTCGCCGGGGGAACGCCGGTCGAGGTCGCGGGCGCCGGCAGCCGCCGCGCGCTCGGCGGGTCGGTGCAGGCGGCGCGCCGGGTCTCGGTCGCGGCGCTCGCGGGCATCACGCTCTACGAGCCGCCCGAGCTCGTGCTCCAGGCACGCGCCGGGACGCCGCTCGCCGAGATCGAGGCGGCGCTCGGCGCCGAACACCAGATGCTCGCGTTCGAGCCCGCCGATTTCGGCCTCCTTCTCGGGCACGCGACGGATGCGGCGACGCTCGGCGGTACGGTCGCGGTCGATCTTGCGGGTCCCCGCCGCATCAAGGCGGGGGCGGCGCGCGACCACGTGCTCGGCGCGCGCGCGGTGAGCGGACGCGCCGAGGTCTTCAAGACCGGCGGTCGCGTCGTCAAGAACGTCACGGGCTACGATCTCTGCAAGCTCCTCGCCGGCTCGTGGGGCACGCTCGCGGTGATGAGCGAGATCACCGTCAAGGTGCTGCCAGCGCCGGAGATGGTGCGCACCGTTCTCGCCTATGGGCTGGCGGACAAGGCCGCCTGCGCGCTGCTCCGCGCCGCGCTCGCGAGCCCGCACGAGCCGAGCGCGGCGGCGCATCTGCCGGACGCGATCGCGGCGGCCTCGGCCGTCGCGCGGGTCTCGGGCGCGGGGCGCTCGGTGACCGCGGTTCGGATCGAGGGTTTCGCCGCCTCGGTCGCGGCGCGGACGACCACGCTCCGCGATCTCTTCGCCGCGCACGCGGCGATCGAGGAGCTGCACGGGCACAACTCGGCCGCCTTCTGGCGCGAGGTGCGCGACGCGGCGTACTTCGCGGCGGCGACGGCGCGCGGTGGCCGCGCCGTTTGGCGGCTCTCCGTGCCGCCCGCCGCCGGCCCCGATCTCGTCGCGGCGATCGCGGCCGAGACGTCGGCCGAGGCCTATTACGACTGGGGCGGCGGTCTCATCTGGCTCGCCGTCGACACGGCCGCGGACGCACGGGCCGCGACGATCCGGCCTGCGGTGCGCGCGGCCGGCGGGCACGCGATGCTGGTGCGCGCGCCGGCGCCGCTCCGCGCCGCGATCGAGGTCTTCGAGCCCGAGGTGCCGGAGCTCGCGGCCCTCTCGATGCGGATCAAGGATGCGTTCGATCCGATGCGTATCCTCAACCCCGGACGGCAGCGGCGGGAGCGCTGAGCCATGCAGACGCGCTTCAGCGACGCCCAGCGCGCCGATCCCGATATCCGCGAGGCGGAGGGGATACTCCGGAGCTGCGTCCATTGCGGCTTCTGCACCGCGACGTGTCCGACCTATGTCCTCCTCGGCGACGAGCTCGACAGCCCGCGCGGGCGCATCTATTTGATCAAAGAGATGCTCGAAGGTGACCGTCCCGCGACGGCGACGGTGGTGAAGCATATCGACCGCTGCCTCTCCTGTCTCGGCTGTGTCACGACCTGCCCGTCGGGGGTCGATTACATGCACCTCATCGACCACGCGCGGGCCCATATCGAGAAGACCTATCGCCGCCCGCTCGCCGATCGCCTGATGCGGACAGCGCTCGCGCGCGTCCTGCCGCGCGCCGGCTTGTTCCGTGCCGGTCTCGCGGCGGCCGGGATCGGACGCCGCGTCGCCCCGGCGCTGCCGGCGCGGCTCCTCGCCATGCTTGCGCTGCTGCCGGTGACGCGGCGATCGGCGACCCGGCCCGTCGCGGCCGGCGTCTATCCGGCGTCGGGTCCGCGTCGGATGCGGGTCGCGCTGCTCGCGGGCTGCGTCCAGAACGCGCTCGTGCCCGACATCAACGCGGCAACCGTGCGTTTCCTGACCCGCCACGGTTGCGAGGTCGTGATCGCGCGGGGTGCCGGCTGTTGCGGCGCGATCGCGCATCATCTCGGTCGGCCGGAGGAGGCTCGCGGCAGGGCGGCGGCCAATATCGCGGCGTGGCGCGCGGTCGAGCGCGACGGGCCGCTCGATGCCGTCATCGTCAACGCCTCGGGCTGCGGTACGATGGTGAAGGACTACGGCCATCTCCTCGCCCGCGATGCGCGGTGGTCGGACGCGGCGGCGCGGATCGCCGGCATGACCCGCGACGTCTCGGAGATCGCGCACGCGCTCGCACCGACGGCGACGCGCGCGGTCGCGATGACGGTCGCCTATCACAGCGCATGCTCGCTCCGGAACGGCCAGAAGATCACCGATCTCCCGAAGCGGCTGCTCGCCGGTCTCGGCTTCACCGTCGCGACACCGCGCGAGGATCATCTCTGCTGCGGCTCGGCCGGCACCTATAATATCCTGCAGCCCGAGATCGCCACGGCGCTCCGCGATCGCAAGGTCGCGCATGTCGAGGCGACCGGATCGTCCGTGATCGCGACCGGCAATATCGGCTGCATGATGCAGATCGGAAGCGCGACGCGGCTGCCGGTCGTGCACACGGTCGCGCTCCTCGACTGGGCGACCGGCGGGCCGGCGCCGTCCGCGCTCGCCGATCGCGACGGAAGGGGCGCATGAAGCATTTCTTCGCCTGGCTCGCGACCGCGGCGACGCTCACCTTCACCCTGCCGGCGATGCCGTCGCAGACCGATCCGGGGCTCGATCGGCTGTTCGATGCGCTCCGCCAGGCGTCCGACGAGTCCGACGCCCAGGCGATCGAACAGGCGATCTGGCGACGCTGGATCGTCTCGGGTAATGTCTTCGTCGATCAGTTCGTCGCGCTCGGGCTCGAGGCGATGGCGGCGAATGCGTTCGGGGACGCGCTCAAGGTGTTCGACGAGGTGGTGAAGATGGCGCCCGATTTCGCCGAGGGGTGGAACCGGCGCGCGACCGTCCACTATCTCCTCGGCAACTATGACGCATCGGCCGCCGACATCGCCGAGACGCTGGCGCGCGAACCGCGCCATTTCGGCGCGCTGTCCGGGCTCGGCCTCGTCGAGCTCGGACGCGGTCGCGAGGCCGAGGCGCTCGCCGCCTTCGAGCGCGCGCTCGCCGTCCACCCGCATCTGCCAGGCGCGAAGGCGCGCATCCAGCTTCTCCGCGAGAAGCTCCGCGGCCGCGGCATCTGAGGACGGCTCAACCGCCGACCCAGGCGATCCGGAGGATGTTGGTCGCGCCGGGTGTCCCGAACGGCACGCCCGCGGTGATCACGAGGCGCTGGCCGTTGCCCGCGAACTCCTCGCGCTTGGCGACCAGGCACGCCTTGTCGACCATGTCGGCAAAGTCCTGCACGTCCTGGGCGAGGACGCAGTGGACGCCCCAGGCGACCGCGAGCTTGCGCGCGGTGGCGAGGCTCTCGGTGAGACAGAGTATCGGTACGTCGGGGCGCTCGCGCGCGGCGCGGAGCGAGGTCGAGCCCGAGGTCGTGAAGGTGACGATCGCGGCGGCGCGGATGGTCTGCGCGACCTGGCGCGCCGCGGCGGTGATCGCGTCGGGCGCGGTCGCCTCGGGGTTCGGGTGGTCGGCGTCGCGGATGGTGCGGTAGGCGGGATCGCGTTCGACGCGCGTCACGATGCGGTTCATCATCTCGACCGCCTCGCGCGGATACTTGCCGGCCGCGGTCTCGGCCGAGAGCATGACCGCATCGGCGCCGTCATAGACCGCGGTCGCGACGTCGGAGGCCTCGGCGCGCGTCGGCATCGGCGACTGGATCATCGATTCAAGCATCTGCGTCGCGACGATCACCGGCTTCCCGGCGATGCGACAGTGGCGGATGATCTCCTTCTGCAGGCTCGGCACGTCCTCGGCGGGGAGCTCGACGCCGAGATCGCCGCGCGCGACCATGATCGCGTCGGAGAACTGGATGATCTCGTCGAGGCGATCGATCGCGGCCGGCTTCTCGAGCTTCGACAGCACCGAGGCGCGTCCCGCGATCAGCCGGCGCGCCTCGGCGACGTCCTCGGGGCGCTGCACGAAGGAGAGCCCGACCCAGTCGACGCCGTGGTCGAGCCCGAAGCGGAGGTCGTCGCGATCCTTCTGTCCGATCGGCGAGATCGGCAGCACGACGTTGGGCAGATTGACGCCCTTGTGGTTGGACAGCCGGCCGCCGACGACGACCGTGGTCTCGGCGAACTCGGCGCCGCAGCTGGTGACGCGAAGCCGGATCTTGCCGTCGTCCAAGAGGACGTTGGTGCCCTCGGCGAGGGCGGCGAAGATCTCGGGATGGGGGAGCGGCGCCCGCGTCGCATCGCCGTCCGCACCGTCGAGATCGAGGCGAAAGCGTCCGCCGGTCGCGAGATCGGTGCCGCCGCCCGCGATGTCGCCGATGCGCAGCTTCGGACCCTGGAGATCCATCAGGATCGCGATCGGACGCCCGAGCTCCTTCTCGATCGCGCGGATGTGCTGGATGCGCCGCGCGTGGTCGTCGTGCGCGCCGTGGCTGAAGTTGAGACGGAACACGTCCGCGCCGGCGAGGAACAGCGCGCGGATCATGTCCGGGCTGCCGCTCGCGGGTCCGAGCGTCGCGACGATCTTGGCGCTTCTGTGCCGACGCATCGCACACCTTCTTGTTGATCGGGTTGTTGATCGGGCTCTGGCCGGGCCACGCGAATCGGTCCCCGGCCGAGCGGCGATTATGGCGGCGTCAGGTTACCAGAATCGCACGGAAATCGTTGACGTTGGTCCGCGTCGGGCCGGTCGTCACCGCATCGCCGAGGGTGGCGAAGAACCGCCCGCTGTCGTGTGCGGCGAGCATCGCTTGGCCGTCGAGCCCGGCCGCGCGCGCCGCCGCGAGCGTCGCCGGTCCGATCACGGCGCCGGCGGCCGGGCCGGTGCCGTCGATGCCGTCGGTGTCGGCGGCGATCGCATGGATGCCCGGGCTGCCATCGAGCGCGACCGCGAGGGCGAGGAGATACTCGCTGTTCCGCCCGCCGCTACCCTGGCCGGGGTCGAGCGTGACCGTCGTCTCGCCGCCCGAGAGCAGCACCGTTCCCGGTCGCGCCGCCGCGGCGCGCGCGGCATGGATGCGGCCGAGTTCCCGCGCCTCGCCCTCGAGCGCATCGCCCAGGATCTCGGGCACGAGGCCGGCTTGGGTTACGACCGCGGCGGCGGCGGCGAGCGAATCGCGGGCGCAGGCGACGATCCGCGCCGCCGCGCGCGCGAGGCGTGGATCATCGGGCTTCGGGCTCTCCGCCGCTGCGGTCGCGAGGTGGCGCGCGACCGCCGGCGGCAGCGCGATGCGAAACGCCTCGAGCACCGCGCGCGCCTCGGCCGTGGTCGTCGGATCGGCGGCGGTCGGTCCGGAGGCGATCGTCGCCGGGTCGTCGCCCGGGACGTCGGAGACGACGAGCGTCACGGTCGGTGCCGGATAGGCCGCGGCGGCGAGCCGCCCGCCCTTGATGGCCGAGAGGTGCTTCCGCACCGTGTTGATCGCGGCGATCGGCGCACCGCATGCGAGGAGCGCGCGGGTCACCGCCTGCTTGTCCTCGAGCGCGAGCCCGGATGCGGGCTCGACCAGGAGCGCAGAGCCGCCGCCCGAGAGGAGACAGAGAACGAGGTCGTCGGCAGAAAGACCCGCGACGAGACCGAGAATGCGCCGCGCCGCGTCGCGGCCGGCCGCATCGGGCATCGGGTGCCCGGCCTCGACCAGCGCGATGCAGGCGAGCGGCAGGCCGTGGCCGTAGCGGGTGACGACGAGGCCCGAGAGCGGCCCGGGCCAGTGCGCCTCGACCGCGGCGGCCATCGCGGCGGCGGCCTTGCCGGCGCCGACG
>Ga0194132_10006083_pt1 | contig 18982 bp, 12 predicted proteins | sample TA2KigOf80mmetaG_FD_148612 | JGI IMG/M metagenome (GOLD analysis project Ga0194132, IMG submission 148612) | Freshwater microbial communities from Lake Tanganyika, Tanzania - TA2015054 Kigoma Offshore 80m | ecosystem: Environmental > Aquatic > Freshwater > Lake | place: Tanzania: Lake...
CCCCAACGTCGAACGGCTGCTTCTGGCCCATGGCAGCTTGTGCCAGGATCAGCACCGGTGCGGCGAGTACACGCATAGTACTGATTTTAGCGCCGCCGGTCCGTCTGGCGGGATAGGATAGAGATAACGAAGATGCGCAACGACGCGAGGCTGCTGGTGACACTCTCGAGTCTGCCGGTTTCGCCCTCGGAGCCCTGCTCCTACCTCGAGGACCGGCTGGCGCGGTACCAGGCGTTCTTGTGGGATCCGGAACAGGGACGGCTCCCGGGTTCGGCCTACCAGGATCTCATGGACAACCGGTTCCGGCGTTCGGGCCGGGTGTTTTACAGACCGGTGTGCAGTGGATGCGGAAGCTGCATTCCAATCCGCATTGATGTGGAGAGCTTCGCGCCGTCCAAAAGCCAGAGGCGGGTGTTGCGGCGGAACCAGGATGTCCGGGTGAGGTGGGCGACGCCCGAGATTACAGATGCGAAGCGGGCGCTTTACCGCCGGTACATGGAGGGCAGGCACGGCGGGAGCGACTCAGATCCCGATACGCTGGACCGGTTCCTGTACGATTCGCCGACGGACACCATCGAGGCCACCTATTGGCTCAACGGAGATCTGATCGCGGCGGGGATCTGTGACGTGACGCCGCAATCGCTGAGTACCGTCTACTTCTACTTCGAGCCGGGAACGGCGCGGCGCAGCCTGGGGACTTTTTCCGCTCTGGTCGAGATCGAGGCTGCCCGGAAGATGGGCCTGGCCTGTTACTACCTGGGATATTGGGTGCCGGGATGCCGGAAGATGGAGTACAAGGCCGCGCTGGGACCGCATCAACTCCTGAGCGGGAGCGGTTGGGCGCCGGCGGGCGGCTCAGGAAGCGGACAGGCGCCGGGCGGTCCACTTCGCTGAACCGTCCTCCCACCCGAGTGCGACCATGCCCTCCATGCGATCCTTTGTGGCGGATCCGGTAAAGATGTAGTTGAACGCCATGCCCTCGTGGCGGCCGCGGGAGCGGATCTCCACTTGATCACCGCTCACCGTGCCTGTGATGGATCCCTCGGGCACCACCGGACTCCGGTAGACGCCCGCGAGCTGGCTTGCGTTCTGGCCGACGTACATGCGCCAGATGGTCTTCGAAGCGGCAAACTGAATCTCGATCTCCCAGTGCCCGCCAAGGTTGTGGACGGGAGGCAGCGGTTCCGGCTGCGGCCTTGGCGCCGGAGCGCGGCGGAACTCCTCGACCAGACGGTCCGCTACAAGCTTGTACTCGCCGGGGTACATGGCGGCCGTCCGCAGCGGGAATCCATGCCCCTCGCCCTCGGCGTGCGTCATGATGCGCGGCTTGCCGTCAAGCAGACGCCGGCCGAGCTCGGCGTTGTTGAGCCCGATCCGCGCTGGATCCCAGTCGATTTGCAGGACTGGATAGTAGCTCTTGACGGCGGAGGGCACGAGGCGGGCTGTCACTCCGGGCACCTGGTCGAGCTTGCTTTTGATGTGGGTGAACCACTGGATCCACTCGCGGTCTTCCGCGTCGCGGCTTCGCGTCGAGAACAAGGACTCAACCGCTACGGCGATTCCGATGATCTCCTCTTTACTGACCTTGACGGAGCGGCCGAAGGTGATGTGGGGAGAACTGACCTGCCACGCTGCACGGATCAGATCCTTACGGCCAAGCAGGATCCCCGACGTCTGCGGCCCGCACAGGATCTTGCCGCCACTGTAGGCGGCCAGGTCCACGCCTGCGGCGAGATACGGATTGGGCTTCAACGGCAAGTCGGCAGCAGCGTCGATGAGCACGGGAACGCCGCGCCGGTGGCAGGCGACCGCGAACTGCTGGAGTGTGAACTTGCCGCCGGCGAGGATGTTGGCTTGGGCGTGCGCGAGGGCGGTGCGTGGTCCGAGGGCGTTCTCCAGATCCTGGAGGGTTTCAACCTCGATCATCCGGACTCCAACGGCGCGCACGGCGTGATCGTAGTAGCTGCGCGACCACGCGGGCACGACGCATTCGTTTTTCATCCCTGACGTATCGGGCAGCTTTTGCATCTTCTCCGGATCTCCGCCCGCCACACAAGCCGCCGCGCCACAGGTGACCGCGCCGGCTGCCCCGGAGCTCACCATCGCTGCTTCGCCGCCGAGGAGGGAAGCGATCCGGGGTCCGACGCGGTCCATCAGTTCGTCGATATTGACGTGGTAGTGGCTCGCCTGCTCAACCGCGGCGATCACTTCCGGGAGCTGGCGCGATCCGCCGTTGATCGTGTAGGTGGAGGTGCAGTTGATAAATGGCTCCACTCCGAACCGTTGATAGATCGATGGACCACCGCCGCGATGTGGCTGCGCCGCGCTGGCGGCGGGGGCGAAGAGCGCGGACAGCCGGCCAAGCAGTCCGGCGCGGAATAGAGAACGGCGAAGCATAAGCGCACCTCCTGATGGTTGACAGTGTACAATACGGCGAGCCCGCATGCCCCGCATCCTGATCAACGAGTGCAAACAGGAGATCTCCTCCTTCAACCCGGTGACCGCCACCTACGATGACTTCCTCGTGAATCGCGGAGAAGAACTGCTCAGCTACCATCGCAATGTCCGGTCGGAAGTGGGCGGCGCTCTGGACGTGTTCGCGGCCCGGCCGGACCACAAGCTTGTTGGCGGATATGCCGCCCGCGGGATCACGTCGACGGGCACGGTGTCGGCCGCGGCGTTCCAAAGGATCGCGGATGAGTTTCTTGGCGCAGTCCGCGGCGCGGGCCCGATTGACGGTATCTACTTTTCCTTGCACGGCGCGCTCGCTTCCGAAGACGTGGACGATTGCGAGGGCTACCTGCTGGAGAAGACGCGGGAGATCGTGGGTGAAGCGATGCCGGTGGCCGTGTCGCTCGACTTGCATGGAATCCTGACGGACCGGATGCTGCGCCACTCCGACGTGCTCACCGTATTCCACACCAATCCGCACACCGATTTCTACGAAACCGGGCAGCGTGCGGCGCGGCTGCTGATCCGGCTGCTCGATGGTGGCATCCGCCCAGTGAAGGTCCGCGTTCCGATTCCCGCGCTGGTGCGCGGTCAGGAATGCATCACCGGCACCGGGCTGTTTGGACGCTGGGTGCGCGAGGCGGTTGCGTTTGAACAGCGGGCTGGTGGATTGGCGGGCGGATTCTTTATCGGGAATCCTTTCACCGACGTCCCGGACTTGGCGTCGAACGTCTACCTAATGGCAGATGGGGATGAGTCCGCAGCCTGTGCGCTGGGATGCCGCATGGCGCGCGAATTCTGGGAGCAGCGGGCCGTGATGCAACAGCCGCTGATCAGTATCGGGGAAGCCGTGCGGATCGCGTCGGGCGCCAAGGGCCGTGTGGTGCTCGTGGATGCCGCCGATGCCACCAGTTCGGGCGCCTCCGGTGATTCCAACGCGATCCTCGCTGAATTGATCCGTCAGGGCTGTACACGGACGGCGCTGGTGCCGGTCGTGGATGAGCCGGCCGTTCGCGCCTGCATGGCGGCAGGAGTGGCGGGCGAGGTTACGGTGGATATGGGCGGGTCACTCGATCCGCGGTTTACGCCGGTTCGGGTGCACGGGCGGGTGCGGGTGCTGTCGGATGGCCACATGCGGAGCGAGTCGCACGGGGAAGCCTGGTATGCGGGGCCGTCGGCGGCACTGGAGGCGGGACCGTTCACGCTGGTCCTGATGTCGCGGCCAGTGAGCCTGTATGACCGGACTCCGTTCCTGGTGAATGGGCAGGATCCCGCATCGTTCGACATGACGGTGGTCAAGAGCCCGCTGTGCCAGCCGCGATTCTTCAACGACGGCGCCGAGCACGTGCTGAACATCGACGCCCCCGGGGCGACGAGCGCGAACGTGAAGGGGCTGGGCCACACCGTGGCGCGCAGGCCGTTGTATCCGATCGACGACGGGTTCGAGTACACGCCCGAGCCGCGCGTGTTCCGGCGAAACTAGCCGATGCCTCTCCTTGTCTATCTATGGATCGCGTTCGCGATCAACTACGTGGACCGGCAGATGGTCTACAGCATGTATCCCGCGCTCAAGGCGGACCTCGGCTTCGCGGGTGCCAAGCTGGGGCTGATCGCGGGCGTTTTCATGTGGGTCTACACGCTGTCGATGCCTGTGGCCGGACGGCTGGCCGACATCGCACGGCGCGATGTGATGCTGGTGTCGAGCCTGGTGTTGTGGAGTGTGGCCACGTTCGGGTGCGGAATGGCGGGCTCGGAAAGCATGTTCCTGTTCTGGCGTGGAGTGATGGGGGTGACCGAGGCGCTCTACTATCCCGCGGCGCTGGCTGTGCTTGCCGGACATTACGCCGAGGGGGCGCGGTCGCGCGCGCTGGGATTCCACCAATCGGCGATGTATGCCGGTGTCCTGATCGGGGGCTGGTATGGCGGCTGGGCGGCGGACAACCTGGGGTGGCGGCAGGGATTCCGGATCGCGGGCGGGATCGGGATTGCCTACAGCGTGGTGCTGTGGTGGGGACTGCGCGGGACCACAGCGCCGGTGGGCGAGGGGGGTGCGCGGCCTTCCGGTTCGGTGGTGGCACTGTTCCGGTCTGTGCCGTTTTCCGCCCTTTCGGCTGCGTTTGCCGCGTTCTGCGCGGTTCAGTGGGTGCTGCTCGCGTGGTATCCGCTGTTCTTGCAGGAGACGTTCCGGTTGTCGATGACCGATAGCGGGTGGAACGCGACACTTTTCGTGCAGGTGTGCCAGGTGACCGGGATTCTCGGCGGCGGCTGGCTTGCCGACCGGCTGCGGCGGCGATGGCCTCCCGCGAGGTTGTGGGCCGCGGCGGCGGGTGTTTTCCTGAGCGCGCCGTTTGCTTATTGGACGTTCGCGTCCACCACGTTGAACGAGGCCCGGCTATTTTCCGCCGGTTTTGGACTGTTTTCCGGCTTATTGGCGGGCAACGCCTTCGCCGCCGCCTACGATATCACCGGAGCGGAGAACCGGGGACTGGCCGGAGGCGTGCTCAACATGACAGGCGGCCTGTCGAGTGCGGTGACCGTGTACCTGGCCGGGGCGCTGAAAGACACGCTCGGGTTTGCGGGAGTGACCGGATGGCTGATGCCGTTGTCGCTGGGCTCGGCAGTACTGCTGGCGGTGATCGCGGCCCGCGCTCTTGGCCTACAGCAGATCCAGCATCCGGTCAATCTCCCCATGGGTGATGTAGAAGTGCGGTGACGTCCGCACCCACCCCTGCCGCGGCGCGGTGATGATCCCGGCGTCCCGCAACCGTTTGACCACTTCCCGGCTGTCAGTCTCCGGATGCCGGATGCTCACGATCCCCGACGCGCTCGGACCGCGTTTGCCGAGGACCTCATAACCCTTGCTCTGCGCCCCCTCCACCAGGTGGCGAGTCAATCCGAGCACCGATTCGGCCACCTGGCCGATGCCTGCCTCGTTCAGATACCGGATCGATGCCAGGAGGCCGAAAATCCCGATCGTGTTGAGTGTTCCGCACTCGTACCGCCCGGCGTCCGGCCGCAGCGTCATGTCGCGCGAGGCATAGTCGGCGTAGCTTGCCGCGTTGGTCCAGCCGAACTCGACCGGCTCGATCTCCTCCAGCCGCCCGCGCCGGACATAGAGCACGCCGCAACCTTCGGGTCCGAGGAGCCACTTGTGGCCGTCGGCGGAAAGCGCGTCGATCCGGCTCCGCTCGACGTCCAGAGGAAACGCACCGAGCCCCTGGATCGCGTCGACGAAAAAGAAAACGCCGTGCCTGTGGCAGATCTCGCCGATCACGTCGAGATCCACCCGGTGCCCGGACAGATAGTTGACGAAGCTCACCGCCAGCAGCCGTGCGCCGCGTGCCGCAGCCTCAATCCGCTCGGGCGGATCCTCGATCGACAGCCACTCGATCCGGACTCCGCGCGGCTCGAGCCGCTGCCATGGATAGTAGTTGGCGGGGAACTCCTCGCGGAAGCAGACCAGCTTGTCGCCTGCGCGCCAGTCGATTCCGAGGGCGACCGTGGCAATTCCCTCCGACGTATTCTTCACGATCGCGATCTCGTCGCGTTGTGCGCCAATCATGCGCGCGGTCTGAACCCTTAGCTGCTCGTACGCATCCAACCATTTGCCGTAGTGGAACGAGCCGAATTCGCACGCGTCGGCGGCGAGCCAGGACATGGCGTCGGCCGCGGGCTTGGCGAGCGGCGCAACCGCCGCGTGATTCAGATAGATAAGGCGCGAGGTGACGGGGAATTGTGAACGGTGCGCCTCGCCGAACGGATTTCTGTAACCCACCCTCTTGAGCATACGTTAATCGTGGTAGGGTAAGGTATATCGGATTCGAGGAGAAGCGCAATGAGAATCCTCCAAAGAATGTTGACGGCGGCCGCCGTCGTGATCCTGGCCACCGGCGTGACCCTGGCCAAAGACAAGAAAAAAGATCCCGAGGCCATTGGTGACCGCGATGTCGGCAAGGGTCTGAACATCTACTCGCTGGAAAAGGAGATCGCGATGGGCAAGGCCTACGCGGACGACATCCAGCGGCAAGCCAAGATCGTCGACGACCCGGTAGTGGCCGAGTACGTCAACCGCGTTGGACAGAACCTGGTCCGCAATTCCGACGTGAAGGTGCCGGTCACGATCAAGGTGATCGACAGCGAGGAAGTCAACGCGTTCGCGCTCCCCGGCGGGTTCTTCTTCGTGAACTCGGGGCTGGTGCTTCGCGCTGAATCCGAGAGCGAGCTGGCGGGTGTGATGGCGCACGAGATCGCGCACATCGCCGCGCGGCACGGCACCCGGCAGGCGTCGCGCGCCACCATCGCCAATCTCGCCACCATCCCGCTGATCTTCATGGGCGGCTGGACGGGCTATGGGATCCGGCAGGGTGCGAGCGTCCTGGTTCCGCTGGGATTCCTGAAGTTCTCGCGTGGATTCGAAAACGAAGCCGACTTGCTGGGTCTGCAGTACCTCTACAAGGCGGGCTACGATCCCACCGCGTTCGTCGATTTCTTCGAAAAGCTCCAGGCTGACGAGAAGCGCAAGCCGGGCACGATGGGCAAACTGTTCTCCTCCCATCCGCCCACCGACGACCGGATCACGAACTCGCAAAAGAACATCCAGGAGATCCTGAAGCAGAAGCCCGAGTACGTGGTGACCACGTCTGAGTTCCACGACGTGAAGGGCCGCCTGATGTCGGTGCTCAACCGCCGGAAGCCCGCCGAGCAGGATCCGAACCGTCCGAAGCTGCGCAAGCAGGGCTCGGGCCGTATCGATTCCGACGGCAACGAGAAACCGAAGGCTGAGGACGAGGACGAGCGTCCGACCCTCAAGCGCCGGAACTAAAACACTCCTCGAGTTCGATCAAGTAGGCTAGAGGAGGGATGCTCGCCGCGTTCCTCCTGGCCTCTTTGCCTTCTTATACCGTGTATCGTGCCGCCGAGCCGCCGAAGCTCGATGGAAAGCTCGACGAGCCAGCCTGGTTCGTGGCTCCCGCGCTAAAGCTCCGCGAGTTCCCGTGGTTCCAGTCCGGCCGGAAGGAAGAGACGGTCGTGAAGCTCCTGTGGGACGACACGAACCTCTACATCGCGCTCATCGCCGAGGACGCGCACATCACCGCGCGGCACACGGAGCGTGACGGCAAGATTCCGGAAGATGACTGCTTCGAAATCATGGTTGCACCGGATGCCGCCAAACCCGATGTCTACTACAACCTCGAATGGAACGTCATCGGCGGACTGGTGGACAACTTCCGTCCCAATGGTCCCAAGCAGCCCCGCGCACCGAAATGGGATGCCGAAGGGGTGCGGATCGTGGGCAGCTACTCCGGGACGCTCAACCAGGATCAGGACCGTGACCGGCATTGGACCGTCGAAGTCGCGATCCCTTTGCGCAACTTCGGCGCTACACCCAAGCCCGGCAGCCACTGGAACGCGAACTTCAACCGCCATGGCGGAGCCGTGAATCCGCAGTACAGCCAGTGGTCGGCTGGTGACACTCCCAAGCCGAGCTTCCACACCCCCCACCGGTTCGGCAAGCTGGTCTTCTCCGCGGACCGGAGGCCGTTTTGAGACTCCTCGCCGGGCTTGCCGCCGCGGCGCTTGCCTGGCCTCAAGGGTATCCTCCGGGCGAGGCTGTTGCGCGCATGAAAGTGGCCGAAGGATTCCGCGTTCAGCTTGTGGCGTCTGAGCCCGAAATCCGGCAACCGGTTCTCGTCAAGTTCGATGAACGTGGACGTCTCTGGGCCATCCAATACCTCCAGTATCCAAATCCCGCGGGACTCAAGCGGGTCAAGGTAGACCGCTATTCGCGCACCACCTACGACCGGATCCCAGAACCGCCGCCCCGCGGTCCCAAAGGCGCCGACCGCATCACCATCCTGGACGGCTTCGACCAAACCGGCCGCGCCCGCCGCGTCCGTGATTTCGTCACCGGCCTCAATCTGGCCACCGGACTCGCCCTCGGCCACGGCGGCGTGTTCGTGATGCAGGTTCCCTATCTGCTCTTCTATCCGGACCGCAACCGCGACGATGTGCCCGACTCAGACCCTGAAGTGCTGCTCGAAGGCTTCGGAATGGAGGACTCGCAATCGCTCGCCAACCACTTGACCTGGGGACCTGACGGCTGGCTCTACGGACTCAACGGGTCGACCACCACCTGCCGGGTGCGCGGGGTCGAGTTCCAGCAGGGCGTGTGGCGCTACCACCCAGTCACGCGCCAGTTCGAGCTGTTCGCGGAGGGCGGCGGCAACATCTATGGACTCGCCTTCGACGCCGCCGGCCGGCTGTTCTACAGCTCGAACGGAGCGGCGTTGTTCTGGCACGCGGTCCAGGGCGGCTACTATCAGAAGTCGTTTGGCAAGCATGGTCCGCTCCACAATCCCCATGCCTACGGATACTTTCCGCACGTCAAGCATGACGGCGTTCCTGGCGGACACATCGTCTTGGGCGGGCTGATCTATTCAGGCGAGTCCTTTCCGGAGCGCTACCGGGAATCGTTTATCGGTGGGAATTTTCTGGGCCGCTCGACGGCCTGGTGGAACGTCGCGGCGCGCGGATCGACGGTGGAGGCCAAGCTCGGCGGGCTCCTGTTTGACGCCAACGATTCCTGGTTCTGCCCCACCGATCTCGCGCAGGCGCCGGATGGATCCATCTATGTGTGCGATTTTCACGACGCGCGCACCGCGCACCCGGATCCCGACGCCGAGTGGGATCTCCGCAATGGCCGCATCTACCGCGTCGAGGCTCTCGGAACGCGCCCGGAGGCTGCATTCGACCTGGGGGCGATGTCCAGCGCGGATCTGGTCCCGTTGCTGAAGCGCCGCAACCGCTGGTACTCCGAACAGGCGCGCTTGATTCTTGCCGCGCGCCAGGATCCCTCGGTCTGGCCCGCGTTGCGCGAGCTTGCGTTGCAGACTGCTGACGCCCGGCTCGCGCTCGAAGGCCTGTGGGCGTTGTACGTGAGCGGCGGCTTCGACCCGGCAATCGCGCGGCAGCTTCTCAGCCATCCCGGGGAACACGTGCGCTCCTGGACCGTGCGGTTGCTGGGTGACGCGCGGCAGCGGATTCCACAACTGCGTGAGCTGGCGCGAACCGATCCATCACCAGTGGTGCGCGCACAGTTGGCGGCGTCGGCCAAGCGGCTGCCTGCCACTGAAGCGCTGCCTGTCCTGCGGGGACTCTGGGATCAGAACCGCGACGCCGGGGACCCGCACATTCCTTGGCTGATCTGGTGGGCACTCGAATCGAAGTCCGTTGCGGCGATGGATCTCGTGTTGCAGGAACTCGGCGGACCCGAAGCCTGGTCCACGGAATCCCGCCAGGAAGACCTGCGGCGGTTGATGCGGCGCTGGGCAGCGGACGGGACACAGTCCGCCTACGACGCGTGCGCGAAGCTGCTTGCCGCGGCTCCCGCGCACCATCGCACCGGAATGCTGCAGGCACTGAACCAGGGACTGTCCGAACGGGCCGGAACGCCAGCCGCTGAGGACACCGGCGTGTTCCGGCAATTCCAAACGGTAGGCGAGATTTCAACCGCCAAGCCGGCGCGCGAGTACGAACTGGTGAAGGGGGCCTTGCTTAAGGCCATCAGCGCCGAATGGAAGGGCGATCCGGGCAACGCACTCAGCGCACGGCTGGCGATCCGGGCTGGAGTACAGGGTGCCATGCAGACCACGGCGCGCGCCGCGGGCAAGGACGGCGGCAAGATGCTGGTTGTCCTCGCCGAGTTGGGTGACGCATCCGTGATTCCGCATGTGCTGCCGGCGCTCGCCAGCGAGTCCTCGCGCGACATGGCCATCCGGGTGCTGAGCCGCTTCGACGACACCAAGGTCCATCATGCGCTGCTGAACCAGTACGCGGCGGCCCCACAGCGGATCCAGGATGCGCTGCTGAGCCGCGCGAGTTCGGCACGGCTGCTGCTGGCGGCGGTGGAAGGTGGGCGCGTCGATCCGAGCTCGATTCCCACGGTGAAACTGAAGCAGGTGGCGGCGTATAAGGATCCGGCGCTCGACGCGCTGGTCCGCAAGCATTGGGGTGCGATCGCCGAAGGAACTCCGGAGGAGAGGCTTGCCACCGTCCGCCGTTTGAACAACGATCTGAGGGCGGGGAAGGGAGATCCGGCGGCTGGCAAGCGCCTCTACCTCCAGCACTGCGGCGGCTGCCACAAGCTCCACGGCGAGGGCGGCTCGCTCGGCATGGATCTCACTGCCGCCAATCGCGCCGACCGTTACTCCCTGCTCACGCACATCGTCGATCCATCCGCGTTCATCCGCAAGGAGTACATGACGCTACGGGTCCGGCTGCGTGACGGGCGCACGGTCTCGGGGCTTGTTCAGGAACAGAGTGCGGGCGGGCTCACGCTCGTTGACCACAACCACCGGGCCACACGCATTCAGCGCGCCGAAATCAGCACGGAAGAAGAGTCGCCGGTCTCGGTCATGCCCGAAGGGATCATCGAGAAGCTGACTCCGCAACAACTGCGCGACCTGTTCGCGCACTTGCAATCCGGCGCGGCCGTCAAAACTCCGTGATTGTCTGCTTCACACGCTGCGACGCGGTGGTATAGGTGGCGCGGAGTGTGTCGAGGAATTTGTCCGAACCCCGCCAGAAGGGGAATTGGCCCACGCGGTCCAGCAGCGCCGCGGGCTTGATGTCGGTGGATTCACCGAGCAGGTTCTCAGGCGCAGCTTTGCGCGCCCAAAACGTGTCCGGATTCTCAGGCAGCGGTTCGGCGACTTCCACTTCGGCCGCCTCTTCCTCTCCGGCCAGCACCTCGCTCGCCATCTCCACCTTGCGCCCGCCCAACAGCGCCATGAACTCCTCACGGCTCATGCCGCGCATCTTGAAAATCAGGAACGGGTCGCGGTCGAACTCCTCGCCGAGCAGATAATATACGGCGGCGATGTGCTTGCACGGGTTTGACCAGTCCGGACACGTGCAGCTCGTCTTCAGGTCCGACAGCCGCGTCGGGAACAGCGAGAGTCCCTCGCGCCGGAACGCCTGTTCGATTTCGCGCGGCATCTCCCCGGATAGAAGCTTCGCCGCGAAGATCGCCTGGCTCGACACCGCGCGTGCGAGCCGGTACCACTCCTTGTGGGACATGCCCTTGACGCCGATCCGGACCTGGTAGGGCTTCGGACGCGATCCCTGCACCTGCGCGATTACCACGCCTTTCTGCACTTCGACGGACAAGACCTGGCCCGACCGCGCGTAGGACTTCCCGCGTTCGAGCCGCGTCCCCATCCGCATGTTTTCGAGCACGGCCAGCCATCGCTTGGCCCACCAGCTCTCGCCGAACTTCTTCGACTGGACCTTGATCCCGCCCTTGTTCTGGCGGAGCCGTGGTGCGAACGTGTGTCCCTTGCGCTGGCCCTGACGCTGCTCTGGCCGGTGCTCGTCCGGTTGCCCGGCGCCCTGCTCCTGTCCCTCGGCCTGGCCGTTTGGCTGAGCGTTGGCCTGGCCATTGGGCCGGTTCGGGCGCCGTCCCCGGCGGCGGTCGCGGAAGTTGCGGCGGCCGCGGCGGAACCGGCGTCCGTCAGAATGGGCAGCACCGTTGGCTTCCCCGGCAGGAGCCGCGGGGGCTGCATCGGCTTTGGGTTCCGCGGGGGGCGGCGGTTCAAAATCCCGCGCGCCGCCCTGGATATCGGAATCGGTGTCCGGCATGGCGGTAGACCATGAACGGCGCCGCCGGCGGCTATTCGCCGATGGCTTCCGAACGCAGTGCGAAAATCTCCTTCAACTCAGCGTTAGACAGCTCAGTTAACCAAGCCTCGCCACCGCCGACGATCTTGCCGGCGATGTCCTTTTTCTTCTCGATCATCTCGTCGATTTTCTCTTCGAGCGTCCCCATGCAAACAAACTTGTGGACCTGCACGTTACGAGTCTGCCCGATCCGGAAAGCGCGGTCTGTAGCCTGATTCTCTACAGCCGGATTCCACCACCGGTCAAAGTGAAACACATGGTTGGCGTTGGTGAGGTTGAGACCCGTCCCGCCCGCCTTCAATGACAACAGAAAAACTGGCGGCCCGTCCTCCCGTGAAAACCGCTCGATCATTCTGTCGCGGTTCTTCTTCGGTACCCCCCCGTGCAAGAACAGCACCTCGCGCCCAAACGTCATTTCGAGGTGCTCCTTTATAATATCACCCATTTCCGTGAATTGGGTGAAGATCAGGCAGCGGTCGCCGACCCCCAGCACTTCCTCAAGCATCTCCGTCAACCGTGTCAGTTTGCCCGACCTTCCGCCGAGGCCTTTCTCCTTGTCCTTGTTCAACTGCGCCGGATGGTTGCACACCTGCTTCAACCGCGTCAACGTCGCCAGAACCACGCCGCGCCGCTCCATGCCAGTGGTGATTGAGAGCTGCGCTTCGGCCTCTTGCACCACGGCCTGATACAGCGCCGCCTGTTCGCGCGTAAGCGTGCTGAACACTTTGATCTCGAACTTCTCGGGCAGGTCCGCGATCACGTTCTTGTCCGTCTTCACCCGCCGCAGCACGAACGGACTGGTGAGCTTGCGCAGACGGTCCGTGGCGGCGTGGTCCCCGTAGAGCTGAATCGGCAGGAAGTACTTGCGCTTGAACTCTCCCTGCGTGCCCAACAGGCCAGGATTGAGGAATTCCATGATCGACCACAGGTCGCCGACGTTGTTTTCAACCGGAGTCCCCGTGAGCGCGACCCGCGTATCAGCCGTCAGTGCACGCGCCGCGCCCGCCTGCTTGGTGTCCGGATTCTTGATGTTCTGCGCTTCGTCGAGAATCACACCCGCCCAGTCGACATCCTTCAGCATGTCGAAATCGCGGTACAGCAGAGAGTAGCTCGACAGCACCATGTCGTGTTGTTTGGCTTCCTTGACGAATTCCTCGCCGCGCCGCCGCGACTGTCCATGGTGGATCATGATCGTGAGCTTGGGCGTGAACTTCTGCACTTCCCGCTGCCAGTTGCCCACCACCGACGTCGGACAGATCAGCAGAAACGGCCGCTTCTCACCAGTCTCGACCGCGCGCGAAATCGCCGCCAGCGTCTGGATCGTCTTGCCGAGCCCCATGTCGTCGGCCAGGCACGCGCCCAGCCGCCACTGCCGCAGGAATGCCAGCCACGAATACCCGCGGACCTGATACGGCCGGAGCTTCCCTTGCAGCCCCTTGGGCGGCTCCAAATCCTCGAAGGCAGTGTCCTTGCCCTGGAGCTTGTTCAGGAAATCGCCTACCCACCCCGATGCCGCGACACCGGAAAACTTGAGTGGACCTCCCGAGTGCGTCTCCGCCCCAAGCGCGATCCGCAGCAGCTCACCGAGGCTTGCCACCTCGCTCCCCTTACGCTTGAGGAACGCGGAGGCTGCTTGGATTTGCCCGGTATTGACCTCCACCCAGCGTCCACGGATTTTGGCCAGCGGCACCTTGAGCTTGGCCAGTTCGTCAAGCTCGGAGATCGACAACGCATCGTCGCCGATCGCCATTTCCCACTGGAACCGCACCAGCGAATCGAGCGAAATCGTGCCCGGCTCTTGCGGACTATTGACGTTCGCCCGGATCGCCAGAGTGGACTCACGCGCGCGTGTCCACCACTCGGGCAGGATCACTCCGAAGCCGCTCTGCTCGAGTGTGCCGGATGTTTCCTTCAGGAAGTCGTGTGCGCCGCGGGTGTCGAGGAGGAACTTGGCCGGAGTCTTCTTGCGGAGGCTGTTCTCGATCTTGGGATAAACGCTCGCCGCCTGTCCGAGCGATACCAGCAGATGCTCGCGCAACGCTGGCGCCTGCTTGGCCAGCGGACCATGCTTGTTGCCGTGCCACACATCATGCGCAGGCACCAGCAGCGAGGGATCGCGTGTCGACTGCAGCATGTACCGCACGACCCATTGATCGTCTTCGGCGCCCGGTTCCTCCAGACGGAAGCAGAGGCGGAACGGCGAATCCGCCGCGGCCTGCACGGGCCGCCGCCAATCGTGCACTTGTCCGGCGAGTTCCTGGATCTTGGGATCATCCGGCTCGATCCGGCCGTCGCCGAACCGGAGCAGGTGGATCCACTTGTCGTGCAGGGTGTGGAGCGGCCGGCGCCGGTCCGGGTCATCGGGCGACCGCACTAACGCATCGACGTTCTCCGTGATGAACTCGACCAGCACCTCGCGTGCCGATGAGTCGGGGGGCACTTCGTCTGTCTGCGTGAGAGCGCGCGCCGCCGGGGGCATCGCTCCCGCGAGGAGATGCAGCTTTTCGCTGTCCTGGCCCACGATCACCGGACGCCACAACGCGCGGAAGTGGCCATTCTCGGCGATCAGATCCGGGAGGAACTGCTGCCGGATAACGAGTCCCGCGGTGTACCACAGCGCGTCGGCCCAGTAGGCCAGGTCGTCGCCGATGATGACGCCCGGTGAGAGAAAGTTCGAGGCCTGCCTCCGCCGCGATCCTGTGATCGCCAGCAGGAGATGGCAACTCCCCGAATCGAGCGGGAACGCCGTCACCTTCCATGGCATGATCTTGGCTTCCGCCGGATCGGCGTCGACCTCGGCCACCAGGGTCGAGGAGGGGAACACCTTGGTCCGTACCGATGGCAGCCACACCACGTGTTCGCGCGCGCCTGCCGCCGGATCGAGAGGCAAGCCGATCCCGGCGGTGGCTTTGGCCAGGTTGGCTGCGCCACTGTCGAATGGAAAACGAGCGGTCGCGCGTGTACGGCGCTTTGGTTTTGCTTGCGCGGGTTCTTCCGGGGATTCACCCCACAGAAGCATTTGCCCGTCGCAGAAAGCCGCGTGAAGGACAATCATCGGGCCGAACTTTCATTGTACGTTATTAGAGCCGGTCCTGAAGGCCGGCCCGGATCCATCCATGAGACTATTGTTTCTTACCCCAGCCCTGCTCGCCGCCCAGACCCAGGCCTGGTGCCCCATTGTGCACGCCGAACACGGAATCGTCGCCGCTGAACATCCGCAGCAAGCGCTTGCGGGACTCCGTGTCCTCGAGCGCGGCGGCAACGCCATCGACGCGGCGGTTTCAGTCTTCTACGTGACCTCGGTGGTGGAGCAGAGCGAAGCCGGCCTCGGTGGCGACGCCTTCCTGATGGCCTACATCGCCAAGCTCAAGAAGGTGGTGGTGATCAATGGCAGCGGACCCGCGCCGAAGCTCGCCACACGCGAAGCCTATCTGAAGCTGGGCTCGGTGCCACAGGATGGGCCCCACTCAACCGCCGTGCCGGGATCGGTGGGCGGGTTCGACCTGCTCCTGCGCAAGTACGGCACGCTCGGCTACACGGATCTGCTGGGCGACGCCATCGATCTCGCGGGCAAGGGCCATATCGTGACCGCGTGGGGCGCGGGCAACTATGCGGCCGCGTTCGGCCGGATTTCGCGGTACGCGAGCACCGCCTCCGCATTCTATCCTCTGGGCCGGCCATTCCTTCCCGGCGAGCGCATGGTGCAGTCCGATCTCGCGCGGACCATCACCGCGATCCGCGACGGCGGCGCCGACGCGTTCTACAAAGGTCCGATCGCGCGGCTCACGGCGGACTACCACGAAAAACAGGGCGGGCTGATCCGCTATGAGGACATGGCCGCGTTCCAGGCAGAGGAAGCCGAGCCCATCCGCACCGCCTACAAGGGGCTCGATGTGCTGCAGTCGCCGCCGAACGCGGGCGGCATTTTCATGCTCATCGCGCTCAACATCGCCGAGGGCTTCGATCTCCGCAAGCTCGGCCATAACTCACCCGCTTATGTCCACGTGATCACCGAATCGCTGAAGCTTGCCTTCGCCGACCGGATCCCCTACATCGCCGACCCCAGGGTCGCGCGCAACATGCCGATCGCCGCGCTGCTGTCGAAAGAATACGCCGCGCTCCGCCGTGGGCTGATCCGCATGGACCGCGCGATTGAATCGGCGCCTCCTCCCGGCGATCCCCGCCGGATGCGCGCCGTCCTTGAAGGACACTCGATCGCTTACACCGATCCGTCCCGTCCCCGTGCGCTGCCAGCGGCCGCTGACGCGGGTGGAGAGCAGACCTCTTCATTCGCGATCGCCGACCGGTTCGGCAACGTGGTGTCGGTGACTCACAGCGTCAACGGCGGCTTCGGCAGCGGAATGGTCGTTGACCGCGCGGGTTTCGTGCTCAACAACCGCGCGGCCTACTTCGGACTCGACGCGTCCGACATCAACGTGATCGCTCCGGGCAAACGGACCCGGCAAGGCGCGATTCCCGCAATGGCGTTGAAGGACGGCAAGCCGTTCCTCGCATGGAATACTCCGGGCGGCGACACGATTCCGCAGACGATGCTGCAAGCCTTCCTGCGCGTGGTGGAGTTCGGGATGACGGTTCAGCAGGCGTGCGAGGCGCCGACTCCGATTACCCAGAACCTGCGCGCGTCCTATTATCCGCAGAAGGCGGGCGAGGGCCTGTTGCTCCCGTCGATGCTCTACCAGCGGATTGGCGCGGATCTGGCAAAGCTCGGCCATCCCGTGCGCGATACCGGAGCCCAGGAGCCGTACAAGGGGGCGCCGGCCGGGGCCGGGGCGATGAAGATGGTCCGCATTGATCCGGCGACGGGATTTTTCGAAGGAGGCGTGAGTCCCGCAAAGGACGATTACGTCCTCGGATGGTAGGTCCGGTCAAGGCCTGCCAACGGCGCTTGCGGGAGCGATCTGGACCGATGCAGGGGCCACCGGCGCCCAGCCCCATGGGATTTTTGAATGCGGCTGCCCAGTGCATGCTCAGTGTGCTGGAGGGCTTGTAAGCTGTCAATCGAAGTCCGCGCGCCAGATGCGGACCGCGGTTTCGGCAAGTTGCCGCTGGCGCGCCTGAATGGCGGAAGGGGACCACTCCTCGGAGACGATCTCACGCGTGAGCACATAGCCGCTGCGCGCGTAAGTTTCACGCTTGGTTTCGTACGGCGCGGATCCCAGGTCGCGGTTCAGCCGCGGTTCGAGAATCGTCATGTTGCCGAGGCGCTGCACCAAACGGCTCGCGTGCCCGGCGGTAAAGCTTCGGAACCACTCTGCCGCTGGATTCTCTGGCAGAACATGTTCAATCGTCCCCGGATCGACGCCCGGGTCGAGGCTCCGGCTGGACCGGTAGTTCTCGATCTCATACAAAATATGGCGGAGCCGGGCGCGGCTCTTTCCCGCCGCTGGAAGCGACAACGTGGCGAGCGCGGACTCGAACCGGTCGTCGTCGACATACGCTTCCCGGAAGAGTTCGAAGACTTGCCGCGGCTTTGACGCCGCGCCCTTGCGGATCTCCTTCGCAGCCCTATTGAAGAACGGCTCGATCTCAGCGGACGGCCGTCCCGCGACGCTCAGCCGGAATCCGGTGACATAGGCCAGCTTCAGAAGCCGCAGAAACTCGTCGAAATCGAACCGCCGGTGCGCGGCCAGCAGAACAGGGTAAAGCGGGGCGGCGTTGGTCAGGCTCAGCATCCGGACATACCGCCGCGCTTCCGGACTCTCCCGCCAGTAGTCGTGCGCAGGATCATTCAGCGCCGAGTACAGCTCCGCATCGATCTCAACTTCATTCAAAAAATCGATCACCGCTTCGCGCGACGGGACACGCTGTTGAATCGTGTGCAAGAGGCGCTCCCGGCGTACGCGCGGATAAAGCGACCCGAGGTGGCACCGAAGGAAATCGGGGATCTCCTTTTGACCGGCCGCCGCCAAAATCCGCTGCCACGTATTGTCGACGAAGCTCAGATCCGGACCGCTGCCTGAGGTCAACGAGTACAAGTAGTTCTTGACCAGATCACCCGGGCCAAGGGAAATCCCACGCGCGTTGAGGGTTTCGAAAAGCGTGTAGGCATTCAGGTCGTCGTTGACCTGCACCTGGATAAAAATCAACCGCGGCGCCACGGTCTCGTCCAGGAATCCGGCGAGGTCGGCGCCCGAAGCGTCGGCGCCGAACAGTTCGCCGAGGCGGCCTTCGAGGTAGAGTTGCGCCTCCCACAAGAGGCGGTTCGAATCCGGCAGCGCCATGGGATTCGGAGGCTTCCGGGCCTGGACCAGGTAGTCCTGGTAGAACGAATTGTCCTGCTGGTTGAGGACCAGCCTGCTCGAGTAGGTGAGGGACCGCGCGGTCCTCTCACCGACGAACGTCCGCCGTAGCAGCCGGGCGCGCTCGCGGTTCGCGTCGGCATCGATCCCGCCCGCCGCCAGGTTCTCGAGTTTCCGGACTACGGCCAGTGCGAGGATGCTCAGCGTCGCCAGACGCTGCTGTCCATCGATCAGGCGATAGGTCGTCTCCGAAACCCGCTGCAGGACGATCGAACCCATGAAGTGCCGGCCGCTGCCACCTCTGTGAAGGCCGGATAGATCTTCCCACAGGTCGCCAAGTTCCTCGGCGGTCCACGAGTAGTCACTCTGGAACAGAGGGACTTCGTAGGCCTTGCCGTTCGTCAGGATATCGGACAGGCGGACCGTCTGGACCGTGATCGGAACAGAATCGCTCACTACATCAGGTTAGCCCCAATACTGTTCACTTAAGAACATTTTTGTGATATCCTGTTTTAGGGCGATTGCCTCCACAAGGAGGCGATCGCATGACAATCACAGCCGTCGAGTCTTCCACACTCGCAGCGGTAGGCTAT
>Ga0194132_10006084_pt1 | contig 18980 bp, 20 predicted proteins | sample TA2KigOf80mmetaG_FD_148612 | JGI IMG/M metagenome (GOLD analysis project Ga0194132, IMG submission 148612) | Freshwater microbial communities from Lake Tanganyika, Tanzania - TA2015054 Kigoma Offshore 80m | ecosystem: Environmental > Aquatic > Freshwater > Lake | place: Tanzania: Lake...
GGGCTCGGCATCGCCTCAATCTGGCGGCGAACCGCGTCCGCGGTCAGCAACAACCCGATCGCCCTGTTCGTTGGTGCCGGCTGTGATTCCATGCGGGCAACCTACCATGCCGCTCCCGCACACCATGCCAAAACCGGAACTTTCTACTTTGCCAGCATCCGGAACTTTCTATTTTGCGCCGACAAGTTCCGCCGCCAGTTCCTCCTGTTCCTTGTCCGTTTCGGCCTTCCAGCGTGCCTTGGCCCGGTCCCGGAACTTATCGAGCATCTCAAACCGCTGGCGCGCGGCGAGCACGTTCGACTGCTGTGTGGCGATGGCTGCGAGCGCCTGAGCGCGCTGCGCCGCGAGCGACCGCCGCGTGATCCCGGCATGTGCGCGGTAGGACTCATACGGACGATGCTCGCCGCCTGAGCCCGGCTGCCGCACGGCTCCGGAGGCCGCCGCCACCTGGCGGTCGAGCTCAGCCGCGGCGGCTTCAATCTCCCGCAGCCGTGTGAAACAGGCCTCGAGCTTGGCCTTTTCCTGTTCCATTTGGAGCTTCCGGAACGCGCGCACCCGCTCGAGCCGGAACGAGAACTTCTTCATGAGCGCGCGATCTGCTCCATGCGCGCGACCGTCTCTTCGATCGGCGTCCGTTCATCCGGCCGCTGGCGCAGGAATTCGTTCACCAGCGGCCGCAGTTTGATCGCGCGGTCAAGCCCCGGATTCGAACCCGCGGCATAAGCGCCCAGGTTGATCAGATCCTCGGAGGCATGGAATGCGGCGAGCGCCTCCCGGATCCGTTGCGCCGCCTCGCGTTGTCCGGGCGGAGCCACTTTGGCTGCCAGCCGGCTCACCGACTGCAGGATGTCGATCGCCGGATAGTGGCCCTGTGCGCCGAGCTGGCGGGACAGGATCACGTGGCCGTCCAGGATCCCGCGGACCGCGTCGGCGATTGGCTCGTTGAAATCGTCGCCTTCCACCAGCACCGTGAAGAGTCCGGTGATGGAGCCGTGCTCGAAATTCCCGGCGCGCTCAAAGATTCGCGGCAGCATGTTGAACACCGACGGAGTGTAGCCCTTCTGGGATGGCGGCTCTCCATTGGCGAGTCCGATCTCGCGTTGCGCCATCGCGAGCCGGGTAACGGAATCCATGATCAACAGCACATCCTTGCCCTGGTCGCGGAAACACTCGGCCGCCGCCAGCGCGACGTAGGCCGCGCGCAGCCGCAGCGGCGCCGGACGGTCGGAGGTGGCCGCCACCACCACGCTCCGCTTCAGCCCCTGTTCGCCCAGCTCATGCTCGATGAACTCGCGGACCTCGCGGTTGCGCTCCCCGATCAGCGCGATCACGCACACGTCGGCGGTGTGATTCTTGGCCATCGATCCGAGCAGCGTGCTCTTGCCCACTCCGCTGCCGCCGAAGATCCCGATCCTTTGTCCTTTCCCGCAGGTGAGCATACTGTCAATCGCGCGGATCCCCGTCACCAGCGGCTCACGGATCGGCTTGCGTTCGAGCGGCCCCGGCGGCGGACGGTACAGCTCGTAGGGAGCCCCGCCTTCGGGCAGCGGACGCCCGTCCATCGGCTGCCCAAACCCGTCGAGCACCCGGCCGAGCAAGTGCGGACCGGCCTGGATGCGCGCGTCCTCCGGGCGCGAGATCACCAGGTCGCCCGCCTGCAGCCCGTCGGCTTCTTCAAGCGGAATCAGGAGAACGCGGCCCTGCCGGAATCCGGTCACCTGCGCGCGGACCGTCCGGCCGCCGGGCGCACGGATCTCGCACAGATCTCCGGCGGCAACCGGCGGGCCCTCGGACTCAATCAACAGGCCGATCATCTCCACCACCCGGCCCGTCATCCGGCACGTCTCGGCCTGATTGAGATAGCGCAGGTAGCGCGCCAGATCGAAGTGCCGGCTCATGACCGCCTCACCAGGTCAGCGAATCCGCGGTCAATCTCCTGGAGCTGGGTCTCGACCGAGGCGTCAATCTGGCCCCGCGCTGTCTCGAGAACCACACTGCCCCGCACCAGTGAGCCATCGGCTGCAATCTCGACCCGCGCGGGAAGGCCGAGCGTGTCAAAGTGCTTCCGGACGAACGTGGCGTCGTATGGCGCGACCAGGATTCTGTGCAGCTCGCGTGTCTCGATCTTGGCCACCACTGCCTTCACAATACCGGTGAGAGCCTCCGGATCGGCGCTGATCTCGCGGTGCAGGATCCGCCGCGCCACCGCGACCGCGAGATGCACCAGGTCCTCTTCCATTTGGCGGCGCATCTGATTCCGGCTCTCGAGGATCTGCCGCACACTGTCCGCGGCGGCACTCAGGGCCTGCTCGTACTCCGCTTGGGCGTTGCGGCGGGCAAGCTCGGCCGCGGCTGCTTCTCCGTGCTTGACACCCTCGGCGAACCCGGCCTCGCGGCCCTTTTGCAACGCCTTCTGTTCCCCCGCCGGAATCGATGCCTCCAGTTCGCGCACGCGCAACGCCATGGCGTCAAGCTGGCTCTCCCAATCCGGAGCCTGGGTAACGCGGGCGGCCTCAACTTGATCCGGCTCCGGAACTGGCGCATCCGGCTCCAGCGTGGCCGCCGGCTCCTCGGCCATCGGCTCATATCCTGGGCACCGCTCCCATCGGAACGCCTCCACGGTTTCGCTCCGGACAATCCGCGCAGTCATCACATTCCTAGACAACGTACTGCTCGCCGACCGCGCCCTTCAGGCTCAACACACCCTCGGCCTCAAGCTGCCGCACGATGGCAATGATCTGCTGCTGCGCCGATTCGACCTCTTTGATCTTCACCGGACCCATCGAATCCATGTCCTCGCGGAGCATGTCGGCGCCACGCTGCGACATGCAATCGAGGAACTTCTGCCGGAGCTGGTCTGAGGTGCCCTTGAGCGCCAGCGTGAGCGCTTTCCGGTCCACACGTGTGAGCAGCTCCTTGATCCCGCCCTGATCCATCAACAGCAGGTCCTCGAACACGAACATCAGGTGGCGGATCGACTCGGTGAGCGCCACGTCCTGCTTTTCGATGCTGTCCAGGATCTCCTTGCTCGTTCCCGAATCGAGCCGGTTGAACATCTCGGCAACCGCCCTGACGCCGCCATACGCCTCACGGCTGAATTCACCCAGCGCCTTGATCTTCTGGCCGATGATCGAGGCGATCCGTGAAATGACTTCCGGCGAGATGCGCTCCAGGTTGGCCATGCGCAACGACACGTCGGCCCGCAACTCGGGAGGCAGCGACTGAAGCAACCCCGCGGCTTGCGAGGAGTTCAGGTGGCTTAACACCAGCGCGATCGTCTGCGGATGCTCCTTGTGAATGAACTTGGCCAACTGCTGCGGATCCGCCTTCTGCAGCGCATCAAAGCTCGCCGCATCGGCGCCGATCGCCTTCATCAGCCGGTCGAGCAGCTTGCGCGCCATTTCCGGCCCGTAGGCGTTCATCAGGATGTTGCGCGCCGTGTCGACTCCGCCCTTGATCACGTAGTCATGGGCAAGCGACATCTGGTAGCCCTCTTCGAGGACGGACTCCGACAGCTCCGCCGCCACCGAGCCCAGGCGCGCGATCTCACGGCTCAGCAGTGCTGCTTCTTCCTCGCCCAGGCGCGACATCACCTCAGCGCCCACCGCCTCGCCCAGCACGACCAGCAGGATCGCCGCCTTGCGGATCCCGGGCACCATGGTGACCGGCTTCTCAGTGTTGGTGATCATGTTTCTTAGTCGCTATCTCCGATCCAGGTCCGGACGATCTGCGCCAGCCGTTCGGGATTGTTCCGGGCTTCCTCTTGCAGGTGCCGGGCCAAGACCTCGGCCTTTTTGTTGGAGGCCGACGGCAACTTGAGATGCGCGTTGAGCGAATCGAGGATCTCGCGCTCCTGTGCCATTTCGGCGCGCTGCCTCTCAGCCAGTGCCGCGGAATGATGCGTATCGAACCGGTCGGCCACAGCGTCGGACGGACCAGGCAACTGCCCTGGCTCCCCGTCTCCAACCTCAGCTTCCGGAGGGCTCTCCGTGTCCGCGCCGGCAACCGCCGGGCGGCCGGCTCCCGGAATCGCTGTTTGAGCGTCGACCTGCACACTCAGCGTCCGGGAAGACTTCCTCTTCCAGAACATGATCCCTCCTCCCGCAAGCAGGATCGCCAGCAGGGCGCCGGTCAACCCAAGCGCCAGCGGGTCCTTTTTCTTCAACGCCTCCAGATACCAGGCCATCGGACTGGCAGGCGCAGCCGGAGCTGGGGATGGGGCTGGATTGGCGAGCTGCAGCGTCTGGTCGAACGGCAGGCTTTCCACCACCAACTGGTCCCCGCGGTCCGGCTCGAGCCCGACTGCTCCCGCGACAACATCCCTCACCGCCTTGAGCTGCTCCGGAGTCGGAGGAACCGCGACCCGGCGCTCCTTGCCTCCCTGCCCCTCCCACTTGAGATTGTGGTCGAGCAGGACCCCCGCCGAGATCCTCCGCACCGTCCCGTGCGGAATGTGTGTGCGCTTCACAAACCGGCTCGTCTGATAGTTGATGTTCTCCGAACGCCGCACCACCGGACCGGTTCCCGCCAGCCCGGGCCGCGATGTCGGCCGCGGCAGGTTCGAGGGAGCTCCGGGAACGCCCGTGGGCTGCACCTGGTTGGAGGTGTCTTCGGTGCGCTGCGAATTGGTCATCACCGACTTGCCCGGATCGAACGACTCCTCGCTCTGGTCGGCGGTCGAGTAGTCGACCTCCACCGAGACAGCCGCACGGAACCGGTCAGGACCGAGCAGCGGCTCGAGCGTCGAGTTCACCTTCGCCAGCAGGTCGCGCTCAATACCCCGCCGGTAGTCCGTCCGTGCGGCGTTCGCCTCACTCTCATCACCGCTCTTGTTCTGCTTCGATAATAGATTTCCGTGAATGTCGAGCACCGACACGGAGTCCGGAGCGAGCCCGTCCACCGCGTTCGACACCAGTTGCGCAATCGCCCCAATGTTCTTTGTGGAAAGCTCGCGCCCGGCACGAAGCTTCAGAAGAACACTCGCTTTGGCGGGCCGGCGGTGGTCCTGGAACACACTCTCCTTGGGCGGTGTGATGTGGACCCGCGCATTCTCGATTTCGGCAATCGTTGATATGGTCCTTTCCAACTCCCCTTCGAGCGCCCGGCGGTAGTTCACCTGTTCGCTGAACTCCGTAATTGCGAAGTTGGTCCGGTCAAACAGCTCGAATCCGATCCGGCCAGTCTTGGGGAGACCCGCGCCCGCCATCTGGAGGCGCACGTCGGGAATTCGCGACTGATGAACCCGGATCGTGGTCCCGTCCGGTGACAACCGGTACTCCGTCCCGGTCTCTTTGAGCTTGGCCACCACCTGCGATGCGTCTTCGGCCGCGAGGTTGGAGTACAACACCGCGAAGCCGCGCTCCCGGTTCCATTGCACCAGTCCCAGCAGTCCTGCGATGACCGCCACGAAACTGACAGCGATGACGATTTTTTGCCGCTGCGTCAGGCTCGCGGCCAGACGCTTCAATTGATCGAGCAAGCTAGAGCCTCAACTCCTCAGATCTGCATCCGCATGACTTCCTGGTAGGCCTGGACCACCTTGGTCTGCACCTGGAGAAACATGTCGAACGCGAGATCCGCGCGCTGGATCGCAACCGCAGCCTTGTGAATCTCCTCGTCGTCTCCGGCCAGGAACCGCGCCACCGACTGCTCGGCCCCGCCCCTGTAGTTCTCCACCCGGGCCACAGCCTCGGCGAACACGGTCTTGAATACGCCCGCGTCCTCAGGCGAGGCCACCGGCATGGCCACAGGAACTCCCGCAAGCGCCACCGCGCCGGGATCGGCCAGCTTTACTGCGTGTGGGTCAATCATGCGTCTACCTCAGCAGATCGATCGAACGGAAGATCATGTCCTTGACAGCGGTCATTGCACTGACGTTGGCCTGGTAGCCACGGGAGGCCGACATCAGGTCTACCATGTCCTCGGCCGGATTGACGCGCGGAAACCCGACATATCCGCGTGCGTCGGCGTCGGGATGTCCGGGAATGTAGCGCATCTCCGGCTCCCGGTCATCGATCTTGACCTCGCTCACAGCGACTCCCTCCACGTGCGGACCGAGTGCGTGCCGGAACTCGGAGGCAAACGCCGAAGCCTGTGGGCTGGTGGTGAACACGACGTCCTTGCGCCGGTAAGGCCCGCCCTCGGGCGTGCGCGTAGTCTGTGAGTTCGCAAGGTTTTCCACCAACACTTCAGCCCGCGCCCGCTGAGCCGACATGCCGCTGGCCGGCACCGACATTAACGCCAAAAGACTCATCCGTTTCTCCCTTCCTGAATCGCAGACTTCATCTGCCGGTACTCCGACTTCCAAAAACTCGATGCAATGTTGAACCGGATCGCGTTCTCCGCGAGCAGGCGCATCTCACGGTCAAGCCCTACGTTGTTGCCATCGTTTCCGGCCTTGAGTCCGGCGGTTTCGATCACCTCCGGAGCGTTGAACGGCAGTCCGGAATCCGCGCGCGCGAACTCGGCCTGAAAATTGATGTCACGCGTGCGGTAGCCGGGCGTCGCCGCATTGGCGATGTTGGTGGCAACCAGACGCTGCCGGACCGACAGCAGATCCATGTACCGCTCGATGGAACTCGCAAGGGGATTTAACACAGCGTGGAGCGTTGCAATCAGATGGCCAATGCCTGGCTCTGGTACAATGCCTCGCCATGGGCCACATCCACATGTCCCGCCGCGACCTGCTCCGGTCGATCCCCGTCTTGACGTCCGGCTCGCTCCTGCTTCCATTGCGCGGACAAAAGCCAGACACTTCGAGTCCGGCGATCATCCGTGGCGCCATCCGCGACCAGCGGACGGGCAAGCCGGCCGCCGCCAAGGTCCGGTTGATTGAAACCGGGTCCGGGCGCGTATTCATGCCCGAGAACAGCATCAAGACGATGCCGGACAAGCGCCATTACTTCTACGCCAAAGGGCGGTACGAAGTCGCGGTTCCCGCGGGAAGGTACCGCATCGAGGCGGTCCGCGGCATCGCGCATGAGGTAGCCGTGGGACACACTGAGGTCGGCGCGGGGCTCAATCATACGGTCGATCTCGATATCCCTCCGTTGAAGGATCTGCGCGCGTCGAATTGGTACTCGGGCAACACCCACACGCACTACCACCTCACGATCGACGAGAATCCGGACGACCGCATCCGCATGGTCCCGCCGGCGGAGGACCTCGATGTCAGCGTGTTGAGCTATCTGATCCGCAACGATTCGCCCTACATCACCAACCGCTACAAGGTCGGCCGGCTTCCGCAATTCTCACGCGACGGCACCATCATGGATATGGGTGAGGAGGCGCGCAACAACAAGGCCTTCACCGATTTTGGCTACGGCCACGTGCTGTTCCTGAACATCCCGCGCCCGATCGAGCCCGTGTCAACGGGTCTGCTGGCCGCGGATCCCAAGTCGCCCGACTATCCCACGTTGTCAACCCTATGCCAGCAGGCGCAGGGCCTGGGCGGGACCACCGTCTGGTGCCACAACGGATCCGGCATGGAATCGCCCGTCGCCGCTGTCCTCGGCCTGATGAATGCCTACAATCTTGCCGACGGCCTCGAAGCCCACTACACGCGCTACTACCAATTGCTCAACGCCGGACTCCCCATCGCCGCCTCTTCCGGAACCGACTGGTGGATCTACGATCACAACCGTGTCTTCGTGCAGGTGGAGGGCAGCTTCAGCTATGACACCTGGATCGCCGGGCTGCGGGCAGGCCGTACGTTCGTCACCAACGGCCCATTGCTTGAGTTCACCGTGAACGGCCGGGGTCCGGGCGCAACGGTCACCAGCCCCGAGGGGAAGCTGCAGGTGCGGGCCGAGGTCAACTCGCGGATTCCCTTCGACCGTGTCGAGATTATCCAGGACGGGCAAGTGGTTGCCGATCAACCTTCCATTGAGGGGCGCCACGTGCGGCTGGAACGTGAGCTTGACCTCAGCCGCGGAGGCTGGATTGCGGCGCGGGTGTCCGGGACGGCAAAGACTTATGCGGGATATCCGGTGTTCGCGCACACAAGTCCCGTGTATCTGCGGGTGGATGGAACCGGGTTCCGGCGTGCAGAGGCGGCCGGCGCATTCATGGACGAAATCGAGCAATCGGCGCGCCTGATCCGCAAGACTTTCCGGTTTGAAAACGAGCGGCAGCGTGCACTCGCGGCGGGGAAGTTTGAAGAGGGACGGAGAGCGTTCGGCAAGCTGCTCGCAGGCGCGTAGATTTCCGAAACATTTCCGGCCATTCCTGTTACGATGTGGTATGGCCCGTCCACCGACATGGTTCGACCATCTGGATGACGCCGTCATCGCGCTGCATCAGTTCCCTGCTCCGACTGTCGAGCGTCCGGATATTGAGCGGCTCTTCTGCCTCAGCCGGCGCGATGCCATCCGCCTGCTCCACAAGTTCGGCGCCGAGGAGCGCAAAGACCGGCTGACGATCGGGAGGGACAAGTTCCTGCGCAGCTTGAACGAAGTCCGCCAAAGTGCCGAGTTCCTGGCCGAACGGCGCCGGCGCGAGATCCTGCGGGAGAAGCGGACCGAGCTGCGGCGCCAGAATGCCGCGCGCGAGTATCTGCTGCCGGTGCAGTCGCAGCCACAGGCACCCGCGGCCGTGCTTCCGGATCCGGTGAAGCTGTACCGTAACCGGCTGGTGGTCGATTTCCCGGATGGCGCGCACGACGAGCTGCTGGCGCGGCTGCTTGAAGTGGCCCGCACCGCGCGCGATGATCCTGAGGGCTTCCGGATCGCTGTCGAGGAGGCTCCCCGCGGTGGGTGAGCTCCCTTTCCCCGTCCGTGCGGGCGAATTCGAGGGACCGCTGGATCTGCTGCTCGCACTGGTCCGGTCACATGCGGTTCCCCTGGATCAAGTGCCGCTCTCGGCGATCACCGGGCAGTACCTCTCCTACATGAAGGAGGCCGAGACCTGCCAGGTGGATCTCGGCGCAGAGTTCATTTACATGGCGGCGACTCTGATCCATATCAAGAGCCGCATGCTGCTGCCGGTGGATCCGGCACTGTCGGCCAGAAACGCACCGGATCCGGGCAAGGAGCTGATCGACCGGATCCGGGAACACGCCGCCGCCAAGGAGTTCGCCCAGGTCCTCAAGAGCCGCGGGGAAGTCGAGCAGTGCTCCTGGTCGCGGCCGGGGCTGGCCGAGTTCCTCGACACGGCCGACCCCACTCCGTCCGGCGCACTGAGTGCCGGTTCCAGCCGGGCCAGTCTCGCCGATTTGATCGATACGCTGAGCTCGGCGGTGGCCCGGGCCCGTACCCAGTCCCGGCTGACGGTAGATTCTGACGGCGTGACCATGGAGGAGCGGCTCGACTGGTTCCGGCGGCAGGTCTCGGCTGGCGCAGCCATCCGCCAGCCGTTCACCATGCTTGCCAGCGGCGAGCCGCTGCTGCGGGCGATCTGCCTGTTCCTCGCGCTGCTGGAACTGGCGCGCCTGGGCGAGGTGACACTCGATCAGGCCGGGGAGGCCCTATGGGTCGACCCCGGTCAGCCGATCCCGCCCCTCCACAGAGCCTGACAGAACTCGGCCCACGGGAAGATCTCTATCTTTCTGCCGTTGGCCGTAATGGTGCGCTGCACTGGCTCCAGGCACACAACAACCGCTCGCGCCTCGGGGTACTCGTCGAGAAAGCTGTTGAGCCCCCGCAGGTCGGCGCGCCGGACATCGCGCGCGAGCTTGACCTCGATCGCCGTCTGGCCGTAGTTCAACACGAAGTCCACCTCGGCCCCGGCTTTGGTCCGGTAGTAGTGGACCGGCTGCCGGGTCTCGCGGTAAGAGATTGACGCGAAAAGCTCGTGGGCGATGAATGTCTCAAACAGGTGTCCCGCCTCCGGTCCCATCAACGCGGTGATGCGGACGCGGCGGAGCGCGCGCGCCAGTCCTGAATCGAACAGGTAGAACTTGGGCGTCGAAAGCAGGTTCTTCCGGCTCCCCGGCTTGGCTGGGAGCGGCTCCAGGAACCGGCCGATGAGGGTGTCCTGAAGGATCTCGAAGTAGGAGCGCACAGTCTTTGCGTCCACTCCGACATCGGTTGCGATTTTGGTGTAGTTGACGATCTCCGTGTTCATGATGCCCATCACGTCGAGGAAGCGCGTAAAGGCCGCCAGATTCCGGGTAGCGGCCTCGGCGGCGATCTCCTCTTTGAGATAGTCGTCGACAAAGGCGTTCAGCAGGCGGTCCGGCCGGGGTGAATCGTAGTGGGAGGGAATCAGCCCATGTGTCAGCGCGCGAAGCAGATCGAGGTTCGGCACCTCGTCGGAGACCAGCGGAAACATCTCGAAGCGCCAGGCGCGGCCGCCGAGCAGGTTGGCCTGTCCACGGCGCAGCTTGCGGGCGCTCGATCCGCATAAGATGAAGGAAAAACGGCGGTTCTCGATCAGCCAGTGAACCTCGTCGAGAAGGTCGGGCACCTTTTGCACCTCGTCCAGGATGACCGGGCGGGTGAGCTTGTCCGGCGGCGAGGAATCCAGGATCTCGCGCAGACGCGCCGGCTCGCGGATGAGATCGTTGCGAAGGCGGGAATCGAGCATATCGAAGAAGAGGGAATCCGGGAACGCCGCCTTCAGGAAAGTGGACTTCCCGACTTTACGCGGCCCCCAGACGAAGACGGACTGGCCGGGCGGAAGGTCGAGCAGGGCAGTTCGGATGTACACGGGAGGGCCTCTTCCTGATTGTACGTCTTTTCGGGGAACAGGATCCAAGCAAAGACTCCTTTTCAGGAAGTAGCTCCTATCCAACCAGGATAAAAGGGATGACGTTCCTGATTAGGCGTCTTTTTCGGGAATACGATCCCTAAAAAGACGGCTTCTTAGATGCCCTCGCCTGACGAGAAATCGTCCGGCAGAAACACCCCGCGCCGCTCCAGCTCCGCCAGAATGTGCTCCACAGCCGCCGCATCTCCAGGCGGCAGCCCGTCCGGCCCGAATTCGATTAACTGCCCTCCCAACAACATGATAGCGTCGGCCCGGTCTTCCGCCTCCTGCGACGCCTCCGAGCAGATCGCGATGATCCCGGCCCCGTTCAGAACGCGCGCCGCCTCCGGCAAAAGATGGGTCTGAACGTTATCTGTCAACGCCTGGACCAGGCATCCGCGGTCGAACAGCCGTCTCTCCAGGATCCAGGCCACATTGGCCCGCGCCGTCAGCCAAACCGTGACCGCCTGATGCCGGGACCGGGTGATCCGCTCAGCCGCCGTCACCCGCCCCGTTTCGACCCTCGCGATTTCAGCCGCCGGCCGACGTGCCGGACCCGCCTGCTGTTCCTCGATCATCCCGGCGGCAAGTGTCGCATTTGTCACCGGATCGATCAGGATGAAACCACCGGTGGCGCGGTTTGCGGCATACGGATCGAAGTACAACGGACGCGTGGTTTCGATGGTCACCGCGCCAATTTCGTTCAGTTCCAGGTGCCCCGCTGGCTGCCCGCTCAGGTCGTCCACATTCACCCGGTGCCGGATCCGGGTGATCTGGGCGGCGGTCTGGTGGCTGGTATGCTTCAGCAGGTATCCGCGATTCACTTCAAGCGGAGCCGCGCTCATCCACACGATCGAGGCGTTGAACCGGCGCGAGACGTGCGGCATCCGCGCCGGATCCACCAGCATGTCGCCGCGGCTGATATCGATCTCATGTTCAAGTGTCACGCACACCGCCATCGGGGGGAACGCTTCGGCGAGGTTTCCGTCGTGCGTAACGACTTCCTTGACGCGCGACGTGCGCCCGGAGGGCAGGGCCATCACGCGGTCTCCTGGCTTCACCACCCCGGAAGCCACCGTTCCCGCGAAACCGCGGAAATCGAGGTCCGGCCGGACCACGTGCTGTACCGGCATGCGGAAATGCGTGTAGTTGTGAACGCTTGTGATCGGTACCGTTTCGAGATACTCGAGCAGCGGCGGACCGCTGTGCCATGGCGTCCGCGCGCTGCGGTTCACCACATTGTCCCCATCGAGGGCGCTGATGGGGATCGACAGGGTTGCCGGCCGGCCCAGCCGTGCGCAGAAGCTCGAAAACTCGGCTTCGATGGCGCGGAAGACTTCTTCGCTAAAGTCGACCAAGTCCATCTTGTTGACCGCCGCCACCAGGTGCGGGATTCCAAGCAGCGCCGAGATGTAGGCGTGGCGTCTGGACTGCGGCAGCAGCCCTTTGCGCGCATCGATCAGAATGATCGCAAGCGACGCCGTCGATGCCCCGGTCGCCATGTTCCGCGTGTACTGCTCGTGGCCCGGGGTGTCGGCGATGATGTACTTGCGCCGGGGCGTTGAAAAGTAACGGTAGGCGACATCGATCGTGATACCCTGCTCCCGCTCGGCTTTCAGACCATCGGTGAGCAGTGAAAAGTCGATTGCGCGGCCACTCCGGTTCACGCGCGAGTTCTTCACCGAGTCAAGCTGGTCCTCGTAGACCGATTTGCAATCGTACAAGAGCCGCCCGATCAGAGTGCTCTTGCCGTCATCGACGCTGCCAGCCGTCGAGAACCGGAGCAGACCGGTGGTGTCGTTCGACGATAGCAACTCCTCGATCGACGCCACGGACTAAAAGTACCCCTCGCGCTTCTTCACTTCCATCGAGCCTTCCTGATCATGATCGATCACCCGGTTCTCCCGCTCGCTGCGCCGGAAGGAAATCAACTCTTCGATGATCTTGGGCAGGGTGTCAGCCTCCGACCGGATCGCGCCCGTGCAATAGGTGCAGCCGAGCGACCGCATCCGGCACATCACCATCTGCGGCGATTCGTTGGGAAGCAGCGGGATTCCATGCTCCAGCGGAATGAGCGAAGCCCCCCGCACCACCATCGGACGCTCCTTGGCGAAGTAGAGCGGAACGATGGGGATGCCCTCCGCCCAGATATAGTGCCACACGTCGAGCTCGGTCCAGTTCGACAGCGGAAAAACGCGGATCGACTCGCCTTTGTCGACACGCGCGTTGTAGAGGTTCCACAACTCCGGGCGTTGGTTCTTCGGATCCCACTGCCCGAACCGGTCTCGGAAGGAGTAGATCCGCTCCTTGGCGCGCGACTTCTCCTCGTCGCGCCGGGCGCCACCGAACGCCGCATCGTATCCGCCAGCTTCGAGCGCGTCGAGCAGCGCGCGGGTCTTCAGTTGGGCGCAACACTTCTGGGTCCCTAGCCGGAACGGACTGGCGCCATCCTCAATCGCCTTCCGGTTGGTGTGTACGATCAGGTCCGCCCCAATCGACCGCGCGAAGGAGTCACGGAATTCGATCATCTCCCCGAACTTGTACGTCGTGTCAATGTGCAGCAGGGGAAACGGGATCGGGCCGGGGTAGAAAGCCTTCTGCGCCAGCCGGACCATCACCGAGGAATCCTTCCCGATCGAGTACAACATCACGGGCTTGGCAAACTCGGCGGCCACTTCGCGGATAATATGAATACTTTCGGCCTCGAGCGCCTTGAGGTGCGAGAGCGAGAAACCCACTGGATCTATTGTACCAATGTCTATCAAGATTGTCGGGATTGCAGCGCTGTGCGCAGTCCTTCAAGCCCAGACGCCACCGCCGGAACAGCGCCTCAACCAACATCGTGTCACGTTCCGCCGCTCGCCCGCACCCGAGCCCGGTGCGGAAACCCAATTGATCCCCTCCCTGGTGGACGGCATCACTGACGCCCGGCAGTGGCCGCGGCGGCGGGCCGGGATCGAGAAGATGTGGCTCAACCTGCTCGGCAAAGTAGAGCCCCATGGCGCTGACAAGAAGTGGTTTGGCGACATCCGCAAGGTCCGGGTGAACAGCACCCAGGAAATGGACCGCTACACCCGGATCGACCTCGAGATCCCGATCGAGAAGGACTTCTTCCAGAAGCATCTGCTGTTAATCCCAAAAGGCCAAGGCACGGGCCCCTTCCCGGCGGTCATCTGCTGGAGCTCGAGCACGCCGGACTACCAGGAGCCTGAAAAGTGGTGGGGAGGCTGGCTCGCGTCCCGTGGCTACGTTGTGTTGACGAGCTGGTCGTTCATCCGCTTCTACCGTGACGGCGTGAACTACTCGCGCAAGGCGCACGAGAAGGTCTACGAGCGGTTCGGACACTGGCTGGCGCTGGGCAAGATGGTCCACGACGCCAAGCGCGAGGTGGCCTACCTGCGCTCGATCAAGCAGGCGCGGGTCGATCCCAAGCGCATCGGATTTATCGGATTCTCGCTCGGCGCCAAAGCCGCGGTGTATGTCGCTGCTTTCGCGCCGGAAATCGCGGCCACCGTGGCGCTCGACCCGCACATCGCTGTCAACGGAGGCACCAACTGGCTGGACCCGTGGTATCTCGATGCCACGCGCAAGTGGCCGGACATCGCCACGGCTGAGGGGACCGTGCTGAGCCTGCTCAATCCCGACAAGCAGCGGCCGGGTTTCGAGCACGACCACCACGAGTTGCTCGCGCTCACCGCTCCGCGTCCGTTCCTGCTGATCGGGGGAAGCCACAAGGAGGACACTGGCGGCGATTCAGATGACCTGCAAAGCTGGGGCTATTTCAACCGCGCCCGCGAGGTGTACCGCTTGCTCGGCGTGGAAGACAGAATCCGGTTTGCGTCCACCAATGACGGACACAAGGCGACCGGCCCCAACATTGACGCGGCCTGGCAGCAGTTCTTCGAGAGGTGGCTCAAGCGATGAGGGCGGTGATCTGGATCCTGCCTCTGGTGGTGTCCGGGCAGGACATCTCCGGCTCACGCATCCGCGCACACGTGAAGTTCCTGGCGAGCGATGCGCTTGAGGGCCGCGGTGTGGGCGCGCGCGGTGGAGCGCTGGCAACCGAATACCTGGCGTCGCAACTCGCGGTGGCGGGAGCGAGGCCAGCCGCCGCCAGCAGCTACTTCCAGCCCGTACCGCTGGTCAACGTGCGGACGCTGCCGGAGTCAACCTTGTCCGCCGAATCGGGCGGGCGGACGGTGAATTTCACGTGGCTCAGCGGATTCGTGGGGCAAGCACTGACCCAGGCTCCGCTTGAAGAGATCGATGCGGACGCCATATTTGCCGGCCACGGGATCTCGGCACCGGAGTACGGATGGGACGACTACGCTGGCGCCGAAGTCGCGGGCAAGGTAGTGATCCTGTTCACCAACGAGCCCCAATCGGAGGATCCGCGGTTGTTCGAAGGCCGCGCACTCACCTATTACGGGCGATGGACCTACAAGTACGAACAGGCACTCCGGCACGGGGCGCGGGGCGTGCTCATCCTGCACACGCCGCAGACCGCCGGATACGGATGGGATGTGGTCCGGAATTCGTGGGGACGCGAGGAGGCGCACGTGAAGGCCAACGGCGCGGCTTTGCAGCTCGCCGGATGGCTGAGCGGCGAGGCGGCTGAGCAGATGGTGGCCTTGTCGGGCCAGACAGTGGCGGGACTGGTGGCGCGGGCCGGAACACGAGGATTCCGGGCGTTTCCGCTCGGTGTCCGGATCCGGGGCCGGATCCATACGGCCGCGCGCGGCATCTCGGCGAACAACGTCGCGGGGATCGTGCCGGGCGAGCCGCTGGCGGGAGAAGCGGTCGTGTTCACCGCGCATTGGGATCACTTGGGCCGGACCGAGGGCACGGGCGACACCATCTTCAACGGCGCCGTGGACAACGCCACCGGCTGCGCCATGCTGATCGAGATGGCGCGCGCCTGGGCGGACCTGCCCCGAAAGCCACGCCGCAGTGCGTTGTTCCTGTTCACCGCCGCCGAGGAATCCGGCTTGCGGGGCGCTGAGTACTACGTCAAGCAGCCTTTGGTTCCCCTGGCCAAGACAGCGCTGGTGCTGAATTTCGATTCGTTTCATGGAGCGGGACGGCCGCGTGACGCGGTGCTCGAGCGCTCGGAGCGGACCACGTTCTGGCCGGTGATCCAAACCGTCGCGCAACGGTTCCAGTTGGCGATCTCACCGGCGGCGCGGCCCGAGCAAGGCAGTTTCTTCCGGTCGGACCATTTTCCCTTCGCCAAAGCGGGTGTGGCTGCGTTCAGCCTCAACGGCGGCCGGAATTTTTTCGGCGATGAGAGCGCCGTCGCCGCCCGCCTGAGCGAGTACGGGGCGCAGCGCTATCATCAGCCGGGGGATGAATACGAAGACAACTGGGATTTCGCCGGAATGGAACACCTGGCGCGTTTCGGAATGGCGTTGGGCCTGGAGGCGGCCAACGCGGAATCGGTGCAGAAGTGGGTGGAGGCCACGCCTCCGCCGCCTGTTCAAAAGAAACGGCGGCGCTAGTAGTCTAGACTAGTTTGGCCGCGGGCGCGGAGTGGCGTCGGCTTGGCTGAGTCCCATCGACCACTTCACCGCCTCGATCCACATCTTCTGGACATCCGGCCTGTTCCAGGAATCCTCGCGATGTCCGAACGTTGAATAGAAGACGCGCCCTTTGCCGTAGTTGCGGATCCAGGCGACGGCGAAGTCCTTGTCGGTGCGGCGCACGTTTTTGTTGGCCAGGTCGATTCTGGAGGCGTCAAGGCTCATCAGGACCCGGACACGGTCGCGCGAGAAATCCTTCACCTGGTAGATCTCGTCCATGATCGAGAACGCCTTGGGGAAATGCTTGACGATGGGATTGTCCGGATCCTCGACGATCACCGGCGCCTGGAATTGGTTCCAGGGGTGCAGGTCGAAGTAGCCCCCCGTCATCTCGCCGTACTCCGGCCATTTGTAAAACGTATCGATGGCGCTGTGGACGCCCACGAACCCTTTCCCGTCTTCACGGACGAAGCTGAGCAGGTCCGCTTTTTGCGAGGCGTCGAGATCGAGTTCACCGGTTGTGTAGAACAGCACGGCGTCGAAGAAGTCGAGGTTCTTGGCGTTGCCGCCGAGCTTCTTCTTGGTGAGCAGGTCCGTATCGGTCCGGATGTAGGTATCCCAGATCCCGGTTTCCTGGCCGAGCTTCCAGATCGTCGCCAGGCCATGCGAAGTTGCGTCGTGGTGGAAGCCCTTCACCTGTCCGATGGCGAGCAACTTCTTGCGCTTCTGAGCGCTCGCGGGAATGGCAGCCAGGATCACCGCCGTGACGAGGAGGATGCGAATGCAGCGCCGCATGGGCCTCATGTTCTCACACTTTCTGGACGCGTCTCAAGGTGTACAGGTCAGCCGGAACGGCGCTGTTCTCGAGTTTTCTCCAATCGTCGTTGACGTGGACCATCTTGCCACTGACGTGGTTGGACCTCTCCGACGTCAGAAACATGGCCAGCGCAATCTGTTTTTCGGCCGGGATCCCGCCGGTGAGGCGAATACTTTGGGCGTTTTCGAGTTCCTTCCATCCCGCCTTCATGCCCGCGCTCAGGATCTCGTCGGTCATGTGGGTGTATGCGCCTCCAGGGGACATGCAATTCGCCTGGACGTTGTGCTCCCGGAGTTCATCCGCGAGCGTCTCGACAAACCGGATCACCGCCGTTTTCGAAGCCGCGTACGGAGCAAAGCCGGGCCTGGACTGGGCCCCGCCTCCTCCGCTGAGGACCAGAATCTTGCCCGCCCGGCGCTTGACCATCTCCTGCAGAAGGGCCGCGCAGGTGTTCATCACACCGATCAGGTTGGTTTCGATGGTCTCGATCCAGGCCTTGGAGCTTCCTTCGAGGAATGGCCCAATGGGCCCCTGGACAGCGGCGGCACAGATCACCGTGTGCACCGGACCGAACTTCTCGCGCATCCGGTCGGCGGCGGTTCGAAGTGCGTCCGCCTCCCGGACGTCGGCACGCAGCTTCATCGACACGCCGCCCTGATGTTCGATCTCCAAGTGAGTGAGATCAAGTTCGGTCTTGCTGCGCGCGAGCAGTCCAACTTTCGCCCCAGCGCCGGCAAAACCGAGCGCCAGCCTTTTTCCGACTCCCCGGCCTGCACCCGTGATCAGGACCGCCCGGTCTTTAAACTCGCTCATCCGTTACGCACCCTCATCAAGGTAGTACAATTCGCGTTCCGGCGCTACTGTGCGTCTGGGGTATACTAGCGGAGGAATTCCCGAGAATCAATTTTTAGGAGGTCAATGAGCAAAGAAGATTGCATCGAGATGACAGGCACGGTGGTGGAAAAGTTCCCGGCCGGCAAGTTTAGTGTTCAATTGGATGCCGAAAAGCTGGTGCTGGCGCACCTTGCCGGCAAGCTGCGCAGGAACCGGATCCGCGTGCTAAAAGGCGATCGGGTCACGGTCGAAATGTCGCCGTATGACCTGACCAAAGGGCGGATCACCTACCGGCACAAGTAGCCGGGCGTGGGAAGGCTGAGCGGCCGTTCACGCGAAAATCGAGAAAATCTTCGCCGGCACCCGCACCGGCAGGATAAGTCGCTGAGAACAAGACAAATATAGTTCCACGAACCTCCGTTCTGGGGCCATGTAGGGTGCGGGAATTTCGCCTCTCTGTGAGTTGCGCCAGCTACGCTCAACGCGGCTGGAGGCCAAGTGCCCAGCCACAGAGGAGGCATAATTTCATGAGATCGGTGATTGGGTCGCGGATCCGGCGCAATGGCGGGGACGGATACGGGAACGACTTGGTGGCGGCGCTGGCGGGCAAGGTGGTGGGGCAAGACAAAGCGGTACAGGCGATCGTACCGTATGTCCAAATGTTTCAGGCGGGCCTTGCGCCGGAGGGACGGCCAGTGGGGGTATTTTTGCTCCTCGGGCCGACCGGAACTGGGAAGACGCGGACGGTGGAAGCACTGGCGTCGGTGGTGCACGGGAACGAGAAGAATGTTCTGAAGATCGACTGCGGAGAGTACCAGATGGAGCACGAGGTGGCCAAACTCATCGGCGCACCCCCGGGATATCTTGGGCACCGGGAAACACAGCCCATGCTGACGCAGGCCAAGCTGAACGCGGTGACGAGCGAGAAGTGCGGACTCTCACTGCTTCTGCTGGATGAAATCGAAAAGGCAGCGTCGTCCATGGGAAGGCTGCTCTTGGGTGTGCTGGACAAGGCCGCGCTTAGGCTCAATACTGTTCACTTAAGAACATTTTTGTGATATCCTGTTTTAGGGCGATTGCCTCCACAAGGAGGCGATCGCATGACAATCACAGCCGTCGAGTCT
>Ga0194132_10006086_pt1 | contig 18978 bp, 21 predicted proteins | sample TA2KigOf80mmetaG_FD_148612 | JGI IMG/M metagenome (GOLD analysis project Ga0194132, IMG submission 148612) | Freshwater microbial communities from Lake Tanganyika, Tanzania - TA2015054 Kigoma Offshore 80m | ecosystem: Environmental > Aquatic > Freshwater > Lake | place: Tanzania: Lake...
CTCTGGCGCCGCGCCCGCGGCCGCCTCGGCGCCGGCGGGCGCCGCCTCTGCCCCGTTTGGCCCCCGTTCAGCAGCCTTGTCGCCGTGATCCGTCATCGCCACCTCCGCCTTGTGCCTCAACCCACCAACCGGCCGATCACGGCGGCGGTGTAGTCGACCATGGGAATGATGCGGGCGTAGTTCAACCGGCTCGGCCCGATCACGCCGATGGCACCGACGACCTTCTCCCGTCCGCCCCCGTAGGGCGCCACGATCATCGAGCAACCGGTGAGGTTGAACAGCTTGTCTTCAGAACCGATGAAAATGCGCACATCGTCGGCCACGGCCGCGAGGTCGAGCAGGCGCGCCACCTGGCCCTTGGTCTCCAGAGCCTCGAACAGCGCCCGCACCCGTTCGAGATCGTCGACCGCAACGATATCCTCGAGCAGGTTCGATTGGCCGCGAACGATCAGGGTGCGGCGATCTTCCCCGCCCCACATGGCGAGGCCGCGCTCCACCAGTCGGGTGGTCAGCGTGTCGAGCTCGGCGCGGTGATTGTCGAGTTCGAGGTTGATCTCGCTCAGTGCCTCGCGGAGCGTCCGGCCGGACAGCCGTGCGTTGAGGTAGTTGGCGGCCTGGTTCGCGACCGACTCGGTGATGGCCACCGGCATCTGGATGATGCGGTTCTCGACCACTCCGCCTTCGCTGACCAGGACGACCAGGACCCGGCCCCCACCGACGTCGAAGAACTCGATGTGGCGCACCGGCCGGTCGCTCCGCGGCGCCACCACCACGGCGGCGCAGCGCGAGAGGCCCGAGAGCACCGAGGTCGCCTCGGTCAGGAGTTCCTCCATGCTGCGGTTGGCAGCGGTGCAGTGCGCTTCGATGCTCGCGCGCTCCGCCTCGGTGAGATTGCCGACCTCGAGCAGGCCATCGACGTAGAGGCGTAGCCCCGCCTCGGTCGGCAGCCGCCCGGCCGAGGTGTGCGGCGCGTAGAGAAGGCCCACCGTCTCGAGATCGGACATGATGTTGCGGATCGAGGCCGCCGATAGCCCCCAGCGCAGCTTGCGCGCGAGCGTGCGCGAGCCGATCGGCTCGCCGGTCTCGACATAGGCGTTCACGATCTCCCGGAAGATCTCGCGCGAGCGCTCGTTCAGCTCATGAATCATTTGGGGGAACAAGGCCCTAGAGGGCGGTGTCGGGCGCAAGGGGAATGTAGTAACCGCCCCCTGGAGCGTCAATGCAGGCGCGCCGACCTGGACGCCACCGGCCGAGGCGGCTAGGAATGGCGCCCCGAAGCAGCGGGCGGAGGCCCAGGTGTCACCGACGATGGTGCGTCCCTCGGGGCGAGCGGCCGATCAACTCCGCGCGGTCTTGCTCGAGCCGGGCTACAGCAAGTACGCGGAAGGCTCCTGCCTAGTGCGGTTTGGCGACACCCACGTCCTGTGCGCCGCCACCTTCGAGACCCGCGTCCCGCCCTGGCTCCGCGATAGCGGGCGCGGCTGGGTCACCGGCGAGTACGGCATGCTGCCCCGCGCCACCGAGACGCGTACGCCGCGCGAGGCGACCCGCGGCGGCCAGAGCGGCCGGACCCACGAGATCCAGCGCCTGATCGGCCGGGCGCTGCGCGCCGTCACGGACCTCGCGGCACTCGGCGAGCGGCAGATCCGCCTCGATTGCGACGTGCTGCAGGCCGATGGCGGCACCCGGACCGCTGCCATCACCGGGGCCTGGGTGGCACTGCGCCTCGCCCTCGATCGCGCCCGCCGCGAGGGCAGGATCGCGGCCGACCCGCTGCGCGGCCAGGTGGCGGCGATCTCGTGCGGCATCTATGCCGGGGTGGCGGTGCTCGACCTCGACTACAGCGAGGACTCGACCGCCGAGGCCGATGCGAACTTCGTGCTCACCGCCGATGGCCGCATCGTCGAGATCCAGGGCACCGCCGAGACCGCGCCGATGAGCCATGCCCAGTTCGACGAGATGCTCCGGTTGGCACGCGCCGGAATCCATCGGCTGACCGAGCTCCAGCTCCGCGCCGTCGCCGCCGTCTGAGCCATGGCACGGCGTTTCCGCGGCCGGCGGCTCATCGTCGCGAGCCACAACCCGGGCAAGGTGCGCGAGATCGCCGAGCTGCTGGCGCCGCTCGGCATCGAGGCGCTCGGCGCCGCCGCGCTCGGTCTGCCCGAGCCAGCCGAGACCGGCGTCGACTTTGCCGCCAACGCCGTCATCAAGGCGCGCGCAGCGGCACAGACGGCAGGTGCGCCCGCACTCGCCGACGACTCGGGCCTGGTGGTGGCGGCGCTCGGCGGCGCCCCCGGAATCTACTCGGCGCGTTGGGCGGGCGCCGAGCGCCACTTCGGCGCCGCGATGCGCCGGGTCGAGACCGAGCTTCAGGCCCGCGGCGCCTGTACCCCGACCGAGCGCCGCGCCCACTTCGAGGCGGCTCTCGCCCTTTGTTGGCCCGATGGCGAGTGCGCGGTGTTCTCGGGGCAGGTCGCGGGCTTCCTGGTGTGGCCGCCGCGGGGCGAGCGCGGCTTCGGCTATGATCCGATGTTCGTGCCCGATGGCGGCACGCTCACCTTCGGCGAGATGGAGCCGGCGGCCAAGCATGCGATCAGCCACCGCGCCGCTGCCTTTGCCAAGCTGCTCGCCTGCTTCAGCGACGGCTGAGGTGGGCTTCGGGCTCTACATCCACTGGCCGTACTGCCGCCGCATCTGTCCCTACTGCGACTTCAACATCTACCGCGCGCGGGCACTGGACGAGACGGCATGGCGCCAGGCGTTCCTCGCCGGGCTCGACCACGCCCTGCGCCTGGTCGGGCCACGGCCGCTCCGCAGCATCTCCTTCGGCGGCGGCACGCCGAGTCTGATGCCACCCAGCCTCGTGGCGGCGATCATCGAGCGCGCGGCACTGCGCTTCGGCCTCGAGGACGACGCGGAGATCGCGCTCGAGGCCAATCCGGGCTCGGCCGACGCCGCCCGCTTCGCCGACCTGCGCGCGGCGGGGGTTAACCGGCTCTCGCTTGGCATCCAGAGCTTCGACGATGGGGCGCTCAGCGCGCTTGGCCGCGATCACGACGCGGCCGCGGCGCGCGCCGCGCTGACCCAGGCGCAGGCGATCTTCCCGCGCGTCAGCTTCGATCTGATCTACGGGCTGCCGGGACAGTCCCGCGCCGACTGGCGGCGCGCGCTCGATGTGGCACTGGCCTGCCAGTCCGGCCACCTGTCGCTCTATCAGCTCACCATTGAGCCCGGCACCGCCTTCGCTCGCGCCGCGGCGCGCGGCCGCCTCGCGCTGCCCGACGAACAGCGGCGGGCCGATCTCTATGACGTGGCGCAGGAGCGCTGCGCCGGCGCCGGGCTCGATGCCTACGAAGTGTCGAATCACGCCGCGCCGGGGCACGAATCGCGCCACAATCTCATCTACTGGCGTTCGGGCGACTGGATCGGTCTCGGCCCCGGCGCCCACAGTCGGCTCACGCTGGACCGCCGGCGCCTCGCGCTGACCGAGCACCGCCGACCCGAGATCTGGCTCGACGCGGTGGCGCGGGCGCGGTCCGGCGAGGTCGAATGCGAGACCTTGAGCCCGGCGCAGCACGCGAGCGAAATCCTGCTCTCGGGTCTCCGGCTCGGCGAGGGCATCGCGCTCAAGCGCGCCGAGGACGCGCTCGGCGCGCCGCTCGGCGCCTTCCTCGACCAGGCGCGCCTCGCCACCCTCGTCGCAGCGGGGCTCGTGCAGGGCGATGCCGAGAGGCTTCGCGTCACGGCGACCGGCCGTCGGGTGCTCGATGCCGTGCTGGCCGAGCTACTCGCCTGAGTTGTTGTGTTCATCCGACCCCTGGGCGAGCATGTCGGGCGGGAGGTGAGCCAATGACCGCCGAGCGGACCACCGAGACCTGGACGGTGACCAAGCCGGCGGTTGCCTCCTCCGGCGGCCTGGTCGCGAGCCAGCACCACTTGGCCTCGGCGGTCGGCGCGCGCGTGCTCGCCGAGGGCGGTAACGCCGTCGATGCCGCGGTCGCCACCAGCCTGGCGATCGGCGCCATCGAGCCGTGGATGAGCGGCCTCGGCGGCGGCGGGTTCATGCTCGTGGCGCCGCCGGGCGAGCCGGCGCAGACGGTGGCCTTCGGCATGGTCGCGCCGGCGGCGCTCGATCCCGGCGACTATCCGGTCGTCGGCGGCAAGGGCTCGGACCTGTTCGCCTGGCCCAAGGTGCTCGAGGACCGCAATCTGCTCGGCTACCCGGCGATGGCGGTGCCGGGCTACGTCGCCGGGTTGGCGCTGGCGCTCGAGCGCTTCGGCACGCGGCGGTGGCGCGCGCTGATCGCGCCCGCCATCGCGCTGGCCGAGGCGGGGCTGGTCGCCGACTGGTATGCGACACTGCTGATCACCACGGCGGCGCGTGATCTCGCGCGCTTCGCCGAGAGCGCGCGCACCTACCTCGCCGATGGCTTCCCCGTCGTCGGCGAGTTCGGTGCCCCGCCGCCGCGCATCCGGCTCGGCCGGCTCGCGGCCACCCTGAGGCAGCTTGGCGAAGCGGGACCCCGCGACTTCTACGCGGGCGAGATCGCCGCCGCCATCGTCAGCGACTGCCGGGTCGGCGGCGGCACGATTTCGCGTGCCGACCTCGAACGCTACGAAGCGCGGATCGAACCGGCGGCGGCGCTCGACTATCGCGGCGCCCGGGTGTTCGCGGCGCCCGGGCTGACCGCCGGGCTGACGCTCCATGCTGCGCTGCAACACCTCGCGGCGAACCCGACGCCCGGGGCGCGGCCCGCCGGGGCAGTGCCGGACGGGGCCGCCTATCTCAGCTATGCCGCGGCGCTGTTCGCGGCCTATCGCGAGCGTCTTGCGACCATGGGCGAGGCGAGCCCCGCACCCTCATGCACGACCCACATCAGCGTGGTCGATCGCCGCGGCATGTTCGTGGCGCTGACCCAGACGCTGTTGTCGCTGTTCGGCTCCAAGGTGATGCTGCCGGCGACCGGCATCCTGATGAACAACGGCATCATGTGGTTCGATCCGGAGCCGGGGAAGCCCAACTCGATCGCGCCGGGCAGGCGCCCGCTCTCGAACATGTGTCCCGCGATCGTCGAGCGCGGCGATGGCCTGCGCTTCGCGCTCGGTGCCTCGGGCGGGCGGCGCATCCTGCCGGCGGTCTTTCAGCTCATCTCGTTCCTGGTCGACTATCGAATGAGCATCGATCGGGCATTCGCGGCGCCCAGGCTCGACGTCAGTGGCGGCGATGTCGTCGGTCTCGATGACCGGCTGCCCGACGCGGTGCGGCAGGCGGTGGCGGCGCGGTACCCGACCCGGGTCGATCGCCACGGGGTCTATCCGGCGCTGTTCGCCTGCCCGAACCTCGTGGCCCGCGATGGCGCGAGCGGACAGGCGCACGGGGCGGCCTTCGTCATGTCGCCGTGGGCCCAGGTGGCGGCCGCGCCATGAGCCGCGCCGAGGCGCTGGCCCGCGCGCGGGCGCACTTCGACAGCGGCGCGTTCCTGACCGACCTTGCGCGCCGGGTCGCGATCCGCAGCGAAAGCCAGGTTGCCGCCAGCCGCCCGCACCTCCATGCGTATCTCGCGGGCGAGATCGTGCCGGCGCTCGCGGCGCTCGGGTTCCGCTGCACGACCGAGGACAACCCGGTGCCGGCCGGCGGCCCGTTCCTGCTCGCCGAGCGCATCGAGGATGCGGGGCTGCCCACGGTGCTGAGCTACGGCCACGGCGATGTCGTGCGCGGCCTCGAGGACGAGTGGAGCGCGGGGCTGTCGCCCTGGTCGCTCACGCCCGAGGGCGACAGGCTCTACGGCCGCGGCGTCGCCGACAACAAGGGACAGCACAGCGTGAACATCGCGGCGCTCGGCGCCGTGCTCGGCTGTCGCGGCCGGCTCGGCTTCAACGCGAAGCTGCTCCTCGAAACGAGCGAGGAGATCGGCTCGCCGGGCCTGCGCGCCTACTGCGCCGCGAACCGCGAGCGGCTGGCGGCGGATGTCCTGATCGCTTCGGATGGCCCGCGCCTTGGGCCGCAGCGCCCGACCCTCTTCCTCGGCGCGCGCGGCGCGCTCAACCTCACGCTCAGCGTGGCGCTGCGCCAGGGCGCGCATCATTCGGGCAATTGGGGCGGGCTCCTGGCCAACCCGGGCATCATCCTGGCGCACGCGCTTGCCGTGCTGGTGTCGTCGCGGGGCGCGGTGCTGGTGCCGGCGCTCAAGCCGCGGGCCATCCCCGAAGCGGTGCGCGCGGCGCTCGCCGACTGCGCGCCGGAGCCGACCGCGGACGGGCCCGCGGTCGATCCCGACTGGGGCGAGCCCGGCCTGAGTCCCGCCGAGAAGGTGTTCGGGTGGAACACCTTCGAGGTGCTGGCGTTCAAGACCGGCAACCCCGACCACCCGGTCAACGCCATTCCGCCGACCGCGATCGCGCACTGCCAGATCCGCTACACCGTGGACTCCGATCCGGCGGCGTTCGTCCCGGCGATCCGCCGCCATCTCGATGTGCATGGCTTTCCCATGGTCGAGGTGGCGGCGAGCGAGACCGGATTCTTCACCGCCACCCGGCTGGCGCCTGATCACCCGTGGGTCACATGGGCGGCGCGCTCGGTCGCGGCGACGCTGGGGCGCCCGCCCGCGATCCTGCCCAGCCTGGGCGGCTCGCTGCCGAACGAGTGCTTCGCCGAAGTGCTTGACCTCCCCACGATCTGGGTACCGCATTCCTATGCCGGCTGCGGCCAGCACGGTCCGGACGAGCACGGCCTCGCCTCGGTACTGCGCGAGGGCCTCGAAATCATGACCGGCCTGTTCTGGGACCTCGGCGAGGGACGCCTCGCGGACCCTAGGCTCGGGGCGGGACGTCGAGGCGGGCGATGACGCCGTTCAGCCGCGCCTCGGGCGCCGGGTAGCGGGCCATGACCAGTGGATCGTGCCCCGGAATCACGTGCGCCGGCGAGGCGGCGAGGCCGCGCAGTACATCGTAGCCCGCGATCATGCGGGCGACATCGTAGACGATGGGGAACGGCGAAGCGGTCTCCATGTTCTCATAGAAGTGCGCCGCGTCCGAGGCGAGCACGACGTGGCCCCGGCGGGTCAGCACGCGCACGCACTGCATGCCCGGCGTATGGCCGCCGATGAGGTGGACGCTGACGCCCGGCGCGATCTCCTCGGCGCCGTCGTGAAAGGCCACGCGCCCCGCGAACACCTTGCGCACCACGCCGAGCACGTGGTCCAGCGCATAAGCCTGACGGAAGAAGCGCTCGGTCATGTGGCGGCCGGTGCCGAACTGCAGCTCGAGGTCCTGGAGGTGGAAGCGGGCGGCGGGGAAGTCATCAAGCGTGCCGGCGTGATCGAAGTGCAGGTGCGTGATCACGACGTCCCGCACCGTGGCGGTATCGATGCCCAGCATGGCCAGGCCCTCGCGCGGCAGGCGCGTGAGCACCCGGCCGCGGCGCGCGGCTTCCGTATGCTCGAAGCCGGTATCGACCACGATCGCGCGGTTCGGGTTGACGATCGCCCACACGTAGTAGTCGAGCGGCATCGGCGCATCGTGCGCATCGGTCGTAATGAAGCTCTCGCGGCGCAGGCGCTCGGCACGACTGCCGTAGCGGACCGCGAACACCTCGTAGGTCTCGGGCTCGGACACGGCGACCCTCAGGGCAGCAGCGGGACGATCGTCTGGCCGGTCCGCGCCACCAGCGCCGCGGCGACGATCGAGCGGTGGCAGCGCGCCGGGTCGCGCTCGAAGCAGAGGAGGCACGACGGGCGCTCGACCGCCAGCGCCACGGCGCGCGCCAGATCGGTTTGCGCGGGCGCGCTGCCCATGTGGGCGCGGAAGATCGCCTCGAAGGATTCGAGATCGCCAGACCGCACGGCCTCGCGCCCGGGCTTGGGCGTGCCGAGACCGCGCAGGTGCACGTACTCGATCCCGGCGCGCGCCAGACGCGTGCCGAGCGCGCTCTTGGCGTACTCGGGCCGGCGCGACCACGGCACCTCGCGCACATCGATCACCCGGGCGATGCCATGCTGCTCCAGCGCAGCGACGAAATCGGGCAGCCGAGTCTTCTCGTAGCCGATGGTGAAGAGCGCGGTTGCAGAAGTCACGGGTTTCCCTCGCGCGCCCAGACGTCGAGCTGGGTCGCGACCAGATAGCTGGCGCGATCGCGCAGCGCATCGCAGATCGCGTAGTGGTGCTCGTCCACCCGCTCGATCAGCGCGACCGGATGGCCGAGCGCCCGCCAGCGCGCCGCCATCGCCTGGCTCTGGCGGTGGAACTCCGCGGACTCGTGCTCGCCCACCACCAGCAGGAGCGGCAGCGCCACCGGCGCGGGCAGATGCACCGGGCTGTTGCGCGCGGCCTCCGCCGCATCCATGCGCAGAAAGTCGTTGAGATAGCAGAGCCGGATGGGCTCGAGGTCGAACACCCCGCTCGTCGCGCACGCGCCCGTGATCAGGTCGCCCGGCAGGTCGGGCGCAAACGCCGGCCAGTCGGTCACCGCGAGCATCGCCACGAGGTGGCCGCCCGCCGACTGGCCGCACACGTAGATGCGCGTGGGATCGCCACCATACTTCGCCGCATTGCGGTAGAGCCAAGCGATGGCGGTGCGGTTCTGGCGCACGATCTCGTCCATGGAATGCGCGGGGGCGAGGCCGTAGTTGAGCACCACGCTCATCACGCCATTCGGCACGAAGCCCTCGGCGACGAAGCTGAAGTCATCCTTGTCGAGCGAGTACCAGTAGCCGCCGTGGACGAACACGTGGATCGGTGCCAAGGGCTGCGCCGCCGGGAACACATCGAGCGTCTCCGCCCGGGCCGGCCCATGGGGAACATCGAGATATCCCCGGAGCTTCCGCCTGGTCGCCTTGCTCCACTTCGGCCACTTGGCGAAGTAATCCTTGTAGAACGGGAACCGGGCGCGATTATCGTATTGCGCGTCCAGCCCCGCCCGGTCGTAGCCGAGGTAGAGCGCCATCAGGCGCCACCCCCGGCCCAGACCGCGAGTTGGCGCTGGAGGAGGGGTGCCGCAGGGTCGCGGAGCGAGTTGACCAGGTTGAAGTGGTTGAGGCCGGGGAGCGCGACCCAGTCGAGCGGGTAGCCGAGCGCCCGCCAGCGCGCCGCCATGGCGTGGTTCTGCCGGCTGTATTCCTCCGATTCGTGCTCGCCGACCACGATCATCAATGGCGTGGCGGTCCGATAGGTCTGGGTGAGCGGGCTGTTCCGCGCCGCCTCCGCCGCGTCGAGGTGCAGCGTCTGGTTGAGATAGCTGAGCCGGATCGGCTCGAGCTCGAAGATCCCGGCGATCGAGCACACTCCTTTGATGACATCGGCCGGCACCGCCCGATCGAGCCGCGGCCAGTCGGTCGCAAGCTGCATCATCGCGAGGTGTCCCCCGGCGGAGTGGCCGCAGACGTAGATGCGCATGGGATCGCCACCGTAGTCGGCCGCGTGATGCCAGAGCCAGGCGATCATGGCCCGGTTCTGGCGCACGATCTCGTCCAGGCGATGCGCGGGCGCCAGGCAATAGTTGGGAACCACCGTCATGGCCCCGTGGGGACGCAGCCCCGTGGCGAGGAAGCCGTAGTCCGCCTTGTCGAGCGAGTACCAGTAGCCGCCGTGGATCATGACGTAGACCGGCGCCCCGCGGCCGCGGCCGCCGGCAGCGGGGAAGATGTCGAGCCGCTCCGACGCCGAAGGGCCATAGGGCACGCCGCGGTGCGACGGCAGGGTGGCGTGCGCCTCATCGCTCCAGGCGCGCCAGCGGGCGAAGTGCTCGCGGTAGTCGGGGAAGCGCCTACGGTTGTTGTACTGGGCGTCGAGCGCTTCCTGGTCGTAGTCGAGAAACACCGCCATGGGCTCAGCCGGTGCCGAAGGCCGTCAGTAGCGTCCCGGCGCAGCGCGCCATGAGATCCCGCGTCGCATCGACCATGCCGCCCCAACCGAAGAAGCCGTGCACACAGCCGTCATAGCAGAAGTAGTCGACGGCGACCCCGGCGGCGCTCAGCCGCTCGGCGTAGGCCTTGCCCTCATCGATCAGCGGATCGTGGCCCGCGGCAATCACCAGCGCCGGAGGCAGGCCGCGGAGGCTCGGCGCGAGCAGCGGCGAGGCGCGCCAGTCCGCGGCATCGGACGGGGCGCGCAGATAGGTGGCGAAGATGTAGGCCATCTGCTCGCGGGTCAGGTTGTAGCCCTCGGCGAAACGCTCGTATGAAGCGGTTTCGGTGCGCGCCTCGGTCACCGGGTAGATCAGGATCTGGGCGCAGATCCTCGGTCCGCCGGCATCGCGCGCCGCGATCGCCGCGACGGTGGCCAGCGTAGCGCCGGCCGAATCCCCGCCGACCGCGATCCGCTGGCGGTCGAGGCCGAGTGCTGATGCCTCGGCCGCGATCCAGTTGAGCGCCGCGACCATGTCCTCGACGGCAGCCGGAAAACGATGCTCCGGGGCGAGCCGATAGTCCACCGCCGCGATCGCGCAGCCGGCGGCATTCGCGAGCGCCCGGCACTGCGGCTCGTGGGTGCCGAGGTCGCCGACGATCCAGCCGCCGCCGTGGCCATAGACCATGACCGGGAGCGCCTGCCCGGGCGCCATGCCGCTGGGGCGGATGAGCCGCACCGTGAGCGGTCCGCCGGGACCCTTCAGCGTGTGATCATCGATGTCGGCAGGCTCGGGCGGCAGATTCACCCGGCGCGAGCGCTCGCGCACCATCGCCCGGGCTTCCGCAACGGGGAGCCGGTGCATCGGCGGCACGCCGCTCTGGCGGATCGCCTCGAGCACGGTGGCGATTTGCGGGTTGAGCGTCATCGCTGATGCCTCCGCCCCACGAAAGGGGGTTGCTTGCCGGCGCCGGGCATCCTAGCACAGAGCCTCAGGCCCGGAGGGAGCCGGCATGGACATCTACGCGCGCTTCGGCGTTCGCCGCCGCATCAACGCCGCGGGCACGCTCACCCGCCTTGGCGGCAGCCTGATGCCCGATGAGGTGCTCGACGCCATGCGCGCCGCCGCCCGGAGCAGCGTCGATGTCGCCGAGTTGCAGGCCGCGGCGAGCCGGCTGATCGCGGCGCATACCGGGGCCGAGGCAGGCCTCGTCACGGCCGGCGCGGCGGCGGCGCTCACGGTTGCCACCGCCGCCTGCCTGACCGGCCTCGACGTCGCGCGCATGGAGCGCCTACCCGACACTCGCGACATGCCGAACGAAGTGATCATGTGCCGCACCCACCGCACCGGCTACGACCACGCCGTCCGGCTCGCCGGTGCCGTGATCCGCGACATCGGTTTCAACGATCTCGGCACCGGCGCCGGTGTACGCGATATCGAGCCCTGGGAGATCGAGGCGGCGATCACGCCGCGAACGGCGGCCTTCGCCTACACCGCGACACCGCGCAACATGCCGCGCCTGGCTGAGGTCGCAGGGGTGTGCGCGCGCCATCGCATCCCGGTGATCGTCGATGCCGCGGCGCAGCTTCCGCCCACGGCCAACCTCCGCCGCTTCATCGCCGAGGGCGCCGCGCTGGTGTGCTTCAGCGGCGGCAAGGCGATCCAGGGGCCGCAGGGGACCGGGATTCTCGCCGGTCGGCGGGAGCTGGTCGCCGCGGCGCTCCTGCAGCAGATCGACATGGACGTGCGGGCCGACACCTGGTCACCGCCGGAGGAACTGGTGCCGCCGCGGGCGCTGGCCGGCTATCCGCACCACGGCATCGGCCGCGGCTTCAAGGTCGGCAAGGAAGACATCGTCGGCCTGATGACCGCGCTCGAACGGTTCGCCACGCGCGATGAGCAGGCGTACCTGGCCGCCAAGGAGGCGATCCTCGCCGACATCGCCCGCCGACTGAGCGGCCTCAACGGGCTCGCGCTGCGCCGGCTCGCCGCGGGCGAGACCGGGCGCATGCCGCTCCTCGAGTTGAGGCTCGATCAGGTCGCGCTGGGCCGCTCCGCAGTAGCCGTGGCGAGGGCGCTGCAAGCGGGTGAGCCGGCGGTGCACGTCGGCGAAGCGCGTCTCGACGACGGCGTCCTGCTCATCGACGCCGCGGCCCTGAGCGCTGAACATGCCGCCCCCGTCGCAGGCGCGGTGCGCGCGGCGCTCACGCAGACCTGAGGCAGGGCCATGGCGCGGCACATGCTCACCTCCAGCCCGACCACCGTGCACTGGGGCGCCTTCGATGCGGCCCTCCCGCCTGTGCTCGAGATCGACTCGGGCGACACGGTGACGATCGAGGCCGTGTCGGGCGCGCCCGACGTCATGCCCGAGCGCCGGTTCGCCGTGTTGCCCGAGCTCCGCGAGATCCATGCCCGCGTCCGCCCGATCATGTTCGGCCATATCCTCACCGGGCCGGTGGCGGTCCGCGGCGTCAAGGCCGGCGAGGTGCTCGAGGTGCGCATCAAGGACGTGCGGCTGCGCCAGAACTGGGGCTGGAACATCATCCGCCCGCTCATGGGCACGCTGCCCGAGGACTTCCCCGACCGCCGGCTCATGCACATCGCGCTCGATGAAGCGGCGATGGTGGCGCGTCCGCCGTGGGGCATCGACATCCCGCTGCGTCCGTTCTTCGGCGTCATAGGGCTCGCGCCGCCCCCAGCCTGGGGCGCCATCACCAGCATCATCCCGCGAGCGCATGGCGGTAACATGGACATCAAGGAGTTGGTGCCGGGCACCATTCTCTACCTCCCGGTGTTCAACGACGGGGCGCGGTTCTCGGTGGGCGATGGCCATGCCGCGCAGGGCGATGGCGAGGTCTGTCTCACCGCCATCGAGACCTCGCTCGCGGGCACCTTCGAGCTGATCGCGCGGCCCGACCTCCATCTCGCGATGCCGCGCGCCGAGACCCCGACGCACTACATCACGATGGGCTTCGACCCCGATCTCGACGATGCCGCCAAGCAGGCGCTGCGCGACATGATCGGTATGATCACCGAGCGCACCAACCTCTCGCGCGAGGACGCCTACAGCCTATGCAGCCTGGCGGCGGACCTGCGCGTGAGCCAGCTCGTGAACGTGCACAAGGGCGTGCACGTGATGCTGCCGAAAGCCGTGCTGCACGGCTGAGACTTTAGAGTCCGAGGCGGCTCCGCGTCGCCGGGCCGACGATGCCGTCGGCGGTGAGGCCCGCGCGGCGCTGGAAGGCCTGCACCGCGTCATGGGTGGCGCTGCCGAACACGCCATCGGGTTCTACGGCGATGCCGGCGGCGGTGAGCGCGCGCTGCAGCGCCCGCACGTCCTCGCCCTGGAGGAACCGCTGGCGCAAGCGCAAGAGGTGGACCTCGGCGACCTCGGCCGAGGCGCGCACCACGCCCCCCGCCAGCACCGCTTCATCGATCGTGACCCCGCGCACGGTGAACGGCAGGGCGAGGGCCCAGCTTCCGGCCGCGAGCAGGGCTTGGAACGCCTGCATCCGGTAGACGGTCTTGCGCAGGAGCGCGTTCGAGTGCTGGCCGAGCCACGCCCGCCGCGTCTCGACATAGGCGCGTACCCAGGCCTGCTCGCCCAGCGTCGCCGCCGCGCCGTGCGTCGCGCTGCATGCATCGCGCAGGCGTTGCCACGAACCGTGGATATGGCTGTCGTAGACGACGGCCGTACCGAGCGCCGAGCGGATGCCGAGCGCCTCCGCTGAGCGCACCGCCGGCGCCCAATAGACGCGATCGAAGAACGCATCCTGCGTCCGGTGCATGACCGGATCGGCGCCCGCCTTGCGCAACGCCCAGGGCAGCGCGGCATCGTGGTCGAGCCCGAGGTCGAGATCCTCGAGTCGCGGCAGATAGGGCGCGAGCGCGGCCGCCCGGGCAGCGTCGGGTTCAGCGCAGTAGGCGCGGATCAGGAGGTAGAGGTTGCCGCTCGCCAGCGTCGTCTGCACCCGGCCATAGGTGAGATGCCCGGGGTCGTTGGCGAGCAGCGTCACCTGTGCATAGTCGCCGAGCGCGCTCCTCGTCTCGAAGACGTTGACGATCGCCTATGCCGCACCCTTTTACAGGTCCGTGAGCATCTCAGTCTTCCTCCGCGAGTCGCCGCCAGTATCGTCGACGGCAACGCGCCGCGCTCCTGGGAGCTCTCAGCGGACTATGGGCAACGCGCGCCGACGAGCGGACCGGCCGGGGGTCGCCAACACGAGTCCGGCCAGGCCGACCCCGAAGACGGCGAGCGTGGCGGGCTCGGGCACCGGCAGGAGGCCGGTGTATGAGAGGGAAAGCCAGTTGTAGGTTACGCGGTTCACGGCGTCGGTGGGGTCGAATGCGAACTCGATTCCGCCCTGGAGCGCGCCCAGCAGAACGCTCCGCGGCACCACGATCGAGTCCACGATCCCGTCCGCCGTGGCGAACAGTTCCCCGATGGGCAAGCCCTCCACCAGAATGCGCAGGCCGCCGGCGCCGCCGAGATCCCCGCTTACGTCGAGCGAGAGAATGCCGTCCGTGACCGGCTGCGCAGCGTCGGGAAACGTCAGTCTGAACACCGGAACCCTGTCGTCGAGCGGCGATTTCTCAAGCGTCAGATTGGAGAACACCTTGACGTCGCACGCGGACTCGACCTGGGGAACTACGAACGTTCTGAATCCAAGATAGGTGCCTGGACCGAACCACTGTCCGTTCTCGCTGGCGCTGAAGAACTGGAAACCGGGCGCGCAATCCACCACGGCCGGGTCCGCATGGAGGTGCCACAGGTAGAGACCACCCTCGCCGTTCGATGCCCGCGCGGTGATGGCGAAGCGGTCGCCAGCGGCCACGGGCAGTGGCGCAAAGCCATCGACCGGGACGAAGAAGGACACGGGATCCGCGAGCCCGAAGGTGGGAGCGGCGGTGGGCGCGAGGGTCGCCGTAACCAGGGCGGTCGCGTTGGCGGCCTCGGATGTCGCACCGAACGTCGGGCGGATGTCGAGGAGGATCGGCAGGAACGGTTCGTTGCCGTCGGCCTTCTGGATCTGTACGTCAAAGCGCTTCAGGAGGCCGCTCTGTCCAACTGTGAGCGTCTGAGCGGCTCTCTGATACGGCGCGCCGACACCGAACTGCTGTGTCGATTTTATCTGGAGGGCGAATCCGCCGACGGTGTGGCCGATGTTAGCGGCGACCGCGTCGAAGGCCTGGTCGATCACCGGCGCCGCGCGGGCAGACCCGGCCGCCGTCGCCAACACCATGGCGAGGACAACGCCGTTCTCGTCCGACACCGCGGCATGGATGGAAATCCGCGCATCGTGCCACCCCGCTTCCCGCGGCTGACCGAACGAGAACGGCCCGTCGATCATCAAGTTTCGCGCGCAACCGGCGTAACGGCAAGGCGAGATCGCCCTTCCGTAGTCAGCTCGTCATCTGTCCGGTGCTTGTAGCGCGTGATCTATCCGGTTTCGAATCGCTCCAAACAAGGGGCGGTGATGAGACAGACGGAGCTGCTCCAAGGACTACGAGGGATGAGGTTTGAGACGTTGGTGGCGCGCTGGCATCGAGCCAAGCGGAGGCGGCGGAGGCGCTGGGGATGAGCGAACGGTCGTTTCGGCGCCGGCGCACGCGCTGGCTCGGGGCGGCGGAAGCGGGTCTGTGCGACCGGCGGATCGGCCGGCCGTAGCCGCGTCGGGCACTGGCGCTGGCGCTCGAACAGGCTTGCTTCAGCCGATTCGCGGGTTGGGCGGGCTGTCGCCGGCCTCGGCAGAGACCCTGCCCTCAGCGTCGCGCCCACGCCGGCGCGCTGTTTCCCGGCGGTCGATTTCGTAGTCGATGCCATTCCGGGCGAGCCGCAGCTTGACCCGGCAGACCTCCTCGGCACGGCCCGGGCTGAGCCAGCCGCGGTTCACATCGCACGACACCCTTTCGGGGTCGTGCCGCTTCGGATCGCCGTAGCCCCGCCCGCGCAGGTGCGGAACACCATCCGCTCGCCCGGTCGGCAGGTTGCGATGTGGAAGCTGGGCAGGCGCTCCTCTTCGCCGTTGGCGCCCCGCTTGAGATTGAGTGCCCCGCTGCCGTCGCGACCGCCGAGCACGCCGCGCGGCGCGTTGCGATCGCCGTCGCTGCAATAGGCTACGGTCATGTCACCCGAGAGCGAGTGGTAGCTTCCCTCCCTGGCGGGGGCGCCGTTCCAGCGTCCCATCCCGATGGCATCCTGAGCGATGCGACGCGCCTCGACGAGAACCGGGTACATCGCCTCGTCGAGCGGGTCAGCGGCTCTGCCATCCAGGCGAGATCGCCCGAGCGTTAGTGGATGTCGGCTGCGGCGGCGAGCGCCGCCCGGATGTCAGCGACCGAGAACCCCGGCCGGCGTGCCGCCTCGAGCAACAGGCGCTCGCGCTTCATCACCACCGCGATCGCCGCCGGCAAGGCCGGGGCGCGCTCGTGCGGGATCACCACCGCGCCGTGGTTGTCGGCATGGATGAGGTCGCCCGGGCGGACGGTCAGGCCGTGCACCGTGACGACGCCGTCGGTCGCGACCACATGGACGTGAGCGTGGCTCGGCGCGAGCAGCCCGGCCAGCACCTGGAAGCCCGGCGCCATGGCTGCGATATCGCGCATCGCGCCGTTGGTGATGCCGCCCACGCAACCAAGCGCCTGGTGCACGGTGGTCTGAACCTCGCCCCAGAACGCGCCGGTGCCACCGGGCGTGTCGAGGTCCTGCAGCACGACGATGGCCGGCTTCGGACCCATCGCGATGTACTCGTAGTAGGCGAGCCGTTTGGCCGCGGCCTCGGCGCCGACGCCGGCGGGCGGCCGCATGCTGCGGATCGTCACCGTGCGGGCGTAGCCCACGATCGGTGGGAGCGCGGGATCACGCGCCACGAACGGCAGGGTCGTGTAGCAGCCATTGCGATGGCGGTCGTCCAGCACCTCGAGGCCGTTGCAGATCGTAGGCGTGTCGTGGCGGCGGAGCTCGTCCAAAAGCTCCGTTGGCAAGGTGGTCATGGCGTGCTCCGGGCTGCCTGCGATCGGTCGTCCCGGCCAACCATAGCGCACGGGGCGCGCTGTGCTAGCGTGTCCCGCGATGACGTCCAGACCCTTGAGCGTCGAGGTCCTGCGCGGCACGCTCGTAGAGAGCCGCCACCGGGTCGATGCCGTCGTCTGCACTGCGGAGGGGCGGCTGGTGCGGACCTGGGGCGACGCAGACCGCGTCGTGGTTCCGCGCTCGGCGGTCAAGCCGGTGCAGGCGCTGCCGCTGATCGAGAGCGGCGCGGCCGAGTGCCTGGCCGTGAGCGACGAGGAGCTCGCCATCGCCTGCGCCTCGCACGGCGGGCAACCCGCGCACGTCACGGTCGTCGAGCGCTGGCTCGCGCGCGCCGGCCTGAGCGAGGCAGACTTGGCGTGCGGCGCCCACTGGCCACTCCACCTCCCCGCGACGCACACCCTCCTTCGCGCCGGCGCGCCCGAGTCTAGCCCGCTCCTCAACAACTGCTCGGGCAAGCACGCCTTGATGCTTGCCACCGCCGTCGCGCTGGGCGAGCCCACCCGCGGCTATGAGGCGACCGAGCATCCGGTCCAACGCCGCGTCGCCGCCGCCATTGGCGCGCTATCGGGTTGCCCGGACGCGGCGCTGGGGTGGGCGGTCGATGGCTGCAACTTGCCGGCGGTGGCCTTGCCGCTCAGCGCGCTGGCGCTAGCGGCGGCTCGCCTGGCCGATCCTGCGGCCTTCGGCGCGGAACGGCGGCGGGCGATCGAGCGCATTCGCACCGCGATGACGGCGCACCCCTTCCTCGTAGCCGGCGACGACCGGCTCTGCACGACGCTGATGGTCGCGACCGCCGGGCGAGTGCTGGTGAAGACCGGGGCGGAGGGTGTCTTTCTCGCCGTCATCCCGACCAGCGGCATCGGTGTGGCGCTGAAAGTGGCGGATGGCGCGACACGGGCGGCGGAGGTCGCGTTGATGCACACGCTTCAGGTGCTCGGTGCGCTCGACGGTGTCGAGGACGAGACACTGAAGCGTTACCGCGAGATGCGGCTTCTGAACTGGAACCAGCGTCCCGTCGGCGCGGTTCGCGTTCGCTCGTCCGGATAGTCCCAGCCTCGTCCGTCCGACAGAACGAGGAATGACGGCGCTGCGCCCTGTGACTCCAGTCACAGATTGGCGCGCCTCACGCGGTTAGCGTCGTCATTAACACCAGAGTGCATCTGGGACGATGGACGCAGAAAGACAAAAGACAGGAGAGTTAACCATGCACACTTCCGCGACCAAAACAGTGCTCGCGAGTTTGACCGTGCTGAGTGTCATCGCGGTCCTGAGCACGCTGTCGATGGTCATCTACTAGGTCTCGACCCTCACGCCGTGACCGGGTGTCGCCGCCGGTCCCCGGCGGTGGTCATTTGCTGGAGGTCTGAGGCCTGGCACAGGGGAGAGGGCCGCTGGCGCGAACGGTAGCGGATCTCATCACCGCGGCCCCAACCATGCCGCTCGCTGCCGGCATCCCGAACCAGGCGGCCTTGCCCTCGCTCGAGGCATTGACCATCGCCGATCTCGCGCCCGGGCCGAGCCGCGATGAAGCGATGGCGCGCGGCTGTCTGGCGGGCCTCTGGCTGCGCCACGGCTTTCTTGATCGCGCCCACATTCTGAGCCAACGCATCGAGACAGCAGAGGGCTCCTACTGGCACGGTCTCATGCACCGCCGCGAGGGCGACTACGCCAACGCCAAGTACTGGTTCGCGCGGGTGGGCACGCATGCCATCCATCCGCCGCTCGCCGCGGCGGCGCGGAGAGAATCCGGCGCTGGCACCGTGCTCGCACGGCTCCTCGGCCCGAATGGGCAGTGGGATGCCGCGGGCTTCGTCGACCTCTGTGCCGAAGCCGTCGCCGGGGCGAGCCCGCACCTCACCTTGGCGCTGGCGCTCCAGGCGCACGAGTGGTCCCTCCTGTTCGACCATTGCCTCGAGGCGGCAGGCGCGCCCCCGACATGACACCGCCAGCGATTGCTGGTAGTGGTGGCTGACGAGGCGAAGGGGAGGGAACCGATGGCAATGCTGCTCGCGGGCGGCCTCGTGTTCGACGGCGAGGCGATGCGCGAGGGCCTCGGCGTTTTGGTCGAGGGCGGCCGCATCGCCCGCGTGCGCCCGGCGGGCGA
>Ga0194132_10006087_pt1 | contig 18976 bp, 15 predicted proteins | sample TA2KigOf80mmetaG_FD_148612 | JGI IMG/M metagenome (GOLD analysis project Ga0194132, IMG submission 148612) | Freshwater microbial communities from Lake Tanganyika, Tanzania - TA2015054 Kigoma Offshore 80m | ecosystem: Environmental > Aquatic > Freshwater > Lake | place: Tanzania: Lake...
GGAGTGCTGCGCGACCCTCCGGCGCGCGCAGCTCGCGGACCGGCCGCGGGCCGCGCTGCAACTGCTCGATGAGCTCGTCGGCGGACGCCGAGGGGGCGTCGCGAGCGGGTGCAGCCTGCGCCGCCCCCGGCAGAAGCTCCGCGACCAGTTCGAGGCGCTCGAGGAAGCCCGGCGGCAGCATCGCCCGCAGGACGACGGCGGGGGGCGCGAGGTACGTGGCCGAGATCCAGCGTGCGAGCGCGAGCGTCGTCGGCGGCAGAAGGGGGCCGTCGGCACGAACGCGGTCGACGATCGGCTTGGTCGCGACAGCAGGCGGGCCGGCTTCGGCCAGGACGACCGCGAGAGCCTGGCGCCGGCCGTACTCGACCAGGACTGCCTCACCGGGCTCGACGTCGGCCAGGGGCGGGGGCACGTGATAGGTGTAGGTGCGCGCGCCACCGCCACCCGCGGCGTCGACGGCAACTTCCACGAACCGCTCGGGCTCGGCGGCGACCAGCCCGAGATCGCCAGGCGTCAGCTCGACCGCCACCTCACACGCGGATGCGGCGCGCCCCGCGGCGGGCGTGTTCGAGGCCGATCAGCTCGTCGATCTCCCGGGCGCTCTCCTCGGCCCCGTGAGGACCGGTTGCGTTGACCACCACATGGTCGTAGTTGGGCGCCTCGCGCAGCTCGATCTCGGCATTGCGCAGGCGGATGGCCAGGTCCCGGGGCGCCTCGGTGTCGCGCTGCTCGAGCCGGCGGCGCAGCTCCCCCAGCGACGGTGGCGCCACGAAGATCCGCAGCGCGTCTGGGACCCGTGCCTTGATCGAGGACGCGCCCTGGACATCGATCTTGAGGATGGCGTCGCGGCCTTGGGCGAGCGCGTCGCGAACACTGTCGATCGGGGTGCCGGACCACTGGCCGTGCACCTCGGCCGCCTCGAGCAGGCCGCCGGCCTCGCGAATCGCGTTGAACTGGATCGGCGAGACGAAGCGGTAGTGGACGCCCTCGCGCTCCCCGGGCCGCGGCGCACGCGACTTGTAGGTCACGACGAACGCTCGTCGCGCGGCGGACGGCAGCCGCTTGAGCCGATCGAGGATGGTGTCCTTCCCCACGCCGGCCGGTCCGGAGATGATCACCAGCATCGCGCCCGGCGCCCCGTCGATGGCACCCGGCAGGTCGTCGCGAGCGGGCACCTCGGCCGACCCGTCGGAGCCTCCCTCGGCCCCGAGAACGTCGTCGGTCACCGCGGATGTGTCCCGACCGATGGCGGACCCGGCCGCGAGCCCTGACGGTCGCCGCCCCGCAGCCGCGCCAGCACCAGCTCCAGTTCGTCGGGAAGTGGCGCGTTGACCCGGACGAGGTGGCCATCCGAGGGGGCCGCGAACTCCAGCCGCCAGGCATGCAGGAACAAGCGACTCAGCCCGTCGGGCCCGCGGCGGGCCGCGCCGGTCGCGTAGATCGGGTCACCAGCGATCGGGTGGCCGATGGCCGCAAGGTGGACGCGGACCTGGTGCGTCCGCCCGGTGACCAGGTCCACCTCCAGCAGCGTCCAGCCGGGGAAACGCTCGCGCACGCGGTAGCCCGTCACCGACTCGCGACCGTCGGGGACCACGGCCATCCGGATCCGGTGCTGCGGGTCACGACCGATCGGCGCCTCGATGCGACCCACGGAAGCGGCAAGACTGCCCCACGCGAGCGTGAGGTACGTCTTCTTGACGCGGCGCGCCTTGAGCTGCGCCATCAGGCTGGCCTGGGCAGCGTCCGTCCGGGCGACCATCAGGAGGCCGCTCGTGTCGCGGTCGAGGCGGTGCACGATGCCCGGCCGGCGGACGCCCGCGATGCCGCCGAACACCTCACCACGGGCCAGCAGCGCGTTGACCATGGTGCCCGAGGCGTGGCCGGGCGAGGGGTGGACCACGAGCCCCGCCGGCTTGTCGACCACGAGGACATCGGGATCCTCGTAGACGACCGGCAGCGGGATCGGCTCGGGCTCCAGGGCGAGCGGTTCGGGCGGCGGGACGACCAGCGTCAGCCGGGTCCCCGGACCGACGGCCTCGTTCGCCCGGACCGGGCGCCCGCCGTCGGTCAGGTGTCCGGCAGAGATAAGCTTCTGGACATAGGCGCGCGACAGGCCCGTCAGGTCCGCGACGGCGCGATCCGCTCGCTGGCGACCGTCCTCGGCCGCCACAACCAGTTCACGGATCTCTGCCGTGCCGGCGTCAGCCATCGGCGGCGCCGCCCATCCGGCCGCGCTTCGTCGGCCAGATCGCCATGAGGAGGAGCAGCAGGATGGAGGCCGAGATCGCCATGTCGGCGACGTTGAAGGTGTACCAGCGCCAGGTCCCGATGCCAAGGTCCACGAAGTCCACGACGTAGCCGAGGCGGAGGCGATCCGCCAGGTTGCCCAGGGCGCCGCCGAGCAGGAGCCCGAGGGCAAGGGTCGCGAGCAGGCTGCCACCCACGCGCGACTCATACCAGACGATCAGCCCGATCACCCCGAGGCTGAACAGCGCGAAGATCGGCGCCTGGTCGCGGAACATCCCGAAGATCGCGCCCGTGTTGTGGGTCACCGCGATCCGGGCGAACTCGCCCCAGATCGGCACGACCCGGTTGACCTCGAAATTCGCGACGATCCAGGCCTTGAGCAGCTGGTCGACGACCGCGATTCCGATCGCCAGGCCCGTGAAGAGCGCCAGGCGCGAACGCCCGGCTCGGGATCCGCTCATCATCGCGCCGGCTCCCCGCCCACGTCCGACGAGCGGCTCAGTGGCCATCGGCCTCGACCCGGCTGGCCGGCGCTCTCACGGCGCTGGTCGTGGCGCGGATGGCCAGCGTGACCGCACCGCCATCGAGTTCGACGAGCACGTGGGGCACGTCGTCAGGCGGCGCGTCGCTGTGCAGGCGGTCGGCGAGCGTCTCCGCGCGGATCGTGGCCGCGTGGGCCGCGACCGACTGCGGGAGGCCCTGCACCCACACTTCGATCCGGTCGGTCAGCTGGAGCTCCGCCTCCCGGCGCAGGTCCTGGATCGCGCGCTGGAGTTCGCGTGCGTCGCCCTCGGCACGCAGTTCGGGGGTCAGCGTCGTGTCCACCACCACCACGAGCCCGTCGTCGTGGGCAACGGCGGTGCCGGGCCTTGGCATGGCCTGGATCTCGACCTCGTCTGCCGCCAGCAACTGACCCGCCAGCCGCACGCCGCCGCCGGGGAGGAACTCGACGTCGCCGGCCCGCGCGGCCGCCATCACCGCGGGGATCGCGGCCCCCAGGCGCTTGCCGATCTTCGGCAGCAGGGGCTTGACCCGCCGCTCCACCAGGGCCGATTCATCGCCGATCAGCTCGATGGCGCGGACGTTCACCTCGTCGGCGAGCAGCATCGAGAGCTCATCCCAGTCGGCCAGCGAGCCGCCCGGCAGGGCAAGCCAGAGACGAGCAAGGGGCTGACGCGTCCGGATGCCCGCCTGGCTGCGCAGCGTGCGCACCAGTTCGACGGCCCGGCGCACCGTTGTCATGGACCGCTCGAGGTCCTCATCACGGTTGGGCGCGATCTCCGCGGTCGGCCAGCGGGTGAGGTGCACGCTGTCCGGCGCGTTCGGGACGACCGCGGTCACCAGGTTCTGATACATCGCCTCGGTCACGAACGGCAGGATCGGGGCGGCCGCACGCACCAGCGTCACGAGGACCGCATGGAAGGTGGCGAACGCGGCATCGCGGTCCGCGAGGGCCTCGTCGGGGCTGCGCCGCATCCGATCCCGGGACAGGCGCAGGTACCACGTGGAGAAATCGTCGATGAAGGTCGAGATCTCGCGCGCCGCCCCGAGCGAGTCGTAGTCGCGCAGCCGGTCTTCGACCCGCTCCGCGAGCCCCGCCGAGCGCGACAGGATCCAGCGGTCGAGCGCGGGCCAGGCACGGCCACTCGTGGTCGCCGCCGCGATGGTGGCCCCGATGTCCGACTTCGGGGTCCATGCCGCGAGGCGCGCGTATGTGATGAAGAACGCGTACGTGTTCCACAGGACCAGCAGCTCGCGCCGCGACTCGTCGCCCGCGTGCCAGCCGAAGTTGATGTTGTCCTCGGGCCGGGCCTTCGCGAACGTCCAGCGCATGACGTCGACGCCCATCCGCTCGGCGGCCTCGTCGAACTCGATCGCGTTGCCCCAGCTCTTGTGCATCTGGCGGCCGTCCTCGCCGAAGACGAGTGCGTAGCCGAAGATCGTCTTGAACGGCTCCTGGCGGCGGAGCACCGTGCTCATGGCGAGCATCGAGTAGAACCAGTTGCGGAACTGGCCCGGGAAGCTCTCAGTGATGAAATCCGCCGGGAACCACTGCGCCCAGTACGCCGGGTCCTCGCGGTAGTGGAGCGTGGAGAACGGCACGATCCCGGCGTCCAGCCAGGGGTTGCCCACGTCCGCGATCCGGCCGACCGGCGCCCCGCAGCCGGGGCAGGCGATCTTCACGGCGTCCACGTGGGGGCGGTGCGGTGTGTGGCCCTCGAACTCGTTCCAGCCATCGATCGCCCGCTGGCGCAACTCCTCGCGTCCGCCGATGACCTGGAATTCGCCGCACGCGGAGCAGTCGTAGATGGGCAGGGCCAGGCCGTAGTAGCGCTTCTTGCTGATCATCCAGTCGTGCATGTTCAGCAGCCAGTCGAGCTCGCGCTCGTACCCGAACGACGGGATCCACCGGATGCGGTCCACGACCTCCATGATCTGGTAGCGCAGGCTGGCGTCGACCTGCTCGGGCGTGAGCGTCTCGCGCGGCTGGTCGTACACCGGGCCCATCGAGATGAACCACTCGTCCACCAGGCGGAACAGGAGGGCGGTCCCGCAGCGCCAGCAGTGCGGATAGCGGTGACGGTAGGGCTCGAGGTGGTAGAAGAAGCCCCGCCGCTGCAGGTCGTCGACGACAGCCTCGGCGACGTTGGGCGCATCGCGGCCGCTCAGCCAGTCGTAGCCCTCGAAGTAGCGCCCGTCCTCGTCGATCGGCCCGATGACCGGCAGGCCCAGAGCCTTGCCCAGTTGGAAGTCCTCGGCGCCGGCTCCCGGCGCCACGTGCACGATGCCCGTCCCCTCGTCCTCGCCCACCTCGTCCCACGCCACCACGCGGTGCTCGTACGGGCGTGACGGGTCGCCGCGCGTGCCGGCGGCGAACGCCGTCCGGACCGCCGGCAGGTCGTCGTATGGGCCCGTGTAGCGCCAGCCGACGAGGTCCGCCCCGCGCTTCTCCTCGTCCACCCGGAAGTCGCCGATCACGGCCTGCTTGAGCGTACCCCGGCCGACCCACAACGCGTCGGCACCCTGCCGGACGCGCACGTAGCGCTGGTCGGGGTGAACGGCGGCGGCCACATTCGCCGCCAGCGTCCAGGGCGTGGTGGTCCAGACCAGCAGCGACTCACCCGGCCGGTCCAGCAGCGGGAAGCGCACCGTCAACCCCGGGTCGTCGCGCTCCTGGTATCCCTCGTTCATCTCCATCTGGGACAGGCCGGTGCCGCAGCGCGGGCACCACGGCATGGAGTCGTGGCCCTTGTAGATCCAGCCGCGCCGGTGGCACTCGGCGAGGAAGCCCCAGATCAGGTCGTTGTTCTCGTTGCTGAAGGTGAAGTAGCTGCCGCCGACATCGGGCAGACCGAGCCGACCGACCAGCATCTCCACGGTGTCGGTGATCGGGCCGTCGACGCCCTGGATCGTCGCCGCCCGGGAGGGATCTTCCTTCAGCAGGTCCCGCAGGCGTCGCAACTCGTCCGGTTCATTCCAGTCCATCCACATGCCCAGGCGGATCGACTGCTCGGTCTGGCGCGCGGCGTACGTGAGCACGCGCTGCTTGCACAGGCTCACGAATTCCGCGATCCCGAATGACTCGATGTCGCGCTTGCTCGTGAAGCCGAGCTCGCGCTCGACGTTGACCTCCACCCAGAGGCCCTGGCAGTCGAACCCGTTCTGCCAGCGCTGAACATGGCCGAGCATGGCCCGGAACCGACAGAAGAGGTCCTTGTACATCCGGCCCCAGGCATGGTGCACGCCCATGGGGTTGTTGGCCGTGATGGGCCCGTCGAGGAAACTCCAGTGCTCGCCGGCGGCGTTCTGCGCTCGGAGTCTTGCAAACGTCCGCCGCTCCGCCCAGAGCCCCAGCACCTCGTGCTCCTGCTGGATCAGGTCGGGGCGGGAGCTGACGGGACGGAACATCACACCTCGGTCAACCGTCGAAACGCGCGACGCGCGCGCAGCCGAGGGCCGGCCGCGGCTCAACCAACGGTCCGAGTATCCTACCCGCGATGCCTTCGTCGCAGGAGGGGCGCCTGCGAGCGCGTTCGTCGTTCGCTGCGGCGGTCCTCTCCCTGGTCTTCCCCGGCCTCGGTCACGCATACGCGGGCGCCTGGACTCGGGCGCTCGCCTTCGCCGCGCCGCCGGTCCTGCTCATCGCGCTGGTGGCAGGGATCGCCCTTCGCGTCGACCGCCTCGAGCTGCTGGGGTTCCTGCTCCAGTCCGAGGCGCTCATCGCGATCCTCGTGCTCAATGTGCTGGTCCTCCTGTACCGGGCGATCGCCATCGTCGACGCGTGGCGCGTCGCTGCCTACCTCAATCGCGCCGAGGAGATCCGCGCGCGGCCTGACCGGCGGCCGCATCGATCCCCGACCCTGGGCGCGATCTCGCTGGCGGGAATGCTCGCCGTGGTGCTGGTGATGAGCGGCGTGCATGTCGCGGTCGCCTATTACGACATGCAGGCACAGCAGCTCAACTGCATCTTCGATCCGGAAACGAACAGCTGCGACCCCGCGCCCACGCGCGAGCCGTCGCCGTCCGCGGCTGTGTCGGCCGGTCCCATCGCCGACCCGACGGACGCCCCCACCGCTGCGCCATCGGTCGAGACGCCCGACCCGAAGGTCACCCCGCCGCCGCTGGCGAGCATCACGCCACCGAAACCGACCGAGCGCGTGAACATTCTCCTGATCGGCGCCGACGAGCGACCGAGGGACGAGACGTACAACACCGACACGCTGATCGTCGTCTCCATTGATCCGGTCACAGGCAGCGCGGCCATGTTCAGCCTGCCGCGCGACATGGTCGATGTCCCGCTGGCGGTTGGACCTGCCCAGAGCGTGTTCGGAACGACGTACGGCGGCAAGATCAACAGCCTCTGGACGGCCGCCACGCTGCGGCCAGACCTGTTCCCGGGCAACGACGCCCAGCGCGGTTTCGCGGCGATCAAGGCCACCCTCGGCGAGCTGTACGCCATTGAGATCAAGTACTACGTATCCGTTAACTTCGAGGGGTTCCGGGAGATCGTCGACGCGCTCGGCGGAGTGACCATCAATGTCCAGGTTCCGATCATCGACGATCGCTACCCGGGTGACGATGGACGCCTGCATCGGGTGTACATCCCCAGCGGCATCCAGCACATGGATGGCACCCGGGCGCTGGTCTACGCCCGGTCACGGCACTCCTCGACGGACTTCGACCGCGCCCAGCGCCAGCAGCGCGTGCTCCTCTCGCTCCGCCAGCAGGCCGACATCGGCTCGCTCATCCAGAAGCTGCCCGAGCTGGTGCAGGCCCTCCGCAACGCCGTTCACACGGACATGCCCGTTAACCTGCTGCCCGGCCTGCTGCGCCTGGCCGGCGACATCGACACCGCGAACATCCGCTCGTACGTGTTCTCGCCGCCGCTCTACGGCACCGAGTTCGCCAACGACCCGACAGGTTGGGGCCGCGGCTACATCATCACCCCCGACATCGCCCGGATTCGCGAAGTGGTCGCCAACGCATTCGTGATCGATCCTGCGCTCGAGGCGCTCCGCGAGAAGGTTGCCGATGAACGCGCCACCGTGTGGGTGGTCGCGGGCACCGGCGACACCCTCGGCGCGGAGGAACTGGCAGCGTTCCTCGAGCACCAGGGCATGAGCGCCAGCGTCCGGCGGCGCGAGGTGGAGTTCGAGCCGCAGGAGACCACGATCGAGGTCTACAACGGCGCGGAAGGGCGCGTCGCGAATACCGTCACACTGCTCGAACAGGTGCTCGGCGTGACGGCCGTGCCGGTTGAGGACGCCGCCATCCGCGCCGACATCATCGTCACCACCGCGCCGACCACGCCGCAGCTCACCCCTCCGCCGGGCCCCTGAAACCCGGGCTCACCACTCGGCGCGGATCGATCGTGGAGCGGGGGCGGTTCGCGACGACCCGCGCGCGCCCGCCACGCGGGATTTCGGCGGCCACCGTGGCACCCGGGTGACCGGCGCGCCTCCGGCGTCGGTCAACTCGCGCGAGCTCAGTAGATCGGCGTCACCCAGTGCGAGTACTCGGGCACGCGTCCGCGAACGATGTCGAAGTAGCGATCCTTGATCTGGGCCGTGATCGGGCCGATGGCGCCTGAGCCGACCGCGCGATGGTCAACCTCGATCACGGGTGACACCTGGGCGCCGGTCCCGCACATGAAGGCCTCATCGGCGACGTAGACCTCTGTCCGGTCGATGGAGCGCTCGAGCGTCGGGATCTTGAGCTCGGCCGCGATCTCGAGGATCCCCGCGCGCGTGATCCCCTCGAGGATGTCGTCCGACACCGGGGGCGTGATCAGGATGCCGTCCCGGACGATGAACAGGTTCTCCGCCGAGCCTTCGGACGCGTGACCGTCGGCGGTGAGGACGAGCGCCTCATCGAAGCCGTTGAGCATCGCCTCGGTCTTGGCAAACGCGCTGTTGACGTACGCGCCCACGATCTTGCTGCGGGCCGGCAGCGCGTCGTCCTGCACCCGCCGCCAGGACACCGTGCCCACCCGGATGCCAGTGTCGACATCCACGTAGTTGCCGAACGGCAGGGCGAGGACATAGAGCTGATGCTCAAGGCCGTGGAGCTTGACGCCGATGGCGCGCGTGCTCTTGTAGAACGACGGCCGGATATAGGCGTCCTGGCGGAACCCGTTGCGGCGGGCGACCTCGACGATCAGCGAGGTCAACTCGTCCACCGACGGAATGTCGGCCATCAGCAGGACCTTGCACGAATTGCGGATGCGCTCCACGTGCTCGCGGACCTTGAGGGCGTAGAGCTGACCTTGCTCCTCATTCCAGTACGCGCGGATCCCCTCGAAGACCGCCGTCCCGTACATGAAGGCGTGGGTCATGATGCTGACCTTTGCCTCGCGCAGCGGAGCGAACCTGCCCTCGAAGTAGCAGATCATGCTGTCGGGATCGATGGGCGCGGCGGCCGCGGCCGGCGCGGTCGCGGTGGCATTCTGGGTCAGCATCGTGCGCTCCTGCAGGCCTCACAGCGGCCAGGTTGAGGCCGACAGGGTAGCGCAGCGCGAGCCCTCTGGCGAGTCGCAACCCCTTGGCCGCACGGGTTCGTCGCGACGGATGGACGCCGGCTCAGTGGCTCAGGCTCGGACCCGAGGTGACGACATACGCGAACACGATCCCCAGATACACCGCGTAGAACAGGCCGCCCACCAGGAGGTGCCGGCCGTTCAGGCTGCCCCGGCGCGCCATCGGAATGAAGATCGCAGCCGAGGACAGGAACGCGATCCCGGCGGAAGCAAAGGCCACCATGGACCCGCCGCTGATCGACCATGCGCTCGATGCGAAGATCAGCGCGACGACGGTCGGGATCGTGCTCTGGAACACCATCGCGCCCGTGATGTTGCCCATCGCAAGCGTGTCCTTGCCCTGGCGGATCCAGATCACGCTGTTGAACTTCTCGGGCAACTCGGTTGCGATCGGGGCGATGATCAGGGCCAGGAGTACCTCGGCCACGCCGAGTGCGCTCGCCAGGCGCTCCACCGCCCCCACGAACGCGATCGCACCGACGACGATCAGGCCGAGCGACACCAGGACCTGCACCGAGACCACCCGCAACCGCGGCGACGTCGTCTCAAGGTCAGCGCCGCGATCCAGGCGGCGAAGCCGGAGGGGCGCGAGGTCGACGTCGCCTCCGCCATGCTCGGCTTGGAAATGCGCCCTGACATACCAGGCATAGATCGCGAGCAGGCCGCCGGCCACGGCATACCTTGGCCAGGCGAGATCCGCCGGCAGGAAGGCCACGCCGACGGCGAGGCCATACGCGATCGCGAAGTAGCGCATGTCATGGGCGAGAACCGACGTGGACACGGGCATCGTGGTGGCGCTGCTTCGGCGCCGCGCACTCAGCAGAACCGCGGCACCGGTCACGAACATCGCCAGCGTCGCCAGCATGAACGGCGCCCCCAGGATCGCCCCGATGCCCACCGCGTGGGACGCCTCGCCGCCACCGAACACGATTGCGATGATCGGGATCATCGTTTCGGGGAGCGCCGTGCCGACCGCGGCGAGCACGGACCCCACGGCTCCTTCCGCCAGCTGGAGCTTGTGCCCGAACCACTCGATGCCGTTGGTGAACAGTTCGGCGCCGAGCAGGATGATCACGAACGCGATGACGAGCAGGATGACGTCCATGGCCGGGTCAGTCGTCCCGAGGGATCAGGACTGGCCGACGGAGAGCGCGATGCCGACGGCAATGACCGCCAGGACGCCGGCCGACACCAGCGTCATCGTCCGGTCGCGCTGGGCGGCAAACCCGATGACCGATGCAGCGACCCGGCTGGCCGGGGTCGCCAACACGACGATCAGGCCAAGCCACAGGAAGCCCTCTGGCCGCAGGGCCAGGATGTCAGCCGGGATCATGGCCAGGTCGAGCGACTGGTCGGCCGGCTCGAGCGGCGAGCGCCCGGCGAGCGCCATCAGGACGACACCGATGGCCAGGAGCGTCACGCTCGCGAGGGCGCCCAGGTTGAGCAGCCGCGCGATCAGCAACTCCAGGCGGCGGCCAGGGGCGTCCTGCCCTGCCATCAGCCCGGTCCCATGGCGCGCAGGGCCATCTGGATTGCCGTATACAGCAGGACGACCACAAAAAGGGCGCGCAGGACGCGGACGTCGACCCGGTGGGCGATGCGCGAACCGATGGACGCTCCGACGAAGACGCCGACTGCAGTCGGGCCGGCCACCAGCGGATCGATGCCGCCGCGGAGCAGGTAGACGATCGCGCCGGCCGACGCCGTGACCCCGATCATCAGGTTGCTCGTCGCGGTCGCGACGCGAAGCGGAACGCCCATCAACAGGTTCATCACGGGCACCTTGATGATGCCGCCACCAACTCCCAGCAGGGCCGAGGTGACTCCCGCCGCCAGGGAGCCGGCGACGCCCGGACCCACGTTGCGCACCCGATAGTCAGGTGTCGAGAGCCGGTCGAGCACGGTGGGCCGGACCACCTGCCCGCGCTCCGCTGGGCGCTCCTCGACGGCCGCGCCGACCGCGAGGTCGTCAACGATCGGCGGCACTGCAGCAGCCAGCTCTTCCGATGCCTCGGCCGGCGGGATCCCGGGGGGCGTCGGTGGGGCAAGTGCCGGCGAGACGTCCGTCCGCTTGGCCGGCTCGCGCCGCCGGATCATCGAGATCGCGACGTAGACCAGGAGCAGCGCGAACAGGCCCGCGAGGATCCGGTCCGAAAGGGTGAACGCAATGAGCCCGCCGACCAGGGCGCCGAGCGCAGTGAAGAACTCCAGCGTCATCCCGAGGCGAAGGTTGGCAACCCGTCGCTGCAGAAAGACGCCCGCTGACGCGCTGCTGGTCACGATCACGCAGACCAGGCTGATCGCGACCGCCTCGCGGATGGAGAGGTTGAACCCGAACGTGAGCAGCGGGACGATCAGAAGCCCGCCGCCGAGGCCCAGGAGCGACCCGAAGGTGCCGGCGGCGACTCCGCCGCCCATCATCACGAGTGCAGCGATCATCCGATGCGATCGGGAACGGCGGGCGCGCGCATCGGCGCAGCGAGCCTGATGAACGCTACGGGCGCAGGTGCTGCGGCGCGACGGGCAGGAGCGCGACGTGGCGGGCCCGCTTCAGGGCGATCGCCAGTTCCCGCTGGTGGCCGGCGCACGTGCCGGTCTTGCGGCGCGGCTCGATCTTTGCCCGCTCGGACAGATATCGGCGGAGGCGGTTGACCTCCTTGTAGTCGATGCCGGCCGTCTTGTCGGCGCAGAAGGCACAGACTTTTCGGCGGCGTCGATCCCGGTAGTAATCGTCGCGCTTCTTGGCTCGAGGGCTGCTCGGGGGCATGAGGTTCTCCTTGGGCAGCGGCCGTGGTGGGCGACCGCCGACTGTCAGTCAGGCGTCAGAAGGGCAGGTCGTCGATGTCGGGCTCGTCGAGGCCACCGCCGGAACGGCCGCCGCCGGAGGGCGCGGGGCCGGATGGGCCGGGTGCAGATCCGGCATCCGGGCGACCACCGGTCCGCGGCTGGAACCCCGGGTCGCCATCCTCACGTGTCCGGCGCTCGAGGTTCTGGATCCGGTCGGCGATGAGCTCGGTGGTGTACCGCTTCTGGCCGTCCTGACCCTCCCACTGGCGGGTCTGGAGACGGCCCTCGACGTACACCTTGTTGCCCTTGCGCAGGTTCTCGGCGGCGCGCGCACCGGTCGGGCCCCAGGCCACGACGCGGAACCACTCCGTCTCCTCCTGCCACTCCCCGTCCTGGCCCTTGAAGTTGCGGTTGACCGCAACCGTGAACTGGGTGACGGCCTGGCCGCTCGGCGTGTAGCGCATCTCCGGGTCACGGCCAAGGTTGCCGATGATCATCGCCTTGTTCAGCGACATCGCGCGAACTCCCTCACTCGATGGCGGCGGGTGCGGCCTCGCTCTCGGACTCGTCGATCCGCTCCACGATGTCCAGGTCCTCGTCCTCGTCGGAGGGCGGCGACGAAAGGTCGGCCGCATCCTCCGCGCCCTCGCGACGGGCAGCACGAACGGGACGTTCGACGCGAGTCACGAGGTGTCGGAGCACCTCTTCGGTGATGAGCAGGCCGCGCTCCAGCTCGGCGATGGCCTCGGCCGGGGCCTCGAAGATGAGGATGTGGTACGAACCCTCGCGATGTCCGGCAATGGAATACGCCAGTCGGCGGCGGCCCCACGGGGCGACCTTCACGATCTGGCCGCCCGACGCGGCGAGTCCACGGGTGGTGCGGTCAAGGACCGCCTGGATCCGGTCATCCGGCACGTCCGGACGAAGGACCAGCATCAACTCATAGCGGCGCATTCCGCCTCAGTGCTCCTTCCTCTGGGAAATGCCCCGCTTGGCGTGCCGGAATTGGCGGTTGCGCGCTCGAAGTGCGCCCGGTGCTGCGTGCGGAGCCGAAAGGACGACAGATGGTAGCACGGCGGCCTCTCGGGCCCTGCCGATCGGCCCGCAACTCCAGCCGAGGCGATGCCGGCGGCCACCCACTCGGGGGCCCAATGGGACTTTCGTGGGATACTCGCCCGGGCCCGCGTTCGCGATCCTGACCGCATCACGGTTTCTGTCATCTGGAGTCACTGTGCCGGCCAGCAGCATCCTGCTCTTCGCGTCAGACCCCACATCGGGCGAAGCGCTGCGCTCGACGCTGTCGAGCACCGGATACGGCGTGACGATCGCGATCGACCGCGAGTCGCTGCTGCGTCTCGCCACCGCGGATCAACACCTGATCGTTCTCGACGCCGGCGACGCCAGTCCATCTGCTGCTGACCTGTGTCGCGACCTGCGTGCCCACCCGTCGCTCGCGAGCGTGCCGGTCCTGTGCATCGGGCAGACTGACGATGTCGAAGAGCGGATCCGGTTCCTCGAAGCCGGTGCGGACGACGTGGTGGCCAGGCCCTTCGATGCGCGGGGGCTCGAAGCGCGCGTGGAGGCGCTGCTGCTCCGCTACCGCCGGTCGCGTGACCTCGAGCCGGTCCCCAGCCCGGGAACCGGCGCGCGCCGGCGGGCTCGTCGTGGTCTTCAGCCCGAAGGGCGGTGTCGGTACCACGACCGTCGCGGTGAACATCGCCACGCTCGCGGCGCAGGTGCATCCGGGCCGTGCACTGCTCGTCGACCTCGATCTGCAGTTCGGCCAGGTCGCCACGCACCTCAACCTCGCCGCCAGCCACTCGCTGATCGACCTCGCGCGGGACGAGGAGTCCGTTCGCGATCCCGATCTGCTGGCCCCGTTCCTGGCCGAGCATCAGAGCGGGCTGCGGGTGCTCCAGGCGCCCGGCTCCCCCGAGCTCGCCCAGCTGGTCACGGGTCGCAACGTGGAGCGACTGATCAGCGGGCTCTCCAGCGTGTTCGAGGTGGTGGTCGTCGACTCCGGGTCGACGCTCGACGAGCGTTCGCTGGCCGCCCTGGAGCTCGCGGACCGGATCGTCATCCCGATCACCCCGGAGCTGGGTTCGCTCAAAGCGCTGTCGACGATGCTGGATTACCTCAACGAGATCGGCTCGCTGATGAGCAAGGCCACCTTCGTCCTGAACAACCTGTTCGCCAAGGATCTGCTCAAGGCCAGCGATATCGAAGGCGCCCTGGGTACGCGAATCGCGATGGAGCTTCCGTACGATCCGCTGGTCTACCTGAAAGCCGTCAACGAGGGCGTCCCGGTCCTGACAGGCTCACCGAAGTCCGCCCCAGCCGACAAGCTGGGCAAACTGGCGACCACAGCCCTTGGCAACGACTCGACGCCACAGCCGTCGACGGCCGTCGAACGTCGGCGGGGCTTCGCGCGACTGCTTCACCGGGCCTGATCGGGCGCGGCCCGGGCCTCGGGTCGTCCGGCCACGGATCAACCACGGGTCGCGTGGACCCGAGGGGCTTCCGGTCGAACTCGGCCGAGCGCGCCAATGGTGCCGGAGCAGGGGTTCGAACCCTGACGCCCTTGCGGGCCGCGGAGTTTAAGTCCGCTGCGTCTGCCGATTCCGCCACTCCGGCGCGCGCAGAAGCGTAGTCGCCACAGGGGCCGGAAGCAGCGAAGCCCAGTCGCTTGTCGCGCGAACCGTCTCGGCGAACCCGGTGGTAAAGGAGCGCCGGCGGGCACCGCGATCGGCGGTGCGCCCTGCGCTGCGTTCTCGGGAGGTCGAATGGTGCGGGGGAAGTGGAGGCGACGAGCGGATTCGAACCGCTGAATAGAGGTTTTGCAGACCTCCCCCTTTACCACTTGGGTACGTCGCCTCGACGCGGCCGGTCAGGGGAACCGGCGTAGATGTCAGGCCCGGGCGGGCCGGCGTGGCTGCCCCTCGAGGATTCGAACCTCGCCTAACGGATCCAAAGTCCGCTGTCCTACCACTAGACGAAGGGGCACCGGTCCAGTCGCTGGCGGGAGGCCGGAGCCAGACCGGTCCATGAAGACAGGAGATTGGAGCGGAAGACGGGACTCGAACCCGCGACCCTCACCTTGGCAAGGTGATGCTCTACCAACTGAGCCACTTCCGCTCGAAGAACCTGACCACCGGATTGGGTGGTGCCGAGAGCCAGGATCGAACTGGCGACACCGCGATTTTCAGTCGCGTGCTCTACCGACTGAGCTATCTCGGCCCGATGGCCAACCAGGCTTGGCCGCCCGTCGGCGGGTCGCAGAATAGCACGGGCGTCCGACGAGCAACAAGGAAGCGCCACGCTCCTGCCGTGGTGCGCGGCCTCTCCTGCCCGCGCTGGTCACCGATCCTGGGGCGCCGTTGTCAACCAGCACTGCCCGCGATGGTAGGACACAGCTGGGACCGGCTTCGGCGGGCTCGGACAGGCGATTCGTGCGTGGGCCAGGCTCGCCGACGACATCGGATCCATCCCGGGAGCGCCTACCAGCACGTCCAGTGATAACTGAACCTGAATCAGCCGACCGGGCGCGATATCAGCGTGCCCAGTGATGCAATGCGGGCGCCGCCTGCTCTAGCCGCCGCGCCGTCGGTGCCGACGGCGAGGGTGCCGCCGCCGCTACAGCCCCGACAGCAGCCGCGCCTCCTGCGGGGACAGTGGCCGTTCGCCGGAGAGATCCCGCAGTCGGTTGATCCGCTCGAGGATCGGCGGGTGCGTCGCGAACAGTCCCGACGAGCGCTGCTCGAACTTCTTGATCGGGTTCGCGAAGTAGAGGTGCTGGGTGGCCCGGTTCGCCACCTCGAGGACCTCCGGATCCGTCGCGATCTTTGCGAGCGCTCCCTGGAGCCCGACGGGATTGCGCGTCAGCTCCACCGACGACGCGTCCGCCAGGAACTCGCGCTGCCGGCTGACGGCCAGCTGGACGAGGCTCGCCGCGATCGGAGCCAGGATCGCCAGGACGATGGCGACCACGAAGAAGATCAGCTGGAGCCCGCCGCTGCCGCTGTCACGATCGCGCGACCGACGCCCTGCCCCACCCCAGAACGTGAACCGCAGGAAGAAGTCCGCGAGCAGAGCGATCGAACCCACCATCACGCCGACGATCAGCGTGAACCGGATGTCGTAGTTGCGCACGTGTGAGAGCTCGTGGGCGATGACGCCCTGGAGCTCCTCGCGGCTCAGCTTCTGGAGGAGGCCGGTCGTGATGGCGATGGAGGCGTGCCCGGGGTCGCGGCCGGTCGCAAACGCGTTGGGCGCCGTGTCGTTGATGACGTAGACCCGGGGCATCGGGATGTTGGCCGCGATCGTCAGTTCGCGGACCACGTTGTAGAGCTGCGGAGCCTCGGCCTGACTCACCTCGCGCGCGCCCGAGACACCCAGCACGAGTCGGTCACCTGCGAAGTACGAGCCGAGCGCCATCAGGATCCCGATGACCAGTGCGATCGACGTGGCCGCAATGCCGCCCTCGGGTGCCCCGCTGATCGCGAAGCCGATCGAGAACCCGAGTGCGCACAGGAGCGCCACGATCACCAGCGCGAGCAGGAAGCTGTTGCGCCGGTTGGCCGAGATCTGCTGGTAGAAGTTCATGGTCGGACGGGCCGCCCCTCGGCGTTGCGCAGGTTCGACGCGACGGGACGCCGGCCCTCGGGCGTCAGCGCAGGGAGACGACCGGCACCTCGGTGGCCTCGGGCTCGGCGGCGAAGAACTCGCGGCGCGTGAACCCGAGCGGACCGGCGAGCAGCAGGCTCGGGAACGTGGCGATGGTCTGGTTGTAGTCGAGCACCACCGCGTTGTAGTGCTGGCGCGAGAAGCTGATCTGGTTCTCGGTCGTGGTCAGCTGCTCCTGGAGGCTCAGCACGTTCTGGTTGGCCTTGAGCTCGGGGTAGTTCTCGACCACGGCGAACAGCGACCGCAGGGCGCCGGTCAGCATGTTCTCGGCCTGGGCCTGGGCGACCGGGCCCGAGGCGCCCGCTGCGACCGCGGCTGCGCGCGCCTCGGTGACACGGGTCAGGACCTCCTGCTCAAAGCCCATGTAGTCGCGAACAGCTGCCACGAGGTTCGGGATCAGGTCGTGGCGGCGCTTGAGCTGGACGTCGATCTGGGCGAACGCCTCATCGATTCGCAGACGCTTCTGGACCAGGCCGTTGTAGATCAGGATGCCGATCACGAGGATCGCGACGATGGCGACGATCACGATGATGAGTACGGGATCCACATGCCCCTCCTCGAGCGACGCGGCTTGGCAGCCGAAGCCCGAGTCTAGCAGGCAGTCCGCTGGCAGCCGCCGGGCCGTCTCGCTGCCGAGTGGGCTCTGTCAGTCCCTGACTGCCCAGCGAATTCGTCAGTCGCCAGACATGGAGAACATCACGACGACGGGACGAGAGAGCAGCGCCGGTCACGGGTCCTCGAGCGAGTCACGGAGCGACGGCGGTCAAGCGAACGCGCAGTGATGCCCGTGCCGCGGCGCGCCCCAGGGCGACAGAGTGGTGGGCGGTGAGGGACTCGAACCCCCGACTTCCTCGGTGTAAGCGAGGCGCTCTGACCAACTGAGCTAACCGCCCCAGCCTGCGTGATCGTACGCCCCGGAAACGAGACGACCCTCCCGGCGGGGAGGGTCGTCGATCAATGCCAGCGTGGTGCCCAGGCCGGGACTTGAACCCGGATGACTTGCGTCATACGCCCCTCAAACGTACGCGTATACCAATTCCGCCACCTGGGCATGAGCGCCACGGATCTCCGGGTGAGGGATGGTACCGAGGAAGGGATTTGAACCCATACGCCCTTGCGGACACTAGCTCCTGAAGCTAGCGCGTCTACCGATTCCGCCACCTCGGCCCGGAGACTCGAAACCGGCCAGCGAACGATCACTGACCGGAGGCGAGCCGCCAGTCTAGCACGTCCCAGAACCGGTCACTGGTGTCGCCCAGGAGGTGCTTGGCCGGTCCGACGAGCCGTTCCGAGAGCACGATCGGCTCGTCGCGCCAGTAGAGCGGCAACATGACCTGGGCCTCGGAGAGATACGCCTGAAGTTCCGCGTAGGCCTTCGTTCGGGCTGCTTCGTCGCCCGGCTGGCGAGCCGCTGCGAGCTTCGCGTCGAGGTCCAGGTCCTGGAACCCACTGATGTTGGAGCCGCCGATCCCCGCCTGCCGCGAGCCCAGCAACGGGTACAGGTCGGGGTCAAGCCCCACGTTGATGTCGACCGCGGCGGCCTCGAATCGACCGCGTCGCAGCCGGTCACCGACAAAGACGCTGGGCGGAAGCGGCACGAGCCGCGTGGGAATCCCGAAGGACGTCCACTGGCGCGCGACCTGCTCCGCGGTGGCGAGCACGATCGGATTCGAATCAACGTCGGGCGTGATGAGCTCGAGTTCGAAGGGCTCCTTCGCGCCCTTGGGATACCAGCGGCCGTCCTCCTTGCGCCAGCCGACGGCCTTGAGCTCGGCGGCGGCCGCGTTGCGGTCGTGAACGATCGCTCGGTTGTCGGGCTTGGAGAACGCCCATGAAGACGGTGGGATGAGCCCGTCCGCACGGACCGCCACGCTGGCGACCACCGCTTCCATGAGCGCCGGCCGATCGATGATCCGAAGCAGCGCCCGCCGGACGTTCTCGTCGCGAACCGCCGCGTACGCGGGTCGCAGATTGAGTGCGATTGCCGTCACGGTAGCGCGCGGGTAGCGCAGCAGGCGAGAGCCTTCCGTCTGGGCCAACGCCTCGGCGGCCGCAGCTGGCAGCCCCGAGACGACGTCAAGGTCACCGGCGCGGTACACCTCAGCCATGGAGATCGGGCTCCCGAAGAACCGCAGCTCGAGTGGCGGCGGCACGCTGATGACCGGCGGCTCAGGAGTGGCCGAGGGCTCGGCCGGCCCCGTTGCGCGCGGTCCCGAGGCGCCC
>Ga0194132_10006088_pt1 | contig 18974 bp, 21 predicted proteins | sample TA2KigOf80mmetaG_FD_148612 | JGI IMG/M metagenome (GOLD analysis project Ga0194132, IMG submission 148612) | Freshwater microbial communities from Lake Tanganyika, Tanzania - TA2015054 Kigoma Offshore 80m | ecosystem: Environmental > Aquatic > Freshwater > Lake | place: Tanzania: Lake...
GAGCGGGCTTCTCGGTGGGCTTCGGCGCCGGCTTCTTCGTCGGCTGCGGCACCGCGGTCGGCTTCGCCGTCGGACGCGCCGTCGGCTTCGGCTTGACGGTCGCGGTCGGCTCCGGCTTCGCGGTCGCGGTCGGAGCCGGGCTCGCCGTCGGCCTGGGCTTCGCCGTCGCGGTCGGGCTCGGCTTCACCGAAGCGCTCGGCTTCGGGCTCGGCGAAGCGGTCGGCTTCGGCGTCGGAGTCGGCGTGGTCTCCGGACGCGCCGTCGCGCGTGCTTCGCCCGGCAGGATCACGTCGGGAGGCTCGGCCGGCTCGCGCTCGGGCGGCTTCTCCTCGGCGCGAGCTCGCGGCTCTTCGGGCTTCGGCTTCGGCGGCTCGGGCGCGACGGGCTTCGGCGGCGGCTCCTTCGGCTCGGGTCGCGGCGCGCCGCTCGAGAGCTTCGGCAGCCCCGCGGCGAGCGAAGGCGGCAGCCCGCCCACGAGCTCGACGCCGTAGCTTCCCTCCTCCTGGTCGGGACGGAGGTCCAGCTCGCCCCAGACGAGGACGCCCAGGATCACCAGCACGTGCGCGGCGATCGAGAGCAGCATCGCACGGTAGAGACCTCGATCGCCGCTCCGATCGATGAGGATCGGCGACCGCCCCCTGCCCGGGCCGCCTCCCGTTCTTCCCACCCGGGTTCTCTCTCGGCGTCCCCTCAGCCGCCTTGCGACGGAAGCTGGGTCACCATCCCGACGTTCTTGATGCCGGCGGAACGAATCACGCCCATCACCGAGATCACCTCGCCGTAGGGCAAGCTCTCGTCGGCGCGCACGTAGACGGGCTCGTCGGGCGTCGCCTCCGCCCGGCCGCGGAGCTCCTCCACGAGCTGCTCGCGAGAGAGACTTCGCTCGTTCAGGAAGATCTCCCCACCTCGCGTCAGCGACACGACGACGGGCGCGTCACGCCCCTCGAGCGGCCCGACGTCCGCGCGCGGCAGCTCGACGTTGACACCCTGCTGGAGCATCGGCGCCGTCACCATGAAGATGACGAGCAGGACCAGCATCACATCGACGAGCGGCGTCACGTTGATCTGCGACATCGAGCCGCCGCCACCTTTGCTGTCGAAGGCCATCGTCGTCCGTCCCTGCGCTCACTTGAGGAAGTGCCGCTCGGCGATGTTCAGGAACTCCGAGGAGAAGTTCTCCATCTCGGTGTGCAGGACTTGAACCTCGCGGTTGAAGTGGTTGTAGGCGACGACCGCGGGGATCGCCGCCGCGAGACCGACCGCCGTCGCGACGAGCGCTTCCGAGATGCCCGGCGCGACCGCCTGGATGCTCGACGTCTGCGCCGTCGACAAACCGCGGAACGCGTTCATGATGCCCCAGACGGTCCCGAAGAGGCCGATGAACGGCGCGGTCGCAGCAGTGGTCGCGAGGAAAGTCAGCGTCTTCTCGAGCCGCGTGACCTCCTGGTTCGTCGCGCGGCGCATCGCCCGCTCGACGTTCGCGGTGCCGCCGAGCTCCGTCTCGCCCTCCTCCTCGCTGCGCTTCGCGCGCGTGAAGCGGAGAAGCTCCTGGTAGCCCGCGCGGAAGACCTGCGCGACGGGGCTCTGCTGATACTCGAGGCTCGCCGTGTGGATCTGGCCGAGGCTCTTCGACTCCCAGAAGATCTCGACGAAGCGCTCCGACTGGCGGCGCGCCTGGCGGAGCTGGGCGAGCTTGTAAATCGTGATCCCCCAGGAAAGGGCCGAGCAGAGGATCAGGATCCAGAGGACCGCGAGCACGACCCACCCGGTCCCACCGAAGAGATGCTCCATCATCCCGACCCCACTCGTCCCCCGCCCCCATCTAGCATTACGGCGCACTCGCCTTGCGGTCAATCGAAGGGCGCCGGTGGCAACGCATCGATCTTGTCCAAACCGGGACCGTCGAGTAGGTTTCGCCCCGAGCCTTTCCGCGCTCGATCCCCTATCCCATTTCACCTTCCCGAAGGAGAACGACCATGGCCGTGCGTGTGGGAATCAATGGCTTCGGCCGCATCGGACGTAACGTCTTCCGTGCGGCGCTCGGCAATCCCGCGATCGAAGTCGTCGCCGTCAACGACATCACCAACGCGAAGACCCTCGCGCACCTGTTGAAGTACGACTCGATCCACGGCCGGCTGCACCAGTCGGTCGAGGCGGCGGGCGACGGGCTCCAGGTCGGCGGGAAGAGCATCCGCGTCACCGCCGAGCGCGACCCCGCGAAGCTTCCCTGGAAGGAGCTCGGCGTCGGCATCGTCGTCGAGTCGACCGGCCTCTTCACGAGCAAGGACAAGGCGGCCGCGCACATCGCCGCGGGCGCGAAGAAGGTCCTGATCTCGGCGCCGGGGAAGGACGTCGACCTGACGATCGTCTACGGCGTGAACCACGGGATGTACGATCCCGCGAAGCACGACGTCATCTCGAACGCGTCCTGCACGACGAACTGCCTCGCTCCCGTCGCGAAGGTCCTGAACGACTCGTTCGGCATCGAGCGCGGCCTGATGACCACGGTGCACTCGTACACGAACGACCAGCAGATCCTCGACCTTCCGCACGAGGACCTGCGCCGCGCCCGCGCGGCGGCGCTCTCGATGATCCCGACGACGACCGGCGCCGCGAAGGCGGTCGGCCTCGTCCTCCCCGAGCTGAACGGCAAGCTCGACGGCATGGCGGTGCGCGTCCCGACGCCGAATACCTCCCTCGTCGACCTCACCGCGACGCTGAAGAAGGACGTGACCGCGGAAGAGGTGAACGCAGCGGTGAAGGCGGCGGCCGAGGGCCCGCTGAAGGGCATTCTCGCCTACAGCACGGAGCCGATCGTCTCGATCGACATCAACCACACGAGCGAGTCGTCTATCTTCGACTCGCCGCTGACGCGCGTCCTCGACAAGCGCTTCCTGAAAGTGCTGTCGTGGTACGACAACGAGTGGGGCTTCTCGAACCGGATGGTCGACGTCATCGGGATGATCGGGAAGAGCCTCTGAGCGGGCTCGTCTCCGCTTCCTCTTCGTTGCGATGAAGATCATCGACGAGCTGGACCTCCGCGGGAAGCGGACGTTCATCCGCGTCGATTACAACGTCCCGCTCGACGAGTCGCGGAAGATCACCGACGACTCGCGCATCCAGGGCTCGCTCCCGACCCTTCGGTACGCCATCGAGCACGGCGCGCGCGTCGTTCTCGCTTCGCACCTCGGGCGACCGAAGGGCAAGGCGGATCCGAAGTACAGCCTCGCTCCCGCGGCGGCGCGGCTCGCCGAGATCCTCGGGAAGAAGGTGCCGCTCGCGGGGGACTGCATCGGTCCCGCCGCGTCGAGCGCGGTCGCCTCGCTCGACGACGGCGACGTCGTCCTTCTCGAGAACCTCCGCTTCCATCCGGAGGAGGAGAAGAACGACCCCGAGTTCTGCAAGAAGCTCGCGGCTCTCGCGGACGTGTACGTGAACGACGCGTTCGGAACCGCGCATCGCGCGCACGCCTCGACGGCCGGCATCGCGGCGCTCGTGCGGGAGAAGGCCGCGGGGTTTCTCATGCGCGACGAGATCCAGCATCTCGGCGGGCTCTTGAAGGGCGCCGTGCGGCCGTTCGTCGCGATCCTCGGCGGCGCGAAGGTGTCGGACAAGATCACCGTCATCGACAACCTCCTGCCGCGGATCGACGCGCTCCTGATCGGCGGCGCGATGGCGTACACGTTCCTGCGCGCGAAGGGCGTCGCGGTGGGCGGGTCGCGCGTCGAGGCGGACAAGGTCGACGTCGCGGCGCAGGCGATCGCGGACGCAGAGAAGCGCGGCGTGCGCTTGTTGCTGCCCTCGGATCACGTGATCGCCGACAAGCCGGAGGCGAGTGCCGCGTCGAGGACGTGCGGCCTCGAGATCCCGGACGGCTGGCTCGGCGTCGACATCGGGCCGGAGAGCCGGAAGCAGTTCGCCGCGGCGATCGCGGGCGCGAAGACGGTCCTCTGGAACGGCCCGATGGGGATCTTCGAGATCGACGCGTTCGCGGCCGGCACGATGGCGATCGCCGAGGCGATGGCCGCGAGCCAGGCGCAGACGGTCGTCGGCGGCGGGGATTCGGTCGCGGCGGTGGTGCGAGCGGGAGTCGCGGAGAAGATGACGCACGTGTCGACCGGCGGCGGGGCTTCGCTCGAGTTCCTCGAGGGGAAGACGCTGCCCGGGATCGAGGCGCTCGGCTAGCCTGCATTTCTCACCAGATCCCTACTGCGGCGGCCGATAGCACCGAATCTTCGCGAGCTTCTCCCTCCGGGCTCCTCGACGTACTGTTCAAGTACGCCTGCGTCGCCCTCCGGTCCGAGGCTCGCGAATCTTCGGCACTCTCGACCGCCTCGCGACGTGATCTGGTGAGAAATGCAGGCTAGCGGCCCTGCCGCGCATCCGCGTTGAGGGTGCGCGGGCGATCTGCTTTCATGGTCGTCTTGCTCGGGCTTCCGGCCCGAGGCCCGGACGCATGGCAGCAGCGAAGCGGAAGAAGATCCTCGCAGGCAACTGGAAGATGCACGGCACGCTCGCCGATGCGCGCGCTCTCGCGCGTGGCCTCGCGGAGCGGGTCGGCAAGCTCGAGGATCGCGAGGTCGTGCTCGGCCCGCCGTTCACCGCCCTCGCCGCCGTCCTGGAAGCCGTGAAGGGAACGCGGATCACGGTCGCCGCGCAGAACATGCACTGGGAGGAGAAGGGAGCGTTCACCGGCGAGGTGTCGCCGTTGATGCTCCGCGACCTCGGCGTGCAGCAGGTGATCCTCGGGCACTCCGAGCGCCGCGAGATCTTCGGCGAGTCGGACGAGTGGATCCAGAAGAAAGTCGCGAGCGCCCTCGCGCACGATCTCGCGGTGATCCTCTGCGTCGGCGAGACACTCGCGCAGCGCGATGCCGGCGAGACTCTGAAGGTCGTGAGCGGCCAGGTCGAGGCTGCGCTGCGTGGCCTCGGCGCGGAAGCGAAGGGACGTCTCACGGTCGCGTACGAGCCGGTCTGGGCGATCGGCACGGGCCGCGTCGCGACGCGCGAGCAAGCGCAGGAAGCACACGCGGAGATTCGCGCGTGCTTGAAGGGTCTCGGGCTTCCCGCCGACGAGATCCGGATCCTCTACGGCGGGAGCGTCAAGCCGGACAACGTCGACGGCTTGATGGCCGAGCCCGACATCGACGGGGCTCTCGTGGGCGGTGCGAGCCTCGAGGTCGAGAGCTTCACTCGCATCGTGGAATACCGAGCCTGACCGGGGTGAGCCGACCATGGCGTTAGCGATCACGATCATTCACATCGTCGCGTGCTTCTTCCTCATCGTCGTCGTGCTTTTGCAGACGGGGAAAGGCGCGGACATCGGAGCGGTGTTCGGCGGCTCGAGCCAGACGATCTTCGGCTCGGGCGGCGCGGGGAACCTGCTGACGAAGCTCACGACGTGGACCGCGGTCATCTTCATGTTCACGTCGATCTTCCTGACGTGGTGGTCGACGAAGAGCCTGACGCTGTCGGTCGCGGACGACGCGGTCCTGCCGAGCGAGCCGCCGCCTCTCGTCGCGCCGGCACAGGACAATCCGATCCCGGCGCCTCCAGCGGACGCGACCGCGCCTGCGGGCGAGCCCGCGGCAGGGGCGGATTCGGCCGCGCCCGCAGCCGAATCCGAAGCGAAAGCCGATGCGGCGATCGCGCCCGCGGTCCCTGCCCCGCCCGCAGACGCATCGCCCGTCGATGCGAAGCCGGCGGCGCCACCCGCGGAAGGTGCAGCCGCGAAGCCGGAGAGCGCTCCCGCCGCGCCGTGAGCGACGCGAAGCGCTTGAGGCTCGCATCGGCACTCGTTAAACAGCGAGCTCCCACCCTCCCGGGCAGCAGAATCCATCCATGCGAGGATGGCGGAATTGGCAGACGCGCTAGTTTGAGGGGCTAGTGGGGTAAAACCCGTGGGGGTTCAAGTCCCCCTCCTCGCATCTTCGATCCATCGCCGCGAATGGCCAGGCGAGGAAGACGCCCTCGCGAGACCAACTCGTGCTCACGCGGCCCTCCGTGCTCTGGTCGTGGGCTTGATCAGGGACTCGGCCGGAATCCCCAGTTGACGGTGGAGCCGGCGAATCATCTCGAGCGTCAGCGGTCGTCTGCGGTTGAGGATCTCCGAGACCCGGCTCCTGCTACCCAACACCTTCTCCAGATCGCGCCTGGTCAAGCCCCGCTGCTCCATTCGCAGCTTGATCGCGTCGATGGGGTCGGGCGGGTCGACACGCCAGTGCTTCTCCTCGTAGGCCTCGAGCAACGTCACCAGGACGTCGAGACGGTCGCCCTTGCGCGTGCCCGGCTTGGCATCCATCAGCCGTTCGACCTCGGCCAATGCCTCATCGTAATCATGCTCGGTTCGGATCGGTCGCACATCCATCAGATCGTCTCCGCGTCCACGTTGTCGTACTCCTCATGGGTTCCGACGAACCGGATGTAGACCACCCGGTACGGATAGTTGATCTTGGTGATCAGACGATACTTGTTGCCGCAGATGTTGAAGACCACCCTGCTTCCCTTCAACACGCTCGCATCCCCGAACGTCACCTTGACGTCGGCAGGGGTCTTCCAGTCAGCCGCACGGACCTGCGAATGCCAGTCCTCGAGCGCTCGCCGTGCGTCGCTGCGACCTCGACTACCCTCCCAGAACAAGCGCAACGTCCGCTTCGCGATGATCCGCACCGAAGGGTGCTAGCATGTTCCCAGATTGGGACCAATGCCTCGCCTGCGACCATCGCGGCCACCGACACGAGTGACTCTGAGCTGATGTCGGGCACGCAAGAGCCGCGACAGCCGAAATCGCGCCGTCGCCCCGAGCGGTTCGAGTCGCGATGAAGCTGGCCCCCGGGGGGCCAGCGGACGCCACATGATGGCATACGGCGACACACCGAGATCCGGAAGGACGTGGATTTTCCGTGGTTTCGTGGGGGTTCAAGTCCCCCTCCTCGCATCTTCGGTGAGACCGGGACACGTCCGCCATCGCTCCGGTTTCGGCTCGCGCACCTTGGGGTAAGCCACCTTCGCCTTACCCCATCGAGTCCGGCGTCAGCGCTTCCCAAAGTGCTTCAGCAATAACGCCCGCGCGAGACGCTCGCCGTCGGCAGTGAGAGCAATCGACTTCGCCTTCGAGACCGGATCGAAGATCCAGCCCTTCTGGTAGAGCAGGTCCATCAGATCCCAATCGAGCGCCTTCCAAACGCGTCCGTCGTGGAGCGTGAGCGACAGGATGCCAAGAGCCGCCTCGGCAAGCCTCTCTCCGTCCAGGTCCTCGGGCAAGCTCAGGGGCTTGTCGGCGTCGTTCATCACTCCGTTCTTCCAGCGCGCATGTGCTGTCCTGTGCGACCGAGGCGTGCAACCACGGCGATCGATCAGCCGCGGGCTCGCCGCAACAGGACCTCGTTGATCACCGTCTGATAGCCGACGCCCTTCCGCTCGGCTTCCTTCTTCGCCCACTCGATCGCCTTCGGGTGAAGACGGATCGAGACCGGGCGGTACTTCTCGTCCTCCTTCGGTGGGCGGCCTCGTCGCGGACGCTTCATCCCCAGGGTCTTCTCGATCGCCTCGCGTGCCGCATCGACCTCCTTCGAGGTCACACGGCGCGCGGACTCAAACGGAAATTCCTTTGCTCTGCTCATACCGCCTGCGCTCCTTGCGGCTCGCGGGACGCGCGCTGATGATCCGATACACATTGCCTGGCTCCGAAACATGCTCTCGTCGGGATGATGGCCGTAGCGGCGGTGGCCGCGGCGCAACGGAGAATCTCGACTCGTCGAGGACCAGAGCCAAGGGGTTGCCCGCCAGTGTGAGGGTCTTCACCCATCGTAGCGGTGCGCCGTCAGGACGACCCTCGCCGCATGAGCTCGCAGGAAGACGGCAACCTCCGACTTCGTCGTGCGACCTGCGGCGACTCCCTCGACGAGATCCACGAGCTCGTAGCGCCGAACCTGGTGCGCGTGGATCGCGAGTCTGGGTCCTTCCTGCTCGGCTCGGCTACCCCGCCTTCCTCGGGCCCCGGCTTCGAGGGGCCAGGGGCCCGCTGGCGGGGTGGATGTCTTGCTCCCCGAGTATGCTAGCGGAGAAACTGGCGGTTCGTCGAAAGGGTCTGTTCGTGGAGCGTCTCTCTTGGAGTTGCCCGCATTCGATCTCGGTAGCCTCTCCCTCATGGAGAGGCTGGCGGATCGGCCTTTTCTTCGAGAACCCAGAAGCTGGGTAGGTCGAGCAACATTCAACCAACCGGGGAGATTGGTCATGGCAAAGAAGCTCTACGTCGGGAATCTCAGTTACGACATGGACAACGAAGCGCTCGAGCGGCTCTTCTCTGCGCACGGCACCGTGGAGAGCGCGACGATCATCATGGATCGCGACAGCGGCAGGAGCAAAGGCTTCGGCTTCGTCGAGATGAGCAGCAACGACGCGGCTCAGGCGGCCATCGCGGCGCTGAACGGCAAGGAGCATGCAGGCCGTGCCCTGACGGTGAACGAGGCCCGGCCCCGCGAGGACCGGCCGCGCGGCGGTGGCGGCGGCGGTGGACGCGGGGGATACGGCGGCGGTGGCGGTGGACGCGGCGGATACGGCGGGGGCGGCGGCCGGTACTAGTCGTCGAGCCACCACTCGACCACGCGACTACGACGAGTGCCCGGGCGAGCTGCCCGGGCACTCCCGTCGGCTCAAGAGCGCCTCGGTGCGGTCCCCATTCGTGCACCGCGCGCGAGCGTAGCCGGCCTCGCGCCCGCGAGCTACCTTTGGCGCTACCGCGACGCACGATGAGCAAGGCGTTCACCAAGGAGGCCGACGGCGAGGACGACGTCGAGCGCGATCGCGCCGATGCCGGCGTGCCCGAAGGGTTCACCAACTTCATCACTCCCGGCGGCCTGCAGAGACTGAACGACGAGCTGACCCACTTGTGGAAGGTCGAGCGGCCGCGGCTCGTCGAGACGATCGCGTGGGCCGCCGCCAACGGCGATCGCTCGGAGAACGGCGACTACATCTACGGCAAGCGAAAGCTCCGCGAGATCGACCGCCGCATCCGGTTCCTGTCGAGGCGCCTCGACATCGCCGTGGTGGTCGACAACGCCGGCAAGGACCACGACCGGGTCTACTTCGGCGCGACCGTGACCTTTCTCGACGAGTCGGGGAAGGAGCAGACCGTGAGCATCGTGGGAGTCGACGAGCTGGACGTCGCGCGCGGTCGCGTGTCCTGGGTCTCCCCCATCGCCACGGCTCTGCTCAAGGCCTCGATCGGTGGCGTCGTCACGCTGCGGACGCCGCGTGGCACCGAGGAGATCGAGATCGTCGACGTTCGCTACGAGGCGCTTCCGTGACGATCCCGACCGTGAATCCGAAGCAAACCCTCGACCGACCTGTCCAGCCCCCCGACGAGAACCGGCTCCTTCGGACGCTCACGATTGCGCCGGATTCGGTCACACCGTGCGCACGGCGCGATCGAACGGGGAGATTTCGCAAGGACGGCGGTAGAACTTACCGCCGGTTCCGGCCTAGGGGAGCGGGATGCCCTTCGATCGGATGGTGTCGGCGTCGCCGCCAGCGTCCGTGAAGACGAGGTCGACGTCCGGCGTTCCCTTCAGATGGTAGAGGTCGTCGCCCGGGCCGTCCGTGATGTTCAGCAGATCGTCACCCGAAGCGGTCTTGACGAAGTAGGCATCATCCCCGTTGCCGGAATCATCGAAGATCTCATAGACGTCGTCGCCGCCCTTTCCCTCGATCGTGTACTCGTCGTTGCCGGGGCCGTCCTGCACCGAAACCGTGTCGTCGTCCGCGCCGGCTCCGAGCCAGTACCTCGACGATCCGGGACCATCGATGACGGTGATCGTATCCACGGCGCCCTTGGCCTTCAGGTGATAGTACGCGTTCCCCGCGACGAGGATCCGATACTGGCCGCCCCCGAGGCCTTGCAGGCTGCCCGGCGCCCCGGAGACCGCCACGCCCGCGCTCACCGTGATCATCGGAGGACTCAAGGTCTCGTCGATCGTGATCGTGTCACCGACGAGCTCGTCTCCCCGGATCCGGATCCGCTCGATCGCGCCGGCCGGCAGTGCGCCGCTCAGCAGGACGAGTCCGACGAGGGTCTGGCACAAGAAAAGATTTCTGCGGGTCACGATGGTTCTCCGGTTCTTGGGGGATGGGCAGCGTCGAGGCCTGCGAGCCGCCAAACATATCGGGAGGGACGGATTCCGGCAACATGAAACTTTGCGAGGCCCGCTCCTTCATCCCCGGCGGAGCATCGGAACCGGAGCGGCCTCCGCAGGCAGCGCGAGACGACGAAACTCGGCGCTCCTGCGAGCAGCTCGTCGTAGGGCGCACAGTCGAGCAGGCGACCGCCCGCGACGAGCACTCTGCGGTCGCACTCCTGCACGCTCGCAAGCCGATGCGCGATCAGGAGCACGGTCCTTCGGCCGTGCAGCGCACGGATCGCCTGCGTGACCGCGGACGCCGTCGCACCGTCGGGCGCCGACGTCGCCTCGTCGAACACGAGCACGTCCGGCTCGTGATCGTCCGAATCGCGCGCATGGCTCGCCCCTTCCTGAGCGCTCCCAAGTCCGCGGCGGGCGCGCGTTCCTCGAGCAGCGGAGGACCAGCCCCTGCGGCCTACGCCGATCGAGATTGTGCCTTGCCCCCGGCGAGGGTACGCGCCTAGGGTCGAGGGTTCCGTTCCTCCGCCTCCCGATGATCGACCGCAGCCCCGAGACCGGCAGCACCCACCGCGCTCGCCCGTCGGGCGAGCGCCGCTTGCTCGTGACCGGCAGCAGCGGGCTCATCGGATCCGAGACGGTGCGCCACTTCGCGGCGCGAGGCTTCGAAGTGCACGGCATAGACAACAACATGCGCCGGGACTTCTTCGGCCCCGACGGCGACACCACGTGGGTCCTGGAGAGCCTGCGGCGGACCGTCCCCTCCTTCCGCCACCACGACCTCGACATCCGCGACCGGCCGCACATCCTCGCGCTCGTGGAGGAGCTCCGGCCGGACCTGATCGCGCACTGCGCCTCGCAGCCGTCGCACGACCTCGCGAAGGATCGCCCGTTCGACGACTTCGAGATCAATGCGGTCGCGACGCTGAACCTTCTCGAGGCGACTCGCCGCTCCTGCCCGGAGTCGCCGTTCCTCTTCATGAGCACGAACAAGGTCTACGGCGACGCCCCGAACGAGCTCCCGCTCGTCGAGCGCGCGACGCGCTGGGACTATGCGCGTCCCGAGGACCATCACGGCGTCGCCGAGGATTGCCGCGTCGACGCGACGCTGCACAGCCTGTTCGGCGCTTCGAAGCTCGCCGCGGACGCGATGGTGCAGGAGTACGGTCGCTACTTCGGCATGCCGACCGTGTGCCTGCGCGGCGGTTGCTTGACCGGCTCGGGCCACTCCGGCGCGGAGCTGCACGGCTTTCTCGCCTACCTCGCTCGCGCAGTACGCGAGGGCCGCACGTACAAGATCTACGGCTACGGTGGGAAGCAGGTCCGCGACAACCTGCACGCGGCGGACGTCTGCTCCTTCTTCGAGGCGTTCTACGAGGCGCCGAAGGTCGCCGCGGTGTACAACCTGGGCGGCGGTCGCGAGAACAGCATCTCGATCCTCGAGGCGATCCAGCGTTTCGAGGACCTCTTCGGCAAGAAGCTCGAAGCCGAGTACGTCGACCAGAGCCGCGTCGGCGACCACATCTGCTACATCAGCGACCTCCGGAAGATCCGAGCCGACTACCCGGGATGGAGCGTGGCCTACTCCCTCGACCGGATCCTCGCCGAGCTCGCGGAAGTCCCCGCGAAGGACTGACGACGGATCCGTCGTCGCGACACGCATGTCCGATCGCGTTCTCATCACCGGCGGAGCGGGCTTCATCGGGTCCTTCGTCGCGGAGCATTTCCTCGAGACCGGCTGCGACGTCCGGATCCTCGACAGCCTCGATCCCCAGGTGCACGGCACGGACGGCACCGCGAGCACGCCCGCGGGCGCGGAGCTCCGCATCGCGGACGTCCGCGACAAGGAGGCGCTGCGCGCCGCGCTCGACGGCGTGAGCATCGTCGTCCACTGCGCCGCCGCGGTCGGTGTCGCGCAGTCGCTCTATCGAGTGCAGCACTACGTCGACGTCAACGTCGGAGGCACCGCGGCTCTCCTCGAGGTCCTGGCGGAGAGACGCACCGCGCTCCGAAAGCTCGTCCTCCCCACCTCGATGACCGGCTACGGCGAGGGTCTCTATCGGCGCCCGAGCGACGGAGCCCTGCGCCGCGTCGAGATCCGAACGGAGGACGACGTCCGCGCCGGCGCGTGGGAGCCCGTCGATCCGGACACCGGCGAGATCCTCGAGGCCGTGCCGACGCCCGAGAGCGCGGAGCTTCGCGCGAAGAACGTCTACGCTCTGACCAAGCGCTACCAGGAGGAGCTCGCTCTGAGCCTCGGAGCGCTCTACGGCTTCCCCGTCGTGTGTCTCCGGCTCTTCAACGTCTTCGGCCCGCGGCAGTCGCTCCGGAATCCGTACACCGGCGTGCTCGCGATCTTCCTGAGTCGTCTCCTCGAGGGACGCTCCCCCGTCGTCTACGAGGACGGCGGCCAGACGCGCGACTTCGTCTCGGTGCACGACGTCGTGCGCGCGATCGCTCGCGCCGTCGAGTCGGAGACGGCGAACGGCTGCGTCCTGAACATCGGCTCCGGCCGGCCGCGCGGCATCGCCGACGTCGCCCGCGACGCGGCGGGCCTCCTGGGATGCGACGTCGAGCCCACGATCACGGGCGAGTTTCGGCGGGGCGACGTCCGGCACTGCTTCGCAGACCTGACGCAGAGCCGTGCGGTCCTCGGCTTCGAGCCGGAGGCCGACTGGGGGGAATGCCTCCGCGAGATCGTCGAGTGGTCGCGCACCGCGCCCGTATCGGACCGCTTCGCGGACGCCGACCGCGAGCTTCGCGAGCGCGGTCTCGTGCGATGAGCGATGTGACGGGCAACGGAGCTACAATCGAGGCCGAATGCTGCTCTCCGTCGTGATCCCGGCCCGCAACGAGGAAGGCAACGTCGGCACCACGATCGACTCCCTCCTCGAGCGGCTGCGTCGCGAGCGCATCACGTACGAGATCATCGTGGTCGACGACGGGAGCAGCGACGGCACCGCGGCCGAGGTCGAGGCGCGTGCCCGGGTCGATCCCGGCGTTCGCCTCGTGCGGAACGAGGGACCGAACGGCTTCGGCTGGGCGATTCGCCGCGGTCTCGAGGGCTTCGCCGGAGACGCGGTCGTGATCATGATGGCCGACGGCTCGGACGATCCCGAGGACGTGGTCGTCTACTACCGCATCCTGCGCGACGAAGCCGAGTGTGCGCTCGGCTCGCGATTCATCCCGGGCAGCCGCGTCACCGATTACCCGAGGTTCAAGCTCTGGATCAATCGCCTCGCGAACCTCGTCGTGCGCGTCCTCTTCCGCATCCCCTACAACGATACGACGAACGCCTTCAAAGGGTACCGGCGGGAGGTGATCCTGGGCTGTGCGCCGTTGATCTCGCCCCACTTCAACTTGACGGTGGAGATTCCGCTCAAGGCGATCGTCCGCGGCTACAGCTACAAGGTGGTCCCGATCGGTTGGCGCAACCGGAAGGTCGGAGTCAGCAGCTTGAAGCTCGACGAGCAGGGCTCGCGCTATCTCTACATCGTCCTCAACGTCTGGCTCGAGAGCCTGCTGACGCGCGGCGACTATCGGCGCGCGGCGGGCAGCCGATTCGAGCCGTGGGGCACCTCGGACCACCGGAATCGCGAGTCCGCGTGAGCGCTCCGTCGGAACGGCCTCCTTCGCTCGACGGAGGGCTCGACCGTCTCTACGCCGCCCGCTTCTCCGAGAGCGAGCGGAAGACGCGGGCCGTGCTCTGGCGCACGCTGTGGTCCGCGTTCTTCTCCCGCTACGTCGCGCCCGAAGCGACCGTGCTCGACCTCGGCGCGGGCTACTGCGACTTCATCAACAGCGTCCGGGCCAAGCGACGCATCGCGATCGACTTGAATCCGGACATGCCGAAGTACGCCGAAGCCGGTGTCGAAGCGCACGTCGCGCCTCTTCTCGAGGTCGCGGCGCTCGTCGAGCCCGCTTCCGTCGACCTCGCCTTCGCGAGCAACGTCTTCGAGCACCTGCGCAGCCCCGACGCGCTGCTCGAGGTCCTCGCCACGGTTCGCTCGCTGCTGCGCCCCGGCGGTCGTCTGATCGTCCTGCAGCCGAACGTGCGCCTGGTCGGCGGCGCCTTCTGGGATTTCTTCGATCACACGCTTCCCTTGACCGAGAAGGGAATGACCGAGGCGCTCACCGTCGCGGGCTACCGCGTCGTCGAGACCCGCGCCCGCTTCCTTCCCTACACGACGAAGAGCCTGCTGCCGCAGACGAGCCTACTCGTGCGTCTCTATCTCGCGCTACCGCCCGCTCAGTGGCTCCTCGGCAAGCAGATGCTCGTCGTCGCTCGTCGTCCCTGAAGCGGCCTGCCGTCGGTTCGCGCGGCCGTGCCACTTGGGGGTACGCATCGGTGGAGCCGTGTAGCGGCACAGGGCAGCCTCGGCGTGTGGCGTCGACGAAGCCGCACGCAGGAACCAATACGGCCCGGCGTGCGCGTCGCACAGCCGGGACATCTGGCGCGCGAGCCTGCGAGGGCCGCCGGAGCAAAGCACCCGTTCGACATGCCGCTCCGCGAGCATGGCGGGCGACACCCCGGCTCGGACGTCCGCGAAGACGGGCTCCAGCCGCGCCGACAACGTCGCTCCGAAATCTCGCCCGAGCGCATAGCTGCCCGGTGTCGAGCTGACGACGAGCATGGCGAGCGCGACCTGCAGCCGCGTCGCCCACGCGCCCGGCGCAAGCGCGGCGAGCAGGAAGAGACCGAGGTATAGCAAGATCCCGATCGACACGTAGCGATTGGCCGGCGACGCCGTCAGCGCCATGAGGGACCGACCGTGCGCGAGCCCTGCGAGGAGCGCGAGCACCGCTCCCACGAAGAGCAGCAGACCGATCGCGCGCCGGCCTTCCCGAGGAGCGGCGATGAGGCTTCGCACGACTGCTCGAAAGATCGCGGCGGCGACCCCGAGCACGATCGCCCCGTACGCGACGGGAAACTGCAGAGCAGTGGGCCCCAGCGCCTGGAGCACGAGGTGCGCGAGCAGGCGCGCGTCGGACGCCAAACCAGGGCTCGGCAGCCGCGAGCGCGGAAAGTTCATCAGCAGGAAGACGATCGACGCCCCACAGATCGCCGCTCCGCTCCAGAGCAAGACGGCAAGGCGGCGTCCGCGCGTCGTTCTCGCTCGCCACGCTGCGGTCCCGGACCAGATCAGCCACGGCACGAGCGCCGGCGCCAAGGCCAGACCGACCACCGAGCACCACGGCATCAGCACCGCGCAAGCGACGACGAAGCTCGAAGCGAGAGACGACTCCCGCGCGCGATCGGAGAGGATGACGCCCGCCGCGGCCGCCGCCAGCGCGATGGGAATCGTGAACGCGATCTGGAACGAGAGGACGAAGTTCTCGGCGTGTCCCCAATGCAGCAGGAGAAGCGGGAAGAACGCGTCCTGCAGCGCGACGCGGCCGCGGAAGCGCGATACGACGATCATCAGACCGGCCGCAACGGCGCCGAACATCGCAACCGAGAGCAGCGTGCCCGCGCGGAAGTCGCCTCCCGAGACGGCCATCAGCCCGCAATACACGAGCTTCGGAAGCGGGATCCGATGCTCGTTGTTGTGCTTGAAGAACCAGCTCGGCTCGCCCGGACATCCGTCGGTCGCGACGGTCACCATCTGCCACTCGTCGCGATACGGCAGATCGTTCGCGTAGCGAGCGACGTAGTAGAAGGCTGCGGCCAACGCCGCGGTCCAGATGCCCCAGACGACGAGCGCCATGACGCCGTCGTTGGATCGATTGCCCGTCGTCATGATCGGCGAGCGGCGCCGCAACCCACCACGGCGGCCGACCCGGAGCGGAGGAACCGATAGGGCCCGACTTGCGCAGTGCACATCCGCGAGAGCTGCCGCGCGAGCCAGCGCTCGCTCGCCCCGGACACGAGCCGCTCCCCATGGCGCTCCGCGAGAACGGCCGGCGGCGCTCCGGCGCGAGCGTCCCTGAAGACGGGCTGGATCCGTGCCGACAGGTCCGCTGCGAGCTCCCTTCCGTTTGCGTAATCGACCGGCGCCGCCCCGAGCACGAGGAGGGCGAGCGCGATCTGCAGACGTGCCGCCCAAGCACGCGGCGCGAGAGAGGCAAGCAAAAAGAGACCGAGGTAGAGCAAGGCCCCGATCGACACGTACCGATTGGCGGCTCCGACGGTCGTCGAGAAGCCGGCTCGGCTGTGCGCCAGGCCGGCGAGAAGCGCCAGCACCGCGCCTACGAGGAGCAGCAGGCCGACCGCGCGCCGACCCTCCAGCGGAGCGGCCGCGAGCTCTCGTACGGCGAGAAAGAGGATCGCGACCGCCAGCATCACCACGAACGCTCCGTAGAGGAGCGGATGGTGCGGCGCTGCCGGGCCGAGGCCGTTCAGGACGAGGTCGGCGAACACGCGCACGTCGGCGGCGAAGCCCGGGCTCGGCAGATCCGTCCGCGGAAGACGGAGCAGCAGATAGGCGGTCGAAGCGGCGCTCGTCGCGGCTCCGCTCCCGAGCACGAAGGCGATGCGCCGCGCGTTCTTCGTTCCCGTCCGCCAAGCGGCGCGTCCGGACCAGACGAGCCACGGCACGAGCGCCGGCGCCAGGACGAGCGAGGACCAGGGCATCAGCACCGCGCACGCGACGACGAAGCTCGCGACGAGAAGCGACTCCCGTGCGCGATCGGAGAGGAGAACGCCCGCCGCGGCCGCCGCCAGCGCGACCGGGATCGTGAACGCGATCTGGAACGAGAGCAGGAAGCTCTCGCCGTGTCCCCAGTGCAGCAGGAGAAGCGGGAAGAACGCGTCCTGCACCGCGACGCGACCGCGGAAGCGCGACACGGCGATCATCAGACCGGCCGCGACGGCGCCGAACATCGCGACCGAGAGCAGCGTGCCGGCGCGGAAGTCCCCTCCCGACACGGCCATCAGCGCGCAGTACACGGCCTTGGGAAGCGGGATCCGATGCTCGTTGTTGGGCGCGAGGAACCACTTCGGCTCCCGCGGGCAGCCGTTCGTCGCGACCGAGACGATCCGCCATTCGTCGCGATGCGGCAGATCGTTTGCGTAGTGAGCGACGTAGAAGAGCGCGCCGGCCAACGCCGCGAGCCAGACTCCCCAGACGACGACGGCAGGCCCGACGCTGCGGGTGGCGCCCAAGGGGGCCACCGTAGCCTCGGACGAGAGGGGCGTCACCCGCAGGACCGGCCGCAGTTCCCCCGTCGACAAGCCGTCGCTCCCGCCACACAAGCTGGGCGACCGCACAGCAGGCCACCGGAAGGGGCGTCGCGGTGCCGGCCTTCGGCGGCCCGAGCTCGCCGTGCGTGCTCGCGTACGACCAGCTCCCGTCCGCCGCAGCGGCGCTCGCGGAGGAAGTGCCGGCGGGACTCGCCGGTCTGGGACTCTGGGGGTAGCGACGTCTAGCGGAGGTGCGCGACCTCGTTCAGCGAGAGCACGCTTCGCTCTCCGCTCGAAGCCGCGAGGAAGCGGTGGAGGCTCGTGTAGCCCGGCTCGAAGAAGACCGGACGCTCGACGCCGAGCACGTGCGCGGCCCAGGCGTTGATCACGCCGCCGTGGCAGACGAGCGCGACGCGCTGGCGCGCGTGCGCGGCGACGATGCGCTCGACCGCCTCGACCACGGTGCGGCGGAACGCGTCGATGTCGAGCGAAGCGTACATCCCGCCGTCGACGAGCTCCTTCCAGTGTGCCCGGTTCTCCGCCTTCAGCTCCTCGAGTGGAACGTAGCTCTCGGAGTCGCGATCGAACTCGGCGATCCCGGGCTCGACGACGATCTCGAGCCCACGCTCGGCCGCGAGCGGTGCCGCGGTCTCCTGCGCGCGCCGGAGGGGGCTCGCGTAGATCGCGTCGATCCGCTCGCCTTCGAGCCAGCGCTGGAGCCGCTCCACCTGGAGGCGGCCCTGCTCCGACAGCGCGGGATCGGCGGGTGTCCCCGAGACGCCCTCGACGCGGAGCGGCAGCGCGTGCCGGATGAGAACGAGCTCCACGCGGCTGTGGCGCTACGGATCGATGCGCGCGGAAGCGGCGCCCGTCATCACCGTGCGACCGTCCTGGTTCACCGTCTCGACCGTCAAGTCGACGAGCTTCGTCGCCCCCGCTTCGCGAATCGCGGCGACCGTCGCGCGCGAGGTGAGCGTGTCGCCGGGCCACACCTGTCCGACGAAGCGGACTCCGAACGACGTGAGGCGTCCGTCGCCGACCCAGTTCGTGAGCATCTTCCCGGTGAGTCCCATCGTCAGCATGCCGTGCGCGAACACCGTCGGATATCCCGCGACCTTCGTCGCGAACACCTCGTCGCTGTGCAGCGGATTGTAGTCGCCGGAGGCGCCCGAGTACTGCACGAGCTGCGTCCGCTTCAGGTCCTCGACGACGACTTCCTCGTGGGTCTGTCCGACCTCGAGCCGACTCGCCTGGAGAGCCATGCTTCAGCTCTGCTCGGGGAGCTTCTCGGTGCGAACACCGACGCTCCGCGCGGTGATCACGAGCTCGTCGTTCTGATCGTAGAACTCGGTGATCATCTCCATGAACTGGAGCCTGCCGCCGCGGCGGCCTTCCTTCTCCCAGCGGCGTCCGTCCTTCGTCACGCCGCGCAGCACGTCGCCCGGCTTCAGGTGGCGGTGGTACTCGAAGTGCTGCTCCGCGTGGAGCCCGGCGCCGGCGCCTCCCCCTCCGGAGCCACCGGTCGGGTTCGAGCGCGCGCCGGTCGGCTCCTTGCCGGAGCCGAACCAGGGCTCTCCGATCTTCGGCCGGAGCGGCCAATCGGGATCGAACTGCGCGCTCGACTGCACGAACGTCGGCGGCGCGATCACGCGGCCGACTTCCGTCTTCCGTGCGTACTCCTCGTCGGAGTAGATCGGGTTCGCGTCGCCGATCGA
>Ga0194132_10006089_pt1 | contig 18973 bp, 17 predicted proteins | sample TA2KigOf80mmetaG_FD_148612 | JGI IMG/M metagenome (GOLD analysis project Ga0194132, IMG submission 148612) | Freshwater microbial communities from Lake Tanganyika, Tanzania - TA2015054 Kigoma Offshore 80m | ecosystem: Environmental > Aquatic > Freshwater > Lake | place: Tanzania: Lake...
GTTACGGCATCGATGATGGCAATTACATTACGGGCATGACCACGATTGCTTCACCCATTTTGAATCAGAGCGAGCAAGTGGCGTATGCCATCGCCATTCTTGGGACCAGTGAGCAAGTGAATCGAATCGGCCAACCCCGAATCGGCAAGTCGCTCCGCAACATAGCCGACGTCATCCGCGCCAAGTTATAAGTCCCCCCGGCCGGGGCGGGGCGTCTCCTACAGTAGACCCCGTGGGCGTGCGCCCACCCGCCTATCCGGTGACGTTCACCGGCAGTACACGCATACCCACACCCCGGGTAACACCACCGCCACAAAGCTCAGATCACATGCCATTCGGCCGCATCGCGATTTCGCAATGTTGCCAAATCGCATCACCCGTGCTAGTTTTATCGTATTAGTACACTTTTTGTTGTACTAATACAATTTTGAAGAAAAGGCCAACCGCGCGCTACACAGAAACACGCAAGCGGGCACCTCACCATCTATTCAGGAGAACAACATGGCAGGGCTGTACTACGAGGAATTCGAGCAAGGCATGCGTTTTGACCACCCCTGGACCCGCACAGCCACCGAAACCGACAACATCCTGATCTGCAGTCTCACCATGAATGTGCAACCAATGCACCTGGATGCCGATTTCTCCGCCAAGGCCGAGTTTGGCAAGCCACTGGTCAACAGCATGTTCACCCTTGCCTTGATGATCGGCATGAGCATCAATGACACAACCTTGGGCACCACCATCGGCAACCTCGGCATGGATGGCGTGAAGTTTCCAAAACCGGTGTTCTACGGCGATACGCTTCGCAGCCGGACCGTGGTTCTGTCGAAGCGCGAAAGCAAGTCCTGGCCCAAGGCGGGAATCGTGGAGTTTGAACATACGGCGCTGAACCAGAGGGATGAGTTGGTCGCCACCTGCAAACGCATGGCTTTCATGCGGAAGAGGCCCTCTTGATGCGATCGCTACTGTTTGTTCCGGGCGATAGTCCACGCAAGTTCGACAAGGCTTCCGCGAGCGAAGCAGACGCGTTGGTATTGGATCTGGAGGACTCCGTAGTTCCCGCCGGAAAGATCGACGCAAGGACATCCGTGCGGAGCATGCTGATCTCCGGCGCGCCGGGAAAATCCCTTTGGGTTCGTATCAATCCACTGGATTCGGAATGGGCAATGGGTGATCTCGCAGCAGTTGTTGGCGCGGAGCCCTTCGGAATCATCCTGCCGAAATGCCGATCCGGCGAGGACGTGCGCAGACTGGCGCACTACCTCGACGCGCTGGAAACACAGGCAAGACTGGCAGTCGGGTCATTGCGCATACTGATCATCGCAACTGAACTCGGCGAAGCCATGTTCAATCTTGGCAGCTATGCCGGAGTTAGCGAGCGCCTATGGGGCATCACCTGGGGCGCCGAGGACATCGCCGCCGATCTCGGCGCCCTGTCGAATCGCGCCCAGCAACAGTACACTGCCCCGTATGTCCTGGCACGCTCGCTCTGCCTCTACGCCGCGGCCAGCGCCAGGATCCTTGCCTACGATACGCCCTGCATCGCACTCGACGATCCCGGATTGCTTGAAACAGAATGCCAGGAGGCCCGGCGCGACGGTTTTGTCGGCAAGATCGCAATTCATCCAAAGCACGTTCCTGCAATCAACATGGCGTTCACTCCGAGCGAAGCCGAGCGCCTGTGGGCGAGGAAGGTCCTGGCAGGATTCGAAGCCCATCCTGGCGCCGGGACATTCCGCTTGGAGGGCCAGATGATCGACAGGCCGCACTATCGTGCGGCGAGGCGAATACTCAACATGGGGTGAACGCAGCCATGCCCGGACCGCTCTCAGGAATCCGCATTCTGGACATGACCAGCATTCTGATGGGGCCACTGGCCACCCAGATGCTGGGCGACATGGGCGCCGATGTCATCAAGGTCGAGCCCCCGGGCGGAGATCTGTTTCGTCATGTGACACCCCAGCGCCACCAAGGCATGAGCCACGCCTATCTGAACGCCAACCGGAACAAGCGCAGCGTGGTCATCGATGCCAAGTTGCCCGCGGGAAGAGCTGCAATACTCAAGCTTGCACAGACTGCTGATGTGCTCGTATCGAATATTCGCCCTTCAGGCATGAAGCGGCTAGGACTGGATTACGAAGCTGTAAGGCTCTCGAGTCCCCGCATCATTTACTGCGGCTGCTACGGCTACTCCGAGTCGGGCCCTTTCGCCGGACGCAGTGCGGTTGACGACACCATACAGGCCGCATGCGGCGCCGCCTCGCTTCAAGGCGTCAATACCCCTTCGCCCCGATTCGTGAATTTCGGCCTGGCGGACAAGACCGTTTCCCTCTATATCGCCAATGCGATCACATTGGCATTATTTGCCCGCGAACGGACAGGAGTTGGGCAGTTGGTCGAAGTACCCATGTACGAGTGCATGACTTCCTTCATGCTGCACGAGCATCTCGCCGGCCTGACGTTTGACCCCGCGCTTGGCGAGGCCGGATACGCGAGAATGTTGACCCCATTTCGAAGGCCGTTCAGGACAAAGGACGGCTATCTCTCTGTCGTTCCGTACTCTGACCGGCAATGGCGGCGGTTCTTCGAGCTGTCGGGAAGCCCCGCACTTCGTGAGGACAATCGATTTCGGACCCTCACGGACAGAACCCTGCATATCAGCGCCCTCTACAAGTTGCTCGAGGAAACAATTGCAGAGAGAACTACTGCCGAGTGGTCAGCCCTGCTCAACGGCGGAGACATCCCGTTTTCACCGGTGAATAGCGTCGAGGACCTCATTGAAGATCCGCATCTAAATACCACCGGATTCTGGAAAACGGTCGACCATCCGACGGAGGGCAAGCTGAGGATGACAGGAATTCCGATCCGATTCTCGAAGACGCCGGGATCGATCCGGCGCCACGCACCGGCGCTCGGCGAGCACACAGACGAGATTCTTGACGAAATCCGACGTGAGCACGGCGACACGTCGTAAGTCGACAGGATGAACCGTCGACAACGCTCTGACAGGCAACTCGATTTATTGAACCGCGAAGAAGTATGAGACTGCATGCCTTGTAGGCCAATCTTGGAGAAGGAGCAAGCATGAAAGCCATGGTCACTGCACTTGTATCCGTTTTTTTCCTCTTGTCAGGACAGGTTTATGCACAAGCATATCCGGCGAAGCCGATACGATTTGTAGTGCCCTATCCCGCTGGGACCAGTCTGGATGTACTGGGTCGAATGATTGTTGATGAAGTGAGGAGAACGACTGGCGCAGTAGTCGTGGTGGACAACAAGCCGGGCGCCTTTGGGATAATCGGCACGGATTCGGTTGTTAAGTCCGCCCCCGATGGCTACACCATCATGATCAGTTCAAGCGCCAGTCATTCATCGGCACCTCAACTGGTCAAGGCCACTTCCTACGATCCGATAAAGGATTTCACGCACATCGGCAAGGCACACACATTCGAATCCGTCCTGGCGGTCAACTCCAGCAGCCGGTTCAAGGTATTGAACGACTTGATCACCGAGGCCCGCGCCAATCCGGACAAACTCACGTATGGGTACGGATCAACCACATCTCAAGTCGTCTCGGCAAGCTTCCTCCGAGCTGCCGGCATCAAGTTGCGCGGCATTCCCTACAAGGGGCAACCACAGGCCATGACGGACCTGCTCGGAGGTCAAGTCGACATGATGGCGGCAGATGTCGGGCTGAGTCTTGCACAAGCCAAGGCCGGGAAGATTCGCCCCCTGGCCGTCGCCGCCGCGAGGCGGGTCCCACAGTACCCTTCAACCCCGACACTCGGCGAACTTGGCGTGAACGATGTGGAAATCTCGGGATGGACCGGTTTATCCGGTCCCGCAGGAATGCCGCGAGAATCAATCGCCTGGTGGGCAGACAACCTCAAGGCCGCGTTGGCACAAAAGAGCCAATATGATCGCCTGCTGGATATGGGATTTGGACCGGATTTTCTCGGCCCAGATGCTTTTCCGGAGTTCGTGAAGGCACAGCTCGCCGTATGGGAAAAGCATGTTCGCGCAGCGGGCATGAAACCTGAGTAGAAGCGCCTCTCACGGGACCGGCAGCGGTGGGGCAATGAACACTCGCTGCTCTTGCTGCTGCCAGCCGGATCCCGAAAAGTCTCGAGTCATGCCACGTTGTCGGTCGGCGGTATGTCCAATCGATAGGGCACCGCCGCCTCGGCGCTTTTCATGAGATCCCAGGCCACCGGGTGCTGCTGCTCCTCGCGGATGTGCGCCACCAGCCCTGCGGTGCGGGCGATGAGCACGAAGCCGCGCATGATCTCGACCGGGATGCCGATCTCGCAGAACAGCGCGCCGAAGGCGGTGGAGGCGTTCATGGTGAGATGTTTGCCCCAGGCGGCGTCCACCGCCTTCGACAGCGCATTGGCGGCCTCCACATAGCGGCAGGACAGCCCCAGTTCCTTCGCCAGCGCGAAGCAGCGCAGCGTGCGCGGATCGTCGGGGTAATGCCACGGGTGACCGAAGCCGGGGATCTGCTTCTTCGCGGCGCGATGCGCCTCGGCCTCGCGCTTTGCCGCCGCCTCGATGCCCGCCGGATCGTCCACGATGCCCGTCAGCAGCTGCGCGCACTGCTCGGTGGTGCCGAGCAGCACGCTGCCGCCGGCCAGGATGCCGGCGGCCACCGCACCCTGCATCGCCTCGGGGCCACTCGAATAGATCATGCGCGCCGAAATGGAACTGGGCGTCATGCCGTGCTCCATGATGCCGACCATGACGATGTTCATCACCGCCGTCTCGTTCGGCGTGGGCATGCGCCCGAAGATCTCGAACATCATCATCTGCACGAAATCGACCTTGCCGATGAGTTCGTTGCAGAGGTCCTTGCCGCGGATCTCGATGTGATCGGCGGTGGGATGGCAGAGCGATGTGGTCGGGGTTTTCTTCGTGCTCATGGTGATCTCCGTTCGGATGTTCGGGAAGCGGCTCGCGTCGGGTCAGGCAGCGGGGATGTCCTCTCCGGCTCGCACCAACCCGCGCTTCAGCAGTTCGTCGCGCAGCAGCGGCTTGGGCACCTTGCCCACCGGGTTGCGGGGGATCTCCGTCCAGATCCAGATGCGCCGCGGCAGCTTGTAGGCCGCCAGCCGTCCGCGCAGGTACTCGCGCAGCTCGGCTTCGCTGGCGGCGCCGCCGGGCTTCAGCGTGACCACGCCGACGCCGATCTCGCCCCAGCGGCTGTCCGGAAAGCTCAGCACATGCGCCTCGGCCACGGCGGGATGCTCGGCCAGATGGTTCTGCGTTTCGTTCGGATAGACCTGCAGGCCGCCCGACTTGTACATCTCCTTGGAGCGCCCCTCGATGTAGAGGAAGCCGCGCTCGTCCAGCCGCCCGAGGTCGCCGACGTCCACCCAGCCGTCCTGCAGCGCCGCGGCGGTGGCCTCCGGCATCTCGTAGTAGCCATGGAAGCTCGCCGGACCGCGCACCCAGATCGCGCCGGCCTGCCCGTCAGGCAGCGCCCTGCCTTCGGCGTCACGGATCTCGATCTCCACGCCCGAGCGCGCCACCCCACAGCTGCCGGCGGGCGCATGGGGATCGCCGTCGGCCAGGCTGTGCATGTCCGGATAGAGCACCGTCCCCGTGCCCATGTTCTCGGTGGCGCCGTAGTACTGCACCAGCACCGGCCCGAACACCTGCATGGCCACGTGCTGGTCGACGCGATTGAGCGAGGCACCGGCATAGATCACGTGGCGCAGGCTGGAGCGATCGCGCCGCAGGGCGTCCGGATGGCGCGCCAGGTCCATCAGAATGGTGGGCACGGTGAAGATCTCCGAGATGCGCTCGGCCTCGATCAAGCGCCAGCAGTCGGCGACATCGAAACGCTCGCTGTCGAGCATCACCACCTTGGCGCCGCGCATCACGCAGGCCGTACAGGTGGTGCCGGTGCCATGCGACAGCGGCCCGATGACCAGCAGCGTCGACTCGCGGCCTAGCCCCGGCATGACGTCAGCGACGCGACCGATCAGCGCCGCCGACAGGCTGCCATGCGAATGCAGCGCGCCCTTGGGAATACCGGTGGTGCCCGAGGTAAACATCTGCATGCAGATGTCGGCGTCCCGCACCGCCGGCTGCAGCGTCTCGCCACGGTGGGTGGCGGCCAGTGCGTCGTACACATGCCAGGTCGCGCCGCCCGTGGTTCCCTGCGGCGCCGGCACGGTGGCGATGACATGCGCTACATGCGCATGGGTTTGCGCCGCGCGCAGCGCATGCTCGACATGCTGCTCGTCGACGATGATGGCGCGCGCCCTGGCCAGGGCGACCATGTGCGCCGTCTCGCGCGGAATGGCCCGCGGATTGATTGGCACATAGATTGCGCGGGTGCGCATCACCGCGTACTGGCTCTCCAGCATCCAGCGGTTGTTCACGCATTGCGCGAGCACCCGCTCGCCGGGCCGGATGCCCAACGCGACCAGCGCGCGCGCCAGGCCATTGGCACTGTCCTCCAGCTGCGACCAGCTGCGGCGCTCGTCGCCCTTGACCAGCCCGATGCGATCCGGATACAGCCGCGCAGTGCGTGTGAGCAGGCTGCCGATGTTCATGCCCGGCCGCCCCGGCGCTTGCGCTGCGACGGGCCGCGGTCATGACGCTGGTCGGGCTTGAGTTCGCGCAGCGCCGCCTTTCGGATCTTGCCCGAGGGCGTGGCCGGCAGCGCATCGAGGAAAGCGAGGTAGCGCGGCGAGGCGAATTTCGGCAGGCGCTTGTCGCACCAGGCCCAGGCGTCCTCGGGCGTCAGCGCCGCGCCAGGCGCCAGCACCATGCACACCATCACCTCGTCCTCGCCCGCCTCGGCATCGGCCTTCACGCCCACCGCAGCGCACTCGGCAATCGCCGGGTGGCCCAGCACCGCCTGCTCGACCTCGTAGGAACTGATGTTCTCGCCGCCGACACGGATGGCGTCCTTCAGGCGATCGACGAAGAAATACCAGCCGTTCTCGTCGCGCTTCAGGCCGTCGCCGGTGTGCAGCCAGCAATTGCGGAACATCTCCAGCGACTTCTCGGGCATGCCGTAGTAGCCCTGGCAGGTGGTCCATGGATACTTGGCGCGGACGCACAGCTCGCCGACCTGCCCGACCGGCACCTCCTCGTCGGTCTCCGGGTCGACCAGCCGGACGTCGAACCAGGTGCTGCTGGCGCCGGCCGAGCCCGCCGGGCGCGGCATGCCGTAGGGCGCCAGGATCATGGGCGAGGTTTCGGTGAGGCCGAACACCTCGACGAATTCCTTCACGCCGAAGCGCTGGCGGAAGCCCTCCATGATGGAACTGGCGGTCGGCGCCGAGAACAGGCAGCGCAGGCGGTTCTGCGAATCGATGGGATCGGGCGGCGTCTTCCACACCCAGTCCATCATGGCACCGAGGAAATTCGTCACCGTCACGCCGCTCTCGTGCAGCCAGCGGCTCCAGTTGCTGGCGCTGAACTTCTCGCGCATGACGTAGCGCGCCCCGGCGATGAAGGCCGGGTACGCCGCCATGAATTGCGCGTTGCCATGGAACAGCGGTCCCATCGACATGTGCACGTCCTGGTCGGTGATGCGGCATAGCGACACCACCGAGTCGGCGAAGAAGAAGATATGCGACTGCGGCATCATCACGCCCTTGGACAGACCGGTTGTTCCCGACGTGAAGAAGATGCCCGAGAGATCCGTTGGCTTGGGAACGGGCAGCGCGGTCTTGTCCGCTTTCAGCAGCGCGTCGAAGCGCTCAACGGCATAGCCTGCATCCCGCAACGCACGCCCGGCATCCGCCCCTTCGCCGGCCAGGAACACCCGACCGATGGACTTGCACGCTTCGCGCGACTCCACCAGCCGCCCGGCGAACTCGGCCGTAATGATGGCCATGGCCGGGCCGGTGGTGCGCACCTGGTGCTCGAGGAAGGCCCCGCTGTAGGCGGTGTTGATCGGCACCTGCACGAAGCCCGCCAGCGAGGTGGCCATCCAGGAGAACATGAAGGCCGAGGAGTTCGGCATCAGGAACATCAGCCGGTCACCCGGCTTCAGACCGCGTGCGAGCAGCCCGGAGGCAACGCGGGCAGCGATGTCGGCGGTCCCCGCATAGGTATAGGTCTCGCCCGTCGACGGCACGTCGAGATAGATCCGGTCGCCATGCGTGGCGACGCGCTCGGCCATGATGCTGGCAAAGGTCCAGCGGCTGCGATCGGCCAGCGTCGGCTTGTATTCGTCGTAGACAATCATTGCCAAGTGCTCCTCTCCCTTGAACGGGCTTCATGATCAGAGAAATCCCCCGCATCTGCAAGCGCGCCGTGTCCATGGCCGCACCCGGAATGTGGACTGCAGTGCTGCTGTATGATCCTTCGCGACAGGCGCCGCCGTGGCACGCCGCCGATCGGCGGCAGCCCAGGTCACCACCCATTGAGAAACGCGATGAACGCAACATCGTTCCGCAACGTGATCGTCGAGAAGCGCGGCATGGTCGGCTGGATCACCATCAACCGGCCGGATCGCTACAACACCTGCGACCACGCCATGTACTCGGATATCTTCGACGCCCTGCGGGCCATGAGCGGCGACCGGGGCGTCGGTGTCATCGTCATCACCGGCGCGGGCGAGAAGTCCTTCTGTGCCGACGGCTTCCTCGGTGACCTGACGAACTTCTCGCGCCACGAGGGCCGGCTGCACTTCTCCATGGCGCAGGAGGTGATGAACGCCATCCGCCGCGCGCCGCAGCCGGTGATTGCCGCCGTGAACGGCGTGGCGGTGGGCGGCGGCAACGAGTTCGTCATCTGCTGCGACCTGGCCATCGCCTCGGACCGGGCGCGATTCGGCCAGGCCGGCACGCGCGTAGGCAGCTCGCCGATCTTCGGCGCCAACAACCTGTTCTCGGCACAGGTCGGCGAGAAGAAGGCCAAGGAGGTCACCTTCCTCAGCCGGCTCTACTCGGCCGAGGAAGCCCTGAAGCACGGCTGGATCAACAAGGTGGTGCCGCATGACACGCTGTACGAGGAAGTGCAGGCCTGGTGCGAGGAACTGTTGGACAAGAGCCCGGCCTACCTCGAGCTCACCAAGGTCACCTCGAATGTCTGGTGGGAGACGCTGCAGCCCACCATGGAGCATGCCAAGCAGACCCTGCTGGCGCTGGCCGGCGGCGCGGAGATGACCGAGGGCGCCGGCGCCTTCATGGGCAAGCGCAAGGCCAACTGGCGGCAGTTCCGCAAGTAGCCCGCAACCGCGGGACCTGCCCCGGTCAGCCGGATGGCCACTTCGCGCGCCGTCGCCTTGCTGCCGTTGTGCCGGACTTTGCCGCCGCGGATTTCCTGGCAATGGCTTTCCCTGCGACAGGCTTCCTTGCAACCGCCTTTTCCTCTGCAGGAATCGATGCCCTCGGTGGGGGCGCGAACTGCTTTTTAAGCCCTTGGATCACCTCTGGCACACCCCGCACGCGGAAATGCGCCCCGTCCTCGTCGGCGCGTTCCTCCAACACCTCGCAACTGGCAAACAGCCGGCCGCGCAATTGCTGCGCGCCCCACCCCAGGAACAGCTCCGCCTCGGCGAGCTGCCGCCGGAAGAAGCCGCGGATCAATGCCTTCAGTCGCTCGATGTCGGCCGGCCTGCGCGCGCTCATCACGACGCAGCCCGCATAGCGCGCCGCCAGTTCCGCCGCGCATTGATCCTGGGCGGCCTGCGCGGCGGCATCGTCAGCGCCCCCCGCCTCGCTGCCCACCCGATCGATCTTGTTGAAGACACGGATGCGCGGCACGCCCCCGGCGCCGATCTCGGCCAGCACCGCGTCGGTGACCGCCAGCTGCCGCTCGTGGCCCGGGTCGCTGGCATCGATGACATGCAGCAGCAGCGACGCCTCGAGCGCCTCCTCCAGCGTGGACTTGAACGAGGCCACGAGGTCGTGCGGCAGGTTCTTGATGAATCCCACGGTGTCGCTCACCAGAATGCGCGGCACGCCCTCGGGCTGTAGCGCCCGCACGGTGGTGTCCAGCGTGGCGAAGAGCTTGTTGGCCACCAGCACCTCGCTCCCGGTGAGCACGCGCATCAGCGTGGACTTCCCGGCGTTGGTGTAGCCGACCAGCGCCACGCGCGCGATGCCGAGGCGCTCCTGCCGGCGCGAGCGCTGCGTCTTCTGCTCGACGTCCATGGCGTCGATGTCCTTCTTCAGCTCGGCGATGCGGTCGCGGATCTTCTTGCGGTCGAGCTCGCTGTGCGCCTCGCCGGCACCGCGACCGCCCGTCCCGCTGCGCTGCCGGCCCTTGGAGCCGGCCAGCCTGGTCGCCTCGCGCAGGCGCGGTGCCATGTAGCCGAGGCGCGCGATCTCCACCTGCGCGCGCGCCGCGCGCGACGAGGCATGGCGGTGGAAGATCTCCAGGATCACCATGCTGCGGTCCATCACCGGGCAGCCGACCTCGATCTCCAGGTTGCGCGCCTGCGACGGCGAGATCTCGTGATCGACGAGCACGAGATCGGCCTGCCGCACCGACTCGTCCACTGCCGACTCAGCTGCCTCCTTGGCGCGCGCCAGCCCGCTGCGGAGGGCGCGCCGCGGAGCGCTGTTGGAGGCGTGCAGTTCCCGTGCGGGCGCACCCTCGATGAAACGGCGCATTTCCTGGCGCTTGCCCACGCCGACATAGGCCGACATGTCGAAGCGCTCGCGCTTCTGCGCGAAGGTGCCCACCACCAGGTAGCCGAGCGTGCCTGCGAGGTCCTTTAGTTCGTCGAGCGACGACTGGAAGTCGGCGTCGCTGACCCCGGGCAACTGCACCGCGGCGAGGATGGCGCGCTGCGGGCCTTCAATGTCCTGCGCGGTTCCGGCAGGCGAGACTTCAACGGACATCGGGATCGGGCTTCATCAACGCAAGGCATGCAGTGTACCCGGCGCAAACGCGGCTGACGCCTGCACTGTCGCCCTGCGGAAACTGCTCCGATGCCTCCGGGCCGACGTATAGCCAGCAATTCCCCCCGGCACGCCGGCAGCACAACGTGCCGGCTGACCGGCACACCCTGTTGGTGATTGTTGATGTAGGCACGCGGCTGGTTGCGGCCGGGGTCGCCGGCCAGCACGATGTTGAACCACTCAGGCGTGAGGGCCTCGTCGACTTCGGCCGGCGCTACGTTGAACGACATGCCGATAATGCCCTTGTCGGTCTGGCCCGGGAACTTTCGCAGCCCCGCGACGTTGCGCATGAACAGGCGCCGAAAGCGCCCGATGCTGGTGTTGGCCCGAGAGCCAACGCGCATGGCACCGTCCTGGTCATTGAACTGCAATTCGCATGCGAGACTGACGCTGACGCTGAGGAGCGGCTCCCAGCCTGGCGTCGCGCCGGCATGCTGGATGCGGAACTCCGGGTCGGACGCGGCTTCGACAACGGCCCGCAGGATGGGCAGGTATTCCCGCCGGCAGCCGGCCATGACGCCGTTGACCGCAACATTCCACGCCGTGGCCTCGCGATTCTCGGGCGGCAGCACCCCGAGCACTTCGTCCGCACTGCGGCCGGCAAAGGCGAGGAAGCGCTCGACGCGATCCGGCGTCGGCGGCACGACCGGCAGTCCGCCGGTCCACATGTGCTGGAGGAAATGCTCCCGCATGTACCCGAAGCTGCCGCGGCAGACGATGTCGCGCGGCGAGGGTCCGTCGGCCGCCATCGCCACGGACTTTGCCAGCTCGCGGATTCGCGCAATGAGTTCTGGGAAAACGCGTTCGCGCGCGCTGCGATCGAAAGTGTCCTGAAAGTCGATGGTGATCACACCGGGACGCTAAGCGCTGCGCAGCGGATCGTTCACTGGGCGTTCAGGGGCGTGGAATGATGCTGGCCGGCGGCAGGTCGCGGAAGGACTGGCGCGCGGCGAACTTCCACTGCCCGTTCACCTTGACCAGATCGTCCGAATACGTGCCCTGGACCGGAAAGGCCATCTGGCTGGTCGCCACGCTCTGGCCCACCAGCATGATGTAGCACATGCCCCTGGCCTTCACGCCGTCTCCCTCGACGATCAGGTTGGAGTTCCAGTGCTGCACGTTGCGATTCGGGCCGTCGGCGCGCGCCTTTAGGCGTGCATCGACAAACCCGCGCAACTGCACCGATCCCTTCAGTTCCTGGGCACTCTTGAATACGCCGTCCTCGGCAAAGCAATTCACCCAGCCTTCGGCGTCCCCCAGGTCGAATGTCGCGCAATAGCGCGCATACAGCGACTGTATTGCCAGCCTGTCTTCCACTGTCAGCATTACGCTCTCCTCACAAGGCAATGGGCAGATCCCTGCCCTCCATTAGTACGTCGATATCCGTAGCATTCCCTCACTTGCGCCCAACTTGCGGACGCGCCCTGCCATTGCCGGCGGAAGTGCGCTTGCGCGCCTGCTGCCCCGCACCGACGCTGCCACCCGCATCCCCGACACGCTCGCGCTGGTTGTCTGCGAGGGCGATACGCCCCCGGGCCGCAATCAGCTTCAACGTTTCCTCCAGCTCGCGCAGCCGCCCGTCACCGATGATCGTGGCAATGTCCTGCACCGAGTCGGAAACCACGCCTTCGAGCGAACCGAGGAAGCGCTTGCCGCGCGCCGTGCACAGCACCGTCTTCTTGCGCGAGTCGTCCGGGTCGGACCGGCAGGTCACGTAGCCCAGTTCCTCCACCCGTGCCACCAGTTGCGCAGCCGCCTGCTTGGTCACGCCCATCCGCACCGCGATATCGCTGACATGGTTGCCGCCCTCGTCGACGCGCCGCAGCATGGCGGCATGCACGGGATTCAAGTCCTTGAATCCGTGGGCCCGCAGGTTGATCAACGTGCGCTCGCGAAAGTAGCGGAACGATTCGATCAGCAGCCTGCCGAGGTTTTCGTGCCGGAAATCACCCGGGGACCTCGCCTTCCGGGCCGCCAGCGGTTTGCGCGCCATCGTTCGAATCAGGCCTTCCCAATGGTGGAAGCGGGGTCAGGAATGACTTTTATTTGACATGCTATCCGGCGGTATGCAAAATCGTCAAGCACTTGTCTATCTGCCCCGAGGAATATGTTCCGCAGCATGAGGACTGGCAGCATTGCCGCGTCACCGGTCGGCCAGTGGTTCGCCGCTGCCCCGGCGTTCCCGCAAGCAGCGAAGGGCGCATCCCAGTCCGCCCTCGATCTGCTGGTCAAGGCCGCCGAGGGCACCCTCGCCCTCTACTCCGGGGCAACCGAAGATGTCGCGATGCGGGTGGCCCGCCTTCAGCGCCAAGTACGGCATCAAGACCCGGTTCGTTCGCATGTCGGGCAACACCATCACCCAGTGCTACTCGGCGGAAGCGGCGGCGGGCAGCATCGCTGCAGACGCGGTGTTCAACACCAGCCGCCCGCAGGATTCCTGTCCGATAGGCATTCACCACACCAGCAATCAGCGGGGACAACATGTCAACACGCGTCGGTTTCATCGGGCTGGGCAATATCGGCAAGCCAATGGCGGTCAATGTCGCCCATGGCGGCTTCGACTTGATGGTCCATGACCTGCGCCCGGAACCGGTCAGGGAACTGGCAGCGCTCGGTGCCAAGGCGGCGGCATCGCCACTCGACATCGGCAGGCACGCGGAAATCGTCGAACTGGTGGTGATGAACGATGCGCAGGTGGAGGAAGTCACCCTGGGTCCGCAGGGTGTATTCCAGACCATGGCCAAGGGCGGTGTCGTGGCCATCCACAGCACCGTGCATCCCGATACGGTGAAGAAGGTCTTCGAGGCCGGCAAGACCAGGGGCATTGGCGTGTTCGACGCCCAGGTCAGCGGCGGCGAAAAGGGTGCGGCGGCGCGGACCCTCGCCTATATGGTGGGCGGGGACAAGGCGTTGCTGGAGCGCTGCCGCCCGCTGTTCAATACCTCGGCCGGAAACATCTTTCACCTCGGGCCCCTCGGTTCGGGCGCCTCGGCAAAGATCGCGCACAACATGATCGTGTACGTCAATTACCTTGCCGCCGCAGAGGGCATGCGACTGGCGAAGAAACTGGGCATCGATCTCGACGCATTCGAAGCCCTGGTGCGCGTCAGCGGCGGGCAAAGCAATGCGATGAATACCTGGCAGGAGCGCCGCAGGCGCTGGGATGCCGATCCGCGCCCGGACCGACTGCCCGCGTTGTACTACAAGGACCTGGCCTTGGCGCTGAGCATGGCGCATGATGCCGGCGTCGCAGTGCCGGGCGCCGCGCTCGCCCAGCAGCAGATCGACATGATCCTTCACTGGTAATGCAAGTCCTGCAAAGGGATTCAACCATGGACCGTTGCATGATGATCTCGCAGGACTGCCATGCGGGCGCTCCATGGTTCGTCTACCGCAGATTCCTCGATCCGCAGTTCCGCGAGGACTATGACCGCTGGATTTCCGAGAACCTCGATGGCGCCACTGCGCTCGACCAGCGGCAGCTCCGCGAGAAAAAGCCTTTTCAGTTCGAGACCATGGGCCACCTGGGCAACCGGGACCCGGCCGAGCGGGCGCGGAAACTCGACCGGGAGGGAATTGCCGGCGAAGTGGTGTCCTGCGACCGCAGCCAAAAGAACTACCCGCCGTTCGGCGTCGGTTTCGTGCTGCGCGAACGCAAGAAAGGCAGCTGCGAACGGCGGCTGGCCGGCTGCCGCGCCCACAACCGCCGGCTGGCGGAGTTCTGCCAGTCCAGCAAGGGCCGCCATGCCGGGGTCGCGCTCATCACCATGGACAACCCCGAGGACACTGTCACGGAAATCCGCTGGGCGAAAGAGAACGGGCTGTTCGGCGGGGTGATGCTGCCGGCCCGGCAACTACTGACCGACGGCGCCGAGGCGTTCTGGCAGCACCCGCGCTTCGAACCGGCATGGCAGGTCTGCGAGAAACGGGACGTGCCGCTCAACACGCATGCCAGCAGCAGCGGCGTCATCTACGGCGGCTCGCGTCTTGCCGGCAGCGCGGAGAATGCCTGGACCGCGTTCCGGCCCTTCTGGCACATGCTTTGGGGCGGCGTATTCGAGCGCCATCCGAAGCTCAGGTTCTGCCCGACCGAATCGGGCGGCATGCTCGCGCTCTGGTTCAATACCTAGTTCGATCAGTACCTGTCCGTGCACCGCCGGCCGGACGAGGTTTCCATTGAAGACGAGGACCACATCGTGAGCGCAGAACTTTCCAAGGAGTTCCCGGGAGCCCGCTGCCCCTACACCGTCAAGGGACTGGAGGGACTCGACCCCTACCCCCACTACGACAGGATGCGCGAGTACGGCGACATCGTCTGGTACGAGGGCATGAAGGCCTGGCTCGTGCTCACCGCCGACGGCTGCCGGCGCATGATGCAGAACGACGTCAGCCGCCTGCGCTTCTGGACCGCGGACCTCTCGGACGAGGCCAAGGAGATCCAGGGCCGGCGCGGGCTGAAGCTGGCCACCGGCGAATACCATTACAAGCTGCATTCCTGGTGGGTACGCCAGTTCGCCGCTACTGGCATCGAGCCTTTCCGCGAGCCCGGCATCCGTCCGCTGGTGCACAACCTCATCGATCGCTTCATCGAAAGAGGCAAGGTGGACCTGATCGAGGAATTTGCCGCCCTGCTGCCGGTGCGCGCGGTCTGCGTCATCATGGGCCTGCCCTGGCAGGACGACGCCTGGGTGGACAAGTGCTTCCAGACCATGAAGCCGATCGAGCAGTTCTTCAACTATTCGAGCGTGGGCGGCGATGACATCATGCAGGCGGCGCGCGCCGCGGCCAACAAGATGAACCAGACGCTGATGCCTTTCGTCGAGGCGCGCCGTAACGCAGGCGGCGCCGGGGACGGGGCGGACATGATCACCCGCCTGTGGCGCGATGGCCCGGGCCTGCGCTCCGACTGGAACACCGAGGACGTGGTCACCAATGTGCGCCACCTGTTCTTCGCCGGCAGCGAGACCACCGTTCACTCGCTTGCCTCAGCGCTCAACGTCCTCCTGACGCAACCCGAAATAAAGGAGCAGATCCGCGCCGTTGGCGACAAGGGCATCCCCAACTTCATCGAAGAGGTGATGCGCCTCTACGGCCCGGTGCAGTTCCGCTCCCGCAAGGCCAACGAGGACATCAAGATCGAAGGCGTGCTCATCCCCAAGGATGGCGCCGTCGTCTCGGCGCAGGGAGCGGCCAACCGCGATCCGAAGAAATATCCCAATCCCAACGCCATAGATCTCAACCGGCGCGCGCCGCGCGACCACATTGCCTTCAACACCGGGCCACGCACCTGCGTCGGCGCCAGCCTTGCCCGCATGGAGATGCAGGAAGCGGCGAAGGCCTTGCTCGAACGCCTGCCAGACCTGCGTCTCGACCCGCAAGCACCGAGGCCGACGCTGCAGGGCTTCCAGTTGCGCGCCTTCGCGCCGATCAAGGCGCTGTTCACGCCGGGCCGGAAAAGCGGCTGATCGCCGGTCCAATCGTGCCGGGATGGATGTTCCGGCCCGGGTCGCTGGCGCCCGGATGAAAGCTGGTGATGCCGCGGACTACTTCGCCGCCATGCCGGCCCACACCTCGCGCACCGCCTTCAGTGCGACGTTGGTGCGCGGGGTACCCAGGTAGCCGTTGAGGTGGATCAGCCACTCCACGACCTCGTCCTTGGTGATGCCGGTGTTGTGCGCCGCTGCGACATGGCTCTTGAGCTGGTCGTCGCAGCCGAGCGCCGCGGTCAGCGTCATGCAGATAAAGCTCTTGGTGCGCATGTCCAGGCCGGGCCGGCTCCACGAATCGCCATAGGTACGGTCCAGTCCCAGCCCCGCGAGGTCCCTGAGCGACGGCGGGTCATGCGGCCCGCTCTTGGGCACATACTCGCGGCCGGTGTGCTGCCGGTAAGCGTTGAGTGCCGCCTCGCGCGTCGCCTTGTCGTTGATCATGCGTCCTCCGGGTAAATGCGTTTGTCGATGGCCTGCCGGCGATTATCGCCCATGCCAGTAACGCCGGCCGCGCTCGCGCGCACGCTCCAGGGCCACGCGCCCGTCCGCGGAGCGAATGCCGACCGCTCCCGCCTCGTCGGTGCGCACGCGCTCGGCGCCTGCATAGCGCGCCCATACGTCGGCGCGCGGGTGGCCGAAGCGGTTGCGATAGCCGACGGAGAATACCGCGATGCGCGGCGAGACGGCTGCCACGAAGTCCGGTGTCGAGGAGGTGCCGCTGCCATGGTGCGGCACCGACAGCACGTCGGCTGCGAGCCCGCCGTTCCTGCCATGTCGCGCGAGCAGCAGCTGCTCGGCACCCTTCTCGATGTCGCCGGCCAGCAGCGCCGTGCCGTGCGCGGTAACGACACGCAGCACGCAGCTGCGATCGTTCGGCGAACCGCGGGGTTCGGCCAGTTCCGCCAGGCCCGGATTCAGCCATTCGAACCGGACGCCATCCCACGCCCAGGCCTGGCCTGACCGGCATGGCAGGCGGTAGGGCAGCCGGTCAAGCGGCCAGGCTTCCGGCAGGTTACTCATCGACATCGACGAGACGAAGCGCGCGACCGGCAGCGCCGCTGCCACGGACCCCGCCCCGCCGGCATGGTCATTGTCGTCGTGCGATACCGCCAGCACGTCGAGCCGCGAAACGCCCTCGCCACGCAGGTAGGGCAGGATCACGCGGCTACCACTGTCCGCCTGCGGGCTCCACATCGGGCCGGCGCCGTACAGCAGGGCATGGCGCTCGGTGCGCACCAGCACGGCGAGGCCATGCCCGACATCGAACACCGTCAGCCGGGCCTCGCCGTGCCTCGGGCCCGGTGGCCCAATCGCGAAAATGGGCAGCTGCAGCACCACACCCAGCGCCCTCGCCGGAAAGCCCCGCGGTGCCAGAAGCCAGGCAACGCCCAGCAACCCAAGCGGCAGGGTCCACCCTGCCGGCGCATGCTGCTGCCAGACGGCGCCGCCGAGGCCCGAAAGCCATTCCAGCAGCGGCATGAGCTGTGACGTCACCCGGTCGGCTGCCAGCAGGGGGGCATCGAGAGGCAGCAGCGCGCCGGCCAGCGCCAGCGGCGTGATGACGAAGCTCACGACTGGTATCGCAATGGCGTTGGCGAGCGGCGATACCAGCGACACCTGGCCGAACAGCAACAGCAGCAGCGGTGCGAGGCCCACGGTGACCGCCCACTGCACCGCGCCCCAGTTGACCAGCGTCGTCATCAGCCGTTGGCGCAGGCTCCCCGGCGCATCAGCGCGCAGCGGTCGATTGGCACCGATATGGAAGATCACCGCCACCGCGGCAAAGGACAGCCAGAAACCCGGCGCGATGACGGCCCAGGGATCGAGCAGCAGCACCACGAACAGCGCCAGCGCGAGCACCCGCGCGGCCGATGTCATGCGATCCAGCACCAGCGCCAGCGCCACCACCGTCACCATGTAGAGGGTGCGCTGCGCCGGCACCGCAAATCCCGAGATCAGGCAGTACGCCAAGGCCGCCGCCGCTGCAGCCGCCGCACCGGCCTTCTGCGCCGGCCAGCGCAGCGCCAGCGCCGGCACGCGCCGCCACAGGCTGAGCGCCAGCCAGCCGAACAGCCCCGAGATCATGGTGACGTGCAGACCGGAAATGGACATGAGGTGGGACACCCCGGTGCGCGCAAACACCTGCCACTCGTCGGCGTTGATGGCGCGCTGGTCGCCGATGGCCAGCGCGATCAGGATGCCGGCATGGCTGCCGTCGGCCAGCGCCGCCCACAGGCGGCTGCACAGGTGCTCGCGCAGGCGTTCGACCAGGTAGCCCGGGCGCAGCGCGAGATCATCGAGGCGCTGCGTGCCGGCGCCCTCGCGCGCCGCGGCGGCACGCGCCGGCCGCACGTAGCCCGTGGCGCGGATGCCGCGCTCCAGCAGCCAGGCCTCGTAAGTCGAAGCCATGCGGATTGACACTCCCATGCGGCCGGCGCAACCGCACCGTGAAGCGCCAGCGCTCGCCGGCACGCACCGGCTGCACCTCCTGGAACTCCTCCGGGCTAAGCCCGTTGTACCAGGCAAGCGAGATCTTCGACGGGATGCCGGGCAGGGGTTCGCGCATGGCCCCCGCATCCTGCCCTTCCGCAGCAGGCAGCGAGGCAGGGA
>Ga0194132_10006093_pt1 | contig 18968 bp, 16 predicted proteins | sample TA2KigOf80mmetaG_FD_148612 | JGI IMG/M metagenome (GOLD analysis project Ga0194132, IMG submission 148612) | Freshwater microbial communities from Lake Tanganyika, Tanzania - TA2015054 Kigoma Offshore 80m | ecosystem: Environmental > Aquatic > Freshwater > Lake | place: Tanzania: Lake...
CCGTTCGACCGTGGTCGGGACCTCATCCGGGTGCGAAAATCGTTGCGGACCACCCTTCGCGGGGGTACTTTGTGGCCGCACGGCCGATTTGCGTTTCCAGAGGCGTTCATCTGGGAAAGATCGGTTGAACAACTGCGGCAACAACGAGGCGACAAGGAGGTAGAAGCCGCCCGCTCGATCCTCGCGTGGGCGAAGGCGAAGGCGCTGCGCCTCTGGTGGGGCAAGGGGACGAGCTACGGCTCCTGCTACCCCATGCTGGACCTCAAGGGCGAGGAGCACTGGGTCGTGTCGGTCTGGACCCACGGGAAAGTGGAGATCCCGTTCCAGTGGATGCTGAACCGCAAGCCGTTCGGCGACGAGGCCATGCGGCTGGCGTTGCGCGAGCGGCTCACCGCGATCCCCGGTGTGGAGATCCGCGCCGACGCGCTCGCCCGCCGGCCGACGCTCCCGCTCGCTGCCCTCGCGGAACCGGCGCGACTGGCGCAGTTCCTCGCCGTGTGGGACTGGTATCTCGATCAGGTCCGGGGAGCCTGAGCACGCACCATGAACAACGTCTTCACCATCGAGAAGCTCTTCGCCGACCGGGTCTTCGCGGTCCCGGACTACCAGCGCGGGTACGCGTGGGAGGAGCAACAACTCACCGAGTTCGTCGAGGACTTGGAGTCGCTGCCGCCCGGCAAGGACCATTACACCGGCACACTCGTTCTCCACGACCGGAGAGGCGAAGACGCTACGTGCATCGACGAAGCAGGGGAACGGTACACCGTCTCGGACGTCGTGGACGGTCAGCAGCGGCTGACCACGATCGTCCTCCTGCTCGACGCCGTTCGCCGCGAGATGGCCGGGATCGTGTCGATGGCGAAACTGGCCGAAGGGCTGAGCAATCGCTACGTCCGGGCCACCGACCAAGCGGGCCTGCCGCTCTACAAACTGGTGCTCAACCGCGATTGCCGGGACTACTTCGCTCAAACCGTGCTCGGCGACCGGCCGTCCCCAGACGGAGCGTCCATCCAGTCCCACAGGCGGTTGAGCGGCGCGCGAAAGTTCTTCGCGGACTATCTGGCGACCCAACGAGAGGCGCTGCGCGACGGATACGCGGAGTGGCTCAAGTCGCTGCGCACAAAAGTCGTGCAGCACCTGAAGGTGACGCTCTACACGGTCGAGGATCAGGCCGAGGTCGGGGTCATCTTCGAGGTGCTCAACAACCGGGGCAAGCCGCTCTCCGAACTGGAGAAGGTGAAGAACTACTTGCTCTATCTCTCCACGAAGCTCGACCTCCCCAAGCACACACTCGGCGAGGAAGTGAACCGGGCGTGGACCCACGTCTTCGAGCGCCTGATGCGGGCCGGCATGACGTCTGCCGACGCCGAGGACCAACTCCTCCGGTCGCACTGGTTGATGGCCTACGACCACCGGCCGAAGCACTGGGAGGGGAGCCGGTCGGTCAAGGCCAGGTTCAGCCTCAAGCGGGAGGAGTACCAGAGCGAACACAAGGCTCTCCTTGCCGACCTGATCAACTACGCGCGGACGTTGGAGCAAGCGTCACTGGCGTTCTGCGACGTCCACCGACCGGAGGCGACGGACGCGTTCGCGGCATGGGAGACCGAGCCGGTCGTGCGGAAGCAGGTGGTCGCCGCCAGCGAGAAGTTGCGGCGGATCAAGGTCGTCGCCCCGTTCCTGCCGCTGCTCGTCGCGGCCCGCCTCCAATACCCCACCGACGCCGCGCGGTATCTGGAACTGGTGCGGCTGTGCGAGGTGTTCGCGTTCCGCGTGTACCGACTGCACGGCTACCGGGCGAACGCCGGCCAGTCGAGTTTGTTCAAACACGGCAACCGGCTTTACGGGAAGGAGATGGACCTGGACAAGGTGCTCCCCCACTTGCGCGGGCTGCTCCTGTGGTACTCGTCGCCGGAGTACTTCCGCAGCGAGTTCGAGCCGGACGAGAAGAAGAGCGACTGGTACGACTGGTACGGCATCCGGTACTTCCTGTACGAGTACGAGGAGCACCTGTGCAAGGGCGAGGCCCCGCGGCTAGCGTGGGACGTCCTCGACCGGCTCGACTTGGAGAGGACCATCGAGCACGTGCTGCCGCAGACGCCGACCGACGCGTACTGGACCGGGAGGTTCGACGCGGTTGCACGGCAGCGGTGGACGCACGACGTCGGGAACCTGTGCCTAACCGCCCACAACGCGTCACTCAGCAACAAGCCGTTCCCGCAGAAGAAGGGGGCACCGGGCCAGCCCAAGCCGTGCTACGCGAACTCGAACCTGGCGAGCGAGCGCGCACTCGCGGCGAACGCCGATTGGGGCGTCGCGGAGTTACTCGCCCGGCGGGAGGCGATAGTGGAGTGGGCTCTGGAGCGGTGGCACGTCGAGGGGGCCGCGGAGGCCGACCCGCAGGAGGATGACGACGCGGGCGAGTAAACGAACAACTCCTAGACGGACACGACGCCCCGGTTTCACGCCGGCCGTGTCGGCGGGGTCAACTGGATGCCTGGGCACAACCACTTCGGGTGCTGCACGTGCGGCTGGTGCCGCGGCGGGGGCGGTACGCGCAGGTTCAACACCCACGTGCCGCGGGGAACAGCGGCTCCGTCGAGTCCGGGCTCAATGGTCGAACTGACCGAGTCTCTCGGCCACTCACTCCACTTCCCGGTCATCTGCCGGTACTGCGGGCGTCTGATCTACCTCTTCGCGTCGCCGGACGGGGGGGGTTCTACAACGTCAACTTACCGCACTTGCGGACGGACGAGTCCGACCCGGAGGTCGTGTTCTGCCCACTCGACCCGCACCCGCTGCCGCTGAGTTACCGGCACGAGAACGACGGCGGGATGCACTACGACGGCGACTACCACGCCCGCGAGCGGACGAACGGTGCCGACGTCGATGTGTGCTTTGGCGGCCGGATCGCGGTCACGCTGATCAAAATGCTCTGACCGCAGACCGGCTGGGGTCGGCCTCTAATCGGAGTTAGCCGTTGCGGAGATCTCGACGTGACCAGCGTCCGCGACCGACTCAACGCCCTCGCCGCCCCGCTCGGCATCTCGTTGCCGGAGGAGTACCTCGCCTTCATGGAACGCCGCCCGGACCGGGGCATCCCCATCCGCCACCTGTGCAACCGGAACGACCCACCTGCGGAGTGGTGGCCCGCCACGGTCGATTTCCTGGAGGCCGACATCTGGCAGGGCCGGTGGACGAAGTCCGCACCGAACGCGCACTACCTGCGGGGTGAGGCCGAACGCTTCCTGTCCGCCGGGGTCGAGTCGGTCCCCGGCCCGGCGGGCTCGCGGTTCGCCACGGAGCGGCTGAGTCGCGGGTTCTGGATCGGGGAGGAGGACGGGGACAGCGTGTTCCTCGACCCGCTGACGCTCGGCGTGTTTGCCTGGTTGGCGCAAGAGGACGAGGTCGAGCAGTGGGCCGCGTCGTTCGGTGAGTTCGTGGCCCGCGGGCAGCGGACGGGCCGATTCGTCGACCTGTCCGATGTCACGGACCCCACCCTCGGTAAGGGTTCCGAGGCGTAGTTCGCGTGCCAGGTCGGGTCGGCAGGTGGCCGGGGTTGCTCGGCCATCGCTTTGTCGTTGTTCCAGCAGCCCTTCTCGTCGGTGAAGCTCCCCGTTGTTCGGCCGGGGTCGGAGGCACTGTCATGTGGGACGAGCGATACTCTCAGCCGGGTTTCGCGTACGGCACCGAGCCGAACGAGTTCCTAGCAGCCGTCGCCGGACGTATTCCGGTCGGCCCGGTGCTGTCGCTCGGCGAGGGTGAGGGCCGCAACGCGGCGTTCCTCGCCGGCCTCGGCCACCGGGTCGTCGCGGTCGATCAGTCAGAAGTCGGCCTCACCAAGGCGAAGAGGTTGGCCGCCGACCGCGGCCTGACGATCGAAACCGTTTGCGCGGACCTTGCGACGTTCACCATCGAGCCGGGCACATGGGCCGGCATCGTGTCGGTGTTCTGCCACCTCCCGCGACGGGTCCGCGTCCCGCTGTACGCAGCAGTCGTGCGCGGTCTGTGTCCGGGCGGTGTCCTCATACTGGAGGCGTACACCCCAAAGCAGATCGGACGGAGCACCGGTGGTCCCAAAGACCCCGACATGCTGCCGACGTTGGTCGAACTGACAGAGGAACTCGCCGGGCTGGAGTTCGTCCACGCCCGCGAGATCGACCGAGAGGTCCGCGAGGGGGCGTACCACACGGGCGTCGCCTCGGTCGTGCAGGTTGTCGGGTTGCGGCCACAGACCGGGAGAAGCTGACCATGCGGGCAATGACGTGGGTGGTTGCGTGTGTCGTCGGCCTCGTGTGCGACACCGCGGCTCGTGCGGATCACTTCGAGGTGTTCGTGGTCGCCGGGCAGTCGAACTGCGACGGCCGCGGCAAGGGGTCCGAGTTGACCGGTCCGCTGGCGAAGTGGGCCAAGCCGCAGGACGACGTGCTCATCGCGTACTCGTGCTCGAAGCTCCGCGGGCCGGTGCTGACCAGCGACGGGTTCCAGCCACTTCGGCCCGGCTGGAGCGTCGCACCCGGCAAGGGCAAGCCCACGAAGCTCCCCAGCGGTACGTTCGGCCCGGAGGTCGCTTTCGGCCGCGGTATGGCCGATCACCTGAAGGGCAAGAAGGTCGCCCTGATCAAGTTCGCCGAGGGCGGCACGAGCCTGGCGAAGGACTGGAACCCGGACGTGAAGGACCGGCTGTACCCGGCGTTCCTGGAGTTCACCCGGAAATCGCTCAAGGAACTGAAAGACAAGGGGCACACGTACACGATCCGCGGCATGATCTGGCACCAGGGCGAGAGCGACGCCGGGCTGACGGCCGACGAGTACCAGAAGCAACTCACCGCGTTCATTGGCCGCGTGCGCGCCGACCTCGAAGCGCCGGACCTGCCATTCGGCGTCGGGGAAGTGTTCGACAACGGCAAGCGGGACACGGTGCGAGCAGCGCAGAAGGCGACCGCCGAGAAGGTGAAGGGCGTGTTCTTCGTCCCGGCGGACAAGCTCAAGACGTTCGACGGCGGGACGCACTTCGACGCCGCCAGCCAGATCGAACTGGGCGAGCGGTTCGCCGCCGGAATGGCGAAGGCGGTCGGCAAGCCGTGAACCGGAGGCCGCTCACGCGGGATGTGACGATGGGCAAGACGGTCTGGCGGGACGAGGCGGCACGCGGCCGGTTGGAGGCGTGGTACACGCGGTTCCGCGACCGCATTCCGGGGGCGGTCGAGAACCGCGAGGTGCCGACCCGCCACGGTCCCAGCCACGTGCTGTTTGCCGGCCCGACCGACGCCACGCCGATCGTGTGCCTGCACGCCATGCGCACCGGTGCCGCTCACCTAGTGTCCGAGCTCGGCCCGCTCACCGCTCGGTTCCGACTGATCGCCCCGGACCTCCCCGGTCACTCCGTCCGCGGGCCGCAGGTTCGGTTGTCCCTGACGGATGATTCCTACGCCCGGTGGCTGCTCGACGTGCTCGATGGCCTAGGGTTCGGAACCGCGGACGTGTTCGGGGTGAGCTTCGGCGGGTTCGTCGCCCGGCTGACCGCCGCAACCGCACCGGACCGCGTCCGGCGACTGGCCCTGCTCGTGCCGGCCGGGATCGCCAACGGGTCGCACTGGAAGGGGCTGACCAAGATGGCCCTGCCACTCTTGCGCTACCGGGTGTGGCGGTCGGAACGAAACCTGCGGCGGCTCCTGGACCCGCTCATCACCACCTGGGATGCGGATTGGGCCGGGTTCATGGGCGACGGCGTGCGGGACATGCCGTTCGACCTCCGCATCCCGCCGCTCGCCACCGACGAGGAACTGCGCAAACTGAAGATGCCGGTGCTGGTGCTGGGGGCGGCGGACGACATCTCTTTCCCCGGCGACGCGCTTGTGCAGCGGGTGAAGGCTCTGGTGCCGAACGCTGACAGCGAAGTGATCGCCGGGTGCAAACACTGCCCGCCGACCACCCCAGAGTTCCGGGCGTGGCTGGCGGGACGGCTCACCGCGTTCCACAGCGGCTGACGAGCGAGGGGTCTGCCGAGCCGGCCGGCTTCGTGAACACGAACGGCCACGACGCCTAGGAGCGGCTGCGCAACTTCCAGTAATCCCCGTTGGACATGACCGCCGCAGTCACCTGCCCGATCACCCCACTTTGCGGGGGCAAGATGGTCACCGTCCACCCTCGCACCTCTTGCCAATCCGCAGCATGGCGAGTGCCGACGACCTTGATCGGTGTCGGCTCGACCCCCAACTCGTGCAGGCAGGTCTCCCGCCAAGCCTCGAAGTCCCCGCCAGCGTAGTTCAGCCGCCCCTCGGCCGCGTTCGCCGGCCCGACCGAGAGGGTCAGTGTCGAGAGGTCGAGCAGCCCCTCGGACTGATCGACCGCGATGGCGGCTAGCAAGCCGAGCGACAGGTCGCCCCGCAGTCGGGCCTCCCGGAGCGTGTTGAGGAGTTTCCCACTCGCCCGGTCCTGCAAACTAAAGCAGAACTGGACGCGGTAGACCGGAACGTCGACGTCCCCCGCGTCCGCGTCGGCATCCTCCACCGCCTCGTGCATGCGATCGACGTCGAACCCACTCAGGTCGAACGCACACCCCACTGCCTCCTCGTCGATAGCGAGGCCGATCGAGTCGAGCCGCATCACGAACTGGCTGTAGCCGGACAGGACCACCTCGTCGCCGACAGCTAGGCCCAACTTGCCGACCGGCGTGCCGTCCTTGAGCATCTGCACGGGAGGGCCGGTGAAGGCGGATTGGGGCGTTTCAAACGGGAGTTGTTCCGAGAGTTCGCTGAGGAAATCACCGAAGGGGCAGTCGGCCGGAACGTAGGCCGTGAACGTCCCGATCGCCTCGACCTCGCGTGCGGGGTACGCTGCGGGCTTCGGGCCGATCGTGAAGCGGTAGAACTGTTGTTTGGACGGCACGTGTGTCTCCCGATGTTGGGTCCAGTTCAGGCACGAAAAGGGCATCACTCGTAACCTGAATACCATGGACGCCGCTGTCTGTCGAGAACCGACCGGAGCGGCCGGGCTGGCGTTGATCCCGCAGCGGTTTCCGAAACACCGGCGACATCCCCGCCCAGCGGTTGTTTCTCGGCAGCGTGCCTCTCTTGTGGTGGTACGCCCGCGAGTCGCTTGTCGCCTCGTACCGCGGTGGGTTGCTGCTCTACCTGCCTCGTATTCGTGGCGGACTGAACCGAACTCAGCGGCCCGCCGCGGTGAGCGTGTCGGCCGGATCGCGTTTGATGTCGAACGCCTTCACGACGACCGTTCCGCCGCCCGGTAGAGAAATGACGAACGGTTCGGTCAGGGCGGGCCGGTTCCAAACCGCGAAGCCGGCGAGGTAGTCGGCCCACTCAGTCAAAACGTTGCCCTTGCTCACCACGACAACGATCAAAAGAGACGCTGACCTCTTCCACCCCAGCCGCTTCAGTTTGGCCGTGTCCGACTCGATCTTCCGAAGGCACTCTCCACTGGCACGGTTCCCGTCGTGGAGTAGGGCGAACTCGGCGAACAGCCAGCGGTGGTTGGCCCCGTCGTCGGGACCGCCGACGCGCAGGTCGCCCAAGTTCCGCTCCGGGTCGCCACCGTCGTCAGACACGCCCTCGCTGCTGTAGGTCGGCTTGGCCGCGACCTCGCAGAACTGGTAACCGGGCTGACTGAACTTACAGACCAGAAACGCCTCCCAGTTGAGCCAATCCTCGAACGACGAGCCGGTCTCGACCATCAGCCGCAGGTCGTCCGCGCGGTCGGCCAGACGGTTGCAGATGATTCGGCAGACGTCGATCGCAAAGCCGCGTGCGTCGCCCACAGGTCGTACTCCCTTCGGTGTGATCCCGGTCGGTGTCAGTTTAGACTGAGCGTCCCGTCTTCCGAAAACGGCACGTGTCGGGCCGCTCAGTTCGACCTTCTCGGTGTTCGACCGGGCGCAGCTAGAATACTCCCCGCGATTCCGAGGTCGCCACGGACGGCCGACGAGGTGCCGTCCATGCCGCAGTCCGTCCCGCCGGGTCTGACCCGCGAACACGTTCTCCACGCCCTAGCCGACCTGGACGCCGGCGTCGATCACCCGTTTGGCCCGGCCACCGGGTACGAACTCGTTCACGACCAGAAGCGGTACGCGCCGAAGGCGGTCGTCGGGCTCGCCTGCCGGTATTCCGTGGGCCGGGTCTTGCAACCCGGCGAGTTCAGCGGGGGCGACGCTGCGGGTGTTCAGGTGGTGCTGGTCACGGTCGAAGGCGGCGGTCACACGTGGCCGGGTCGACCAGGATCAGCGGCGCTCGGCCGCTCGACACGAAACGTGTCGGCCAACGACCTCATCTGGGAGTTCTTCGAGCGCCACTCGATGGGGTAAGACCGCGACGTGGCCGCGGATCGAATGCGAAGCCAACCAAATGCGACCCTTGATCCACATTGCTCGTCACCGTCCGCAGCGTAGCAGCGCAGAAAACCAGTCACTCTCGTTGGGGTGTCGGTCAGATTGAGGGCCGATTTCCTGGCACCTAACTGGCACTTAAAAGCCCGGAAAGGGCGGAAACGGCGGAAACAGCGGACGAGCACCAATGAAAAAACCCTTGGTTTCCCAAGGGTTTTGAGTTGCGGCGGTAGGATTTGAACCTACGACCTCCAGGTTATGAGCCTGGCGAGCTGACCGGGCTGCTCCACGCCGCGTCACAATGGTGATTGGAAGGATAGCGGCCACAGGTACGAACGGAAAGGCCACTTCCGGGTTTTCTCTGCGCCCGAAACACGCGGATCGACGCTTTTCACACTTCACCGCTTCGGATAGGCTACTCCGGCGAAGTCGCACCATTCGGCGACTCGTAATGCCCGTTTGAAGTACCAACGAGCCAATTCGTACCTCTCCCCACGAAGGTTCGCTCTCATGCCGAACGCGCTGAACCCCGAAAAGGTGCTGCAGTACTCGTTCGCCTACGCCCCGCCGCTGATGATCGAGGCGGCGGTGAAGCTCGGCCTGTTCGACGCGCTCGCCGCCGGGCCGAAGTCCGCGGACGACCTCGCGACCGAGACCAAGACCAGCGTGCGCGGCGTCCGCATCCTGCTCAACGGCCTCGTCGGGCTGGAGCTCCTCACGCACCCCAAGCCCGGTCAGTACCAGCTCACGCGCGAGGCCGACGCCTTCCTCGTGCGCGGCCGGCCGGCGTACCTCGGCGGGTTCTTCCGCCACGCCAGCACGCAGCTCATCCCCAAATGGCTGGGCCTGACCGAGATCGTCCGCACCGGGAAGCCGGCGAGTTCCGTCAACGCCGAGGGCGACGGTGCCGCGTTCTTCGAGCAGTTCGTCGAAGACATCTTCCCGCTGAGCCGGCGCGCCGCGATGGGCTTGGCCGATCACCTGAACCTCGCCGCCGCGCCGGGGCCGGTGTCGGTCCTCGACCTCGCCGCCGGGTCCGGCGTGTGGGGCGTGTCGCTGTCCGAGAAGGGCGCGAACGTGCGCGTGACCGCGGTCGATTGGGAGGGCGTGCTGGGCGTCACGAAGAAGGTGGCGGCGCGGCACGGGGTCGCGGATCGGTTCACGTTCGTGGCCGGCGACCTCGACAGCGCCGACTTCGGCACCGGTCACCACGTCGCCACGCTCGGCCACATCCTCCACAGCGAGGGCATCGAGCGCTCGAAGACGCTGCTGAAGAAGACGTTCGCGGCGCTCGCGCCCGGCGGCACCATCGCCATCGCGGAGTGGCTGGTGGCCGACGACCGCAGCGGCCCGCCGCCGGGCCTGATCTTCGCGGTGAACATGCTCGTGAACACCGACCGCGGCGACACGTTCAGCTTCGGCGAAATCGCCCGCTGGCTGACTGCCACCGGCTTCACGAACGCGCGACTGGCCGAGGATCTCCCCTGCCCCTCCCCGCTGATCTTGGCGACGAAGCCGTAGTGTTTCTGCTCGGACCGCGGGCTACTTCTTCCAGTACGCCGGCAAGTCGGGCACCGTGTCCCTCAGAATCTCCAGTACCGCGGCGCGGTCGGCTTTGCTGAGGTGCGCGAACGCGGGCGAGGTGTCCTTGCCGGTCAACACTTCGTGCAGGCGCTTTAGCGTGTGGGCCTTCACTTCGGCGGGCAGCGCGGTGAAGCTCTTCGAGTAGATCAGGTAGCTGCAGGGGTACTTGAACAGTCGCGTCTTCAGGTCGAACTGGCGCAGCGAACGGCCCTGCTTGTCGAACGGGCCGCGGGCCGAGAACTCTTTCGCGAAGTCCGACGTGCCCGATACCGGCCCCTCCAGCTGCACCTCGCCGCAGAACAGCAAGTACTTCGCCAACGCGTCGCCCGCAGACTCGATCCGCCGCCCCACGCTGTCCCATTTGTGACCGGCCGGTTCGCCCAACTCTTTGTTCAGAGTCGCCTGATAGTGGAGCGCCTGCCGGTTGGTGATGAGCGCCTGCGCGATGCGGTTGTGGGCCTGCGTCTGGTGTTCGAGCACGAGCAGCGCGACGAGGTCGCTGTGCGTGGTGAGGTAGTTCGCGACCGTAAACCGCGACTTCAGCTCGGTCACGTTCTGGCCGGTCGCGTTGCCCTCGGCCTCGGGGTCGCGCTTGTTCTCCACAAGCCAATTGCCCATGTGCGTCTGCTTACCGTGCGTGCCAGTGACGTACCACCCGCCCCAGCGCTCCTTGAACGGGCTGGTGTGGTCCGTGCGGAACGTGCCGGCCGAGAGGACGGGCATCCCGGTGCGGTCCGTGAACACCGATCGCACGACGTGCCCCGGCGCGCCGCCGGTCGTGCTGGAGGAGTGGCAGGTCAGGCAGTTGTCTTTCTGACGAATGAATTCCGGCTTGCCGTCTGTGGTCGGTTCCTGATCGAGCGTGTAGAACGCGGTGCCGAGCTTGGTGTCGGCCGCGGAGAACTCCAGCACGTCGCCGCGCAAGCAGAACCCGACGTACACGTCGTCGTTGAAGTAGATCGCCCGCGGCGTCTTGGGCGTGATCCGCTCGCGCTGGAAACTGGTCTTGGAGAACACGAGCACCTGCGACGACCGCGGCACGTCCAGTTCCTTGAGGATCGCCGACAGGTAACCGTGATCGTCGGTGTGCTTGAGTTTCGCCTGCCCGGAGTTGATGCGCTTCTGAAGCGCGGTGACGACGTTCTCGGCCTGTGCGAACTTGTAGTTGATCGGCTCGCGTTCGAGGCCGTCAATCTGCGCGACCGCCGGCGACGCACCAGCACAAACAACGAGCAGCGCGAAAGTGAGTCGGAGCATGTGCCGACCTCGGAACCGAAGAGGAGAGCAATGGCTTGCGGGCGAATCAGCGGTGAAGGAAGTGTAGCAGCGCTAAAGCGGATAGTAAAGTCCTATTTAGCAATTGACCGCGGTTAGATTGGGATGTCGTCGTCTGATTGGACGGTCGGATCGCTGCGTCACTGTCGAATCCGGCGGTCTTCATCGGACACGAACATGCCGTGATATGAGCCACTTTGACGAGACCACGCAAAAAGCAAGGAAGCCAGTTGATCGCTCACGAGCGGCTTGAAAACCTCGACACGCACCCAACTCCGTGCCCAAACCTGCATCAAGACGTTATCCACTTCAAAGAGTGCTGTTTCGTCAAGAGAAGCGGCGGGTGGAAAGTGCAAGGCGATGATGCCAAGAAACCGAGAGGCCGAGTTGCCGTCGAGTACGAACCCGCCGCCTCCGCGGGTACACCCAATCCCGTGTGAGATTGCGAATGCTGTTGTGGATGGGTAAGGGAATACGTCAGGTACCGGCACGCAGAGATCGTACCTGTCGTTCGCCAAGTCTGGGTGATAATCCCGGACCAGCGGGTCTTCTTGTTCGAAGGCTGCAAACGGCATTCCCCAGTAGTAATCTCCTTCGGCCTGCGCGAGTAATGCTAACGCTGGCTGTCCAGCCACCACTTCCAGATGGTATGCGTCTCGCCAGACGTTGTGCCAATCTGGGTATTGTCGCGCGTCGTGTGCGAACGCAATCCACTCGCGTACCGACGGCGGCAGCTTCCTCCCCAAGCGAGCTTCGGCTTCGGCGATCTCGGCCTGACGGCCGCCGATGTCGCCCATCGGGACGCTGTGCCAGCGCTCGGTGAACTCGCGGATCAGCCGCCAGCGCTCGCGCCAGCCGTCGGGGATGCCGTGGCGGAACACCGGCGCGCACTCTGTGCCGTACCGCATCCGGCCGCACCACTCCGCGCCCGCGAGCGCGCGCAGCTCGTTGCGGCGCGGCTTCAGTTCCCAGAAGCGATCCCCGAACACCGGTAGATCGCGCATCTCCTCTTCGACGCGCACCAGCTCCGCACGCGGGTCGGCGCGCTCGTCGAGCCAGTCGGCGTAGACGAGCCGCAGCGTGCGGTCGGCGGGCTGGGCCGTGATCGCGGTCAGGAAGTCGTCGTCCGTGTGGAGCATCGTCGGCCTTCGTGTGGGTCAGCGCGTTAGCCGACCGCGTTCAGCCCCGTGAGCGTGCCCTTGCTGGTGCCGAACTTGTCCACTTCTAGCCCCAAGCGTTGCAGCATCGAGACGAACAGGTTCGCCATCGGCGGGCCGTTTTTTTGGTCGAAGGCGAGGTGGCTGCCGTGCTTGAAACCGCCGCCGGCGAGCACGATGGGCAGGTTCTTGCACGAGTGGCTGTTCCCGCTGCTCATGTTGCTGCCGTACATCACCATCGTGCGGTCGAGCACCGTCGCGCCATCCTCTTTGCACGACTTAAGCTTGCCGAGCAGGTTCGCGAGGAGCTTGAAGGTTTCCGATTCCACGATGGAGAGCTGCTTGAGCTTGTCCGGGTCTTGGCCGTGGTGCGACAGGTTGTGGTGATCCAACGACACGCCCGGAATCGGCGGCACCGTGCTCGCGCCGCCCAGCAGGATCGTGATGAACCGCGTGCTGTCCGTTTGAAGGGCGAGGTGCGTCAGGTCGAACAGCAGGCGCGTGCGGCCGAGCACGTCGCCGGCGTTCATGATGTTCTGCGGTTGCTTCGCGTCCACCTTCGGCTTCGGCTTCTTCGACCACTCTTCGGCCTTCGCGAGCCGCTTCTCCAGCTCGCGCACGCTGCTGAAGTACTCGTCCAGCTTCTCCTTGTCGGCCGCGCCGACCGCGCCGGCCACCTTCTTCGCCTGATCGCCGACCGTGTCGAGGACGCTCTGCCCGTCGCGCAAGCGCCGCACTTGCGCCTCCACGTCGTCCTTCTTGCCGTCGATGAACAGCTTCGCGAACGTGCTCGCGGGCCAGCACTCGGACGGCACCAGCGCCCCGCTGCGCGTCCACGACAGGCTTAACCCTTCGCCCGCGAGCGCCATCGACGGGAACCGCGTGCGGTCGCCGAGGTGTTCGGCCGCGAGCTGATCGACGGAGATGCTGTTGCGGAACCCGACGCGGCGCTCGGGGTGCTGCGCGCTCGTCAGGTAGCTGAACATCGAGTCGTGCCCGCTATCGACCCCGACGTGCGCCAGCCCGCTGATGACGGTGAAGTCGTCGCGGAACTCCTTCAGCGTGTCGAGGTACGGCGTGGCCTCGTAGTCCTTGCCGGCCTTCGTGGGGAAGAAGAACTCTGTGCGCAGGCCGAGCGGCGTGCAGATGCACACCATGCGCCGCGGCACATCGGCCTTCTCGGCGGCGCGCGCCGGCGCGGTCGCTTCAAGCACCGGCAGCGCGAGCGAAACGCCCGCGGCCTTGAGCACGTGTCGGCGTGTGAGTCGCATGGGTGGCCTCTTGTCGGCCCGCCCTGCCGGGGCAGGCAGCTTGACAACTCGTAAGGCTGCACGAAGCGCGAAGCCGTGCCGCCCGGCAGGCGGCACCTACTTCTGCAAAAACAGCTTGCTCTGAACAACTTCATGCACGAGCGTGCGCACGCCATAATCCTTGGCGCGCGCCGCCTTCACTATGGCCTCGACCTCGGCGCGGTCCAGCGCGGTCGGGGCCGCGCCAGTTGAGTACGTCACCAGCTTCTCCGCGAGCGCGCGGGCCAGTTGCTCTTTGTCCTTCAAGAGAATCGTGCGCAACGTATCGACGTTTGCAAACTTTTCCCCGTTGAATGTGTCCGCAGGGTCGATCTTTTTGCCCTCGCTGTACATCGCGCGGCGGCCCTCGACGAACACCGGCTTGCCGTTGCCGATGCTGCGGTAGTGCTCGCGCCAGCCGCCGATCACGTCGAAGCTCTCGAGCGCGAAACCCGGCGGGTCGATCTTCGTGTGGCACGTGTTGCACGACGGCGTGCTGCGGTGCTTGGCGAGCTGGTCGCGAATCGTGGTCGCGCCGCGAATGTCCGGTTCGACCGCGGGCACGCCGGCCGGCGGCGGGGCCGGGGGCGTGCCGAGGATGCGGTCGAGCACGTACGCGCCGCGCACGACGGGCGAGGTGTTCGTGCCGTTCGCGCTCACCTTTAGGACGGCGGCCATCGTGAGGAACCCGCCGCGGTGCAGCTCCGGCGGCAGCTTAACGCGCCGCATCTCCATGCCGAACACGCCGCTGATGCCGTAGTGCTTCGCGAGCCGGCCGTTGGCGAACGTGAAATCGGACGCGACCACGTGCGACACGCTCAGGTCGCTCTTGAGTAACTCACCGAAGAAGAGGTGCGCCTCGTCGAGCATCGCGACCTTCAGCGCCTCGTCGAACTCCGGGTACAGGCGGAAATCGGGCGCGGTGAAGTCGATCTCGCGCAGGTTCAGCCACTGGCCGACGAAGTTCTCGGTGAACTGCCGCGCCTTGGGGCTGTTCAGCATGCGCTCGACTTGCCCGCGGAGCGCGGCCGGTTGCGAGAGTGTGCCCGCGGTCGCGAGCTTCATCAACTCGTCGTCGGGCATCGTGCTCCACAGGAAGTAGCTGAGGCGCGAGGCGAGCGCGAAGTCGTCGAGTTTGCCGATCTTCTCGCGCAGAAACAGGAACTCCGGCGAGACGAGAATCCCCTTCAACCCGACGCGCACCGCGGCCTCGAAACTGTACTTGTCCGCGAGCCGTTTCTTGACGATCTCCAGATACGGCTTGATGTCGTCGTCGGTGACGGCGCGGCGAAATGCGCGCGTCGCGAACCGCTTGAGCACGGTCGCGGCATCGGCTGCCGGCTCCTTCGATGTCACCTCGACACGGGCGCGGTTGTTGAACACCGGGGCCGGGACTTGCGGCAGGGCGCCGAAGATGCGCCGGTGCGATTCTGGTGGCCACGTGTCGAAGATCGGCCCTTCGACCTCGACCCACTGCACCGCGAGGCCGACGCCGGTGTACTTCTCCGCGCCGACCTTCGTGACCGTTTGCGCGCTGACGAGGCCGTAGGGCAAGATGCGGATGTGGTTCCGGGCCTCGAAGTGGTCGACGAACTCGAACACCTTCGGCGCGTTCGCGGGCGCGTCGAAGTAGCCGACGAGGTAGTTCTTGGTGCCCATCAACATCGGCCCGCCGTCCACGCGGAACGCGACCGGCTTGCCGTCGCTCTGCACCGCCTGCGCCGAGATGCGGACGCGGTACTTGCCGCGATCCGGCGGGTAGAACTGGCCCACCGTGATCGCGTTCCACCCCGACGAGCTGAACATGATGAGCGCGTCGTCCGTCTGGCGGTACACGCTCTCCGTGCTGATCTTCACGATGCGCTCGTCCTTGAGGCTGTAGCGCTTCTTGACGACCGGCGGTTTCGGGTTGTTGGCGATGGCGAAGTTGAGCGCCTTGTCCGCGGCTTCGAGGTAGCTCTCCATGAGGAACTGCGAGACGTGGTGCGCGTCGCCGCTGGTGTCGAACCCGTTGGCGGTCGCGTCCGGCGGCAGCAGTTCCTTTAGCTCGACATCGATGCCGAGCAGGTCGCGTACGGTGTTCTCGTACTCGACACGGTTGAGCCGCCGCGCGGTGCTGCGGCCCTGCTTCGCGCGGCGCTCCGCCTCTGCCGCTTCGAGCCGCTTGTGAACCCACTCGTTGAGCGCGGCGGCGTCCTTCGCGGGCGGCTCCTTCCCGTCGGGCGGCATCGTCCCGGCCTTCAACTGCTCCAGCGCCGCGAGCCACACGTCGCGATTCGACTTGTTGGAGAGGTCCGCGGTGAGCTTGTCGAGCGCGACCCCGCCCTTCGGCTTCGCCCCGCTGTGACACGCGAGGCAGTTTACTTGCAGGAACGTCTTCGCGCTCGCGTCGAGCGGTAGAGGGGCGTCCTTCGGTACCGGCGCGGGCGGTTCGCCGTGCCCGACAGCGGACAGCGCGAGCGCGAGCGCGGCAACGAGAAGCAGTCGAACGCTCGTCATGGCGGGACTCACTCCGCGACCGGAGAGCAGGCGGCAGGGACTTGGCGGTTGATCGATCTTACCCGGTGCCACGGGCCGAAGCGCCTCACTTCGCCGGGAAGGCGACGTCCTTGAGGCGCTTCAGTTCGGCGTCGATGTTGTCGCCCTCGTAGAACGAGAGCCAGCCGCGAACGGTCCTCGTCTGAGCGGCCGGGCAGTCTTCTACCACGGGGTCGGCGTGAACGCACGGGCACGGTGCGTTGCCCCACGCGCGCCCGCACCGCTCCCAGCCCGTGATGACCCACCGCTTGCCGGTCGCGTCCTTGCACGCCGCGAAGGGCGACGCGAACACCTTGTTCGCGTTGGTGCGCTCGTCGAACCCGGTCAGCCCGGCGAGCATCACGCACATCTGCACGCGCAGCCCGGTCAGCTTTTCGGCGGTCCCGTTCGTAACGCGAAACTCCATCCGCACGCCGCCCTTGCCCGGTGTGACGAACGTCGCGAGCGTCACCTTGTTCGGCAGCGTGCGTTCGAGCGCCAGCGAACCGTCGGTCTTGCGGGTCCACTCCATCGGGTCAAGCGCGACCTTCTTCTTGTCCCACGTCGTCGGAACGTGCGTGTGCGCGAGGTACAGCAGTTCGGGCCTGCCGTTCACATCGAACCAGACCGCTTCGGGCGTGTCGGCGACCGCGTACCCGCCGTCGTCCCACGGCGCGAAGACGCTGGCCTTCGTCTCGCGCTGCGGGCGGACCATGCCGTCGCGGAACCCGATTCGCGGGTGCCGCCCGCCGGGGTACGGCAGCACCGGCAGCGGGTCGCCGTCATTGTGCTGTGGGCGCTTTGAGGGGTCGATGCCGAGGCGCTTTGCGGCGGTAGCGACTTCGTCCGCGCTGATGCCGAACGCGGCCCCGGCTTCGGCGTGCGTGTAGCGGTGGTGCGCAAGCGCGTTATCGAGCCAGTATTTCAGCTCGGCGTCCGTCTTCGCGGGGCGGACGTTCGCGCCGTCGCGCTTCGCTTCCAGCAACTTCTTCCGGTCCTCGATGACGAAGAACGGGTCGGACGGGTTCACGTTCGGATCAACGAACTTCGCGAGGTCGCGCATCGCGTTCACGGTGAACTTGTTGTCCGTGAGGTGCTTCATGTAGCTCTCGAACTGCTCCTTCGTACTGTTCACCCAGTCGTGCGCGGTGTCCGGTACGCCGTGGAACTGAAGCACCGCGATCTTGCCGTGCTTCGCCTGCGCCACCGCGGCCTTGAACTCGTCCAGCGCCCACGCGGGCCGGGCGTCGCCCGCACTCGGGATCAATAGCGCGTGATCGAGGCCCGGCTCGTAGGCGAACCCGCGGCCCTCCTTGTATGGGAACTCCGGCGCGCCGCCACGGCGCGCGAACGTGATGCCGTTCTCCTTCAGTACTGCGAGGCCGTCTTTGCTAATCGCGTTACCGGGGTAGGCGAAACTCGTCGGCCGCGGGATGCCGTGCTTCTTGCACTGCGCGTTGATGCCGCGCAGTTGGGCCGGCAGGTCCGCGAGTGCCTTGTCGGTCACGGCCTTGTGATCGAGGGTGTGGTTGCCGATCTCGAAGCCGTCCTTGTGGAGCTGCGCGATCTCCTCCCACGTCATGTAGTCCTTCTTGTTCGTGGGGAAGTCGAAGCCCTCGGTGATGAAGAAAGTGGCCCCGAACTTGTACTTCGTCAGGATCGGCCGCGCGACGGTGTAGTGCGACTTCGCCGAGTCGTCGAACGTGAGCACGACGAGTTTGTCGGGGATCGGTTCCCGCGCGCCCGCGGGCGAAAGAAGCAGCAGCACCGCGATCGCGGCGAGAGGAGAGCGCGTCATGTGTCGTCCTATTTCAGGTGCTTGCGGATGAAGTCGAGTGCCTTTTCGTGCGCCTCCGCGACGAGCTTCTTGTCACCGCCGCTCAGCCCGTGCCCGGCGCCCTTCACCGTGACGAACACGTGCGGCACCTTGTGTTTTGCGAACTCCTTCGCCATGTTCGCGGAGAGTTCGTACGGCACGTCGGTGTCTTCGGTGCCGTGAACGAGCAGCGTCGGCGGGTAGTCCTTTTTCACGTTCCGCACCGGGCAATACCGGTCGATCCACATCGTTTCGGTCGCGGGGTCGAAGCCGGTCACCTCTTTCGTCCACAGTCCGTTCTGGCGGAAGTAGTGGTACAGTTTCCCGCGGGCCTTGCCGTCGAAGTCCGGTTCGCTGCCCGTCATCACGGTCTTCGTGTTGATGGCCTTGTACGCGTCGTCCTTGTCGATGAGCGGCACCGTCTTGCGGTAGTGCTCGGACGGCTTCGTGTACCAGTCGCCGTCCACGTCGCCGTAGCCCCAGTATGCGACGAGCGCCTTCGGTTTCTCCTTCAGCCACATCCCCATCGAGAGCGTGAGGTAGCCGCCCGCGGACCCACCAGCGATCACCATTCGCTGTGGGTTGATGCTCAACAGTTTCGGGCCGTCCTTGCGGAGCCACGCGATCGCGTCCTGCACGTCGTTGATGATCCCCTGCAACTTCACCTCCGGCGCGAGCCGGTAGTCGATGGAGACGAGGACGTAGCCCTCGTCGCGACAGAGGTCGAGGAGGTTCTTCGGCACTCCGTTCTTGTTACCCATGATGAGCGCGCCGCCGTGAATCCACACGACGACCGGGCGCACGGTCGTGTCCTGCGGTCGGTACACGTCGGCTTGAATCTTCAGTTCGTGGATACTCTTGAATGTATAGACTCGTTGCGCAATAGGTGTTGGTTCAGTCGCACTTCGGCCAGACGATCCTGTGTGGTCGTTACCCGTACATCCGGTTGTGGAGTCCGGCGACGTTCTTCATCATCACCGTGTGACGACGGG